>VOFK01003983.1_pt1 | contig 159164 bp, 173 predicted proteins | sample 5384121 | NCBI WGS metagenome assembly VOFK01 (sample SAMN12384730, study PRJNA508395) | human gut metagenome | isolation source: healthy gut J | host: Homo sapiens
TCGGTACTTCGTTCGGTTACGTACTCAGGAAGGGAGGGCGAGGTCCATCGTCGCGTCCACGTCCGCAGCACGCGGACGGTGAACAACCGGTAGGCTTCATCAGCTACTCCGGCGAGGAGTTGGGATGCAGGATGATCATAGAGCGTTCCTCTTTTGTTTGGGCAGCGCCGCGCGCTCCCGCCGAAGCGCCTGGAACACGTTTGTGCGAGCTGCCTTTTGTTTATTCCACGCCGCGCGAGTGAGAGCCCCGCGTATGGCTGCCGGCGTCAAACGCCGCGCGGCCCTGATAGTCCATGAGAATTTTATCCGATCTCGCCGGGGTTCTCCGTCGTGAACTGCAGCCGCAGCGCCCAGAGGCCCATGCCGCGGAACACATCCTTCTTATCGAGCAGATACAGCTTTTTGCCGTTCAGCAAGCACATTGCGGCAAGTGCCGGGGTCTTTGACGATGGAAATTCTCTCCACGCGGTCGACCAGGCGGACGATTGCCGGTCTGACAGGTACAGGTGCCGGTGCGGTTTTAATCACGCAGTTTTCCATCAGCATCAGCGGCAGCCGGCCGTAGATCCAGCACCTCGGCCGGGACGGCGCGGAGATATCGCGGATCTGCGGCAGCGTCAGCTCGAACGACAAAAAGCTGCGAATCGAGCCCCTGCTCGCGCAGGTAGCGCATGGCGCGGGAATTGACGATATTGAGGCCGAAATCGCCCCGGACGGCGAGCCCGCCGCGCGGGCGATGTGCAGCTGTCCGAGATTTCCGGCCAGAACCTGCCGCACGCCCATATCATAGACCGTGCGCAGCTGCCGCGCGATGGGAGCGAGCTCGCCGCTCCAGATCACGCGCGGCAGAATGGCCGCCAGCTGCGTGTCGACGCCGACACGCTGCACGAGATCGGGATTCGCCGCCAGCTCCGACAGGGGGGCACATACAACACCGTCGGCTTCATCGAGAGCATCCGGGAGGTGATCTGCTCGGCGGTGCGGACCGCGATGGTCAGCTGCGGCTCGCCGGAGATGCCGTCGTAGCGCGGCGGCTCATTGTAGGCGTTCAGCCGCGGCATGGCGACGCGGCCGCGCCGGGCCGTCAGCTCCGCGATGACGTCGCGGCGCATGGCGTTGATGGCCGAGGCCGGGAGCATCAGATCGGGGCCCAGCACCGTCCGCACGCCGGTACAGACGTACGGCGTGCCGCCGGTCTTTTTGAGCTGCTGCTCGAGATCCTGCTGCGTGAGCGAGCGGTAGACCGCTGGCTCCGGCACGGGGCCGGTGGTCTTGCAGACGTTGCCGTCCGGGTCCTCCACGGCGAGCTGCGCCGGGCGGCCGGACTGAAGGATCGCATAAAATTTCACGCCGATGCGCTGGGCCTCGCCCTGCTCATAGGTGGCGCGGGCGGAGGCGAAGAGGGACGAGGTATCCTCGCCCTCCTGCCGGCGGCCGAACATATCGCTGCCGGTCTGGCCCTTGAAATAGCCGTCGGTAAAGCCCTGCCGGGAGAAGGCGGTTTCGAGTTCGCTGCAGATCGGCCTGCGTCAGCTTGCCGCCGTTTAAGACTGTGCGGTAGGCGCGCGTGACGATGGCGACGTACTCAGGCCGCTTCATGCGGCCTTCAATTTTGATGGACGCGACGCCCATGCGCCGCAGCTCGTCCAGTTCGCCCACCAGACAGTTGTCCTTGAGGCTGAGCGGGTAGCGCGTCGATTCGAACCGGCCGTAGCCGTAGGGCAGGCGGCAGGGCTGCGCGCACTGGCCCCGGTTGCCGGAGCGGCGGCCGATGACGGAGGACAGATAGCACTGCCCGGAATAGCACATGCACAGCGCGCCGTGGACGAAAACCTCGATCTCGACCGGGCTTTTTTTGCAGATATACGCGATCTCCGACGCCGGAAGCTCCCGCGAGAGGACCACCCGGCTGCAGCCGAGGGCCGCCGCCTCCAGAACGCCCTCGAGCGAATGGATGCTCATCTGCGTGGAGGCATGCACCGGCACGTCCGGTGCAAGCTGCCGGCACAGCGACACCACGCCCAGATCCTGCACGATGAACGCGTCGACGCCGCAGGATGCGGCCATGCGGATCAGTTCCGCTGCACGCGGCATCTCGCGGTCCAGCACGAGCGTGTTGAGCGTCAGGTGTACCTTGACGCCGCGCACATGACAGTAGACGATGGCCTCCTGCAGGTCGGCGGCGGAAAAATTGCGGGCATTCATGCGGGCGTTGAAGGTCCCCGCGCCTAAATAAACAGCGTCAGCGCCGTTGCAGACGGCGGCGCGCAGCGCCTCCATCGAACCGGCGGGAGCGAGTAATTCCATGATGATCTTCCTTTTTATCTGTAGCGTCGGAATGACGGCATAAAATTCCGAATACATTGTATCACACCTGAACACAACAGGAAAGTGCAATCGGGCAAAAATTTGTTTCCGGGCTGTAAACTTTTTACGCTGCGGCCATGCAGACATGAAAAAGGAGCGCCGCAGCTGCGGCGCTCCTTGGTTTTTAGGGATCTTACAGATGGATGGCAGTGCCGGTCTTGCCCTCGATGCCGTCCTTGGCCTTTTCCAGCAGGGTGATGAGGGAGGTGCGGCCGGGCTTGGACTCGGCGAACTTCACAGCGGCCTCGACCTTCGGCAGCATGGAGCCGGGCGCGAACTGGCCCTCGGCCATGTACCTGCGGGCCTCCTCCGGGGTCAGTTCGTCCAGATTCTTCTGGTCGGGCTTGCCGAAGTTGATGGCGACCTTCTCGACAGCTGTCAGGATGATGAGCATGTCGGCGTCAAGCTGCTCGGCCATGCACTCGGAGGCGAAGTCCTTGTCGATGACGGCGGGCACGCCCTTGAGGTGATACTTGTCTTCCCGCACAACCGGGATACCGCCGCCGCCGGCAGCGATGACGGCGTGCTTGGCGTTCATGAGCGCCTTGACGGTCGCGATCTCCACGATCTCCTTGGGACGCGGGCTCGCAACGACCTGACGCCAGCCGCGGCCTGCGTCCTCGGCGACGTCGATGCCCTTTCGGCGGCGAGCTTCTTGGCCTCTTCCTCGGTCATGAACGCGCCGATGGGCTTGGTCGGATGCTGGAACGCGGGGTCAGCCGGATCGACGGCGACCTGCGTCAGGACGGTCGCGCAGTGGATGCCGAGACCGCGGCGGTCGAGCTCTTCGCCGATCATGTTCTGCAGATCGTAGCCGATGTAGCCCTGGCTCATGGCCACGCACATGGAAAGCGGCATGATGTCGCTCTTGGCCTGCTGCTTGTGGTAAGCGGCAAACGCGTTCTGGATCATGCCGACCTGCGGGCCGTTGCCGTGCGCGATGACGACCTCATGGCCGTCTTCGATCAGGTCTGCGATGGCGCTGGCCGTCGTCTTGACAGCCTGCATCTGCTCTTCGAGATTTTTGCCCAGAGCGTTGCCGCCCAGGGCGATGACAATTCTTTTCCCATTTCCAAATTCCTCTTTGAACTGCATATGGCAGGAGCCGCGCTCCTGCCATATGGTGTTTGTGTTTGATTTTTCCGGTTTTTAAGCTTAGAACATCTTGCGCTTGTTGTCAGCGGAGTCGAGGTCCATCAGAGCCTTGACCGGATCCTTGACCTGAGCCAGGAAGATCATAGCGGCAATGATGTACGGCTTGTAGGAAGCCTGCTTGTACAGAGGCACCAGATAGCGGTCGAACACGGAGTTGTCGACTTCGCCCTCGGGGCAGCTGAGGCCGGAGATGTCGGCGGGCAGGCAGTGCAGGTACAGAGCCTTGCCGTCCTTCGTCAGCTTCATCATCTCTTCGGAGCAGGTCCAGTCCTTATGCTCGGCGTTCTGCGCCAGCAGTTCCTTTTCGAGCTCGTCGATGCCCTTCTGGTCGCCCTTGACATACAGTTCGGAGCGCTTTTCCATCGCCTTGAACGGAGCCCAGGACTTCGGATAGACGATATCGGCGTCCTTAAACGCTTCTGCCATGGAGTTGGTCTTGTGGAACTTGGAGCCGTACTTCTCGCAGTTCTTGCGGGCGATCTCTTCGACCTCGGGGAACACGTCGTATCCTTCCGGATGGGCCAGCGTGACGTCCATGCCGAAGCGGGTGAACAGGCCGATAACGCCCTGCGGGACGGACAGCGGCTTGCCGTAGCTGGGGGAGTAGGCCCAGGTCATGGCGACCTTCTTGCCCTTCAGGTTCTCAACGCCGCCGAAGTAGTGGATGACATGCAGCATGTCGGCCATGCACTGCGTCGGATGGTCGACGTCGCACTGCAGGTTGACGAGCGTCGGTCTCTGCTCGAGAATGCCGTCGCGGTAGCCCTCTTCCAGGGCGTCCATGAACGTCTTCTGATACTCGTGGCCCTGATGGATGTACATATCGTCGCGGATGCCGATGACGTCAGCCATGAAGGAAACCATGTTGGCCGTCTCACGGACCGTCTCGCCATGGGCGATCTGGGACTTCTTCTCGTCGAGGACCTGCTCCTCGAGGCCGAGGAAGTTGCAGGCGGAGGCGAAGGAGAAGCGGGTACGGGTGGAGTTGTCGCGGAACAGGGAGATGCCCAGACCGGAGTTGAAGATCTTCGTGGACTTGTTGCGCTCACGCAGATCGCGCAGAGCGTCGGCTACGGTAAAGACAGCGTCGATCTCGTCGTCGGTCTTGTCCCAGGTCCAGTAGAAGTCGGTCTTATACATGTTGTTGATGTGGAGCTTCTCAAGATGTCTTGCCAGTTCAACAGTTTTGCTCATGTTCTTTCTCCTTATTTTTTTCAAACATTTTAAACGCAGCGGGAGGCATGGGCCCGCGGTGGGGGCGCATGCCTGCCATGCCGCAAAGCTTACTTGATGTCGTTGCCGGTGAGTTCCTGACGGAAGGAGGTGGCGGAGCCGTCCTTGTTCTCGGGCTTGTAGAGCATGGGAACAGCGGCGTACAGCGCGGCGCAGACGACCAGATCCTGCTTCCAGGTGATCTCGTTGGGCGCGTGTGCCTGAGACTCGGCGCCGGGGCCGAAGCCGACGCACGGGATGCCGTAGCGGCCCTGGATGGAAACGCCGTTGGTGGAGAATGTCCACTTGTCGGTCAGCGGGCGGCCTTCGCGCTTTTCTCTGGCAGTCTCGTCAGCCCACAGTCTGGTGTCGCCCCACAGCGCGTGGTGCGCGTCGACCAGTGCCTGGACGTGCGGCGCGGAAGCCTTGTTGATCCAGGTCGGGAAGAAGCACTCGGTCTCATAGACATGGCCGGTCCACGCGGGACGGTCGTACATGTACATGGAAACCTTGACGTCCTTGGCGTACTTCTTGCAGGCGGGCAGATCCTCGATCTCCTTCAGGCAGGACTGATAGGTCTCGCCGGCCGTCATGCGGCGGTCGATGGAGATGGAGCAGGAGTCGGCAACTGCGCAGCGGGACGGGGAGGTATAGAAGATCTGGCTGGTGGTGCAGGTGCCGCGGCCGAGGAAGCGGGCGTCTTCCCAGTGCTCGGGGTTGTACTTCGGGTCGAGCATCTTGACAAGACCCTTGATCTCCTTGTCGTCGGCAGCGTCGTTCTCGTTGAGATCGCGGACGTTCAGGATGACCTCCGCCATCTTGTGGATCGCGTTGTCGCCGCGCTCCGGCGCGGAGCCGTGGCAGGAAACACCGTGCATGTCGACGCGGATCTCCATACGGCCGCGATGGCCGCGATAGATGCCGCCGTCGGTCGGCTCGGTGGAGATGACGAACTCGATTTTGTTTCTGGCGTCTTCCGGGCCGCCAAAGTATTCATTGACGATGGACTGCCAGCACATGCCGTCGCAGTCCTCTTCCTGGACGGAGCCGACGACCATGATCTTGTAGCCATCGGGGATGAGGCCGAGATCCTTCATGATCTTGGCGCCGTAAGTTGCGGAAGCCATGCCGCCTTCCTGGTCGGAGCCGCCGCGGCCGTAGATGATATCGTCCGTCTCATAGCCTTCGTAGGGATCGGCGGTCCAGTTTTCCCGGTTGCCGATGCCGACGGTATCGATGTGGGAGTCGATGGCGATGATCTTGTCGCCCGTGCCCATCCAGCCGATGACGTTGCCGAGCTTGTCGAATTCGACCTTGTCATAGCCCAGCTTTTCCATCTCGGCGGCAATGCGCTTCACAACGCCCTCTTCCTCGCAGGATTCCGACGGAATTGCGATCATGTCGCGGAGGAACTTCACCATATCAGCCTTGTAGCCTTCTGCTGCCTTCTTGATTGCATCATAGTTCATAAACGCAGGGTACCTCCCAATTTAAATTCTTTCTTTAACTTTTGCGTCTGCCGTGCAGACCGCTTCTGATACCACTATACCACATGAGAGGCAGATGTCAAACAAAATTTTTGATAACCTAAAATTTTTTATGGTCTTAAAGGTTTCTCCCCCTCCTGCGGCGGATCCGGCGGCTTTTTTCCTTGCAAACGCAGCCGGAGTGTGATAAAATAAATTAGTTTTCACATTAAAAATAAGAATTGACAGGAGGCGGAGGCATGCCCATCCCGGAACGCCCGCAGGCGCTGCAGCGCCAGTCGGCAAAAAGTGTTGTTTATCAGACGGTCTGCGACTGGATCATCACCGGCGTCATGAAGCCCGGCGAGAAGATCCTGGATTCGGAGCTGGCCTCCTACTTAACGTCAGCCGCACGCCCGTGCGGGAGGCGCTCCAGCTGCTGCAGAACCAGAAGCTGGTCTGCGTGATCCCCGGCCGCACGACCGTGGTCGCGGATCTCGATGTGGAGGACTTCGAAAAATGCTACCGGCCGCTGGCGGAGATCGACGCGCTGGCCGCGGAGCTCGCCTGTCGGAATCTGACCGATGCCATGCTCGAGGAGCTGGAGCAGGAGCTGCAGGCCTCTGCCGAGGCCAACATCAAGGGCGACACCGCCGCGATCATCACCCACGACACCCGCTTCCACGAGCTGATCATCGACGCGGCGGACAACGAATACATCGCGGAGATCTCGCACATGCTGGTCCTGCATATCCAGCGCATCCGCTATCATTTCTTCCACCTGCCGACCATGCGGCGCATCTCCGCCTCCCAGCACCGGGGGATCCTGGATGCCCTGCGGGAAAGGGACGCGCAGCGGGCCAAGACGCTCATGCGCGAGCACTGGCTCACGTCGATGAACGGCAGTCTCAAGGATACGATGGAAAGCCTGCGGCAGGCCAAGGCCTCCGGCCCGGACGAAACGGAATCTTAAATATGTAGAGCGCCGAAACGAAAAAACGCTTCGGCGCTCTGTGTTTTTCACCAAATTTCAGGCTTGATTTTTTTGTAAAACATAGAATTCGCAGCCGCGGGCGCGGTCGTATCTTGACAAAAAAATGCGGCTGTTCTATGCTTGCATTATGCAATATATCGCACATTGCACATCGCTGATTGACACGCATGAATATATCGGAAGAAAGGATGGATGCAGCATGTACACCAACGAACAGCTGATCGAATTTTGCCAGGAGGCCGTCCGGATCCCCAGCTATTCCGGCCAGGAGAAGGGCGTCGCGGAATTCATGAAGCGCAAGATGGAAGAGTACGGCTTTGATGAGGTCATCATCGACAAATACGGCAGCGTGCTCGGCACCATCAACGGCAAACGCCCCGGCAAGACGATCCTGATGGACGGCCACATCGACACCGTCGACGTGATCGACGCGCTGCAGTGGAAGCACGACCCGTTCGGCGGCGAGATCGTCGACGGCAGGATCTACGGCCGCGGCGCGTCCGACATGAAGGGCAGCGACTGCGCCATGATCACGGCAGCCGCCCGCTACGCGGAAAATACCGGCAAGGACTTCGCCGGCAAGATCTGCGTCTCCTGCACCGTCCATGAGGAATGCTTCGAGGGCGTCTCCTCCCGCGAGATCACGCGGCTGGCAAAGCCCGATTTCGTCATCATTGGCGAGGCCACGACCACGACCGTCAAGCGCGGCCAGCGCGGCCGGGCGGAGGTCGTCGTCGAGACGGAGGGCGTCAGCTGCCATTCCTCCAACCCGGAAAAGGGCGTCAACGCCGTGTATGCCATGATGGCTGTCATCGACGAGATCCGGAAGATCGTCCCGAACGAGCATCCGCTGCTCGGCAAGGGCATTCTGGAGCTCACCGACATCATTTCCAAGCCGTATCCCGGCGCATCCGTCGTTCCGTCGCTGTGCCGCGCGACGTTTGACCGCCGGACGCTTGTGGGCGAGGATGAGGCCGTCATTCTCGGGCAGGTGAACGAAGCCATTGCCCGCGCGCAGGAAACGCACCCCGGCCTCAAGGCCCGGTGCTATCTGGCCGAGGGCGAAGAAAAGTGCTGGACGGGCGACACGATCCGTGCCAAGCGCTATTTCCCGGCCTGGGTCGTGGACGAGGACAGCGAGCTCGTCCAGGGCGCGATGAAGGGTCTGAAAGACGCCGGCATCGAGGCCAAGCTCTCCCATTTCGCATTCTGCACCAACGGCAGCAGCTTCTGCGGCGAAGCGGGCATCCCCTGCATCGGCTACGGCCCGTCGCTCGAAAGTCTTGCACACGTCCGCGACGAATACATCGAGATCGATCAGCTGACCAAGGCCTGCAAGGGCTTTGAATGCATCCTCGCGCAGCTGACCAAATAAGATGCTTCGCCCGGGCTGGCAATAGAAAGAGAAACGCAAAAAAAGAACAGGAAACAGAAAAAGGAGAGACAAATATGGCTGAGTTTTTAACTGGATTTAGCAACATCCTCTGGGGCGCACCCGTACTGATCCTTCTGGGCATTGTCGGTCTGCTGTACGGCATCCGCACAAAGTTCTTCCAGATCCGCAAAATGGGATATATTCTGAAAAACACTGCCGGTGAAATGTTCAAAAAGGGCGGCGGTGCTTCCGGTGACAAGGGCACGCTCACTCCGCTGCAGGCCGTCTGCTCCGCGCTGGCCGGCTGTGTCGGCACCGCAAATATTGCGGGCGTCGCGACGGCGATGGTCGTCGGCGGCCCGGGCGCTGTGTTCTGGATGTGGGTCATCGCCCTGCTCGGCATGATGACCAAGTGCGTCGAGGTCACCCTCGGCCAGTACTACCGCATCCAGGGGAAAGACGGCGTCTACTACGGCGGCCCGATGTACTACATCGAGCGCGGCATGGGTAAGAAGTGGAAGCCGCTGGCGATCTTCTTCGCCGTTACCATCATCCTCGGCGGTCTCGGCACTGCAGCCTTTGCGCAGCCCTATACCATGTCTACTGCGCTGGAGCGCACCTTCCATATTCCCGCCTGGGTCGTGACAGTCGCCGCCGCTGCCATCTGCGGCATCGTCCTGATCGGCGGCGTCAAGGGCATCGGCAAGTTCTGCGAAAAGATCACCCCGGCCATGTGCCTGATCTATGTTGTCGGCGCACTCGGCGTCATCATCGTCAACATCCGCTTCGTCCCGCAGGCCTTCGCCGCGATCTTCAAATATGCGTTCGCTCCGATGCCCGCCATCGGCGGTCTGGCCGGTTCGACGCTTGCGCTGGCTCTGCGTCAGGGCGCGGCCCGCGGCACATTCTCCAACGAGGCCGGCTGCGGCTCCTCCCCCATCACCCACGCAACTGCCATCACCGACCATCCGTTCAAGGAAGGCATGTACGGCTCGTTCGAGGTCTTTGTCGACACCATTATCGTCTGCACCATGACCTCCCTTGCCATCATGTGCTCCGGCAGCGACATCTGGGCCTCCGGTGTCAAGGCAGAAGCTCTTACCATGTCGGCCTTTGATACGACCTACGGCACCACGATCGGCAATCTGCTGGTCACCATTCCGCTGGCCCTGTTTGCCTTCTCCACGATGGTCGGCTGGGAGATCAACTACGAATCCGCATTCTTCTACATCTTCCCGAAGATGGAGACCTCCAAGATCTTCAAGGTTCTTATCCGTGTGCTCTGGCTGGTTCCCGGCTTCATTGCGCTTGGCAACACGCCGGATCTGGTCTGGACTGTTGTCGATATTGCCTCTGGTCTGTGGTGCGTTCCGAATGCGATCGCTCTGATCGCGCTTTCCGGTGTGTTCATGAAAATTTACCACGACTACAACGACAAATACATCCTCAAGACCAGACCCATTTCCGAGCCGCTGCCCTACATCGGCAAGGACTGATCTCCGCGCATGTCCGGGGAGCGCTGCAAGGCGCTCCCCGTGTGCTTGGCCTGACGCGTGACAAATTTTTTGTTAGCCTAAAAATATTTTTGAAAATTCCTTGCAATCTGCTTCTGATACTGGTATGATGGTTTTAGTATCAGACTCTACTCGGTGATAACATCTGGAGGTGATAGCAGATTGGACGCGAAATTACTGGACCTGCTTGAGCAGATCGCAAAGGCGATCGCAGCGCAGTTCGGCAGCAACTGCGAGGTCGTGCTTCATGAGCTTTCCGGCAAAAGCGCCTATTCCTCGATCGTGGCGATCGAAAACGGACACGTGACCGGCCGCAAGGTCGGCGATGGGCCTTCCCATGTGGTGCTGGAGCAGCTGGGCCATGAGGACGACAGTGCGGAGGATCAGCTTGGCTATCTGACGCGCACAAAGGACGGGAAGATTCTGAAATCCTCTTCGGTGTACATCCGGGACGAGAGCGGAAAGGTCACGGGGATTCTTGGGATCAACTACGACATTTCCATGATGCAGCTGTTTGAAAACTCCCTGCACGACTTCATTTCTGCCGACCAGCATGCGAGCCGCGAGCCGGAGCGCATCACCCTCAACGTGGCCGATCTGCTGGACGATCTCATCCGGCAGGCGGACGAACTTGTCGGCAAGCCTGTCGCGCTCATGACCAAGGACGACAAGGTCAAGGCCATCCGCTATCTCAGTAATTCCGGCGCACTTCTGATCACTAAATCCGGCGATAAGATCGCCAAGCATTTCGGCATCTCCAAGTACACGCTCTATTCATACTTAGACAACAGTAAAACAGGAGGAACAAACGAACTATGAGCAAGATCGATCTCACCATCCACAAGGAAGGCCTGGCGCATAACATCCAGAAGGCCAAGGAAAACAACATCATCATCCCGACCATCGCGCAGATGCAGAACCCGGACCTGATCCCCGAGAAGATCAAGGAAAAGCTGACGCACACCGGCCTGTGGGACGTTGACCCGGTCAACCTGTTCCGTATCAGCTGGCACAACGAAGCCAAGGAGTCCGGCGGCCTGTACCAGAAGACCCCGAACTATGTCGAGATCCCGTCCTCCGTTTCCGGCGTCCCGTGCCGCATTCTGGCCATGTCCGGCAAGTGGTTCCCGACCGGCTGCCATAAGGTCGGCGCTTCCTTCGGCTGCCTGGCTCCGCGTCTCGTGACCGGCCAGTTCGACGCTACCTATCATCACGCTGTATGGCCCTCCACCGGCAACTACTGCCGCGGCGGCGCGTTCAACTCCAAGCTGCTGGCCTGCGACTCCGTCGCCATCCTGCCGCAGGATATGTCCAAGGAACGCTTTGACTGGCTGAAGACCATCGCCGGCCAGATCATCGCCACCCCGGGCTGCGAGTCCAACGTCAAGGAAATCTTCGACAAGACCTGGGAACTCAAGCAGGATCCCAGCATGATGATCTTCAACCAGTTCGCCGAGATGGGCAACCCCCTGTGGCACTACAATGTCACCGGCTACGCTCTGTCTGATCTCTTTGAGAACGTGAAGAAGCCCGGCCAGAGACTGGCTGGTGCCTGCTTCACCTCCGGCTCCGCCGGCACGATGTCCGCGGGCGACCTCCTCAAGGAGCGCTATCCGGGCATGAAGCTGGCTGTCGGCGAAGCGCTGCAGTGCCCGACCATCCTCGACAATGGCTTCGGCGGCCACCGCATCGAGGGTATCGGCGACAAGCATATCCCCTGGGTCCACAACGTCAAGAACACCGACATGGTCATCGACATTGACGACGAAGATTCCCAGAGACTGCTCCGCCTGTTCAACTGCAAGGAAGGCCAGGAGTACCTGAAGTCCCTCGGCCTGTCTGACGAGCAGATCGAAAAGTTCACCTGGATGGGCATTTCCGGCATCGCAAACGTGCTGTGCTGCATCAAGTTTGCCAAGTTCTATGAGCTGACCGAAGATGACGTTGTCGTCACCGTCCTGACCGACTCCGCTGTCATGTACAAGTCCCGTGTCGAGGAGCTCAACGAGATGTACGGCGCATACTCCGCACAGGCTGCCGAGCTGGATCACAACCTGCATATGCTGAACCTCAAGACCGACAACATGATGGAACTCACCTATCCGGAGCGCAAGAGAGTCCACAACCTGAAGTATTACACCTGGGTCGAGCAGCAGGGCATGACCGTCGAAGACCTCAACGCCCAGTGGTACGACACCAAGAACACCTGGGACGCCGTCCATGCACAGGCCAAGGAACTCGACGAACTCATCAACGCGTTCAACGACGAAGTCGGCCTGCTCAAGGCGCTTTGATCCATATCATCCAACCAACATCTGCGGGGGTGGGGTTCGCCCCATCCCCGCATCTTTTTGAAAATAGGAGAGAATTATGCTGAAAAACGTCAAATGTGCGCGCTGCGTGCGCTGCGGCAAGGAATATGAGGCGGTGCCGAACCTGACCAACTGCTCCTGCGGCGGGATTCTGGATATCGTTTACGATTACGACTACATCAAGGCGCATCTCACCAAGGAAACGCTCAAAAACCGCGTGAACCCCACCATGTGGCGCTACCGCGAGCTGCTGCCCGTCGAGGAGACCACACCCGACACGCCGCTGCGCGTGGGCTGGAGCCCGCTGTACGAAGAGCCGAAGCTCGCCGAGCAGCTGGGTCTTGGCCGTCTGTGGGTCAAGGACGACGGCATCAACCCCACCGCTTCCCTGAAAGACCGCGCCTCCGCCATGGCTGTCGCCAAGGCGCATGAGGCGGGCGCGAAGATCATCGCCTGCTCGTCCACGGGCAACGCCGCGTCCTCCCTGGCCGGCAACGCCGCTGCCGCGGGCTTCAAGACCTACATCTTCGTCCCCGAGCGCGCCCCGAAGGGCAAGGTCGCGCAGCTGATGATCTTCGGCGCGAACGTCATTTCCGTCAAGGGCAACTACGAAGAGACCTTCAAGATGTCCGCCGAAGCCATCGAAAAGTGGGGCTGGTACAACCGCAACGCGGCCATCAACCCGTACCTCTCCGAGGGCAAGAAGACCGTTTCCCTCGAAATTGCCGAGCAGCTGAACTGGGAAATGCCCGACTATCTGGCGATCTCCGTCGGCGACGGCTGCACCATCGCGGGCGTGTGGAAGGGACTGAAGGACCTGTACGCCATCGGCTTCATCGACAAGCTGCCGCGGCTCATCTCCGCGCAGTCCACCGGCTGCTACCCCATCAACCGCGCCATCCAGGAGAACAAGCCCTGGGAGCCGATGGAGGAGAACACCATCGCCGACTCCATCTCCGTCGGCGTGCCGCGCAATGCCGATAAGGCCCTCATGGCCATCCGCGAGTCCAACGGCATCGCCATCAACGTGACCGACGAGGAAATCCTCGCCGCGCAGAAGCTGCTTGGCCGCACCTGCGGCGTCTTCGGCGAGCCCGCCGGCGTCACCGGCACGGCTGCCGTCAAGAAGGCCTGCGAGCTTGGCCTCATCGAAAAAGGCGCGACGGTCGTTTCCGTCGTGACCGGTAACGGTCTGAAGGACGTGGCAAACGCCATCAAGTCCGCGGGCGAGCCCATCAACATCAAACCCGACCTCGACCTCATGGTCGAAGAATTCGCCAAACGAGGCGTCACGGTCGAATAAGCGAAGTAAACAAAAAAAGCCGTCCGGATATCCGGACGGCTTTTTTATTCTTCCTGCCGCAGCAGCGCATCATAGGCCTTGATCGTCTCGATCAGCTGCCGGACATCTTCCGACAGCGACACCGCGCGATTGTACACGATCGCATCCATACCCCGGATGGGCGGCGCTTCACAGTCGCGCTCGACCAGGCCGTAGGCAGCCTTTAGCCGGGCATTGGTCGTGGTGCTCCACATGTAGCTGCCCGTGACATTCGCAAGGACCTCCATCAGCGTACCACGCTCATAGATGAAGATCACACGCTTTTTGCCGTTGATCTCCTGCAGATCGTTTTCAAAGCGGTAATCCGAGGTCGGATAGAGCGGCATGTCATAGTCCGCGTGCACCACCTCCACATACGGCTCGAGCATCGGGACCGTGATGTGTGGGGCCTCCGCCAGCGGGTGATCCGCGGAAAACAGCAGGCAGTACTTTTTCGGATGCAGCGGAAGAATCTCCAGCCCGCGGGCGCAGGCGCTCTGATAATAGTAATCCGACGTGGCGCTGCTCGGACAGATGATGCCGAGATCCGCGTCTCCCTCAGCGATGTCGGCAATGACTTCGGAATTCGTCGCCTCCCGCAGGCGGATGCGATAGGGGACCTGCCGTTCCGTAAAGCGGTTGCAGAAGACCGCGATGCAGTTGGAGAACTCCGATGAGCGCGCCGTCGTGATGGACAGCGAGAGCACGTCCGCCTGCCGCGAGGCATAGAGCGACTCGAACGCGTCGAACTGCGCCACAAGCTCCATGGCCCGCAGGATAAATTTCTCGCCTGCGCGCGTCGGCTCCATCCCGCGCGGGGTACGCTGGAACAGCGTGATATTCAGTTCATCCTCCAGCGATTTGATCGCATTGCTCAGGTTCGGCTGCGCAATATACAGCTTCTGGGCCGCACGGTTGATCGAGCCCGCGCGGAAAACCGCGATCGCGTAGTTCAGCTGCTGGATCGTCATGTACGGATCCCCCTCCACTCAAGGTATATTTTAATTATATACTGTCCTCCGGACTTTTGATATATATAAATTTCATATAGGCCATTGCCTTCTTTATATTTGTTCTTCCGCTTTTTTATGCTTTATACTTGACACAAGCCACAAAGCCTTCCGGGGTACCCGGAGGAAAGTTGTTGAAAGTACCGAAGTACGGCATTGAGCTCCAGGGAGGAAGTTATGGAAAAACGCATGCATGCAGCGGTAGAGGCCAAAAGGGAGGAGATCCTGGCGTTCGTCCGGGAGCTCGTATCGATCCGAAGCGTGACCGGACAGGAAGCGCGCGTCGCCGCCGCTGTCGAAAAAAAGCTGCGTGAACTGGGCTTTGATGACGTACAGACCGACCGCACCGGCAATGTGATCGGATCCGTCGGCACGGGAGCGACCACGATCCTGTTTGACGGGCATATGGATACCGTCGACGTGATCGACGAGGACCGGTGGACTTATCCCCCGTTCTCCGGCCAGATCGCAGACGGTAACATGTACGGCCGCGGGACTGTCGATATGAAGGGCGCACTGGCCGTCAGCATCTATGCCGCCGCCATCGCGCGGGATCTCGGACTGCTGGACGGCCGGAAGGTCTATGTTGCAGGCTCTGTCATGGAGGAGGATTATGACGGCGTCGCGGTGCATAATCTGCTCCGGGATCTCAGTCTCCGGCCCGCCTACGTCATTTTCGGCGAGGCGACCGGCATGGAGATCTGTCGCGGCCACAACGGCCGGGCGCTGATCGAGATCACCGTTCACGGCAAGGCCGCGCACGGCAGCCGCCCGGAGCTTGGCATCAATCCGGTCTACCGCCAGCAGGCCGTCGTGGCCCGGATCGAAGCACTCGCGGCCAAGCTGTCCGCAACGCCCGGCGAGCACGGTACGCTGTCGCTCACCAATGTGAACTGCGTGACCGCCTCCAACAACTCCGTCCCCGAATCGAGCAGCATCGTGCTCGACCGCCGGCTGTGCATCACGGAAAACCGGCAGACCATCGAGCAGGAAATGGCCTTTTTGCTCGACGGCGTGGACGCAGAATGGAAGATCTGCGACATCCCCGGCGTCAGCTGGACCGGCCAGCCCGTGCTCCTGCGCTCGTATCTGCCCGCGTGGGAGATCCCGGAGGACAGCCGTCTGGTCCAGAAGGCAAAAGAGGCCTGCCGGATCGTTTTTGATAAGCCCTATGATGCCCTCAAGCTCGTCTATACGACCGACGCGGTCGCCACGGCGGGTGAGCTCGGCATTCCGACCATCGTGCTTGGCCCCGGCGATTCGAACTGCCATGCGCATGGGACCGATGAATACTGCCCCGTAGAAGAGCTGATCCGCGCGTGCGAGGTGTACGTACAGCTGTGCGCTTCGCTGTGACCGCCGGTTCTACAATACAGAAGGGAGTGAGACCGTAACCCCGCAAATCGGATCCACAGGAAAGGAAAGATAAGAAAGGAGAACCAACCATGTCCAAAGACTCTCTGCAATCCCCGAAAGCCCGGAAGCTTGGCTATTCTTCCCAGCTTGCATTCGTTATTTCCCTGATCGCCGGTTCTGTCGGAACGGGCAACATCTGGCGCTTCCCGCGCGTCGCAGCCGCCAACGGCGGTGCGTTCGTCCTCGCGTACATCATCATGATGTTCATCGTCATCATCCCTGTTATGATGGGCGAGCACTTCATGGGCCGCCGCAGCCGCCGCGGCGCTCCCGGCACGTTCAAAGCTGATCGCCGGAAAAAAAAGCGACCTGGCTCGGCACGATCGTCGCATTCATCATGGCGATGACCGCCGCGTACTATTCCGCCGTCCTCGCTTGGATTGTCTATTACGTCGGTCTGTCCTTCACGAAGGGCTATTACGGCGCGGACAAGGCTGCGCTGTTTGCTTCCGTCTCGAACGGCAACATCGTAACAGTCATCCTGTTCGTTCTGATCCTCGGTATTTCCGCCTATATCTGTTATAAAGGCGTTTCCGGCATTGAAAAAGCCAACAAGATCTTCATCCCCATCCTGTTCGTCAGCCTGATCATCATGGCCGTGCGTGCGCTGATGCTCCCGGGCGCGACAGAAGGTCTCAACCACTACTTTGGCTTCCAGTTCGGTGACCTTCTCAACTACAAGACCTGGCTTGAAGCACTGACGCAGGCGATCTGGTCCGCAGGACCCGGCTGGGGCCTGTGCATCACGCTCGCTGTCTTCTCCAAATCCCGCTCTGACGTGACGCTGACCTCCGCGGTCAACGGCCTCGGCGACATGTTCGCCGCTGTTCTGGCGGGCCTCGCCGTCATCCCCGCGCTGTTTGCCATGTCCCCGAGCGTGGACGAAGCTCTCGCGATCTGCTCCTCCGGCAACAACGGCCTGACCTTCATCGCCATGACCAGCCTGGTTGAAAAGATGCCCGGCGGCTATCTGATGGGCATTCTGTTCTTCGTCAGCCTGCTGATGGCCGGTCTGTCCTCGAACATCTGCCACTTCATGATCTGCTCGCTGCCGCTGGTCGACGCCGGCAAGGACCGCAAGAAGTCCATCCTCGGCGTGTTCGTCCTGCTGCTGATCTGGGGCCTGCCCTCCGCATGGAACTCCACGTTCCTGTCCAACCAGGACTGGGTCGCCGGTCAGATGATGATCGTCGGCGTCATGTTCTCCTGCTACGCCATGATCAAGTTTGGTGTCAGCAAGATCCGCGGCACTTATCTCAACAATCCCTACACCGGCATGAAGATCGGCAAGTGGTGGGAAGTTTCCATCCGCTTCATCGCGCCGATCATCGCGGGCATCATGTTCGTCTGGTGGACGGCCCAGTGCATCGGCTGGGAAGCCAACTGGTGGAACCCGTTCGGCGTCAACAACCTCGGCACCTTCGTGTTCCAGGGTGGTCTGATGGCGATCATCGCGTACGCAATGAACAAAAAGGTTGTCAACGCAACACCTGAAGCTGTCGTGCCCGAAGGCGAGCTGTTCCCGGCGGTCCCGGACAACGGCTTCAGCGCCTGAGAACCCATCCGATCCTGTTTATAAACTGAAAGGAGAACTGCTATGACTCCCGTTGCAATCGGTATGATGATTTTTTCCCTGACCGTGGTCGGCGGCGGATTTATTGCCGCGATCGTTCGTCTGCAGGTGATCTCGAAGAAACAGACGAAGGAGGAAGGTTGATGGATATGCTGATCTTCAAGGAAGCGGAATTCCTGGGCCGCATTGCACTGTGCCAGAAGCGCCAGCGCGAGCAGGGCTTCAATGGTATGCTCGTCTCTGCAGAGGCCAATATCAACTATTATTCCGGCTACCGCACCCACGCTCCCTGGACGACCTTTACCCGTCCCATGTTCCTCTTCATCCCCGCCGAGGGCCGTCCGCTTCTGTACACACAGACCTTCGTCACGCCGGAAGCTCGCCTGCGCTCCTACGGCTGCGATCACCGAAACTTTGACAGCCTGCTCGGCCCGACCGCACAGGATCTGGCCGGGATCATGGAAGAGCTGCATATGCACACCGGCAAGATCGGCTTCGAGCTCGGCTTTGAGCAGCGCATCAACTATCAGCCGGACACGCTCTTTGCCCTGCGCGAGATCTTGAAGGACGCTGAGTTCACGGACGCCTCCGGCATTATCTGGTCGCAGCGCATCATCAAGTCCGCCGATGAGATCGAGTGCCACCGCCGCGCCTGCCAGGCCACCGGCTACGCGCATGATAAGACCTTCTACTCCATCGAGGCCGGTATGACCGAACGCGAGATCTCCATGCTCGCCCAGCAGTGCATGCTTGAGGGCGGCGCGGAATACCCCGGCTTTGTCATCATCACCTCCGGCGAAGGCAACTATGAGCGCATCAGCGCCATCAGCTCCGACCGCCGCATCCAGAAGGGTGATCTGCTCTGGCTTGACCTCGGCGCCGTTTACAACGGCTACTGGTCCGATTTCTGCCGCGCCGGCGTGGTCGGCCCCATCTCGGACGAGCGGAACAAAATGCAGGACGATATCTACGACGCGACGGACGAAGCCGCCTCTATCATGCGCCCCGGCACGCCGATCCGCGACGTGGCCTACGCCTGCGGCAAGGCGCTTGAGAAGCGCGGCTACAGCGCGACCTATGACTGCGGCCGTATGGGCCATGGCATGGGCCTCATGAGCACGGAGCCGCCCTCGGTCACGGTCCGCGATGAAGGCATTCTGAAGCCCGGCATGATCATCAACCTCGAGCCCGGCATTCTGGTCGACAGCGGCGTTTTCTGCATCGAAGAAAACTATGTCATCACGGAAGACGGCTATGAGCGTCTGTCCACCGGCAGCCGCAAGCTGCATCAGATCCGCGGCTGATCTCCAGATACGCAAACAGCCCATCGGGAGTTCCCGATGGGCTGTTTTTCTGCGTTTTGTCACGCGATATCATACTGGCTTTTATAGATTTCGTAATAGAAGCCTTTTTTCGCCAGGAGGGTGCGGTGGGTGCCTTGTTCGACGATGCGGCCGTCGCGGAGGACGAGGATGAGGTCCGCGTCCACGATCGTGGACAGGCGGTGGGCGATGATGAAGCAGGTCCTGCCGCGCATGAGGCGGTCCATGGCCTTCTGGATGAGCAGTTCCGTGCGCGTGTCGACATTGGACGTCGCCTCGTCGAGGATCAGCAGTTCCCGCTGCGCGAGAAGCGCCCGCGCGATGGTCAGCAGCTGCTTCTGGCCGGAGGAGATGGACGAGGTATCGCTGCCGATGACGGTATCGTAGCCCTGTGGAAGCGTGCGGATAAAATGGTCGCAGTACGCCTCGTCGCAGGCGCGGATGATCTCCTCGCGCGTCGCGTCCGGCTTGCCGAAGGCGACGTTTTCGGCGATCGTGCCGCCGAAGAGCCACGTGTCCTGCAGCACCATGCCGAAGCGGTCGCGCGTGGAGGCGCGGGAATAGTCCGCGATATCATGCCCGCTCAGCAGGATGCTGCCGGAATCGACATCGTAGAAGCGCATGAGCAGATTCACGATCGTGGTCTTGCCCGCGCCGGTGGGGCCGACGATGGCGACGTGCTGGCCCTTTTCCACGTGCAGGTTCAGATCCTGGATGAGCTCGGTGTCCGGCTCGTAGGAGAAGTCCACGTGGCGGAACTCTACGCTGCCGTCTCCGCCTGCGGGAAGCTCCTGTTCGATCGGCGCTTCCTCCGGCAGCTCCAGCAGATCGACGACGCGCCGGGCGGCCGCCTTGGCCTGCTGCAGGGTGCTCAGGCCGTTGGAGATCTGCTCGAGCGGCTCGGAAAACTGCCGCGCGAACAGCACCAGCGTCACGATCACGCCCACCGGAACGCCCTGCCGCACGATGAGCCAGCCGCCCAGCAGGTTGATGGCGATATACGCCAGCGAATTGGACGCGGCAATGACCGGCTGGACGATGGCGGAGAGATAGGTTGCCTTCGCCTCGGAGACGCGGCGCGCGTCGTTGATCTCCGCGTGGCGTTCGGCGCAGTGCTCCTCGAGATTATAGGCCTTTGTCGTCGCGTAGTTCGTGTAGGCTTCTTCCACGACGGAATACAACTCGCCGGACTGCTTGAACATCTGATGGAAATACGTTTCCGACCGGCCCGCAATTTTGGCCGACAGCCAGATGGAAACCGGCATAAACGCAATCACGGCCAGCGAAAGCTGCCAGTTCTGCAAAAACATCACGACCGCGATGGCCAGGATCTGCAAAAAGCCGCCCGTAATGGTGTCGAGCACGGTATGCAGGGAGCCGCCGATGCGGGACACGTCCTCCGTCATGCGCGAGAGAATGTCGCCGACGGGCGTGTGATCGACAAAGCTGACAGGCAGGCGCTGGATTTTGTCGGAGATCTGGATGCGCAGATTGCAGGTAAAATACCGGCTGACGGCGCGGTTGAGCAGCTGCATCTTGCCGTAGCTGATGGCCGCGCGCAGGAGATACACACCGGCCAGCGCCAGAAGCCCCGGCGCGAGCTGCGCCAGCACGGACGCGCCCGTCTCCGGCGCGTCAAAATAATCGATCAGGATCTGCACCAGCGCGCCCATCTGCGTCGGGATGATCAGCGCGCACACAACGAGCGCCAGGCTCATGACGACGCCGAGCGCAAGCTGCCAGCGGATGGACTTCGCGCCCTTCAGCAGCTGGATGAGCGCGTCGGCGGAAACGTGGGTTTTCTGTTCCTGCTTCACTTCGCGTCACCTCCTGTCTGCGAGGCGTAGATCTCCTGATAGATCTTACAGCGGGACAAGAGCTTCCGCGTGTACGCCGTGGTCGACCAGCCGCCCGCGGTCCATGACGAAGATGTGATCCGCGTTCATGGCCGAGGTGATGCGCTGGGTGATGACGATCTGGGTCTTGCTCTGAATTTTCTCGTTGAGGCTCCGCCGCAGATTCGCCTCCGTCAAGAAGTCGAGCGCGGAGAAGCTGTCGTCAAAGACATAGATCGGCGCGTCCTTTAAAATGGCGCGCGCGATGCACAGGCGCTGCTTCTGGCCGCCGGAGAGGTTCTTGCCGGACTGCTGGAGCGGATGCTCCAGATGCTCGGGCAGGGAATTGAGGAAAGGTGTGAGCTGCGCGATATCGGCGGCTTCGAGAATGTCCGCTTCCTCCGCGCCGGGACGGCCCATCTCGATGTTGTGCCGGATGGTGCCGGAATACACGGCGGTCTTTTGCAGGACGCAGCTGATATTTTTACGGATGACGCCGCGGTCGATCCGGGACGCCTGTACGCCGTCGAAGAGGATCTGTCCCTCGGTCGGCAGACGGAAGGACAGCAGCAGCTGCACGAGCGTACTTTTGCCGCTGCCCGTGCCGCCGATGACGGCGATCTTCTGTCCCGGCAGGATGTGCATGCTGACGTCCTGCACGGCGGCCTCCGACGCGCCCTCATAGCGGAAGGTCACATGGTCGAAGGCGATTTCGCCGCCGAACGTGTGCTCCGCGCCTTTGGCTGTCTCCTGCATCCCTGTGGCGTGAAAGATCTCGCCGATGCGATCAGCCGCGACCTTTGCGTGCGGCAGCATGACCATGGCAAAGCCGCCCATCAGAACGCCGTTGGCGACAAGCGCCAGATACTGGATGATGGCGAAGATATCGCCGCCGGAGATGGCGTGGCTGCCCGTCTCCATGCGCCAGCCGCCGAGCCATATGATCGCCACGCCCGCAAGATTCACCAGCAGCACGGCTGCCGGGCTCAGAAGGCCCATCTGCACGTTGGCATTGATGATGTTCTCGGCCATGACGTGTGTGGCGTCGGCGATCTTCTGCTGCAGACTCGCTTCCTTATTAAATGCGCGGATGACGCGGATGCCGTGCAGACGTTCGCGCATGACGTCGTTCTGAATGTCGATGTACTTGTCGGAGGTTTCGTGCAGGGGCCCGATGCGCTTGCTGATGGGCCGGACGATCAGGAAGATCGCCGGGACGAACAGCAGCAGGATCAGGCTCATCGTCACGTCCTTGCGCAGCGCCAGAATGACGCCGCCGAAAAACAGCACCGGGATTGTAATGAGACTGCCGGAGATCATCGACGCGACCCAGGAGACCGTTCCGATATCGTAGGTCGACCGGGACAGGAGCGCGGCAGCGCCGATGGCGTTGAATTCCTCGAACGTCATATTGTTGACGAGGGAAAACACGTCCGTGCGCAGATCGGCGTTGAAGCCCGCGACCACGTCACAGCTGATCTTCCGCCCGGCCAGAAGCGCGGCAAGGCCCGCCGCCGCAACGGCCAGCATCCACGCGCAGCAGCGCACGATATACGCAAAGTCCGACTGCCGGACGCCGTTATTCAAAATGTCGTTCATGATCGTCGGCAGCAGCAGATCACACACGGTCGCAAAGGCGACCAGCACCATTGCCAGAGCCGTCTGCCGGCGGTACGGCCGCAGATAGGGCAGGATATATTTCATACCGGCCGCCTCCTTTCGGTTTTGGCGCGCAGCGCGCGTGAGTAATACTATATCATAGAAAACAAATGTTTGCAAGCGCAAAAGCAGCCCCATCGGCGATGGGGCTGCGGGGATGCCGGGATGTGCGGCAGGTCAGTTCCCCTCCTCCGGGGTATAGGGAAGGAACCAGTCGATGTAGTGCGTAGGCTCGGTGACCGCGCCGCGGGTGGTATAGAGCGCGTAGCTCTTAAAGAGGATGGGCGTGATGTATCCGCGCTCGCATACACGCTTATAGAGATTATAGGTGTTGCCGCTGTTGACAAGCGCCATGCTGCACAGGTTCATCATCGTGCTGTCGGACAGATCGCCATAGTTGAGCGTGCCGGTCGCGCCGAAGAACGGCGAAAGGTCAAAGTTCGGAGACAGGCGCACCTCGCCGTAATACAGGTCAAAATTCCCCTGCAGCAGCGCGTTTTTGTACTCGGTGTACTCCATGGACTTGACCGTGATGTTGAAGCCGAGATCATTCAGCATCCGCGCGACCTCCGTCGCAGCCTGCACGCGGATGTAGCTCGACGAGCAGACGATCATCGTCCCCTCGACCGGCACGGAATAGCCCTTGGAGGGGACGTAGAGGTCCAGAATGCCGTCGCCGGTCGCGTCCTCGACGGAGGCGCTGGCGAGCTGGTCATAGTACGAGCCGGTGTCATAGGCGAAGCTGTTGGCCAGCTTCACGTCGTAATACCGGGAATTGGGTGAGCACGGCAGCGTCGACGCGACGGCAAAGCCGCCCAGCGTCTGCTCGACCAGCTGCTCGCGGTCGATGGCGAAGGTGATCGCGCCGCGCAGGCCGTAGTTGGAGAAAACGGGCGAGTTCATGTTGTAGCCGATGTACTGCATGATGGTCGTTTCCTCGTTCCACAGCTCGTAGTCGTTGTGGAAGCCCGCGAATGCGGAGGAGTTCGGGTCCGTCAGAACCATGTTGACCTTCTGATACTCAAAATTATCGCGCACGTCGGCGGCAGTGGACGAGACGGTCAGCGCGATCTCGTCAAAATCGACCAGCGGCTCACTGTCCTGCCACCAGTTCTGGCAGCGGACGAGCTTCGTGTCGGCAAATTCATACGGGCCTGTGCCCGGAGGGCTGACCTCGTCCTTCGTGCCGGATTTGATGATGGGGATATCCAGCAGCAGCGGCAGGCATTCATATGCCTCGCTCGTCGAGAGCACCAGCGTCAGATCGTCCTGCGCCTGCGCCTCGATGATGAACCGCAGGCGGGAGCCGTAATACTCTGAGCCCATGGCTGAGGCGATGGAATAGGCCGCGTCGGCCGCCGTCATGGCCGAGCCGTCGTGGAAGGTGACGCCGGAGCGGAGCTTCACGGTCGTCGTCTTGCCGTCGTCGGTGATGAGATAGCTCTCAGCCAGGATCGGCTCCGCCTCATATCCGTCCGTCACGGCGAACAGCGGCTCATAGAGGAAGGAAAAGATGATGCGGTTGTTGAGGCTCTGGCAGTTATAGGGCTGCAGGCCGTAGTCCGGCTGGTAGGCGAGGCCGAAGGACTCAAGCGCCGTATACGTCTCGGTGACGACCTGCTTGACCTCCTGCTTATCCTCCGAGCCGTTGACCGAGCCGGTCTGCTGGGCGGCGACGGCCTCGTCGCCGACGGGGAAAAGATTCTGCATCCACTCGCTCGTCGCGATCGACGTGCAGCCGCACAGCAGCGCCAGGCACAAGACCAGCGCCGTGCAGGCCAAAAGCTTGCGTTTCATTGCGCCGCCCCTCCTTTCAGCCGGATGATGGCAGCCTGGCTGCCGCGCGCGCCGCCGGTCACGCGGTGCGACCAGAAGCGGTCCGGATGGCACATCGTGCAGTCCGGGCTGACGTCGATCCCCTGCACCCCGGCTTTTTGCAGCCAGATGCGGTTGAGCAGCTTCAGATCGACGTGGGCTTTTTCGCCCCGGGGCTCGATGGCAGCTTCGGCATCCGCGCCGAGGGCTTCCCGCATGGCGTCCGGCACCTCCGGCCCGACCTCAAAGCAGCAGCGGCCGATGCACGGGCCGATGGCCGCGCGGATATCCTCCGGCGCGCAGCCGAATTCCTCCTGCATGCGCAGGACTGCCTTGTATGCGATCCCCTGCGCCGTGCCGCGCCACCCGGCATGGACGGCCGCGATGGCCTGCCGGACCGGGTCAAAGAGCAAAACCGGCGTACAGTCCGCCGCGAAGCAGACGAGCGCCACGCCCGGCTCGTCGGTGAGGATGCCGTCGCAGACAGTGGTCTGCTCCCGGTCAAGGCCGGTGCCGCAGTCGGCTCTGCCCACGCGCAGCAGAAGGTCGGTGTGCTCCTGCCGGGTGAAGACGGTCTCCTCCGGCGCAAAGCCGACGGCTTTGCCCAGAATGCGGTAGTTTTCCCGCACGTTTTCCGGCTTGTCGCCCCGGTGCGTGCCGAGGTTGAGAGAGGAAAGCTGGCCCTCGCTCACGCCGCCGAGGCGCGTGGAGAAGCAGTGGACGCTGCCCTCCAGCGCGTCGGCGGTCAGATATTCAAGCGTTCCTTGTTTGATGGTGTGAAACATAGTCAGTTCGTCTGCTGGCCGCGTTCGGCGGCGAGATCCTTGTCGCGGCAGCATTTTTTGTATTTTTTTCCGCTGCCGCACGGGCAGGGATCGTTCGGGCCGACCTTGATCTTCTTGACGACGGGCTGACGCTTGACAGTCTTGTCGCCGCCCGCGCCCTCGCCGGTGACCTTTGCCACGCGCTGGCGCTTGATTTCCTCATTCGTCTTGATCCGGACGAGGAAGACGCGGCGGACGATCTCTTCCTTGATCGCGTCGTTCATGGCCTCGAACATGTCAAAGCCCTCGCGCTTATACTCGATGACGGGGTCTGTCTGCGCGTAGGCGCGCAGGCGGATGCCCTGCCGCAGATCGTCCATGGCGTCGATGTGATCCATCCAGAATTCATCGACCACCCGCAGCGTTACGACCCGCTCGACCTCGCGCATGACGGGGGAGGTGAACTGCTCCTCTTCTTCGCGTACGTGCGCTGCATGAGCGAGAGGATCTTCTCCTCCGCGGCCTCGCGCGTGAGCGTCTGCAGCTCCGCGTCCGAGACGAGCCAGGTGCCGGCGGGGAAGAAGATGGGCTCGAAATGCGTCATCATCTCGAAGAAATGCTGCTTGTCGGCCAGCTTCGGCTGCTCGCCGAAGGCGCTGGCGACATACGTATCCACATAGAACCGCATCATGGACTGGATGTTCTTCTGCAGATCCTCGCCGTCGAGCACCTGACGGCGCTGCTCGTAGATGATCTTACGCTGGACGTTCATCACGTCGTCGTATTCCAGCACGTTCTTTCTGGACTGGAAGTTGCGGCCCTCGACGGTCTTCTGCGCGTTCTCGATCGCGCCGGAGAGAATCTTGGCGTCGATGGGCGTATCCTCGTCGATGCCGAGCGTCTCCATCATGTTCATAATGCGCTCGGAGCCGAACAGGCGCATGATATCGTCCTGCATGGACAGATAAAACCGCGTCTCGCCGGGGTCGCCCTGGCGGCCGGAACGGCCGCGCAGCTGGTTGTCGATCCGGCGCGACTCGTGCCGCTCGGTGCCGATGATGAAAAGGCCTCCTGCCTGGCGCACGAGCTCCGCCTGCTTGTCCGTCTCGGCCTTGAAGCGCTTGTAGGCCTCGGCGTAGGCTGCGCGCGCGGCGAGGATCTCGGGATCGTCGGTCTCGGCGAAGGAATTGGACTCGGCGATCAGCTCGTCGGACAGGCCCTGCTTGCGCAGCTCGTTCTTTGCCATGTATTCGGCGTTGCCGCCCAGCATGCCATATGTCGGTGCCGCGGCCGGCCATGTTCGTCGCAATGGTCACGGCGCCCAGATGTCCCGCCTGCGCGACGATCTCGGCCTCCTTTTCATGGTGCTTGGCGTTCAGGACGTTGTGCGGGATGCCCTCGCGCTTGAGCATCTGCGACAGAAGCTCGGATTTTTCGATGGAGATCGTGCCGACCAGAACCGGCTGGCCCTTGGCGTGGCATTCCTTGATCTGCGCGATGACCGCGCGGTATTTGCCCGCCTCGGTCTTATAGACGACGTCCGGGTCGTCGATGCGGATGACGGGCTTGTTCGTCGGGATCTCGACGACGTCGAGATTGTAGATGCCGGAGAATTCCTCCTCCTCGGTCAGCGCCGTGCCGGTCATGCCGGAGAGCTTGTCGTACAGACGGAAGAAGTTCTGGAATGTGATGGTGGCGAGCGTCTTGTTTTCGCTTGCAACCTTGACGCCCTCCTTGGCCTCGATGGCCTGATGCAGGCCCTCGTTATAGCGGCGGCCGTACATCAGGCGGCCGGTGAACTCGTCGACGATGATGACCTGCCCGTCTTTCACGACGTAGTCGATATCGCGCTTCATGAGGCCCCGGGCCTTCATGGCCTGGTTGATGTGGTGCGAGAGCGTGGCGTTTTCGGGGTCGGCGAGATTTTCCACATTGAAGAACTGCTCGGCCTTTTCAATGCCCTTCTGCGTGAGCGACACGGAGCGGTCCTTTTCATCGACAATGTAATCGCAGTCATACTGATCCTGCAGTTCCTTGTTGTCCGTCGTGGAGAAGACCTGCTTTTTCAGGCGGGAGACGAAATAATCCGCCATTTCATACAGCTTGGACGATTCCTCGCCTTTGCCGGAGATGATGAGCGGTGTGCGCGCTTCATCAATGAGGATGGAGTCGACCTCGTCGACGATGGCGAACGCGTGGCCGCGCTGCACCATCTCCTGTTTGTAAATCGCCATGTTGTCGCGCAGGTAATCGAAGCCGAGCTCGTTGTTGGTGCCGTATGTAATGTCGGCGGCGTAGGCTGCGCGGCGCTGCTCGGCCGTCAGATCGTGGATGATGAGGCCGACGGACAGACCCAGGAAACGGTAGACCTTGCCCATCCACTCCGAGTCGCGCTTGGCCAGATAGTCGTTGACCGTGACGATGTGCACGCCATTGCCGGTCAATGCGTTGAGGTAGGCCGGGAGGATGGCGACGAGCGTCTTGCCTTCGCCGGTCTTCATTTCGGCGATGCGGCCCTGGTGCAGCACGATGCCGCCCACGACCTGCACCCGGTACGGACGCATGCCGAGCACGCGGTCGGCTGCCTCGCGGCAGACGGCGAACGCCTCCGGCAGCAGATCGTCGAGCGTTTCGCCCGTCGCCAGCCGGTCTTTGAATTCCTGCGTCTTCTCGCGCAGCTGCTGGTCGGTCAGCTTTTTATACGGCTCCTCAAGCGCCATGACGGCCTCGACCTGCGGTTCGAGTTTTTTGACCTCGCGCTCCGAGCGGGTGCCGAACAGTTTTGTAAAAAGGCCCATAGGTCCTGTCCTTTCTACGCCGCGGAGAGCTCCGCGGCGGCTTTGCGTTCTAGTGTGTCATTATACCACATGCTTCCGTGTAAAAAAAGAAGAAATTGTGAATTTCGGCGGCTTGATTTCATGGAATCCGCCTGTTAAAATGAGCTTGATTTCCAAGGTATCGAGGTTTTTCTTATGTCGATTCGTCTCGTTGCCGTCGACGTCGACGGCACGCTCGTCACCTCCGACCAGCGCGTTCTGCCGCGCGTGCAGGACGCGGTCCGCCGCGCCGCTGCGCAGGGTGTCGAGCTCGTTCTGTGCACCGGCCGGGCGATCGGGGAGTGCTGGTACGTTCTGGACGCCCTGCCCGAGATCCGCTACGCCGTCACGCACACCGGCGCCATGGCGCAGGATCTGAAGACCGGTGAGCTTTTGTACCACTGCCCGCTTTCCGCCGACGACGCCCGTCTCATCTACAGTCATCTGCGCCGGTATGACGGGCTGATCAACTTCTTTTCCGGCGGCATCGTCTATAACTCCAAAGTGCAGATCGACAATTTTGAGCGCTACTACCCCGCCAGCTTCCGCTGGCTGTTTGAGCGCTCGCACGAATTCGTGGATGATCTGGACGCGCTCGTGGCCGGGTGGGACAAGCCGGTCGAGAAATTCTACGTCCCGTTTTCCGGGCCGGAGGTCTGCCGGCAGGCCTGGGCCGATCTTTCGCAGCTGCCGTATTTCGTGACCGGCGCGGGCTTCGTCGATCTGGAGGTCATGAACCCGGCCACCAACAAGGGCCTTGCCCTCGCGGCCCTGTGCCGCGCGCTCGGCGTCCCGGCCGAACAGGTCATGGCCATCGGCGACAGCGGCAATGACGCCGCCATGCTGGACTTTGCCGGCGTCGGCGTCGCCATGGGCAACGGCGAGGACGCGCTCAAGCAGCGGGCGGATCTCGTCGCACCGTCCAATGAGCTTGGCGGCGTGGCCGACATGCTGGAGCTCGTGCTCCAAGGGGGTGTATGACGATGGGCGTACAGGATCTGACCCTTTCGATGGTCCTCATCGTTGCCGTCGGTGTGTTTCTCGCGTCCTTTATGGACGCCATCGCGGGCGGCGGCGGGATCATCTCCGTCCCGACGTATCTGCTGGCCGGGCTCCCCATGCACGTCGCGCTGGGGACGAACAAGCTCTCGGCCGGGCTCGGCTCGCTCGCGTCCACGGGGCGGTATATCAAGAACGGCTATGTCGACTGGAAGCTCGGCGTGCCGTCGATCGTGCTGGCGCTCATCGGCTCGCACTTCGGCACGAAGCTGCAGCTGATGATCTCCGAGGTGTACTTACAGTATCTGCTGCTGATCGTGCTGCCGGTCGTGGCCTTCGTCGTGCTGCGCCAGCGGCAGCTGCCGGAGCAGCGCGGCGACATCGAGCCCAAAAAGCAGATGGCGATCGTGTACCTCGCCTCCCTCGTCGTCGGCGCGTACGACGGCTTCTACGGGCCCGGCACGGGCACGTTCCTGCTGCTCATTTTCTGCAATCTCGGCAAGCTCGACGTGCGCACGGCGGGCGGCAATGTCAAGCTCGTGAATCTCGCCTCCAACATCGGTGCGCTGGTCACGAGCCTGATGAGCGGCAAGGTCTTTCTCGTTCTCGGCCTCATCGGCACCGTCACGAGCTTCCTCGGGCACTTCCTCGGCGCCGGACTGGCCATCAAAAACGGCTCGAAGATCGTCAAACCCGCGGTCATTCTGGTCCTCGTCCTGCTGGCCGCCAAGGTCATTCAGGGCCTGATCGCCGGATAGGCCGCCCGTCTCAATCGAAAGGAGTATGGCAATGGAAAAAACCATCGGCATTCTGGGCGGCATGGGGCCGCTCGCCACGGCGGACCTGTTCCGCAAGATCACGCTTCTGACCGACGCTGCCCGCGACAACGATCACATCCGCGTCTACATCGACTCCAACGCCCGCATCCCAGACCGCACGGCGGCCATTTTGTCCGGCGGGCCAGATCCTGTGCCGGAAATGGCCTCGGCCCTGCGCTCGCTGGAGGCCTGCGGCGCCAGCTGCGTTATCATGCCGTGCAACACCGCGCATTATTTCCTCCCCCGCCTGCAGGCCATGACGAAGCTCCCCTTCATCAGCATGCTCGAAGCCACAGCAAAGACCTGCGCGGCGCAGTACCCCGGCAGGACCGCCGCCGTCCTCGCGACGAAGGGCACGCTCGCCACCGGGCTCTATGAACAGGCGCTCGCGGCGCAGAATGTCCGCTGCCTCATCCCGGACGCAGGGGAGCAGGACGTGCTCATGCACCTGATCTACGATATCGTGAAGGCCTCCAGGCCGCTCGCGCCGGAGGAAGGCACGTGGCAGCGGCTGCTGGACGCGCTTCGCGCGCGCGGCGCGGACTATTTCATCCTCGGCTGCACCGAGCTTCCCATCGTCGCCGACACGCTGCCGCAGGCCGGCCCGTTCGTCGATCCGACGGCGGAGCTCGCCAAGGCGGCCATCCGCTTCTGCGGCTATCGCGTGAAGGAATAATTGCAGTTTTCCCCGGCCCCGGCGCGCTGCGCCGGGCCGTTTTTATGCTTTTCCTGCAAAAGTCAAGTAGCAATTCTATTCAAATTTCCCTGTTCGTTTTTGTCGCTCTTGACAAATCTTCACAAATCAAAGACGATTTTCATATTTTTCTTTACATGTTTTTCACAACATGCTATCATATTTTTACTGATCTTTATCAGTAATTTTGGATAGGAGAAGGAAAGTATGAAAGAAAAGAAAAAACTTGGCCTGCCGGCGTGGATATTCATCGGCATGCTGGCCGGTATCGTCGCCGGTCTCATTTTTGCGTTCGCCGGTCTCGGCGATTTTACCACGGAGTGGATCAAGCCCATCGGCACGATCTACGTCAACCTGCTGAAGTTCCTGGTCGTCCCGGTCGTCCTGTTCTCGATCGCTGACGGCGTCATCAGCCTGAAGGACCTCAAGCGCGTCGGTTCCGTCGGCGTCAAGACGTTTGTGTACTATATGTGCACGACCGCGCTGGCCGTCGTTATCGGCCTCGTGCTGGTCAACCTCTTCAAGGGCAGCTTCACCCCGCTGCCGTCCGCAGATCTGGGCGCGCTGGAATATGAGGCGAAGGAAGCCCCGTCCGTCATGCAGGTCATCGTGAACATCTTCCCGTCCAACCTGCTTCAGCCGATGGTCTCCTCCGACATGCTGCCGGTCATCGTCATCGCCATCTTCCTCGGCGCGGGCGTCCTGGCCTCCGGTGAGAAGGGCCAGAAGATCGCAGAGCTTATCAACTGCATGGAAGAAGTCATCATGAAGATCATGATGATGATCATCCAGTTCACCCCGATCGGTGTCTTCTGCCTGATGACCAACGTCGTCGCTGTCAACGGTGCGGACATCATCGGCAAGCTGGCGCTCATCATCGGCGTTGCGTACCTCGGCTATATCGTCCACGTCGTGGTCGTCTACGGCCTGTCCGTCAAGTTCCTGTCCAAGATGAGCCCGATCAAGTTCTTCAAGGGTCTGGCTCCCGCCATGATCACCGCCTTCACCACCACGTCCTCCAACGCGACCCTGCCGGTCAACATCGAGTGCTGCAACAAGATGGGCGCGGAGCCTGAGATCAGCTCCTTCGTCCTGCCGCTCGGCGCGACGATCAACATGGACGGCACGGCCATTTATCAGGCTGTCTGCGCAGTCTTCATCGCCTGCTGCTATGGCGTTCAGCTGACGCTCGGCGACATGGCCATGATCGTTCTGACTGCGACCCTCGCCTCCGTCGGTACCGCAGGCGTCTCCGGCGCTGGCATGATCATGCTGGCCATGGTCCTGACGCAGGTCGGCCTGCCGGTCGAGGGCATCGCCATCATCGCCGGTGTCGACAAGATCTTCGACATGGGCCGCACCACGCTGAACATCACCGGCGACGCCACCTGTGCCCTGTTCATCTCCCGCCTCGAGCGCGAGAAGGCCGCCAAGAAAGCTGCCAAGGCCGCAGAATAACATCCCCTTTCCGCAAAAGCCCGCCGCAAGGCGGGCTTTTGCCATGTCTGGAAGCGCATCACTCTGTAGGGGCGGGGCTCTGCTCCGCCCCTACAAAGTCCCGCAAGACGGTAAAATTTATCAAAATTTCTGCAGCACCTTCTATTGACGGCAATCGTTCTACGGCAACTAGCTGCAAATTTGGAACCCCCGTATCAGGCGGCGCGTACCAGGACGCCCGTAAGGTGAGTCTCGTGTGGAACGACATCTAAAACATTGATACACCCTAGATTCAGAGGCAGGACGCACCAAACCGCGTCCAAGCGCCCCTTTTCTCCCCCCTTCTTTTCCGGCAAGACGGAAAAGAAGGGGCCGCCGGAGGCGCGTCAGAAATGACCACGACGGAACGAGCCTCCGCTATTCGCGGAGCCTCTTTTCCTCTGTGCTCATTTCTTCCTTTCCAAACCGCAAACTGAATTTGCGGTTTGAGTTTTATAGCAAATTTGCAACAACCTCTCAGTCAGCTTCGCTGACAGCTCCCCTGGGAGGGGAGCCTTTCTGTGGCGGGATGGAGCCGAGGGGAATACTCCGGCGGCTTCGCCGCCTCCGTGCCGACTGGATTTCCTTTTTGATTTTGCGCAAAGCGCAAAATTGCGGCGTTGACACGCCGCGAAATCCAGTCGGTCGAACCCGAGGGTTTCTCGCGCCCCTCAGCGCAGCCATGCAAAAACGCCATCCCAAATGGGATGGCGTTTTTGCATGGTGGAGCTGAGGGGAATCGAACCCCTGTCCGAAAGCAACTTGACAGGACTTTCTCCGGGCGCAGTCTGTTATTTACATTCCCTCGGTGCGGCGGGAACAGACACTCTTCGCACCTTGGTAGCTTCATGATGCATGACGCAGGCAAAGCTTACTGCGTTCACGGACGCCGCTTCGTCACGCCCAAGCCCGGCTCGCGGCCCTTCCGGGGAGGACGGGTTGCCTAATTAGGCAGCCAGAGCAACTTTAGAGTTGTCAGTTAATTTAGAAAAATTGCCCGTTTTATGGAGGCCAGGCGCCTCCGCCCGCTTATCCAGCCTCACTGCCCCCGTCGAAACCAGTGCAGCCCCGTATTGCAGCGAAAACTCGCTGCGGATCGCTGGAAAAATCGATCAAACTCTTGTTGCTTTTATCATCCACTTCATGGGCAGGATCTTGGCCACGAAGCGATAGAACTTGTTGAAGGCCGTGGGCGTGTAGAACGTCCGGCCCTTTTTTGCTGCCCGGATCGTCCCGGCGACGACCTTGACTGGGTCGCACCAGGGGATGTTGCCGAACAGATCGTGGTCGCCCGCGGCGTCGAAGAACTCCGTCTTCATGGGGCCGGGGCAGACGGCGGTTACCGTGATGCCCTTCGGCCGCAGCTCATCGGCAAGACCACCGGTGAACGCGGAAACATACGCCTTGGCGCTGTAGACCGTCATGCGGGGCGTAGGGCAGAAGGCCGCGATGGACGAGACGTTGATGATCTTCGCCCCGCGCGTCATGAACGGGACGACGGTCTGCGTCACCATCGTGAGCGCGCGGACATTGAGGTCGACCACGCGCATCACATCGGCGGACGACGCTGAGGCGCCGATATTGCCCGTCGTGCCGCAGCCGGCGTTATTGACCAGCAGCCGCACGTCGGCTTTCTGCTCCGCCAGCTTTTCGCCGAGATAGCGGAAGCTCTTGGGGTCGAGCAGGTTGAGGCCGATGCACACGAATTTCTTCTCCGGGAACTGCTGGGCCAGCTCTTCGAGCTTGCCCACGCGGCGGGCGATAAGCCAGAACTCTTCGATGTCGGGAAATTCGCGCACGAGCTGGCGCGTGAACTCCGCGCCGAGACCGGCGGACGCGCCGGTGATGACGGCCGCGGTCATCCGCGTCCGTAGGGGTCGCGGAGCTTGTCGGGTTCGGGGTATTCCTCGCCCTTCGTATCGACGCGGATGGAGGCGATCTTCTGCTCGGTGAGCGGACGGTCGTTGCCGTCGGTCTTCGTCGCGGCGATCTTGTCGACGACGTCCATGCCCTCGAGCACCTTGCCGAAGGCGGCGTACTGCCCGTCGAGGAACTCGCCGTCTTCATGCATGATGAAGAACTGGCTGCCCGCGGAGTTGGGCGACTGCGCACGCGCCATGGAGACCACGCCGCGCTTGTGGCTGAGATTATTCTTCACGCCGTTGAGCTTGAACTCGCCCTTGATGCAGTAGCCGGGGCCGCCGGTGCCGGTGCCCTTCGGGCAGCCGCCCTGGATCATGAAGCCGGAGATGACCCGGTGGAAGATCAGGCCGTCATAGAAGCCCTTGTTGGCGAGCGCGATCATGTTGCGCACGCTCTGCGGCGCTTTTTCGGGGTAGAGCTCGCAGACGATCCTGCCGCCGTCTGCCATCGTGATGGTCATAATGGGATTTTCCATGGGTTACCGTCCTTTCATTGCGCGGTCGATCTGACGCTTGGCGTCTTTTTTCGCGGCGTCCTCCCGCTTGTCGTAGAGTTTTTTGCCCCGGGCCAGCGCGACCTCGACCTTGACGAGACTGCCGCGGAAGTACACCGAGAGCGGAATGAGCGCATACCCGTCCTGCTTGACCCGGCCGAACAGGCGCATGATCTCGCGCTTGTGCATGAGGAGCCGGCGGGGACGGAGCGGATCCTTGTTGAAGATGTTGCCCTGCTCATAGGGCGCGATATGCATCTGCCGGATATAGAGCTGCCCGTCCTTGATCTGGCACCAGGCCTCCTTGAGGCTCAGCGTGCCGAGACGGATGGACTTGACCTCAGTGCCGGTGAGCTCGATGCCGGCTTCGAATTTTTCGTCGATGAAATATTCATGAAAGGCCTTCTGATTTCTTGCGGCGATCTTCGCGCCCTCCGCCATCGCGCACACCTCCTCCCGGCGAACATATGTGGTGATATTATACGTATATTATACCTGTCCTGTCAAGGCTTGAAACCGTGAAGACGGCCGTATGGCGCACATTCCGCGGCCGGCGCGCATAGACTACCGGTATTCCAGAACTCAGGAGGGGCTTATTTATGGCGGTGACGCAGTATTTTCTGGGCGGGAATACCGTCCGGGGCTTCGTGTCGTTTTATTCCGGTTTCTGCCGCGGGCCGGAGGATTTTCTGTGGGTCATCAAGGGCGGGCCCGGCTGCGGCAAGTCGAGCTTCATGAAGACCATCGGCCGCGCGGCGGAGGAGAATGGGCTGGACGTGGAGTACGTGCTGTGCTCCGGCGACCCGGAGTCGGTGGACGGCGTCTATTTCCCCGCCCTGCACACCGGCTACGCCGACGGGACCGCCCCGCACGTGCTCGAGGCCGTGACGCCGGGCGCGGCAGGGCTGTATCTCGACCTCAGCCGGTTCTATGACCGGCTCGCGCTGCAGCCGGAGCGCCGCACCATCGAGCAACTGCAAAGGCGCTATCAATCGCTCTACCGCGAGGCGTATGCGAAGCTCGCCGCGCTCGCGCCTGCGGCCTGCCGCCTGCCGGACGCGGACGGCGCGCAGCGGCGCTTCCTCCGGGCGGTGACCTGCCGGGGGCTTTTCCAGTCTGCGCCGCCCGCGGGAGCCGTGCAGCTCGTTTCCGCGGCGGAGCTCGAGGCGCTGCGCGCGCGCCCCGGCGCCGTCTGGTACCAGAATCCGCTTTTCCCGGATGAGACCGAGGCCGTCTGGCTGCCGGGCGAGGCGCGGTACTACCGCGGCCCGGATACGCCGCTGCCGGGGCTTTCGGCCGTTTTTTCCCTGCTCGCGCAGGCCAAGGCGCTGCATGACGAGCTGGAGGCTGTCTATAATCCGCACGTGGACTTCGCCCGCGTCTACGCGCTGGCGCACGCGCACGCGCTGCAGCTGCTGGGGTGAGCGTTCGCTGCGATCGTTCAAAGAAAATTCAGTTGTATCTGCGGGGAAAATGTAGTAAAATATATTGAAATTTAAGAATATCCTACTCAGGAGGGAATACCAATGAAAAAACCGATCGTACTCGTGATCATGGATGGCGTGGGCCGCGGCGACGGCGGCCCCGGCGATGCTGTCAAGCAGGCCAACACACCGACGCTCGACAAGCTGATGGCGACCTGCCCCATGACGTGGCTCAAGGCGCACGGCACGGCCGTCGGCCTGCCCACCGACGACGACATGGGCAACTCCGAGGTCGGCCACAACGCCCTCGGCTGCGGCCAGATCTACTCCCAGGGCGCCAAGCTCGTGCAGGAGTCCATCGAGACCGGCTCTTTGTACCAGTCGAAGACCTGGGTCGAGCTGACCGACAACTGCCTGCAGAACGGCAAGGCCCTGCACTTCATCGGCCTGCTGTCCGATGGCAACGTCCATTCCAACATCTCGCACCTGATCGCCATGCTGAAAAAGGCCCGCGAGATGGGCCTCAAGAAGGTCTACTGCCACATCCTGCTCGACGGCCGTGACGTCCCCGCGACGAGCGCGCTGGAGTATGTCGACCAGCTCGAGGCCGTGCTGGCCTCCCTGTCCGACGCGGAGCACGAATACAAGATCGCGTCCGGCGGCGGCCGTATGGTTATCACCATGGACCGGTATGAGGCCAACTGGCCGATGGTCGAGATGGGCTGGCGCACGCACGTGCAGGGCGAGGGCCGTCAGTTTGCCTCCGCCAAGGAAGCCATCGAGACCTACCGCGCCGAGAACCCCGGCATGATCGACCAGGATCTGCTGCCCTTCGTGATCGCAAAGGACGGTCAGCCCGTTGCCAAGATCGCCAACGGCGACAGCGTCATCCTCTTCAACTTCCGCGGCGACCGCGCGCAGGAGATCTCCCTGGCCTTCGACCGCAAGGACTTTGACCACTTTGACCGCGGCGACTACACCGGTGTGAAGTTTGCCGGTATGCTGGAGTACGACGGCGATCTCAAGATCCCGATGCACTATCTGGTCGAGCCGCCCGTCATCCGCAACACGCTGACCGAGGTTTTGTGCAAGGCAGGCGTGCACGAGTACGCCGTGTCCGAGACGCAGAAATACGGCCACGTTACCTACTTCTGGAACGGCAACCGCTCCGGCAAGTCGACGAAAGCCTTGAGGACTACGCCGAGGTCCCGTCCGACGTCATCCCGTTTGAGCAGGCGCCCGCGATGAAGTCCGTGGAGATCACCGATCTGCTCGTCGAGGCCATGGCCTCCCACAAGTATCAGTTCCTGCGCTGCAACTACCCGAACGGCGATATGGTCGGCCACACCGGCGTTCTGAGCGCCGTTATCACGGCCATGGAGGCCGTCGACGCAGGTCTGGCCCGCGTGAAGGAAGCGGCCGACAAGTACGGCTACACCCTGCTCGTCACCGCTGACCACGGCAACGCCGACCAGATGCTCGAAACGAAGAAGGGCAAGACCAGCGTGCGCACCGCGCACTCCCTGAACCCCGTTCCCTTCATCATCTACGATCCGGACAACAAGTACGAGATCAAGGACGGCCATTATGGCCTTGCCAACGTCGCGCCGACCATCGTCACCATGATGGGCCTCGAGACCCCCGACTGCTGGCAGCCGAGCATGATTTAAGCTTTATTCCCAACAGGCGGGGCATCCTGCCCCGCCTGTTTCCGACGTTCGTTCTCCGGAGGTATTTGTCCCATGCGAAAGAAGCTCTCAATCCTTATGATTCTGATCCTGGTGCTGGCGCAGCTGTGCGCCTGCGGCAAGACGCAGGCTGACCCCGCGCCGGCAGCAGGATCAGAATCAGCCGTCCCGGCAGCCGGGCCGGACGAGCCTGCGGCCGAGGCGCCCGCGCCGGAGCCGGCCGATCCGCATGTGCCCGACCGCGTACTGGCCTCCAGGCATTATTCCGCGGAGATCTACGAGACCACCATCCGGCAGTACCGCTGCTCGATCGAGAGCCGGGAATACGTCGTCTCCGACGGCGTGACGGCCCGCGCCTTCCGCGCCACAGGCGTCGGCGGGCCGAGCAAATTCCTCGACCATACCGTGCAGGAGGACGGAACGCTCCACTACTTTGACGCCGCCTCCGGCAAATGGGTCGAGACGCCGCTGGCCGAGGGCAAATACGCCTCGCCGGTCGTCGTGATCGAGCTTGCCTCCGGCGCGTCCTACTTCCTCGCGCTGCCGCGCACCTTCGTCCTGCACGAAAACGACACCAAGGAATACCTGCCGGAGATGGACGGCACGCTCTACGTCACGAAGACGCCGGACGGCTTCCATCTGACCGTGAACGGCTACGGGCTGGCCGAGGGGCGCGTGACGGACTGCCTGATCCTCTCCGCACCGTTCCAGCTGGTCGACTGGGGCATGCAGAACTGCGCCATGGCCTGGGTCACCTATGTGCAGAACGGCGCGTCCCACTGGTGCTTCGACGGCTATTACCGGAAGGCCCCGTCCAACTATATCCCCTCCGGCACAAACTACTATTACTGCTGCGCCGCGTCCTACTGCATCAAGGGCTTCCTTTCCCGTATGCCCATGTGCAAAGAGGCCGCCGCGCTCACCATCGTCATGCTCGACACCATGGCCCAGCGGCAGAACGAATACGGCTACTGGGCCACCGAGCCCGGCAGCGAATGGCTGCAGGGCGACTACGGCATCGGCCCGGGCTTCTACGACACCCGGTTCAATACCGACCTGCTGGAGATCTACATCAAGGCCGCGCGCAAGTTCGGCAAGGGCATGTTCGACGAGACGATCACCCGGTACCTCGGCTTCTTCAGCCAGATCGCGGACACCAGCCACATCTCCACGGAGTCGGGCGGCTGGCTGATCCCGGACTACTGGCACCCGTCGGAGATCACCGCGCCGCATACCTCGCTCAACCATCAGGCGTCGGAGTGTCTGGCGCTCTACCACGCGTCCGACCTGTTTGACCGCGAGGATCTGCGCGCGCTGGCCGACCGGATGCTGCTGGCCATCGAGGATACCGGCTCCGGCTGGGTCATGCCGGACCACAATCTCTACTACAGCATCAAGCCCGACGGCACCTACGTCGAGGGCGACTATCCCTACCTCACCTACAATGATCTATTGTACCTGCGCAAGTATCTCACCGGCTTCGGCAAGACGGAAAACGAGACGCTGACCTATCTCATGGGTGAAAAGCTCCAATGGATGCAGAGCCACGGCGTCACCGGCTATGAAAAGAGCTGAAATCCTATTTTTTACTTGTACTTTCCCGGTGAATCGGTTAGAATGAATTGAATATCCCAGAAGGAGGAATCTTGATGATCCGTATGAATACAGACCTCGGCCAGATCACGGTCGACAGCGCTGTCTATACCAATATCGCCGGCTTCGCCGCGACCAACTGCTTCGGCGTCAAGGGCATGGCTGTGCGCTCCATGACGGACGGGCTTGTGCATCTGCTGCGCAAGGAAGCCATGGGCAAGGGCGTCAAGGTCACGTTCAACGCCGACAATTCCCTCTCCATCGACCTGCACATCATGGTCGACAAGAATGTCAATCTCAGCGCGATCGCGTCCTCCATCATCGGCGAGGTCCGCTATTTCGTCACCAAGTCCACGGGCACCGAGGTGCGTGCCGTGAACGTATTCGTCGACTCCATGTCGGTCGACTGATCTCAATTCACGCGCACACGCTGGCGCTCACGGAGGTAAACCACCATGATCAAATCCATTGACGGCGCGGTATTTTCCCGGATGATGCTCTCCGCCGCTGCCGAGATCGACCTGAATAAGCAGAAGGTCAACGAGCTGAACGTCTTCCCCGTCCCCGACGGCGACACCGGCACGAACATGAGCATGACGCTGAACGCCGCCAGCACCGAGCTGCGCCGCGCAGAGAACGTGACGCTTACCAAGGCCGCCGATATAACCGCTTCCGCGCTTCTGCGCGGGGCCAGAGGCAACTCTGGCGTCATCCTGTCCCTGCTGTTCCGCGGCTTTTCCAATGCGCTCAAGGGCAAGCTCGAGGCCGACGGCCGCGACTTTGCCGCCGCGCTGACTGCGGGCGTCGAGGCCGCCTACAAGGCCGTCATGAAGCCCGCCGAGGGCACCATTCTGACCGTCTCCCGCCTGACGGCGGACGCCGCGCGCGACCTCGCCGAGGAAAACTGCGAGATCGAATACGTGCTCCAGCACTGCCTGGACACCGCGCACGCCGCGCTCGACAATACCGTCAACCAGAACCCCGTCCTCAAAAAGGCCGGCGTCGTCGACGCGGGCGGCATGGGCTTCTGCCTGATCCTGCGCGGCATGCTCGAGAGCCTGCGCGGCAACGACGTTGTCTGCGAGGACACGGGCGCGGCGAACGAAGAGGCTGATTTCGGCATTTTTGACTCTGAGGACATCACCTTTGCCTTCGACACGGTCTTTATCGTCCGCAAGCGCGAGGATATCACCTCGCTCGACCCGCTGCGCGAGTATCTCGGCAGCATCGGCGACAGTCTCGTCATCGGCGAGGACGACGAGGCCTTCAAGGTCCACGTACATACGAACATTCCGGGCGACGCGCTGAGCGAGGCCCAGAAGTATGGGACGCTGGAGCTGGCGAAGATCGAGAACATGCGCCTGCAGCACGACGATCTGACCGCCGGGCGCAAGGCCCGGTCGACCGACGATCTCGAGGCCGTGGAAAAGGAGCTGGAAAGCCAGCCCGCGCCGCAGCCGGATGGCCCGGCCGCGCCCGAAAAGCGCTACGGCAGCGTCGCCGTGTGCGCGGGCGAAGGGCTCGCGGGCGTGTTCCGCGATCTTGGCGTCGACGAGATTATCGAGGGCGGGCAGACCATGAACCCCTCGACCGAGGACATCCTCCACGCGATTGAAAAGACCCCGGCGGAGATCGTCTTCGTCCTGCCCAACAACAAGAACATCATCATGGCCGCGCAGGCCGCGGCGGAGCTCGCCGCGCGCGAGGTCGTCGTCATCCCGACGAAGACCGTCCCGCAGGGCATCAGCGCGATGCTCTCCTTCGACCCCGGCATGGAGCCGAGCGAGAACGAGGCCGCCATGACCGACTGCCTCTCCGGCGTCATGACCATGCAGATCACCTACGCCGCGCGCGATTCCGACTTTGACGGCTTCGACATCCACGCAGGCGACTACCTGGGCCTGTGCGACGGCGCGCTGGCCGGGACCACGCAGGACATCACCGCCCTGCTCGCCACCCTCGCGGACAAGGCCGCGGCGGCCGGAAAGGAATTCATCAACATCTTCTACGGCGCCGATATCTCCGAAGCCGACGCCGAACAGGCCCTGGCTCTGTTCCAGCAGCACGCCCCCGACGCCGAAGTCAACCTCGTCTCCGGCGGCCAGCCGATCTACTACTACCTGATCTCGGCAGAATGACTGATCCCAAAAAAGACGCTCCCGGAGGGAGCGTCTTTTTTCTGCGTGCGGAGCTTTTTGCGCTTGCGTGTGCGGGAAATATTTACTATAGTAATATTGGAAGAAAAAAAGGAGGAATCTGTACGATGAAACGGAAACTTTGTGCGCTGCTGCTGGCGCTGGGAATGATCGTCTCATTTGCGGCCGCGGCCGGGGCGGCTGCCTTTGCCGATGTGCCGGGCGGCAGCTGGTACGCCGCCGGCGTCAGCCTCGCCGCAGAGAAGGGGATCATGACCGGGACCGGCGAGACGACCTTCTCGCCGCGCCGGCCGGTCAGCTGGGCGCAGGCCATCACGATCGCCGCGCGTCTGCACGCGCAGAACACCGGCAAGAGCGTCCCGGCGGCGGACGAAGAAGAAGCCTGGTACGCGCCCGCGCTCGCCTACGCGAAGGCAAACGCCCTTCTGCCGCCCGACTGCCCGGAGGATGAAGCGGCCCTCACCGGCCCGCTCAGCCGCAGATCGCTTGCCTATCTGCTGGCAAAGAGTACGCCGCAGCCGCTGCAGGCCATCAACGACGGGCAGCTGACGGATATCGGCGCGCTTTCTGCCGACGAACAGGCGGCTATCCGCACCGTTGCGGCCGGCGGCGTCATGGCCGGCAAATCCGGCGGACTGTTTGACCCGGAGGGCCGCGCCACGCGGGCAGAGCTCGCCGTGACCGTCGCGCGCCTGCTGGACCCGGCGCTGCGCACCGCGCAGGACCGCAGCCGCCAGAACATCTCCGATGATACGCTCGGGAACTTCACCACCGGCGGCATCGCCGATGAGGCCAGCGACGGCTATACCTACTGTCTGGTCGACGGCTGGTACAAAAAGGACATCGGCGAGACCTCCTACGTGCTTCGCCGGGACAAGACGGGCGCGCAGACCGTGCTCTGGTCGACGCTGGACTACCGGCTGAAGGATATCTGCCTCTATGATGACTATCTCTATATGCGCGGCGGCCGGATGAAGGAGCCGTATGGCGAGACCGTCATGCGCATCCCGAAGACCGGCGGCGAGCCGGAGATCCTCTACAAAAACACGCTCGGCATCGAGACCTATACGCTCTATGACGGCCAGCTGTACATTCTGGAGATGTCCTCCAAGCCGGAGAACTACAAAAACTGGAGCTACCGCATCTGCCGCGTGGAAAACGGGCAGGCAAAGCAGATCGGCCGGGGCCTGAATTTCGACCAAGCGCTCTTCACCGACGTACTCTACGGCTTCGGCGGAAAGCTCTATTTCATCCGGGATGAAAGCAGCTCCTGCGGGCTGTACGCGATCGATCTGGAGACGGACAAGCAGGAACTGATCTATGACGGAAACTTTGAAGAAGCCGTCTTCTATGACAACAAGCTCTACTTCATTCCCTGGGACAACCATAACTACGGCCACGCCTTCTACCGCCTCAGCCTGACCGGCGGCGAGCCGGAGCTGCTGTTCGATATCCCGCAGGCCGCGATGCAGTCCATTGCGCTGCGCTGCTACCACAACACGTTCTATCTGGTCGGCCGCACCAGCAAGGCTGTCTGGCGGCTCGGCATGGACGGCTCGCTCACGCAGGTGGCCAGCATCCTGACGGGCCTGTGCCAGACGCTGAGCTTCTTCGACGATCAGCTCGTCATCTCCGTCGACGAGCCGCAGGGCACGGCGACCGAGGACAACATGCTCTGGTCTCTCAGCCAGCCCGGCGGTACGCCGTCGATCTTCATCGACTGGTTCCGCCTCCCCGGCGAGGTCCGGCCCGCAGAATAAACAAACACCCCCGCCGCGGATGCGGCGGGGGTCGTTGTTTTTTATCCCTTCAGCTTATCGAAGAAGCTTTTGCGTTTGGGCTGGCCGTCTTCGCCGACGGAGGATTCGAGCTGGCGGAGCAGCTCCTTCTGCTCGCGCGTGAGCCTGGTCGGCGTCTCGACGACGACGGTGACGAACTGGTCGCCGCGCGTCTTGTAGCCGACGTAGGGGATACCCTTGCCGCGCAGGCGGAAGGTGGTGCCGGTCTGCGTGCCCTCGGGGATCTGGTAGCGGACCTTGCCGTCGAGCGTCGGGACCTCGATGGACGCGCCGAGCGCGGCCTGCGTGAAGGAGATGGGCATCTGGCACATGACATTCGCGCCGTCACGCGTGAAGATCGGGTGCTTGCGCACCGAGACCGTCACGAGCAGATCGCCGTTCGGGCCGCCGTTCGAGCCGGCGTTGCCCTCGTCGCGCACGCGGAAGGACTGGCCGTCGTCGATACCGGCCGGGACCTTGACCTTGATGGTCTTGGTGTGGCGGACCTTGCCCTTGCCGCGGCAGGCGGTGCAGGGGTCGGTGATGATGGTGCCGGTGCCGCCGCACTGCGGGCACGGCTGCGAGGACTGCATGGTCATGCCCATGAAGTTCTGCTGCGTGCGCACGGTGCCGGTGCCGTGACAATACGTACAGGTCTGCGGGGTCGTGCCTTCCTTCGCGCCGGTGCCGTGGCAGGTGCTGCAGGTCTCGATGCGGGAGAAGGTGATCTCGCGCTCGCAGCCGAAGGCCGCGTCTTCAAAGCTGATCTCGATCTCGCTGACGACGTTCTGGCCCTTGCTCGGCCCTCTTCTGCGGCCGGAGGATGACGAAGCGCCGCCGCCGAAAAGTCGCCGAAGATATCGCCCAGATCTCCGAAGCCGCCGAAGCCGCCGCCAAACCCGCCGCCGAAGCCGGCGCCCGCGTTCGGGTTGAAGTTCGGGTCGACGCCCGCGAAGCCGTACTGGTCGTACCGGGCCTTTTTGTCGGCGTCGGAGAGGACCTCATAGGCCTCGTTGATCTCCTTGAACTTTTCCTCGGCAGATTTGTCGCCGGGGTTCTGGTCGGGGTGATATTTCATGGCCAGCTTGCGGTAGGCCTTTTTGATCTCGGCGTCGGACGCGTTCTTCTCCACGCCCAATACCTCGTAATAATCTCGTTTGTTCTGATCTGCCATAGTTTCTCACCTCAGATTCGGTGGGCAACAGCCGATAGGGGCGGACGGGCCGCCCCTATCAAGCTATATTCCGCGAATTAGTTGTCCTTGACCTCTTCGTAGTCCGCGTCGACGACGCCGTCGTCATTGCCGCCGGCCTGCTGGCCTGCGCCCGCGTTCGGGGCAGCGTTGGCCTCGCCCTGCGGAGCCGCGTTCTTGTAGAGCTTCTCAGACACGGCGTAGAACGCCTTCTGGACCTCTTCGGTGGCTGCCTTGATGGCTGCAAGGTCGGTGCCCTTCTGGGCGGTCTTCAGCTTTTCGATGGCTTCCTTGACGGGGGCCTTCTCTGCCTCGGTGACCTTGTCGCCCATCTCGTTCAGAGTCTTTTCGGACTGGTAGATGATCTGGTCGGCGTTGTTGCGGGTGTCGACCTCGTCCTTGCGGGCCTTGTCTTCCGCCGCATACTGCTCGGCTTCCTTGACGGCCTTGTCAATGTCTTCCTTGGAGAGGTTGGAAGAAGCGGTGATGGTGATCTTCTGCTCAGCGCCGGTGCCGAGGTCCTTTGCGGAGACGTTCACGATGCCGTTGGCGTCGATGTCGAACGTGACCTCGATCTGCGGCACGCCGCGCGGCGCCGGAGCAATGCCGGTCAGCTGGAACTTGCCGAGGGTCTTGTTGTAAGCCGCCATCTCGCGCTCGCCCTGCAGGACGTGGACCTCAACGGAGGTCTGGTTGTCAGCGGCAGTGGAGAAGACCTGGCTCTTCTTGGTCGGGATGGTGGTGTTGCGGTCGATCAGCTTGGTGAACACGCCGCCCATCGTCTCAATGCCGAGCGACAGCGGAGTGACGTCGAGCAGCAGCAGGCCCTTGACGTCGCCGCCAAGCACGCCGCCCTGGATGGCTGCGCCGACAGCCACGCACTCGTCGGGGTTGATGCCCTTGAAGCCTTCCTTGCCGGTCAGCTTTTTGACCTCGTCCTGCACGGCCGGGATACGGGTCGAGCCGCCGACCAGAAGGACCTTGGAGATATCATTGGCAGTCAGGCCTGCGTCGGCCATAGCCTGCTTGACCGGGCCCGCGGTCGCTTCGACCAGATGGGCGGTCAGCTCGTTGAACTTTGCCCGCGTCAGCGTGACGTCGAGGTGCTTCGGGCCGGTGGCGTCAGCGGTGATATACGGGAGGTTGATGTTGGTGGAGGTGACGCCGGACAGCTCGATCTTGGCCTTCTCGGCGGCTTCCTTCAGTCTCTGCATGGCGACCTTGTCGTTGGACAGGTCGATGCCCTCTGCCTTCTTGAACTCGGAGACGAGGTAGTTCATGACGCACTCGTCGAAATCGTCGCCGCCGAGGTGGGTGTTGCCGTTGGTGGCCAGAACTTCGATGACGCCGTCGCCGATGTCCAGGATGGAGACATCGAACGTGCCGCCGCCGAGGTCATAGACCATGACCTTCTGCTCGGCTTCCTTGTCGACGCCGTAGGCCAGCGCAGCCGCGGTCGGCTCGTTGATGATACGCTTGACGTCGAGACCGGCGATCTTGCCGGCGTCCTTGGTGGCCTGACGCTGGGCGTCGTTGAAGTAGGCCGGGACGGTGATGACGGCTTCGGTGACGGTGCCGCCGAGGTAAGCCTCTGCGTCAGCCTTCAGCTTCTGCAGGATCATCGCGGAGATCTCCTGCGGGGTGTACTTCTTGCCGTCGATGTCGACTTTATAATCGGAACCCATGTGGCGCTTGATGGAAGCGACGGTGCGGTCATGGTTCGTGACAGCCTGACGCTTTGCGACCTGACCGACCATACGCTCGCCGGTCTTCGAGAATGCCACAACGGACGGGGTGGTGCGGTTGCCTTCCGCGTTTGCGATCACGACGGGCTCGCCGCCTTCCATAACAGCCACGCAGCTGTTGGTCGTACCAAGGTCAATACCAATAATCTTGCTCATAATAAATTTCCTCCTATATGAATGCCTGTATTTACAAATTTTATATCATGCCGGATCTCCGGCGGGGATGCGTGTTAATTTGCGACCTTTACCATTGCGAATCGGACGACCTTTTCGCCGACCTTGAAGCCCTTCTGGAAGACCTCTGCAATGACGTTTTCACCGAGGCTCTCGTCCTCGATGTGCATGACCGCGTTGTGCAGCTGCGGATCGAAATGATCGCCCGCCGCGCCGAAGCTTTCGACGCCCAGCTTTTCCATCACGGAGACGAGCTGGTTCATCGTCATCTCCACGCCCTTTTAAAGGCGGCATCCTGCGTTTCCTGGGCCAGCGCCCGCTCGAGATTGTCGTACACCGGGAGGAATTTCTCCACGGTCTCGGACCGGATCTCGGTATAGAGGTTGTCTTTTTCCTTCTGGCTGCGCTTGCGGTAGTTGTCGTATTCTGCGGCCAGCCGCAGGTAGCTGTCATGCTCCTGGGCCAGCGCCTGCTGCGCCTTTTCAAACTCGGACGCTTCCTGCTGCTTGGCGGCCTCGGGCTTTTTTTTCTCGGGCTGCTTCGCGGCTTCCGCTTCGGGCTTGGCCTGCGCGGCGGTCTGCTCGTTCTGCTCGGCTGCGGAAGCTTCCTTTGCCTTTTCTTCCGAAGCCGGGCTGCTGTTTGTTTTCTTACTCATATCTTCTATGCCTCCGGATCATGGTGCTTGTTGTCCGGCTCCTCCAGAGCCGGGGTCTGGTTTTTCTGGAACATCCGGCTGAGGTTCTCAGCGAAATAGCTGAGCCGGGCGGTGATCTGTGCGTAATCCATTCTTGTCGGGCCGACCACGCCGATCAGTCCCTGCATGCCGTCGCCGATGTCGAACTTCGTCATGACGACGCTGGTGTCCTTGAGCTCCTTCGAGACGTTTTCCGGGCCGACCAGGATCTGCGTCCGGCTGTCGGAGGAGAGCGCCGCGGGGAGGTTGGAGACCACATCCTCATCGAGGGTGGTCAGCATTTTCTGCGCCTTGTCGATGTCGTGGTATTCCGGCTGACCGAGGAGCCTGGCCTGGCCTGTCATGTAGACCTCGCTGCGCTCCTGATGCAGCAGCGTCGTCACAAAGTCCATGATGACGGGGACGAGGCTCGCCGCGTTCCCGGCGCTTCTCGTCACGCGGGACAGAAGCTCCGGCGTCAGCTGGTCGGCCGTCAGCTCCGTGACACTCGCGTTCAATACCGCGCCGAGCAGCTTCAGATCCTGCTCCGTCAGCTCGACCGGGAGCCGGATGAGCTTGTTCTTTACGGAGCTGTCGCTCAGCATCACCACGAGGATGAAGCTGCCGCTGTCCGCCAGGATCAGGTCGAACCGCCGCGCCGTCAGCCCCGCGGGCCGCGCCGCCATGGCGTAGGCGGGCAGATTCGTCATCTGCGAGACGAGCTTGCCGACCTGGGAGACGACCTTGTCGACCTCCTGCATCTTGAGCTCCATCGCCTGGTTGATGGACTTGGCCTCGTCGGTGGACAGGCGGTAGTCCTGCATCAGCTCGTCGACGTACAGCCGGTATCCGGCAGGGGACGGGATCCGTCCGGCCGAGGTGTGCGGCTGCTCGAGATAGCCGAGCGTGGTGAGGTCCGCCATTTCGTTGCGGATCGTTGCGGAGGAAAAGTCCATGTCCGGCATCTGCGCGATCGTCTTGGACGCGACCGGCTCCGCCGTGCGGATATAAAGATCTACGATCGTCCGCAGGATCTTCTTTTTCCGATCGGAAAGCTCCATGTCTGTTCCTCCTTTTCGTCTTAGCACTCCATTTCCCTGAGTGCTAACCGAAGTGTACCACCGCCTGCCCGCAATGTCAAGACCTGCAGACTTAAATTATTTGTGAACAATTCATATCTTATGTATGAAGGCGGAAAAACACGCCGCAGCGGCCGCTGCGGCGTGTGAAAAACCGTTATCCGAACAGAAGCTGCATCATCAGCGGGATCGTCAGCATACACGCGAGTGTGCTGACAAAGACCCCCGCGGAGGCGACGGATTCGTCCGCCCCGTACTGGTAGCTGAGGATGGTGGTATTGGTGGCGACGGGCATGCACAAAATGACCATCAGCACGTGGAACGTGAAGTCGTTCGTCAGCACGTGCCGCAGCACGAAAAACGCCGCGAGCGGCACAAGGACCATCTTGAGAATCGTCAGCGCATAGATCCGCCAGCTGCCGAAGATCTGCCCGAAGCGCATCTGCGCAAGCGAGCAGCCGACGATCAGCATGACGACGGGGCTTGTGATGTCGCCGACATATTTGACGGTCTGGTGCAGCAGCGCGGGCGGCTGCCAGCCGGACAGATAGATCGCGAACGCCGCCAGCGACGCCGCGACGCACGGCTGCCGCAGCACCTTCCACTGAAACCGGAACCGCGCCTCGCCGCGCATCAGACTTGCGCCGTAGCTCCAGCAGAACAGCTGGAAAAACAGCACGAACAGCGTCACATAGAACGTCGCCTGATACCCCAGCAGCGACTCGACGATCGGGTAGCCGAGGAAGCCGGTATTCGAAAAGATGAACATGAATCGGTAGAGCCCCGCCTCGCTGCCCTTGACGCGCAGCACCTTTGCCGCCGGGAAACTCAGCGCGATCATCCCGAGGTAGATCAGCACGATCAGCCCCGCCAGCCGGAGCGTCTCGCCGTTGGAGAGCAGATGCTCGCCCGTCAGCGCGGAGGCGAGGATCTGCATGGGGTTGGCGATGTTCACGACCAGCGCGGAGAGCTTTGTTGCTCTGCAGGTCCATCGCGCCGCCCTTGGCGGCGGCAAAGCCGGTGGCCATACAGAAAAACAGGATGACCATCTTCCGGCACAACGCAAGAATATCCATCGCAGCCTCCTCAGGAACCGAAGCAGTCCGGGCACGGCTCGTAGCCGCCGGCCTCGGCCGTTTTCCGGCTGTAGATCCTGCATTGATCCGGCTCGAGCCGCGCGCAGCCGTAGCGGTGATAGAGCATCGAGCCGTCGTCATTCACACAGACGGCGTTGCGGTCAAAAAATGCCGTCTTCTCCTGCAGCCGGTCGATCTCGGCCTGCTTTTCCTGCAGCTTTCCGTCGAGCGTCACATAGCCGAAGGCCCCGCCCGCCAGCAGCAGCGCACAGAGCAGCGCCAGCACCGCGGCAGCGGCCCGGCCGCCGCGGGACTTTTTCTCCGGCGCCGGTGCGGGCTGCGGCTTTCCGGGCCGCGGCTCGCGTTTGACGGGCGTCTGCATTCTCCCGACGGGCCGCAGCGCGGGCCGCGGCTGCGGCACCTCGCCGTTCAGCCCGCAGCTTTCGCAGAACAGCTCCCCGTCCGGGATCGGCTGCCCGCATTTGATACAAGTCGTCATAGGTGGTCGTTCCTGCTTTCTCTCTCTTTGTCAACTGATGCTAGTATAGCGATTCCTGCCCGGAAAGTAAACCAAAACCCGGCCTTGCGGCCGGGTTTTGCAAAAATAATTCTTATTTGCCGTCTTTGCCGTCGCCGCGCAGCGCCTTGATGTCGTCGCCGCGGATGTACTTGCCCATCGGCTTCCACAGGATCCAGCCGACCAGCAGCACCAGCGCGCAGTCGAGCACCATGTAGGAGCCGTTGTAGAGCGCGGAGTAGAACCACGGAGAGGTCATCGTCATGCCAAAGAAGGTCTCCGGCATGTACTCGCCCCAGACCGTCGCGCCGACGACATAGTGGACCAGGAAGCGCAGCGCGCTGCCGAGGAGCGTGCCGTAGAAGAAGCCAAAGCGCTTCTTGCTGAACAGGCCCGCGAAGCCGAGGACCGTAAAGGCGAAGATGTAGTCGCCCAGCATCGACTGCCAGCTCCAGGCGTATGCGCCGTCCAGAAACAGCTGCAGCAGGCTGAACGCGAAGGACGCGAGCATGCCCGGCCCGAAGCCCCAGCGGGAGCAGAACAGGAAGATCGGCAGCATCGACAGCGTGATCGAGCCGCCCTGCGGCAGCTCATAGAGCTTGAGATACCCGAGGATCTGCGCAAGTGCGATCATGATGGCCGCTTCGCACAGGCAGCGAAGCGTCAGCTTGGATTTTTCATGAAAAATCCCTCCAGAAATAAAAAAGTACCGCACACAACCGGATCTGTTGTCGTGCAGTACGCAGCGTATCGATACGAGTCCATATACGAAGCAGCTTCCTACGCCGGCATTACCCGGATCAGGTTTGAGGGACATGCGAAAACGCAATCTCAGCCGGTCGCCCAGCGCCCCTGTGTTCGATTGTCTGTGGTCTGCCCACATTATACCGTCTGACCGCCGGTGCGTCAAGGAAAAAATAAACGCGATCCCTCTTGCAAATTCGGTAAAAACCGCTAAGATAGTAGGGCTGACATTCCTTCCGGTAAAAGAGGTATCACCCGTATGAAACACACATCCTCCCGGGCGCCCGACCTGCTGCACGGCCCGGTTTTTTCGAATATGACCCGCTTCTTCCTGCCGATCATGCTGGGCTCGCTTCTGCAGCAGCTGTATTCCATGGTCGACGCCGTCGTCCTCGGGCGGCTGGTCGGCAAGACGGCGCTGGCCGCCGTCGGCGGCTCGGATCTGGCGATCATCAATCTGGTGGTCGGCTTTTTTGTCGGCCTGGCCTCCGGCGCGTGCGTCGTGGTCTCGCAGCATTACGGCGCAGGGGAAGACGGCGCGGTGCGCCGCGCCGTCCACACGGCCATTCTTTTCTCCGTCGTGATCGGCGCGGTCATGACCGCGCTGGGCATCGGCCTGGCCCGGCCCATCCTCGTGCTGCTGGACCCGCCGGCCGACACGCTGGAGGATTCCATCGTGTACCTGCAGTGGTACTTCGCCGGGATGATCCCCTCGATGGTCTACAACATGGGCGCGGGCATTCTGCGCGCGGTGGGCGATTCGAAGCGGCCGTTATACTTCCTGATCGTCTGCGCGCTGGCCAACACGGCGCTCGACCTGCTCTTTGTCGCCGGCTTCCGTCTCGGCACGGCCGGCGCGGCCATCGCCACCAGCCTGTCGCAGCTGATCTGCGCGGGGCTCGTGGTGTGGACGCTGGCGCGCATCCCCGGCGCCTGCCGCCTGCAGCTTTCCGAGCTGCGCTTTGACCGGGCGCTGCTCGGGCGCATAACGGCCATCGGCCTGCCCGCGGGGCTGGCCAGCGTCATGTACAGCGCGGCGAACGTCATCATCCAGAAGGCCATCAACCTCCTCGGCACCGACGCGGCGGCCGCCTGGTCGATCTTCTGGAAGCTGGACGGGATCTACTGGCCGGTCTCAAACGCCATCGGCATCACCGTCATGACCTTCACCGGGCAGAACTACGGCGCGCGCCAGCCGGAGCGCATCCGGAAGATCATCCGCACGGGTCTTGGCATGCACCTGGGCTTTTCCGCGCTGTTCAGCCTGACGCTGTTTCTCACGCGGTATCTGACCGTGCGGTGCTTCACGGACGATCCAGCCGTCATCGCCGAGGGCGTGACGATCATCTGCATGCTGGCGTTTTTCTACCCGGTATTCTGCTGCGTGGAGGTCTTCTCCTCCGCCATGCGCGGCTGCGGCAACAGCGTCATGCCGACGGTCCTGACCCTTTTCGGCACGTGTCTGCTGCGTCTGGCGCTTTTGTACACGGTGACCTTCCCGCACCTGAGCAACTGGACCATCGCGATCTGCTACCCCGCCACATGGGGCGCAACGTCGCTGCTGTTTCTCATCTACTACCGCTTCTTCCGCTGGATGCCGTGCCAGAAGCCGCAGACATAAAAAGATCCCGCCCTCACCGGGCGGGATCTTTTTATCTGCAGCCGCAGTACGGGATCGTTTTCCGGTCCGCGAAGCGGTAGGTGCGCAAAAAGGCTTCGGGCTGCAGGCCCTTTTCCAGATAGTTGAGGAGCAGAAGGGCGCAGGCGCGGCTGTCGCTGCCGGCCTTATGATGGTCGAGCGAGAGCTGCAGGTGGTCGCAGAGGGTATTCAGCTTGTGGTTCGGCAGGTAGGGGTAGGCGCGCTTTCCCATCTGGCAGGTGCACAGATACGCCGCCTCCGGCTGCCAGTCGATGTGGTAGTCGTGCAGGCAGCTGGCCAGCACGCGCAGGTCGAACGGCGCGTTGTGCGCGACCAGAATGCTGCCGCGCAGCATCGCCTCCAGCAGCTGCCACAGCGCGGCGAACGTCGGCTGGCCGCGCTCCATCTCCGGTGTGATGCCGGTAAGGGCGACGTTGAAGGGGTCAAAATGCGTCTCCGGATCGACCAGCGTGTCGAGCTCCTGCACGATCTGGCCTTGCTCGATGACGCACACACCGATGGCGCTCATGCGGCGGTTCTGCGCGTTCGGCGTCTCCACGTCGAAGGCCACATATCGTTCGTCCATGCTTATTGCCCTCCGTCTTCCCGTTTTCTTCTGCGCAGCGGGCGCCGCCCCTGCGAAAGACGCGCCTTGGCCGCGTTCAGCCCCTTCCGGCACACGAACATGACCGAGAACGCCAGCAGTCCCAGAACCACCAGAATGAGCAGCGACGGGTTATCCAGCGCACTGAGCGTAAACAGGTTCGGCAGGAAGAAATAGCACAGGGCAAACACCGCCGTCAGGCCGATCATCATCGCCTTGCGCAGCTTGTTGAACGGCTGCGAGGTCTGGTAGACCATCAGCAGGCCCACGACGCCCATGATGCCCGTGCAGATCGTCGAGAGCATTTCCTCCCGGATGTGGAAGGCCAGATAGAACAGCATGACGCCCACCACCAGCACGAGGTCCGTCAGCGCCGCGGGCAGCGCGCGGAAGATCACGTTGCGCATGAATTTTCCGCTGATGCGGTTCTCATTCGGCTCCATGGCCAGAACGAACGACGGGATGCCGATCGTCAGCGCGTTGACCAGACTCAGCTGCGCCGGGGTATAGGGATAGGGGAGCGTAAAGAACAGGGTAATGAGCGAGAGCACGAAGGTGAAGATGTTCTTGACCAGATACAAAGAGGCGCTGCGCTCGATGTTGTTGATGACCCGCCGCCCCTCCGCCACGACGGAGGGCAGGGCGGAGAACTGCGAATCGAGCAGCACGATATGCGACGCCTGACACGCCACGCCCGAGCCGGAGGCCATGGCGATGGAGCAGTCCGCCTCGCGCAGGGCCAGCACGTCGTTGACGCCGTCGCCCGTCATGGCGACGGTATGCCCCGCCCGCTTCATGGCCTCGACAAGCTTTTTCTTCTGATCCGGCGTGACGCGGCCGAAGACGGTCATTTCCTCCGCCGCCTTTGCAAGCTCCGCATCCGTTTTGAGCGTGCGCGCGTCGACGAACTTTTCCGCGTCGGGGATGCCCGCGCGGCGTGCGACCTCAGAGACGGTCAGGGGATTGTCGCCGGAGATGACCTTGGTGCGCACGCCCTGCTGGGCGAAATACGCGAAGGTCTGCGGCGCTTCGGGCCGGATCTTGTTGGACAGCAGAATGAGCGCGAGCGGCATCATCTCCGCCGTGAGCGCCTCGTCGTCCAGCTTCCCGTCGTACAAGGCCAGCAGCAGCACGCGGCAGCCCTTGGCCGACCATTCCTCGGCCTGCGGCAAAAACCGGTCCTTCTCCGGGCAGGCGGCCAGCAGGATCTCCGGCGCGCCGAGCAGATACGTCTCGTCCTCATGGAACGACACGCCGCCGTATTTCTTTGCCGACCGGAACGGCATGGCCGCGATGGCCGTCTGCATGGACTGGCCGGTAAAATAGCGGCGCAGGGCGGCCATGGTGTCGTTGTCGTCCTGCATGGCGCAGACGTAATCGGCCATGATCATGCGGATGTCGTCCGCGATATAGCGGTCGGGCTGCAGGGGGACGATGTCGTCGACGGTCATCTTGGGCTCGGTGATCGTGCCGGTCTTGTCGACGCAGAGCGTGTCGACGCGGGCCAGCGTCTCGATGCAGCCCATGTCGTGGACCAGCGTGCGGCGGTTGGCCAGCCGGATAACGCTCGCCACGAGCGCAAGGCTCGTCAGCAGATACAGTCCCTCCGGGATCATGCCGACGATCGAGCCGACCGTCGAGGTGACGGCGTCGGCGACCGGGCTTTTGAGCCACAGGTATTCCTTGATGAACATGACCGCCCCCAGCGGAATGACCAGAAAACCGATCCACTTGATGAGGCTCGTGAGCGAGCGCATCATCTCCGACTGCGGCTGCGAGCCGGTCTGCCGGGCCTCGATCGTCAGGCGGGAGACGAAGCTGTCCGCGCCGACCTTCGTCAGCCGCGCGCGGCAGCTGCCGCTCACGACAAAGCTGCCGGAGAGCAGCGCGTCGCCCGGGCGCTTGACGATCTCGTCGGCCTCACCGGTGACGAGCGCCTCGTTGACGCGGCACTCGCCCGCGGCCACAACGGCGTCCGCCGGGATCTGGTCGCCGGGGCCGAAAACGGCGATGTCGTCGCGCACCAGCGCGGCCGCCTCGGTCTGGACGATCTGCCCATCCCGCACGGCGCGGCATTTCGGCGCGGACATGATCCGCAGGTTATCGACCTTTTTCTTGACCCGCAGATCCTGCACGATGCCGATGAACATGTTGCAGAAGACCGGCCCCAGGAACGTCAGGTTCAGCCACTGCCGCACCGCGATGACGCAGCCGGCCAGCAGGAAGAAGAGGAAGTTAAAATACGTGCAGACGTTTTTGACGATGATCTGCTGCACGGTGGCGCCGGGAGGCTCCACGGGGCGGTTGTCCCAGCCGCCCTCCAGACGCTCGTGCACCTGCTCGCCGGTAAGCCCCAGCTCCGGATCCGCTTCCACAGCCGGGATCTCCACCCGCTGCGGCCGCTCTGGCTCTTTCGGTTTTCGCTTCAGGAATGACGCTGCCACAAATGCCGTCCTCCTTTGAATGATTGCTGATATCATAACACATCTTCGGCAGAATTTATCAACAAAGTGTATATTTTCAGAAAAACATAAGAAACGGCCGCAGCCCGGCTCCCCTTGCGGCAAGGGGAGCTGTCAGCCGGAGGCTGACTGAGGGGAAGCGAGGGTAAAAATTACGGCTGTAGCTGAGGAAGATGGAAGTCTTTCAAAAGGCTGATGCACTGCGGCAAACTTGCGACTGCGGCACAGCATTTTCTTTTGCTTCTCCAAAAGAAAACGCTGGCAAAAGAAAAAGAGCCTGAGGGGATTTCGATTTCCCCTCAGACTCCCTTGAACCGACCAAGAAAACCGCTTCGGTTTTCTTGGATCTTTCCCGCGATAGCTGATAATACTCAAAAATCAGAAAGGTTTCGGACGGAGCAGAGCCCCGCCCCTACAGGGTGCAGAGCAATGAAAGTAGACTTCCCCGCAAAAAGGTGCAGACCAACAAACTTGGCCTGCACCTTCTATGGATGGCAGATATTCTACGGCAACTAGTTTCAAATCCGACACCCCCGTATCAGGCGGCGCGTAGTAAAAACTCGTAGGGTGACCACCGAGTGGAACGACGCCTGAAACATCGGGACTTGCCTGAATTCAGAGGCAGGAAGCGTCCATACGTAACCAAGCGCCCCTTTTCTTCCCTATCTTTTCCAGCAAGACGGAAAAGATAGGGCCGCCGGAGGCGCGTCAGAAACGACCACGACGGAACGAATCCTTGCAAGCAAGGCTTCTTATCCTCTGTGCTCGTTTCTTCCTTTCCAAACCGCAAACTAAATTTGCGGTTTGGGTTTTTCTATGCAAATCTGCAACAACCTCTCAGTCTCGGCTGCGCCGAGCCAGCATCCCTACCCCTTTTGTCCCTTCGGGACATTTCCCCCTGATAGGGGGAATCGGCCCCTGGGAGGGGAGCCGAGGGGGGTGCAAAAACCCGCCGCTGCGGAGCAGCGGCGGGGGAGGGGTCATTGTTCGGCGCTGGCCTTCACGAACCCGTAGAACAGCGGGTGCGGACGGTCGGGGCGGCTTTTGAATTCGGGGTGGAACTGGCAGGCGGTGAACCACGGGTGGTCCGGCAGCTCGACGATCTCGACGAGCCGCCCATCCGGGGACAGACCCGTCGGCACAAGCCCGGCGGCGACGAACGCATCGCGGAAGTCGTTGCAGAATTCATAGCGGTGGCGGTGACGCTCGGAGATCTCTGTTTTTCCATAGAGCGCCGCTGCGCGGCTGCCCTCCGAAAGTACGCACGGATATGCGCCGAGGCGCATCGTGCCGCCCTTCTGGGTGATTGACTTCTGTTCGGGCATGATATCAATGACGGGATGCTTGGTAAACTCGTCGAATTCCGCCGAGTGCGCATCCTCCCAGCCCAGCACGTGCCGCGCGAACTCGATCACGGCGATCTGCATGCCGAGGCAGATGCCGAAGTAGGGGAGCTTGTGCGTGCGCGCGTACTGCGCGGCGGTGATCATGCCCTCGATGCCGCGGTCGCCGAAGCCGCCGGGCACCAGAATGCCCGCGCAGCCGTCCAGCACGGATGCCGCGTTCTCCGGCGTGAGTTTGGACGAGTCGACCCAGCGGATATCCACGATCACGTCGTTGGCCGTGCCCGCGTGGAACAGCGATTCCTCCACGGACAGATACGCGTCATGCAGCTCGGTGTATTTGCCGACCAGCGCGATGGTCACATGGCGGCTGGCGGTCTTGATGCGGGTGACCATCTGCGTCCAGGCGGTCAGCTCCGGCTCGCCGCACGAAAGCTCCAGCTTCCGGCACACGACGCGGGCCAGCCCCTCCTTCTCCAGCAGCAGCGGCACCTCATAGAGCGTCGAGGCCGTCGTGTTCGGAATGACGCAGTCCGGCTCCATGTTGCAGAACAGGGCGATTTTGCGGGGCAGATTTCCTCCGTCATGGGCTGGTTCGTGCGGCAGACGAGGATATCCGGCTGGATGCCGATGGACAGCAGCTCCTTGACGGAATGCTGCGTGGGCTTGCTCTTAAGCTCGCCCGAGCCGGGAATTTCGACGATCATGGGCACATGGATGAACAGGACGTTTTTCTTCCCCTGCTCGGCGGCCACCTGCCGGATGGCCTCGAGGAACGGCTGCGACTCGATATCGCCGACGGTGCCGCCGATCTCGGTGATAAGCACATCGGACTTCCCGTTGTCCATCTGGTAGATGCGGGATTTGATCTCGTCCGTGATATGCGGGATGATCTGCACGGTGCGGCCCAGATAGCCGCCCTCGCGCTCGCGGCACAGAACGCTCCAATAGACCTTGCCCGCCGAGACGGAGCAGCCCGCCGTCAGGCTCTCGTCCGTGAAGCGCTCGTAATGGCCGAGATCAAGGTCCGTCTCCGCGCCGTCGTCGGTGACGAAGACCTCGCCGTGCTGATACGGGCTCATGGTGCCGGGGTCAACGTTCAGATACGGGTCAAATTTCTGGTTCTGCACGCGCAGCCCGCGCTGCTTGAGGAGTCTTCCGAGCGATGCGGCGCAGATGCCCTTGCCAAGGCCCGAGACGACGCCGCCGGTAATGAAGATATATTTCATAGATGTGCCTCCATCTGAAAATTACACCGAGAACAGCAGATCGGTATAGCGCGGATACGGCCAGTAGTCGCCGGCGACGAGCGTTTCGAGCTTGTCGATCGAGGCACGGACCTTGTTCATCTGGGCAAAGATCGTGTCGTGGTAGTAGCGGAGCATGTGCTCGCCGTCAGTCTCCGGCGCGGTCTCCAGCGCGGTCTTGAGCGCGACGGTATCGTCGAGCAGCTCACCGTTGAGCGTCAGGATGCTCTCGGCCAGCGCGGTCTCCACGCGGCAGTCCGCGTGCGGCAGCGCCTGCTTTTTCTGCAGGATCGTCTGGCACAGAACGCCCTCGTAGCGCGACGCCGCGTGCAGGATGCTGTGCTGGACCATGTCGACGAGCGTCGCCGCCTCGATGGAGATCAGCTTGCAGTATTTTTCCATATGGATCTCATGCCGGGCCATCATCTCACTGGTGGTGTAGACGCCGTGCTTCGTCATGAGCGCAACATTCTTGGGCAGGATATAGGCGGGCAGGGCCGCGGCCGTATTGGGCAGGTTCACCAGCCCGCGGCGCTCGGCTTCCGCCATCCAGGCGCTGTCATAGCCGTTGCCGCCGAAGATGATGCGGCGGTGGCGCTGGAAGACCTCGCGCAGAAGGATATTGAGCGCCTGCTGGAAATCCGCCGCGCCCGTCAGGCGGTCGGCGAAGCGGCCGAGCTCCTCGGCCATGATCGTGTTGAGGATCGTATTGGGGCCCGCGATCGACTGGCTCGAGCCGGGCATGCGGAACTCGAATTTATTGCCGGTGAAGGCCAGCGGCGAAGTGCGGTTGCGGTCGGTCGTATCCTGCGGGATGGTGGGCAGCACGTCGACGCCGATGCGCAGCTGACGGCCGGTCTTTTCGGTGTAGTCCTGCTCGGAGACGATGGAGTCGATGATATCCTCCAGCTCGGTGCCGAGGAAGATGGAGATCACGGCCGGGGGCGCCTCCTGCGCGCCGAGACGGTGGTCGTTGCCCGCGAAGGCGACGGTGCTGCGCAGCAGCTCCTGATATTCATCCACGCCCGCGACGAAGGCCGCCAGGAACAGCAAAAACTGCGCGTTCTGGCTGGGCGTCTTGCCGGGGGAGAAGAGGTTTTTGCCCGTATCGGTGCCCAGCGACCAGTTATTGTGCTTGCCGGAGCCGTTGACGCCCGCAAAGGGCTTTTCATGCAGCAGGCAGACCAGCCCGTGCCGGTCGGCGACCTTCTTCATGACCTCCATGGTCAGCTGGTTCTGGTCGTTGGCGGCGTTGCAGTCGCAGTAGATGGGGGCCATCTCGTGCTGGGAAGGCGCGACCTCGTTGTGCTTGGTCTTGCTCAGAACGCCGAGCTTCCATAGCTCCCGGTCGAGGTCCTGCATATAGGCCGCGACGCGCGGGCGGATGGCGCCGAAGTAATGATCGTCGAGCTCCTGCCCTTGGGCGGCTTCGCGCCGAAGAGCGTGCGGCCGCAGAACTTCAGATCCTCGCGCTTTTCATAGAGCGCCTTGTCGATCAGGAAATACTCCTGCTCCGCGCCGACCTGCGGCGTCACGCGGTGGGTCTGCTCGTCGCCGAACAGGCGCAGGATGCGTACGGCCTCGCGGCTGACTGCCTCCATGGAGCGCAGCAGCGGCGTTTTCTTGTCCAGCGCGTCGCCGCCGTAGGAGCAGAAGACCGTCGGGATGCAGAGACTGCCGTCCTTGATGAACGCGAAGGACGTCGGGTCCCAGGCGCTGTAGCCTCTGGCCTCAAAGGTGGCGCGCAGGCCACCGGAGGGGAAGCTGGACGCGTCCGGCTCGCCGCGGACGAGCTCCTTGCCGGAAAACTCCATCGTGATCTTGCCGCCGGGAACGGGGCTGATGAAGCTGTCGTGCTTCTCGGCCGTCACGCCGTTGAGCGGCTGGAACCAGTGCGTGAAATGCGTCGCACCATGCTCGAGCGCCCACTGCTTCATGCCGGCGGCGATCTCATTGGCGACCTCCAGCGTCAGCGGCTGGTCCTGCTCGAGGCACTGCCTCCACGCGGCGACAGCCTCGGCTGCGACATACTGCTCCATCGCAGCCTCATTGAAGACCATACTGCCGAAAACCTCCGGAATATTGTTGGATTCACGCATCACGGCATCCCTCTACTTTCATAAAAAATCCAAAAAACAAAATACGCATCGTATTGTACCCCCGCGGCCCTGAAACGTCAAGAATGAAACTTTTACGAAGATAAAAACAGGAAAAACCCGGTTCCTTGTGGAAGCATCCGAAATTTTTCCGGGGCCTGAATTTTTCCTTGCAACGCGCGGGGCGCTATGCTATACTGGGTCTGTACCCACCGCAGGAGACGTCTTCCTGCGGCGGGCTGTTTTTCTTTTCCTGTCCGCAGGACATGGACATCTTGCTTTAAACAAAAACCTCCGCAGGGCATGCTCTGCGGAGGTTTTTTCGTTTCTCGTTCAGGACACCGGCTTGGGGTTGGCAGCGGTGTTCTCCGCGTCGTCGGCATTGGCGTCCTTCGGCATTTCGAAGGGGACGACATCGTCCGGCTGCAGCTCGATGCGGCTGTTGTCCTCCGACAGCACGCGCGTGCCGGGCTCGACCTTCGTCTCGCTCGTCGTGCCGCGGACGGGATCCTTGGTCTCGCGCGGGTTGCCGTTGGCGGGCTCATACCATTCATTGACGCCGTGCATGATGACGGGCGTGCCGTCCTCGATCAGGTTCCAGATCCAGGCCATGGCCTCCTCCGGCGTATTGACGCAGCCGTGGGAGCCGCCGTAGACATAGAAGCTCGCGCCGAAGTTCGACCGCCACGACGCGTCGTGCAGGCCGATGAGATCACCGACCACGCTGACCCAGTACTTGACGAAGACCAGATAGTCGTCGCCCTTGAGCCAGACGTCGTGCTCCTTGCCGTGGGCCTCGTACAGGCCGGTCGGCGTCTGGTGGCCGTTGAGCGCGCCGGTCACGATGTTGGTGTTGACGACCAGACGGCCGTCCTTGATGTACGTCATCTGCTGGTTGTCAAAATCGACCTCGACATAGCTGTCGCCCAGCGAGAAGGGCTTGCCGTCCGTGTCGTAGCAGACGGCGTCCGCGTCGATCTCGCCGGATTCCATCGTCAGCAGCTGCGCGCGGATCTGCTCCATGACGCTCTGCGCGTCGATGAGATAATTGCAGGTGACAAAGTCGATCTGGATCACGCCCTTGACCCAGGAATCGAAGATGAACGGCGCGTCATACTGATTATATTTCGTCGCCCACTTCGAGATCGTCTCCGCGAGGACCTTTTCGTCGATGGTGATCGTGCCGTCCGCCTCCAGATCGAGGATGGAGGCCAGATCGTGGCTCGTAAGCGTCTCCTCGCCGTGCGGCAGGAATTCGGAATCCTTGTTGAAATCGACCTTGACCTCCAGCTCCGCCAGCGCGGTGCGGAAGAGGCTGTCGGGGGTGTCACGGAGCGTCGCGGTCGTGATGGCGGGGGTTTCGTAGCAGTCGACCGAGGTCAGCTCGAACGTTGCGTTCTGCGCGCCGGACGGCGTCACGGCCAGACCAGCCGCTGCGGTCTGCAGCCCCTCCTGCACGGCGGCGGCATTCAGCTCGTCGCCCGCGACCGCGTCATGCACGGTATAGACGCCGTCCACCAAGTCGATATAGGCGTCCTGCGCCGCCGTGCGCTTCACGCTCTGCAGATCGGCCAGCACAGCGGAAAGATCCAGCTGACCAAGATCAGGAGAAACAGTCGCCGCCGGCTTGAGCCCCAGCTTTGCCCAGTCCAGCCGGTCCTGCAGCGGCAGAGCGGCAAACTGCGCGTCCGGCATGCGGTCGATCTCAGAGAACTGCGCATTCACCTTCTGCAGCAGATCGTCTCGCAGACCGAGCGCCTGCATGTCATAGCTCCCGATGGCCGAGCCGTCCTCGGTCACGGTCAGTGTGACCTGATCCGCGGCCGCCGTCATGGCCTGATATTCGGCATAGACGGTCTGATGCGCCTGCTGCGTCTCGTCCAGCCGCGACTGCAGCCAAAACCACACGCCCGCGGCAGCCGCCGCGAGCACCACAATTACAATGATGATCACCCAAAGGGCGCGATGCTTCTTCATGTTTCTCCTCCGCTTGCTTCTGCGCGGATGCGCGCAGTCTCTCTTGCGAAAATTATAGCAGATTCCGCCGCAAATTCAACACGTTTCGTACCCCGCGCCATTATTTTCTTTTTTGCAGGAAAAACCGGGCCCCGCAGGTCTGCGGGGCCCGGTCCGGTATCTGCATTTGCTCAGCGGATGAGCGTGATGTGCTGGAACACGGTGGCGAGGGTGTTGGCGACGGTGGACATGGTCTTGATGAAGATATCCAGCGCGACGCCGACGACGTCCTTTCTCGTATCGCCGACGGTATCGCCGACGACGGAGGCCTTATGCGCGTCGGAGCCCTTGCCGTGGCCCCCGAGAGAGCCGGACTCGATGTACTTCTTGGCGTTGTCGAACGCGCCGCCGGAGTTGCCCATGAAGATCGCGCGCGGGATGGCCACGATGGTCGCGCCGATGAGCAGACCGCCGACGAATTCCACGCCGAACACGAAGCCGCCCACGATCGGGATCAGCAGCGCCAGCACGGACGGCAGCAGCATCTTCTTGAGCGCCTGCCGGGCGGCCATTTCGATGCAGCGGTTGTAATCCGGGCGGACCGTGCCCTCAAGCACGCCGGGGCGGGACAGCTGCCGGTCGCCCTCGTCGGCCATGAGGCGGGCGGATTCGATGGTGTTGTCGGTCAGGAGCGCGGAGAAGTATTCGATGAGCGCGCCGCCGATGATGCCGCCGGCGACAACGATGTAGGAGGCCATGTTGAGGACCGGCTCTGCGTTGATGGCCGTGTAGTTGCCGACGTAGGCGACGATCAGCGAGACCGTGGCGAACGCGGCGGAGCCGATGGCGAAGCCCTTGCCGATGGCGGCGGTGGTGTTGCCGACGGCGTCGAGCTTGTCAGTGATGGCGCGGACAGATTCATCCAGATGGCAGGATTCCGCCAGACCGCCGGCATTGTCGGCGATGGGGCCGAAGGCGTCGATGGAGACCGTCGCGCCGACGAAGGCCAGCATGCCGAGGCTGGAGAGGGCAATGCCGTAGGTGCCGCAGACCTTGCCGGAGATGAACAGGGACACGCCGATCAGCAAAACCGGCAGCAGGCACGAGCGCGAGCCGATGGCGTCGCCCTTGGTGATGACGAACGCGTCTCCCTCGGTGGCGATCTCCGCCAGACGGCGGGTGGGCTTATAGTCGGTGGAGGTGTAGTATTCGGTGATGGAGCCGATGGCGACGCCGCTGGCGATGCCGAGCACGCTCGAGATCCACGGCGACAGCCAGCCGCAGCGGAAGCTCGCGTACAGGGGCACATCCGCGAAGATCAGCTTCGCCGCGACGAAGCCGCCCACGACCGTCAGACCCGCAGAGATCCAGGTGGAGAGGTTCAGCTCGTGCGAGGGATTGTCGCCCATCTTCTTGATGGTGGCATAGCCAAGACCCAGCAGGCAGCCGAACAGGCCGCAGCCCGCCAGCACGATGGGAAGACGGTGGTCGCGGTGAAGGTCGCCTCGGTCACAGCCTCCGTACCGCCGGAGAGCGCGCTTTTGTAGATCGTGACCGCGATCATCAGGGCCGCGGCCATGGTGGCGACGAAGCTCTCGAGCAGGTCGGAGCAGTTGCCGGCAATGTCGTTGACGTTGTCGCCGATGAAGTCGGCGATGACGTTCGGCACGCGGCTGTCATCCTCGGGCATGTCGTGGCGGAGCTTGGCCAGGATGTCGGAGGAGATATCGGCCGCCTTGGTATAGTTGCCGCCGGCCACGCGGTTGAACATGGCGACGATGGAGCAGCCGAGGGAATACGTGGTGATACGCATGATGGTGGGATTGCACTCAAGGTTGGCCAGGAAGCCCGTGCCGACCGCGGTCGGGTCCACGCCGTTCCAGATGATCAGGATCAGGACCATGCCCAGCATGCCGAACGCCTGCACCGCCAGGCCCGAGACGCTGCCGCCGCCGAGCGCGACCTTGACGGTCTCGCCGATGGAGAGCGTTTCGCGCGCGCGGTTGGAGGTGCGGACGTTTGCATACGTCGCGCTGCGCATGCCGAGGATGCACACGACGCTGGACATGCACGCGCCCATGATAAAGGTGATGCCGCTCGTCTTTTCTACGAACAGGCTGAATACTGCCGCGACCACGATCACGACGATCGCAATGACGCGGAATTCCGTCTTGAGGAAGGTGCTTGCGCCGTCACGGATGATGCCGGCCATCTCCTGCATCTCGTCCGTCCCCTCCGGCAGCTTCCGGATGCGGGCGTACTGGAAGAAGATATAGGCCAGCGCAAGAATGACTACGCACAAAACCAGATGCCATACGTTCATACTTCAGTTCTCTCGCTTTCTGTTTCGATATTGTCGTCATCAACGTCTTTTTCCGGTGCACTGCAGAAGCTGGCGTTCTTGACAGGTCTTTATCTACAGTTTATAATACTGTCAGTCTAAAGTAAAACGACACTTTCTTCACTTTCTTATGAGCATCTGTCATAACAGGAGGCGTCATGGATCTCAACCGCTATAAAATTTTCCTCTCCGTCGCCGACAGCGGCAGCTTTACGGCCGCTGCCGCCGCGTGGAACTATACGCCCTCCGGCGTGGTCCACCTGATCAATGCGCTGGAGCAGGAGTTCGGCTTCCCCCTGTTCGTCCGCACGCGGCGCGGCGTCCACCTGACGACGGACGGTGAACAGCTTGTCGCGCCGCTGCGCGATCTGGTGCAGTGCGACGACCGGCTGCGGCAGGTCTGCTCCAAGATCCAGGGCGTCCTGACCGGCAAGGTGCGCATCGGCTCGTATTACAGCATCTCCGCGCACTGGCTGCCGCCGGTCATCGGCCGGTTCCACCGGGATTTCCCCGGCGTGCAGATCGAGCTCATGGAGGGCCACCACCAGCTGCTCGACGAGCTGATGAACCAGAACCGGGTGGATCTGTGCTTCTACAGCCGCGTGCTCAGCGGCGGGCGGGAGTGGATCCCGCTGCGCGCGGACCCGATGGTCGCCATCGTCCCGCCGGAGCACCGGCTGGCCAGCGCCGGCGCATTCCCCATCGGCGCCTACCGCAATGAGGAGCTCGTCATCTCCGCCCGCGGCAACGACTCCGACGTCATGCACGTCTTCAACAAATACCGCCTGACTCCCTCCATCAGCTACACGACAGAGGAAGACCACGCTGCCATCGCCATGGTTGAAAGCGGGCTCGGCGTGAGCATGCTGAACCGGCTGTCCACCGGCGGCATCCAGACCCGCGCCGTCATCCTGCCCCTGGCCCCGGAGGAGTCGATCGAGCTCGGCATCGCCCTGCCCTCCCGGCTGCAGGCCCCGCCGGCCGTCCGCCGGTTCGTGGAATACGCGGTCTCGTACATCCGGGACGGAACATTTCCGGCATAAAGACGCCGAAACGGCTTGCAGTCCGGACTTCCGTACACTATAATAGAAGCAAAAGCCCGAAACTTGACAGAAAAGGTGAGCGTATGGAGATCAAGCGTGCTGCGGAGCTGCTCCGCGGGCTCGCCGACGGCCGCGACCCGATCACAGGCGCGCGTCTGCCGGACGAGAGCGTCTATAACCACCCCGAAATTATCCGGGCGCTGCACTGCGTCCTGCAGGAGCTGCAGACCCGCCAGACCGGCGCGCAGGCCGTCAACGCCGGCCGCAGCTGGCGGCCGGACGAGGAGCAGCAGCTGCTGGAGGAATACGACGCGGGTCTGCCGGTCGAGCAGATCGCCCGCCGCCACGGCCGGACCGCCGGGGCCATCGAGGCCCGCCTGTCCGAGCTCGGCCGCCGCGACCAGATCCAGTTCAACATGCGCTGAGGATCCGCCGATGGAAGCAAGACAGACCAAACTCGAGCTTGCCCTGCAGCAGGAGCTGCTGCAGAACGCGCAGCAGGCCGCCGCGCGGTACCACAGCCCCGTGACACGCTTCGTCCGGGATCTGCAGTCCCGCGGCAGCGTCGCCGCCGTGCGGGACTTTGTCCGCCGCCGTGCCCCCTCCGACGCCGCCTCGCTGGAGCAGGCCGGGCATCTGGAGCTTTCGCCGGAAGCCACCATCATCCAGGCCCGTTACGGCCCCCTCTTCACCGACGAAGAGATCAACACCTGCCTCACGCTTCTGCTCGAGGCGGGATATTTCTGATCGGCCGGAACCGAGAGGAAAACGATGATCTACGAAAAAATGACCGCGGCCGATGTGGACAGGATCGCGCGGCTGTACATGGACTATTATAACCAGCACGAAGACGGCTGCTGGACACACGAAAAAGCCTGCAGACGGATCCGCCAGATCGTCACGGTCGAAGATTCCCTCTGCCTGATCCAGCAGGACGCCGCGGAGAACACGACCGGCTTCGCGATCGGGTATCTCAAGCCCTACGACGACCTTACGAGCTATTGGCTGGAGGAGATCGTCATCCTCGCCGGGTATCAGAACAAGGGATTCGCCGGCAGTTCCTCCGCGAGATCGAGCAGCATGCCCGCGCCCACGGCGCAAAGCTCATCGAACTCGCCAGCGTAAACGACGAACCCCACATGCACTTCTACACCACCTCCGGCATGTACCCCGCCTCAAACCTGAAGATCATGGGGAAGCAGCTGTGAATGTAAAACTTATATATAGCAAAAAGCCTTGAATCCTCACGGATTCAAGGCTTTTCAGTATGTGTTTTCACTACACTATAGATGAACACGTTACAACGGCTGATTTCTGTAATTTATTCTTTCGGCTTGTTTTTACGCGCAATCTCACTGGTCACTTCAATCAGATTCGTCACGACCTGATTGAGCTGCGCGGCGTTTTGGGACGTAATGACCGGTACGCCGGTCTGCTGCTCGATGGCTTTCCGTGCATCTCCCGCGATCTTGCCGCCGGAGCGTGCAACTTCGACGTTTTCCCGCAAACCTTCCGGTGCTTTCTGCTTGGAGATCTCCGTGGTCGTAGCTTCGGCCAGCATATTGAGAACCAATTCCAGCGTCGTCATGTTGTCGCGCAGGTTTTCTTTCTTCAAGCCCTTGAGATTCTTATACTGCCGCGTGTTCATGCCGGACCATGCTTTCGTGATCTCGTCCGTCAGAATCGCATATTCCTTACCCATCTGCACTCCGCGCGCGTCCCATTCGTCGGTCAGTTCCTTGCGTACCTGAATGGCTTGCAGGCGCTGGTTGATCCATTCGCGGCTGTAGCCTTTCTTGAGATAGGTTTCCAGCGCACGGTCTATCGTCAGCTCTGGATTGATGGTTTCCTCGATGCGTTCCCGGCCGACCTGCGCCAGCCAGAGTTTGAACGGTTCGGCTTTTGGCGATGGAATAGACTGAATGATGCGCAGCAGCAGCTCGGTGTCAGCTACGTCAGTCAGACGCTTTTTGCCGTCTGCCGCAGTCATTTTCAACTGCTTACAATTTGTAAGCAGTTGCCCTGCGCCTTCATCATTCAGGCGTTTTTTCAATACCGCCCAATAGGTACTGGCGTGTCGGGCGTCCGGCTGATCAGTCAGAACAGCAACTACATCGACGATAGAAAAGTACCATTCCTCTTTTTCTGCATCCCATGCAGTACGGATGCGCTTGTTCTCAAAAAGCTGTATCTGATCATTCTGTGCCATATCCTCATCTCCATTCTATTTTCTAATATTATAGCATACTTTTTTGCTTCAGTCGATTCGCTACCTCAATATGCGTTTCATATTCAAATGGTCTTATGGAAAAACTGCCGCTCAGGTATGCAGGTACCATCTTATAGCACGGAATATCTTTTTCACAGCATATTTGATAAAGTGTATTCGCTGCCTCCTCGTCTGTTCGCACCCCTATGTAAACAGCTGTCGGTTTCAGACTATAGATTGGGCAGAAAAGCGTATTATCCGGTAACATAGAAATCATTCGCCACTCGTTTTCGTAGCTCCAAACCGACGATTTTGTAAGCAGGCTCTTTACAATTACCAAAAGGTCTTCATAAAATGGTTTGATTGCAGTATGCGCCAAATCCGCCATACGAGAAAGCAGCAGCGGCAGGATAATCTGGGATGCGTCATACCGTACATCCGCGTATATCACGGGCGCAATTGAAGGGGACATCATCAGACTGGTACAGTGCTGAACGTCCGCACACTTTTCAGAACAGGCTGTTAAAATTTTTTGAAAATCATACTCTATACAAAAGCCCCGATGGCCGTCCGCGTAATGTCCCCACATTGCCGAATTGTCGTTTGACTCTGTAAAGCAGGCAATGCTTCTCCGCTTCTGCTCATCAATCAACGTCCGATAGAACACCTTTTCAAATTCATCCTGACAACATTCTAATAAACGCAGTGCATTTTCACGGAATAGCGAAAAAGGTTTCTCGAGTGCCTCAGGTTGAATGTCTTCCGGGAGAACTGAAAAAAGCCATTGAAGCTGTTCTTCTGAGAATATGCTTTGAAGAGCTGGCACGCTACCTCCGTTTTTATATGCGCGGTATTTTTCTGCGATCTGCCCTATATCCATTTCCCTTTTTAATAGTTCCTTCGCGCGTTCCGGATCATAATGGGGCATACATTCAAACGGATCATTAAATGAAAAAATGGAACTGCCCCATATTTCATCCTTTCGGAGCGCGTCAAAAGTATGGTCGTTTACAGCCCGATAACGATACAATCTTGATGGTATATTACTTTGAACCCATGTGCGGATTTTTTCGTGCTGCTGTCTGATGATTGCGGAATCTGAAATCGATTCATAAAATGTACCGTAAAGCAAAGCGCGGAATTCTTCTCGATCAGTCATATGTTTCCCTCCAGTGCAGCTTTATATGTTGATATTATAACATATTTCGTTTTCTTGATTTTGCCTGCAAATAAAACGTTCAGAATGATATCACCATCTGCTATACTTATCCTCCGAAAGGATCTGATCGTATGAACAGCAAATACACATCAGAAGAAAAACAAAATATCATCACTGCCTACAAAGCAGGGAAACGCGTCTCTCTGCTCGTCACCGAAACAGGAATCCCACGCAGCACGATTTATGCATAGCTTACCGATGAACGAGCCGAAAATTCTGAGAAGGGAACAAGTTTCACACTGCGTGAATATCGCAGCTTGGAAAACAAGGTGAACCGGTTGAAGGGCATCATTGAAATCCTGCAAAAAGCGCCCTGCACCGCGACCGCACCGCTGGAAGACCGGCTGTATGCGCTCGATGATCTGCATGACCAATACAGCGTTCATATGCTCTGTGATGCGCTCTGCGTACCGCGGGGCACTTTTTATAACTATCTGCTGCGCAGCAAACGCGGTTGTGCATGGTACGACAAGCGCCGGGAGGAGCTTCGTCAGAAAATTCAAACAGTCTATGATGACGGCCGCCAGATCTACGGCGCTGGAAAAATTGCCGCAATCCTGAAGGAGCAAGGCTGCCGCGTCAGCGAACGCATGGTGCGTGAACTAATGCAGGATATGGGGCTGTGCAGTATCCGTCAGGGCGCGAAGAAACAGTATGATAAGGAGACCAAACGGTGCAAGAATTATCTCAACCAGCAGTTTACCGCAACGCGCCCGAATGAAATCTGGGTCAGCGATGTGACTTACTTCCGCTACAAGGAAAAAGAGCTTTACATATGCGTAATTATCGACTTGTATGCACGCATGGTGGTTGGTTTCCGGATCGGTCTGAAAAACAGCACGCGGCTTGTAAAAAGCACGTTTAAGATTGCGTATGAACAGCGTCAGCCGCAGTTTCCTTTACTGTTTCACACGGACCGCGGCAGCAATTACCGTTCAAATGCCTTTTGCGCCTATTTGCAATTGCTCGGCGTGACACAGTCGTTTTCCCGCGCACACGTTCCATATGATAATTCTGTCATGGAGTCGTTCTTTGCTTCAATGAAACGGGAAGAACTCTACCGAACAAAATACCGCTCCGAGCAGGAACTCAGAGCGGCGGTCGCAGATTATATCAAGTTTTACAATGAGACCCGTCCGCACGCAAAGAACGGATACAAGACACCTGCGAGGAAAGAACAGGAATACTACGCAAATTCCAAGCGAAACGAGAAAAAATAAGCCAGACTGGATAGTTCGTTTTCCGCGCTTTTTACATTTTGCTGTCTGATTTTATGCACTTCCAATTTTCGTGTCCAAGATGCTTTGCGCTAAGCAAGGCGTGAAAACATTGAAATTACAGAGAAAATAAGAAAAACACCACTGTGTCCAACTCCAAGGAGTTCGGATTGCAGTGGCGTTTTCAGATGGTGGACAGTACAGGACTCGAACCTGTGACCCCATGCACGTCAAGCATGTGCTCATACCAGCTGAGCTAACTGTCCATCAGCGGGATTATTATAGCGAATCCCGCTGGATTTGTCAAGCATTATTTTCTAGATACCACGCGATCAGCAGATCGGCGGCTTCGCCGTAGCTCTGGACGCCGGATTCCTCGGAAAAGGCCTTGAGATAGGTATCGTTGACCTTCTGCGCCGCGTCCTGCACCTTACCCTCATACTGGGCATAGTGTTCGTTCGCCGCGCGCAGGTCGGTGACGACGCCGTCGGACAGCGTCGACCAGATCTGGCTGGCGGCGGTCTTGTCGACCTTGGAGAGGGCGTTGTGGCAGTAGACATACGCGCCGAAGGCGCCGGAATAGCAAAATCGTCGCTGCCGGACGCCATGCAGGCCAGGTACGCGCAGAAGTTCGCGTCGTCCTCGGCGGCGACGGCCTGGCGGTGGGCCAGCTCGTGGCACATGGTAAAGGGGATCCAGGCGGTATAGGTATCCGGGTTGACGCAGGCCTCCGCCGTGAAGCAGACGAAGATCCCCGTCGTGCCCGTCTGGCTGAACAGCCGCCAGGAGGCCAGCGGCTTGACCGGGTCCAGCGCGCCCGTAAACTGCTCATAGCGCTCTGCGAGCGCCGCATAGCCCGCCGGGGCCTGGGCCGCAAGCTCGGAAAAGGCGGGATAGACGGTCTTGCCGTCGGCATCGCGGTCGACGCGGGCGGCGTATTCGTTCGCCTGGGCGGCATAATAGGCCGTGGCGGCGATGAGCTCCTGCTTGGAATACTCCCGCACATCCAGCCCCAGCGTCTGCCCGACGGAGGGGCCGAAATGGTTGAGCCCCCACAGCCCGACAAACGCGAACAGCCCCGCGCTCACCCCCAGCAGCACGCCCGCCAGCCAGCGCAGCAGACTCCGCCGCTTCGTGAACACGCGGATGAGCGTATAGAAAAACCACAGCGCAGCACGGCCGCCAGCAACTCCCACAGCGCGATGGGCACCAGCGCGGAGACCGAGCAGACCGCGCCCAGCGCCGCGCGGGAGAAGGCCGGATAAAACGAAAAGACAGCGCTGGGCGCAGCCTTTGCAAACGCGATCAGCAGGCCGGTCAGCACCAGCAGGATCGCCGATAAGATCACTCTTCCGATGGTTTTCAAGCTTCGTAAGTCCTTTCCGGGGAAAATATTTCTGAAAATGCATTTTAGAGTATAGCACAATCCGCGCAAAAACAAAACAGGTCTTTCAAATTTCTCCCCGCGCGGTTGACTTTGCGGGCTTTTTCATTATAATAATAGGATAAAATCCTTGATCATATACGTCAGGAGGACGAGAAGTATGATGAAAAACAGCGAAAAGTCCATGGACAAGATCATTGCCCTTTGCAAAAACCGCGGCTTTGTCTTTGCAGGCTCCGAAATTTACGGCGGCCTGGCCAACAGCTGGGACTACGGCCCTCTCGGCGTTGAGTTCAAGAACAACGTCAAAAAGGCTTGGCTCAAGAAATTCGTGCAGGAAAGCCCGTACAACGTCGGCCTCGACGCGGCCATCATCATGAACCCGCAGACGTGGATCACGACCGGCCACGTGTCCAGCTTCTCCGACCCGCTGCTCGACTGCAAGGCCTGCAAAGCCCGCCACCGTGCAGACAAGCTCATCGGCGAAGAGCACCATGAGGTCAACGTCGACGCCATGAGCTTCGACGAGATGGACAAGTTCATTGCCGAGCATGAGGATATCGTCTGCCCCGTGTGCGGCAAGCACAACTTTACGCCCATCCGCAAGTTCAACCTCATGTTCAAAACCGCCATCGGCGTTACCGAGGACTCCTCCTCGACCTGCTATCTCCGCCCGGAGACCGCGCAGGGCATTTTCGTCAACTTCTCGAACATCCAGCGCACGACGCGCCGGAAGCTGCCGTTCGGCGTCTGCCAGGTCGGCAAGGCGTTCCGCAACGAGATCACGCCGGGCAACTTCACGTTCCGCACGCGCGAGTTTGAGCAGATGGAGTGCGAATTCTTCTGCAAGCCCGGCACGGACCTCGAATGGTTCGCCTACTGGAAGGACTACTGCGTGAACTGGCTCAAGAGCCTCGGCATCCACGAGGAGAACCTGCGCCTGCGCGACCATGAGCCGGCGGAGCTGGCATTCTATTCCCGCGCCACGACCGACATCGAATATGCGTTCCCGTTCACCGACTGGGGCGAGCTGTGGGGCATTGCCGACCGCACCGACTATGACCTCAAGCGCCATCAGGAGGCGTCCGGCAAGGATCTGACGTATTTCGACCAGGAAGCGAACGAGCACTATATCCCCTACGTCATCGAGCCGTCGCTCGGCTGCGACCGCGTGGCGCTGGCGTTCCTGTGCGAAGCGTATGACGAGGAGGTCATCGACGAGGCGAAGAACGACGTGCGCGTGGTCCTGCACCTGCATCCGGCGCTGGCCCCGTACAAGGCAGCCATCCTGCCGCTCTCCAAGAAGCTGGCGGAGCCGGCCCGCAAGATCTATCAGGATCTGTGCAGCGACTTCATGCTCGACTACGACGACACCGGCTCCATCGGCAAGCGCTATCGCCGCGAGGACGAGATCGGCACGCCGTACTGCATCACGGTCGATTTTGCGACCGTCGGCGACGACAAGACCCCGGCGGACAACGCCGTCACCATCCGTGAGCGCGACTCCATGGAGCAGGTCCGCGTTCCCATCAGCGAGCTGAAGAGCTGGCTGGCCGAGCACACCAAATTCTGATCCAACCGAACTGAAAAGGGGCCATCTGGCCCCTTTTTCCATATCCGAACACAGGAGGAAGCCCGAATGAAAGCCATTATCACCGTCGTCGGCCCCGACCGGGTCGGCATCATCGCCGAGGTCTGCACGCTGCTGGCAGAGCTCCACATCAGCGTCGTGGAGATCAGCCAGACCATTATGCAGGGCACGTTCACCATGATCATGCTCACCCAGTGGACCGCGGGCGCACCGGAATTTGACGTCGTGCAGAGCCGCATCGCCGCCAAGGGCGACGAGATGGGCCTGTCCATCCGCATCCAGCGGCAGGACATCTTCACGGCCATGCACACCATCTGACGGAGGGGACAGACCATGCTGAACCATTCCGATATCATGTCCACGGTCGATATGATCGACCATCAGCATCTGGACATCCGCACCATCACCATGGGCATTTCCCTGCTTGACTGCGCCGATCCCAATCCCGCCGCCTGCGCCCGGAAGATCCACGACAAGATCTGCCGGCAGGCCGAGCATCTGGTGGCCACCGGCTGCCAGATCGAGCGCGAGCTCGGCATCCCCATCGTCAACAAGCGCATCTCCGTCACGCCCATCGCGCTCGTCGCGAGCGCGTGTGAGACGGAGGACTTTGTCCCCTTCGCCCGGGCCATGGACCAGGCGGCAAAGACCTGCGGCGTCGATTTTATCGGCGGCTTCTCCGCCCTTGTACACAAGGGCATGGCCTCCGGCGACCGGCGGCTCATCGCCGCCATCCCGCAGGCGCTGGCCGAGACGGAGCTGGTCTGCTCCAGCGTCAACGTCGCCGCGACAAAGGCGGGCATCAACATGGACGCCGTGCGCCTCATGGGCCAGGCCATCAAACAGACCGCGGAGCTCACGAAGGACCGGGACGGGCTTGGCTGCGCGAAGCTCGTCGTGTTCTGCAACGCGGTGGAGGATAACCCGTTCATGGCGGGCGCGTTCCACGGCGTGGGCGAGGCTGACGCCGTGGTGAGCGTCGGCGTTTCCGGTCCGGGCGTCGTGCATCACGCGCTGCAGGCCGTCAAGGGCCGCCCCTTTGACGAGGTGGCCGAGTGCATCAAAAAACGGCCTTCCGCATCACGCGCATGGGCCAGCTGGTCGCGCAGGAGGCGTCCCGGCGGCTGGGCGTGCCGTTCGGCGTGGTCGATCTGTCGCTCGCGCCGACGCCCGCGGTGGGCGACAGCGTGGCGCGCATTCTCGAGGAAATGGGCCTTGCGGTCTGCGGCACGCATGGGACGACGGCGGCGCTGGCAATGCTCAACGACGCGGTCAAGAAGGGCGGACTGATGGCCTCTAGCTCGGTCGGCGGGCTTTCGGGCGCGTTCATCCCGGTGTCGGAGGACGAGGGGATGATCGCCGCGGCGAGAAGCGGCGTGCTGACGCTCGACAAGCTGGAGGCCATGACCTGCGTATGCTCAGTGGGTCTCGACATGATCGCCGTCCCGGGCGACACGAGTGCGGAGACGATCTCCGCCATCATCGCGGACGAGGCCGCCGTCGGCATGGTCAACTCCAAGACGACCGCCGTGCGTCTGATCCCCGCGCCGGGCAAGCAGGTCGGCGACGAGGTCTCGTTCGGGGGGCTGCTCGGCGCGGCGCCCATCATGCCGGTGCATCCGGAATCCTCCGCCGGCTTCATCGCCCGCGGCGGCCGCATCCCCGCCCCGATGCAGAGCCTCAAAAACTAAAGGCAGCGGCGAAAAAAACATATTTTTTTACGAATACCACTGGAAAAACGCGTGGGAATCTAGTATGATATATGGTGGAATGCAACAAAAAGCAAAACGGATTTCCCGCGCAGGCAAATCAATCCCACACAAACGCAGGACATTCCCATTCTATGAACAAAGGAAGGAAATTCATATGGAACAATCCAAACGGAAGGAACTTCAGCTGACCGCTGCCAAGGCGCGTCTTCTCGGTGTCCAGATGGTACACGACGCGGCTTCCGGCCATCCGGGCGGCTCGATGAGCTGCATGGACGTGCTGACGTATCTGTACTTTGCCGAAATGCACGTCGATCCCAAGAACCCGCATGACCCCGGAGCGTGACCGCTTCGTCATGTCCAAGGGCCACTGCTCGCCCGCCGTTTACCCGACGCTGGCGCTGCGCGGCTTCTTCCCGGTCGAGGATCTCAAGATGTTCCGCCGCATCGACGGCCATATGTCCGGCCATGTGGAAATGAAATACGTCCCCGGCGTCGATATGTCCACCGGCTCTCTGGGCCAGGGCATCTCCGTTGCCGTCGGCATGGCGCTGGCCGGCAAGGTCGCGGGCAAGAACTACCGCGTCTATTCGATCCTGGGCGACGGCGAAGTTGCCGAGGGTCAGGTCTGGGAGGCCATGATGGCTGCCAACAAGTATCATCTCGACAATCTGTGCGCCTGCGTTGACGTCAACGGTCTGCAGATCGACGGCGAGACGAAGGACGTCATGCCCACCGAGCCGCTGGACAAGAAGTTCGAGTCTTTCGGCTGGCACGTTATCAAGATCGACGGCCATGACTTTGAGCAGATTGAAGCTGCTTACAAGGAAGCCGAGCAGACCAAGGGCCAGCCCACCATGATCCTCGCCAAGACCGTCAAGGGCAAGGGCGTGAGCTTCATGGAAAACAACGCGGGCTGGCACGGCAAGGCGCCCAACGATGAGCAGTGGGCGCAGGCCAAGGCAGAGCTTGAAGCGAAGATCAAGGAACTGGAGGGTTAAAAAATGGCTGAGAAAATTGCAACCCGTGAAGCATACGGCAAGGCGCTTGCCGCGCTGGCCGAAAAATATCCCGACCTTGTCTGCTTCGACGCAGACCTCGCAGGCGCGACCATGACGAAGTATTTCAAGGCCGCCTGCCCGGAGCGTTTCTTTGATATGGGCATCGCCGAGGCCGATATGGTCGGCGTTGCCGCCGGTATGAGCCTGTGCGGCTTCAAGCCGTTCGTCAACACGTTCGCCATGTTCGCCGCCGGCCGCGCGTGGGAGCAGGTCCGCAACTCCGTCGCCTACCCGCACCTGAATGTCAAGGTCGTCGGCAGCCACGGCGGTCTGTCCGTCGGCGAAGACGGCGCGACCCATCAGTGCATCGAGGATTTCGCCATCATGCGCGCCATCCCCGGCATGCTGGTTCTGTGCCCGTGCGACGGCAATGAAATGCGTCTGGCCGTTGAGGCACTCGTTAACTACGAGGGCCCGGCCTACATGCGTCTGGGCCGTCTGGCCGTCGAGACCGTGACGGATTCCATCCCCGGCTACAAATTTGAGCTCGGCAAGGGCGCAACGCTGCGCGACGGCACCGACGTGACCATCATCGCGGTCGGCATGAACGTGCAGATGGCGCTGGCCGCCGCAGAAAAGCTGGCTGCCGAAGGCCTCTCCGCCCGCGTGATCGACATGCACACCATCAAGCCGCTCGACACCGAGCTGGTTCTGAAGGCTGCGAAGGAGACCGGCGCGATCGTCACCACCGAAGAGGCCAACGTCCTCGGCGGTCTTGGCGCGGCAGTCGCCGAGTATCTGGGCGAGACCTATCCCATCCCCGTCGTCCGCCACGGCGTCAACGACGAGTTTGGCCGCAGCGGCAAGGCCACGCTGGTGCTCGACGCCTACGGCGTCAACGCCGACGGCATCGCAGCCAAGGCCAAGCAGGCCATCGCCATGAAGAAATAAGCAAATACCCCGCCAGCCGCCTTTCGCTTGAAAGGCGGCTGGTTTTTTCTATGCGTGGCAAAAGCCCCAGAGCCTTGGCTCTCCCTCTGGGAGAGCTGTCGCCGCAGGCGGCTGAGAGGGCTTTACCGCGATCCCCTGCAGCGCCTCCCCTCTCCGTCTTCGCTTCGCTCAGCCACCTCTCCCAAAGGGAGAGGCAAGGGATGCCCGCACGAGATCATAACAAGAACAGGCACAGCGGATGATCCCGCTGTGCCTGTTAACTGTCTTATGCGGCCCGCTCATTGGCCGGGCTTTGGTTCATTTGGACGACGTCGGGTCGTAGTTGCGGCCGAATTTGAGGTCTTCAAATTTGATCGTCGCGCTTTCGGGGTGCATGGGGCGCGAGGCGGGCTTGGCCGGGGCGGGGGTGGAGACGGTCTTCGTCTCCGGCTCGCTGCCGATCAGCTTTTCGAGGTTGTCAGAGATCTCCGACGCGATTTTTTCGGTGCTGACGCTCGGCGCGGGGGCCGGGGCGGGCTCGGCCTTGTCGGCCTGCCAGTCGTAGGGCTTTTCGTGCGCGGACTTCGGCTGGGCCGGAGCCTCTTCCTTCGTCAGATCCCGGGACTTGAGCGTCTCGAGCAGGCCCAGATGGCCCTGCACGTCCCGCTCGATCACGGAGATGAAGTTGAGCGCGGTCTGCTTCGCGTAGTCGAGCCGCTCCTGCTCGGCGTGGATCTGCTGGTTGAGCTGGGCCAGCTGGACGTTGGCGGCGTTGACCTGCGCGTTGGCCTGGGCATTGACCTCGGCGTTCTGGAGCATGGCAGCGCATTTGGCCTGCGTCTGCTTGAGCAGCTGGGCGCTCTTGGCCTCGGCCTCGGCGGTGGCCGAGGACTGCTGCGTCTCCTGCGCGCGGTATTCCTCCAGCTTTTCGACCAGGATCTTCATCTTGGCCTTGAGCACGGAATTTTCTTTGTAAAGGGTGATATAATCCTCTGTCAGCGGCTCGAGAAAATCATCGACCTGCTGCATGTCATAGCCGCCGAAGACGGCCTTGGAAAAGGTTTGCTCCTGAATTTCCTGCGGTGTGAACATGGAAGCTGCCTCCCTGCAAGTGAAGTTTGGATCAGAGATATACGCCGTTGTTTTCCAGCTCGTCGATCAGATCGCCGACGATGTCAACGTTATAGGGCGTAATGATGTACGTGCTGATGGCGATCTTTTTGATCTTGCCGTCGAGCGCATAGGCGCAGCCGGACAGGAAGTCGACCAGCCGTCTTGCAACATCCTTATTCGTGGATTCCAGATTCAGAACCACGGCATGCTTGCTGCGCAGATGCTCGGCGATGTCGGAGACGTTGTCGAACCGGTCGGGCTTGACGAGCACGACCTGCATCTGGGCCGTGGTGTGAATATTTACGACCTTGCCGTTCGAGGCATTGCTGCCGCCGAGCGTGCGCCGGCCGGTATTGGAGCTGCTGCCGGAAGAAGACAGATCGTCGTTATCGAGATCAAAGCCGGAATACGAGGGCTTCGGCGCGGTCGACGAGCGGCTGGGGCGGCTGGGACGGGCGTCGTCGTCGAATTCATCGAAATCGTCGTCATCCTCGGTATAGGGGGCTTTGTCAGCTTCTTCAGGTCATCCATAAATCCCATTGTAGTGTATCCTCCAGAATCGTGATTCTCTAGTTTTCGTAGCAATCAGGTATTGTAGTTTCGCTTTCCGAAAATAGCGGTGCCGATGCGCACCATGGTCGAGCCTTCGGCGATGGCGTCGGTAAAATCGTCGCTCATACCCATCGATAGGCATTCCATGGACACATTATCGTATTTTTTTGCCTTTATGTCAACAAAAAGATTCCGCATTTCGGCGAAATATCTGCAATTTTCGCCAGGAAATTCACTGACCGGCGGAATTGCCATGAGTCCCTTGAGCGCCACATGCGGAAATTCCCGCATCCGGGCGGCCAGCGCGGCGGCTTCTTCCTTCGTAAAGCCGGATTTGCTCTCCTCCGCGCCGATGTTGACCTCGAAGAGGATGTTCTGCACGACGCCCACCTTTTCCGCCTGCTTCTCGATGCACTCGAGCAGCTCCAGGCGGTCGACGGACTCGATCAGATCGACCACGCCCACCAGATATTTGACCTTGTTGGTCTGCAGATGGCCGATGAAGTGCAGGGGCTTTCCTGTGTAGGCGCCGAGGGGGCGCTTGGCCTGGATCTCCTGCACGCGGTTTTCGCCGCAGCAGTCGACGCCCGCGGCCACGGCCTCTTTGACGCGGTCGGCGTCGTTCATCTTCGTCGCAGCGCACAGCAGGATCTCCGACGGGTCGCGGCCGGCCTTTTCGCAGCCTCGTTCATCCGGGCACGGATATTCGCAATATTTTCAGCAATCGTAGACATATCAGTTGACGACCTTTCCATCGTATAGATTTTTCGCATTGATGATCAACTCGTCGCCCGGCCAGAGGTTGTCGGTCGAGCTGGAATCGAGCGCAGCGACGTAGCTTTCGCCGGTATCGTGGAGGATGGTGATGGGCTTCCACTTGGCGAGCGTGCCTTCGAGGATATACACGCCGGTCTGACCATTTTCGACACGGACGGCCGATTTGGGCACGCGCAGACCGGAATACGAGGCGAAGACGATCTCCGCCGACTGCTGCCGCAGGAGCGTCACGTTCTGCAGCGCCTGGTCGGACGACAGGATCAGCAGCCGCGAGCCCGCCTCGTTGCCGCTCAGCCGGGCGACGCGCATGCTGACGGGCTGATAATAGTCGCGGGCGAAGGTCAGCGTGGCCCTATCGCCCTCCTCGACGCCGGAGAGCTCGTTGGCCGGGACAACGCAGGCGTAGTACCAGGTAGCGGAGGTGATAAGGCGGCCGATGGCGTTCGCGTCGGTCTCGTCCGGCTCGACCGACTGGAACTGGGCGACGGTCATCTCCATGAGCCTGTCCGGCGTCAGCACATATTCATAACCGTCGACCGCGGCGGAAAACGTCCCGGCGGTCCCGGCGCGGATGTCGCTGGTGTCGCCCGCGGCCTGCGATTCGAGCGTGGCGAGCTCCGCCTGCAGATCGTCGATCCGCAGCTGCAAGGAGGCGCTGTCCGCCGCGTCCGACGTGCGGCGCAGGACCAGGCCCTTGAGCTCGGGCGTGAGGTCCGAGACGGAGTTCATATCGCGCCGGGCCAGATACTGGCTCAGGTGCGAGAGGCTGTCGGCGATGCTGCTGTCGAGCGCCGCCTGGTCGTAGACGCTCGACGCGGCGCTCCAGGCGTACTGCAGCTGCTCGATCTGGCCGGTCAGCTCGTCCATGCGGGTCTTGCGGGTCTTGGCGTCGTCCGAGCGGTAGCCGGTGGCGACGACGTCGTTCGCGGCCACGTGCGCACCCTCGGCGCAGGCGAGGACGGTCGTGTCGTACTCGGAGGTGACGACCTCTCGGCACGCACAACAAAGCCGGAGGCGTAGTAGCCCGCCCCGGCTTCATATTGTGTGACGGTCGCTGTCATCAGCGGCGCGTAGAGGCTGCTTGCCACGTTGTAGACGAAATACGCCGCGATCGCGGCAAGCAGGATCCATACGATGACGGTAAAATACGATCTGCCTTGTTTCATACTGCTCCTTCCCGCAGGACGGAGCGGCAGCTCAGTTCTGCGTCAGGTGAACGGGGACTGCGGGCGTCATGGTAGACACCGCGTGCTTATAGATCATCTGCTGGCGTCCGTCGGACTGCAGCAGGATGACGAACTGGTCAAAGCCCGTGATGACGCCGCGCATCTGAAAGCCGTTCATCAGAAAGACGGTCAGCATGGTGCGCTCGCGGCGGGCCTGATTCAAAAAGATGTCCTGATAATTTTCTGTGGTTTTCTGCATGGGTACCGGCTCCTTCTTTTTTGTAGTCTGTACCCATATCGTAGCATATTCAAAGCGCGGAAAAAGGAATATTCTGTCGGGCAGCGGCCAGGATCTGTGCAAAATCTTCCTGCCCCGTCATCCGCAGCCAGCAAAGCTGCGGGTTGCGCCGGAACCAGGTCAGCTGGCGCTTGGCGTAGTTGCGCGAGCGCTGCTTGCAGAGGTCTGCGGCGGCCGAAAGCGTGCTGCGGCCCTCCAGCGCGTCAAAGAACTCTTTATAGCCGATGGCCTGCATGGCGGTCGTCCGCGGGCCGACGCCGCGGGCGAGCAGCGCGCGGATCTCATCGAGCAGCCCCGCCTGCAGCATCAGATCCACCCGCAGGTCGATCCGGCGGTACAGAACCGCGCGGTCGAGGTAGTCCAGCCCGATCCAGACGGGCCGGTAGCGCGGGGGGGTCTGTTGGGTGTCCAGGTTATGCTGGGTGATGGTCCGGCCGGTCTCGGCATAGACCTCCAGCGCGCGGATGATGCGTTTTTCGTCCGCCGGGTGCAGCCGCGCAGCGGCGTCCGGGTCGACAGCGCGGAGCTTGCGCAGCATCGCTTCGCCGCCCTCCTGCCGCAGCTGCGCCTCGAGCGCTTCGCGCTTGCCGGTCTGCGGCACGGGCGCGAAGGTCCGCCCGGCGATGAGACTGTCGACATACAGCCCGGTGCCGCCGGCGATGACGGCGGTTTTGCCGCGGGAGAGGATGTCCTGCACGCAGCCGTCCGCCAGCTGCACGTATTTGCCGACGGAAAAATCCTCGCCGGGCTCGACGCAGTCGATCATGTGGTGGGGGACGCCCTCCATCTCCTCCGGCGTGGGCTTGGCCGTGCCGATGTCCATATGCTTGTAGATCTGCATGGAATCGCAGGAGACGACCTCGCCGTCATAGGCCTTGGCCAGCTGTACGGCGAGCTTCGTTTTGCCCGAAGCGGTCGGGCCGACGACGCAGATGATCCGGTCCATGCTCATACCCTCTTGAACTGCTTTTCCAGCTGCCGCTTCGTGAGCGTCACGCAGACGGGGCGGCCATGGGGGCAGTATTTGATGTCGTCGCGCGTCAAAACCTCCTGCACCAGCCGCCGCAGCTCCTCGTCGGAGGTCTGCCAGCCGGCCTTGATGGCCGATTTGCAGGCGATCGAGTGCAGCAGCTCGTCCCGAAGGCCATTGGGGTCGAGCGTCTTTCCGGCGAGCAGCTTGCCCGCCAGCTCCTGCAGCAGGGCCTTGGCGTCTTCAACGTCCACGTCGGACGGGATCTGCCGGATGAGCACGTCGCCGCCGCCGAAATCCTCGGCCTCAAAGCCGCAGCGCTCCAGAAGCGCCCGGTTTTCCAGCACCGCCGCCGCTTCCTCCCGCGAAAGCTCCGCGGAGACGGGCGCGAGCAGCAGCTGGGCCATGATGGGGTGGTCTTCCTTTTTGAGCGCCTCAAAGCGGATGCGCTCATGCGCGGCATGCTTGTCGATGAACAGGACGGCCTCGCCCTGCTCGACGATAATATAGGTGTGCAGCGCCTCGCCGATGATGCGGAACGGCCGCTCGGGGACCGGCAGCTCCTGCTGCGCGGGCGCTTCCTGCACGGGGGCGGGGACGGGCGCCGGGGCGGGCTTTGGTTCCGGCTTCGGTTCCGGCCCGGGAGCCGGGGCGGGGGCCGGACTCGGCTTCGGCAGCTCGATGCGCTGCTGCGCGGCGGGCTCGGACCGCGGGATCTGCACCGGGGAGGCCAGGACGGGCTGCGCGGGCTTGGGCGGCGGCGTCTGCGCGGCCTGGCGGCGGTATTCGGCCGCCTGCATGCTCTGGTAGAAGCCGGGCTTCGGCGGCTGGACCGCGTGCGGCTGGACCTGCGGCTGGGCTGCGAAGGTCTGCTTTTCGGAAAGCTTCCACTCCGGGCGGCCCGCCGCCTTGTTCAGCGTGGACAAAACGGCATAGTGCACCGCGTCGAAGACCTCCCGCTCCGAGAGGAACTTGACCTCCGTCTTGGCCGGATGGACGTTCACGTCCACGGCCTGCACGGGCATATCGATCTCGAGCACGCAGGCAGGGAAGCGGCCGACCATGATCTGGTTGCGGTACGCCTCCTCCACGGCGGCGGAGAGCAGCCGCGACTTGATGTAGCGGTTATTGACAAAGAAGCTCTGCCAGGCGCGGTTGCCGCGCGTGGCGGTGGGGCGGGTGACGAAGCCGCGCACGCGCAGCTTTTCCCAGCTGCCGTCCACTAAGAGCATGTTGTTGGCAAGCTCGCGGCCGTAGATGGCGTAGATGGCGGCCATACGGTCGCCCTGGCCGTCGGTGTGCAGCTGCTCCTGCCCGTCCTTTAAAAAGCGGAAAGAGATCTCCGGATGGGCCAGCGCCTGCTGCTGCACCACGGAGAAGACGGCGGAGGCCTCCGCCGCGTCGGATTTCATGAATTTCATCCGCGCGGGCGTATTGTAAACAGCTCGCGCACGAGGATGGTCGTGCCGCACGGGCAGCCGGCCGGTTCCTCGGAGAGGACCTTCCCGGCCTCGAGATGCAGCCGCACGCCGTCCGCCGCGCCCTGCGCGCGGGTCAGAAGGTCGATCTTCGACACGGCCGAGATGGCCGCGAGCGCTTCGCCGCGGAAGCCGAGGGTGCCGATGCAGGCAAGGTCCTCTTTTTTTGCGGATCTTGCTCGTCGCGTGGCGCAGAAACGCCGTGCGGGCGTCGTCCGGGGCCATGCCGCAGCCGTCGTCGGTGATGCGCAGGAAGGTCATTCCGCCATTTTGTAATTCTATTGTAATATTTTTTGCGCCCGCGTCAATGGAATTTTCGACCAGCTCCTTGACGGCGGAAGCAGGGCGCTCGACGACCTCGCCCGCGGCGATGAGGTCCGCGACGTGGCGGTCGAGCTGGATGATCTTCGGCATAGGTTCCCTCCCGGTCAGAAGTTCAGCTGCAAAAGCCCGAACGACAGCGCGTTGATGAGCGCATGCAGCGTGATGGGCGCCCAGATGGTGCCGGCCTTTTCATAGGTCCAGGCCAGCGCAACGGAGGCGGGCAGATACGGAATACAGCTGAGCAGCACCTTCCCCGCCGGATAGAGCAGGAAATACTGCCAGTTGTGCATGAGCGTGAATAAGACGACGGAGACGATATAGGCCATGACGCGCGAGGTCGGCCGGATGGAGCCGAACACGAGGCCGCGGACCAGCGTCTCTTCAATGACGGGCGCGAGAATGATCGTCACGGCCATCATGATGTACTCGTTGTCGGAGATGAGCGAGCCGACGGTCTCGTTGTTATAGATCGTGAAGCCGGGGGCCAGCTTCGTGAGCGCGAACTGCAAAACCCACGTGCCCGCGTAATACAGCGCGAACCCCAGCACCACCGCCTGCACGAAATTCCAGAACGAGCCGCCGAAATACGACTGCCGCAGAAAGCCGTGGAAGATAAGCAGCGTGGCGGCGAGATTGATGACAAAATAGGCGATGTTGATCGTCAGCGCGCTCATGCCGAGCGAGAGCTTTTCGTTCGCCAGCTGCAGAAGCAGATTCAGAATGATGAGATAGAACGGCAGATACAGCCAGCCCGCGATGGTCTCAAACCTCGTCAGGCGGGAAGACATGCTGTTCGACGCTTTTCGGGCCATGCGGAACGGCTCCTTTCTTTCCGGAAATTACAGCAGCTGCTTGAGCTGATACAGGACGTTCATCGCCTCGATGGGCGTGAGCGTCTCGACGGTGACGGCCTCGAGCGCGCGGCGCAGCTCGTCCGACTGCATGTCGAGCATGGAGACCTGGTCGGACACCGGCCCGGCGGCGGGCTTTGCCGTCTCGGGCGCGCCGGACTCGAGCGCCTTCAGGATCTCGCGGGCGCGGGTGATGACCCGGTCGGGGATGCCGGCGAGCTTGGCGACCTCGATGCCGTAGCTGTCATCGGCCGCGCCGGGGACGATCTTGCGCAGGAAGATCATGTCGCCCTGCCGCTTTTTGACGGCGATATTGAAGTTTTGACGCCGGGGAGTGTCTGCTCCATGTCGGTCAGCTCGTGATAGTGGGTGGCAAAGAGCGTCTTCGCGCCCAGCCGCTTGCGGTCGGCGGCGTATTCGAGCACGGCGCGGGCAATGGCCATGCCGTCGAAGGTCGATGTGCCGCGGCCGATCTCATCGAGGATGAGCAGCGAGCGCGGCGTGGCGTTTTTGAGGATGTCGGCGACCTCGGTCATCTCGACCATGAAGGTCGACTGACCGGAGGCCAGATCGTCGGACGCGCCGATGCGGGTGAAGAGCCGGTCGACGATGCCGATCTGCGCCGACTGCGCCGGGACGAATGCGCCCATCTGCGCCATGAGGACGATGAGGGCCACCTGGCGCATGTAGGTGGATTTACCGGCCATGTTCGGGCCGGTGATGATGGCCGTGCGGCAGTCGTCGGCGCCGAGCCGCGTGTCGTTCGGGACGAACAGCGCGCCCTTGAGCACCTGCTCGACCACCGGATGGCGGCCGGCGGTGATGGAAACGGTATTGCCGAGGTCGACCTCGGGCCTGCAGTAGTTGTTGTGCACCGCCACGGCGGCAAAGCTGCACAGCACGTCCAGCTGGGCGATGGCCTGCGCGGTCTGCTTGACGCGGGCGGATTCAGCCGCCACGGCCTGCCGCAGCTGGGTGAAAAGCTCGTATTCGAGCGCGATGATGCGGTCCTTGGCCGTGAGGATAGTGCTCTCGAGCTCCTTGAGCTCCTCGGTGATGTAGCGCTCGCCGGTGGAGAGCGTCTGCTTGCGGATATAGGTATCGGGGACGAGGCTCAGCTGTCCCTTGGCGACTTCGATGTAATAGCCGAACACGCGGTTGTAGCCCACGCGGAGATTCCGGATGCCGGTCTTTTCCTTCTCCCGCGCCTCGATCTGCGTGAGCATGCCCTTGCCGCCGGACTGGACGGCGCGCAGCTCGTCAAGCTCCTTGTTTGCTCCGTCGCGGATGAGGCCGCCCTCGCGCAGCAGGAAGGGAGGATCATCGACGATGGTCCGGTCGATCTGCTCCTTGAGATCCGCGAGCGTGTCGAGCTGCTCATAGATGCTCTGCAGATACGGCGCGCGCATCCCGGACAGGCGCTGTCTGATCTCCGGCAGCGTGGACGCGCCCTGCGCCAGCGCGGCCAGATCCCGGCACGAGGCCGTGCCGGTCATGATGCGGGTCATGGCGCGCTCAAAATCGGTGATCTCGCGCAGCGACAGCAGCAGCTCCTCGCGGTCGATGGTCTTTTTGACCAGCTCCTCGACGGCGGTCAGACGGCGCGTGATCTGCGCGCAGGGGGCTGAGCAGCGGCCGCTCCATCCACGCGCGCAGCAGACGGCCGCCCATGGCGGTCTTCGTCTTGTCGAGGACCCAGAGAAGGCTCCCGCGTTCTTTTCCTTGCCGCGCATCGTCTCCGTCAGCTCGAGATTCCGCCGGGCGGCAAGATCGAGCTGCATGAATTTGCCCGCGACATAGAGCTCCAGCTCGCGGATATGCGGCAGATCGTTCTTCTGCAGATCCCGCAGCGTCAGCAGCAGCGCACCGGCCGCCAGCGTCACGCACGGAAGCTCAGTCAGGCCAAGCTCCTGCGTGCTTTGCCGAACTGCGCGGTGACCGCGGCCTCACACAGGGCCGGGTCAAACTGCGCGTCTTTGCCGAGGTTCACGCAGGTGTGGAAGCGCTCGCGCAGCAGGTCGGCCAGCGTCTCATCCTCCGCCGCCGTACCGCCGAGCAGCGCCTCAGACGGCAGGAAGCTGCCGAGCTCGTTCTGCACGTCCTGCATCGCGTCGGCTCCGGAGATCTGCGTGGCGCTGAACGCGCCGGTCGATACGTCGCAGAAGCACAGGCCGTAAGTCCCCGCCGCGCCGTAGACGCAGGCATAATAATTGTTTTTCGACTCCACCAGCATCGAGCTTTCCGTCACGGAGCCGGGCGTCACGATGCGGATGATGTCGCGCTTGACGAGCCCCTTGGCCAGCGCCGGGTCCTCCATCTGCTCGCAGATGGCGACCTTGTAGCCCTTGGCGACGAGGCGGGCGATATAGCTCTCGGAGGAATGATAGGGCACGCCGCACATGGGGATCTTGTCCTCGGCGCTTTTGTCCTTGGCATGGTCGCGCGAGGTGAGCGTCAGATCGAGCTCGCGCGAAGCGATCCGCGCGTCCTCCTCGAACATCTCATAAAAATCCCCCAGCCGGAAAAACAGCAGGCAGTCCGGATTGCGTTCCTTGACCGCATAATACTGCTGCATCATCGGGGTGAGCTCAGCCATAATCAAAACCTCCGGTTTTCTCTCTCAAAAGCCTCGGCGAATCCGTACATCGCCAAAAAAATCTTCGCAGTGCGTTTTTTCGCACAAATTCAAAGGCACCTGCCATCAAATCCGGTGTATCGTATCAGGCGGCGCGTAGTATGATACCCGTAGGGTGAGTACCGCGTGGAACGACGCCTAAAGTATTGGTTCCTGCCTAAAATCAGAGGCAGGAAGCACCAAACGCGCCCAAGCGTCCCTTTTCTCCCCCTTCTTTTCGGCAAGGCGAAAAAGAAGGGGCCGTCGGAGACAATGGGAAGCTGTAAATTTGCTGCAACCTCTCAGTCAGCTTCGCTGACAGCTCCCCTGAGAGGGGAGCCTTTTATTTGACCTCGCCCACCAGGGACCAGGTCGTGCAGCCGGTGATGGTGACGTCGAGAAACTGCCCGATGAGGCTGTCGTCGCCTGCAAAGCGGACGAGGCGGCCGCCCTCGGTGCGGGCCGTGAGCATCTCCTTTTCCCGCCCGTCGACCAGCACGCGCAGCGTCCTGCCGACGTAGCCCTGGTGGATCTCGAGCGAGATGCGGTTCTGCGTGTCGCAGAGGCGGTCAAAGCGGCGGTTCTTCTCCTCCTTCGGTGTCGGATCGTCCATTTTCGCGGCCGGTGTCCCGGCGCGCGGGGAGAAGATGAAGGTGAACAGCGCGTCGTAGCGCACCTCTTCGATGAGGCTGATCGTGTCTTCGAATTCCTCCTCCGTCTCGCCGGGGAAGCCGACGATGACGTCGCTGGTCAGGACCAGATCGGGCATGATCTGGCGGCCATAGTGCGCCAGCTTCAGATATTCCTCGCGGTTATAGTGCCGGTTCATGGCCTTCAGCATGCCCGGTCGTTGCCGGACTGGAAGGGCAGATGGAACTGCTTGGCGATCTTCGGGTATCTGGCGATGGTGTCAAAGAGCTTTTTGCTTGCGTCCTTCGGGTGGCTCGTCATGAAGCGCAGCCAGAAGTCTCCCGGCAGCTGTGCGATCTCGGCCATGAGGTCGGCAAAATCAACGCCCAGCCCCAGATCCTTGCCGTAGGAGTTGACGTTCTGGCCCAAAAGCGTAATGTCCTTATAGCCCGCCGCGATGAGGCCCTTGACCTCCTCCAGGATCTCCTCCGGTCGTCTCGAGCGCTCGCGCCCGCGCGCAGGGGGACGATGCAGTACGAACAGAAGTTGTTGCAGCCGTACATGATCGACACCCACGCCTTGAGATCGGACGAGCGCACGACGGGGATGCCCTCGGCAATATTGCCCGCGGAATCGTCCACGGCGAAGATGCGCTTGCCGGTCTTCAGAACTCTTTGCAGAAGCTCCGGGAAGCGCCAGAGCTCATGCGGGTTGAACACGCCGTCGACGTGGCGGTAGCTGTTTTTGATGCGCTCGACGACCTGCGGCTGGCCCATCATGCAGCCGCACAGGAAAATTTTCTGCTCCGGATGCCGGGCCTTGGTGTGCACCAACGCGCCGACGTTGCCGTAGACGCGCGTTTCCGCGTGTTCGCGGATGGCGCAGGTGTTGATGACGATGCAGTCCGCGCCCTCTTCGGTATCCACGATAGCCGCTTGCGCGCAGCATGCCGCGGATCCGCTCGGAATCCGCCTCGTTCTGCTGGCAGCCGTAGGTGTCGACGTAGGCCCGCGGCGTCCGGCCGCGCGAGGCCCACCAGGCTTTGATCTCGCCGCAGACCGCCGCCTCTCTGGCCAGCTCCTCCTGCGCGATCACAACGGGTTTGCGTTCCATGTACGTTTCCTCCGAACTGCATAACTTAACAATTTATTATAGCAGATTTACCCCTTTTTTTGCAATCCGGCAGCAAAAAAGCGCACCGCAAAAACGGTGCGCTTTCGCTTGTATCGTACAGAATTCACGTTCCGCCCGCCAGGCGGTCGTAGCGGAAACAGAAGACGGCGTCGTAGGTGCTGCCGTCTTCGCCCTGCAGGCGGGCGGCGACGGTATAATCGGCGCTCTCACCCGGCAGCAGCGGCACGCGGCCACCGCGCAGCTCGTCCTGCGTGAAGATCCGGCGTTCGCTGCCGTCCGGCGTCTGGCAGGTGACGGTATAGGGCTCCAGCAGCGTCTCGCCCGAACTCCAGCCGCACGGTCCTTCCGCCGCCGGTCGTGCCGAAGGCGCTGTAGTTTCCTTCATCTGGCTCCTGCAGGACCTGCACGGTCCCGTCCGGCAGCGTCTGCGTCATGGAATAGACCCCGGCAAAGAAGCAGCTGTCTTCATCCTGCCCCGGCAGGCTGAACCAGACCCGCAGCGCCGGCCGCGGGACGATGAGCCGGTCCAGCAGCTGCCAGTCGATGGGCTCGGCCAGATAATAGCTCTCGCTCGGGGCGTTTTTCAGCCACAGGCGCGTCACGTGGATGGACTGGTTGTCAGCCAGCGTCACGCTCAGCGTGCCCTCCGGCGCGTCAAACAGCAGCTGCAGCGAGCGGCACTCGCCGTATCGGTTGAGCGCTTCCGTATAGGTCTCCAGCTGCAGCGCGGCGAGATAGTCCTTGAGCGCCGCCTCGTCCGTGCAGCCAAAGTCGGTGCCGCTGCCGCGGTCATCGTTCCATACGTCCACATAGCGCAGGGAGAAGTCTTCCGGCGGCCGGCCGTCGAAGATCCGCGCCGCACCGGGCTGCGCGTCGTAGGCCAGCGCCACATGCCCGGCGCAGAGCGTCAGCAGCAGAAACGTCAGCCCGACGAGGAGCGCGCCCGTGTGCTTCTTCCCCGGCGCCATGATGTTTTTGAGCCGATAGCGCAGGGCGCTGGCCGTGGCGGACAGGCAGGTGGTGAAGCCGCGCTCGTCGCCCGCGGTCTTTAACAGCAGCTCTGCGTACTGCCGCCCGGACGGGCTGCGGCTGGGCCAGGAGGACGGATTCGTCGCAGCTGAGCTCAAAATCATCCGCGCTTTTGCGCATGGCGACCCACATCAGGGGGATTGAACCAGCACATGGCTGTGCAGAAGACCATGAAGAATTTCGAGGCCGGGTCCCGGCGGCTGAGATGGATGATCTCATGGCGCAGGATGAGCGAAAGCTCCTCCGGGGTGTAGCTGCGCGCGGGCAGGGCGACGCAGGTGGTCTTCTGAAACAGGCCGATCGACAGCGGCGTCGTGAGCTGCGGCGCGCGGACGAGCGTCCACTTCGTCTCCCCGAGCCAGGCGCGCGCCAGCTCCGCCCGCCAGACGGCGAGCGTCTGCTCGTCCGTGACAACGACGGCGTCTTTCAGCACGCGGCGGCGGAAGCGCAGGTGGGAGATGATCTTCCACGCAAACACGCCGATCGCCCCGGCCGCCCAGACGGCCAGCAGCACCGTCACGAGCGTCCCGGACGCGTGCAGGACGAGCATCCGCTCGCCGCCCGGGTCCGCGCGCTGGACGCTGCTCACTTGGGCCAAAAAGTACAGATACCCCGGCAGCAGCCACAAGACCGCGCACACACGGGCAGAAATATGCCGCCGCAGCAGCGGCAGGACAGCCAGCAGCAGCACGTAATACACACCGATCAGCAAAAACACGCGCAGCAGCAGCCCCAGCAGATACTGCACCGCCATCTCCCGCCCGCCGATCGCAAAGCTGATGACCAGATACATCACCAGCATGGTCGGCAGCGTCTCCGCGGCGGCAAAGCTGCGGAAGCGGGGCATGTCGGTCCTGGTGTCCTCGTCCGCAGGCTGCTCCTTCAGCTCCCGATCGTTCCGGTCCCAGACGCTGCAGGTGAGGACGCCGCCGACGACCAGCCCCAGGATCAGCCGGAAGGCCAGTGTCGTGCTCATAGCGCATCCTCCCGCAGCAGCTCGCGCAGCTGTGCCAGCTCCTCCGCCGTCAGCCCGCTGGCGCTGAGCGCGGCGGCAAAGGCCGACACGCTTCCGCCGCAGAGCTTATCGTAAAATTTCCGCCCCTGCCGGGCAAGATAGTCCTCTTTTGCGACCAGCGGCCGGTATTCGGCGCTGCGGCCGGTCTTTTCGATCTGCACAAAGCCCTTGTCCGCCAGCCGGGACAAGACCGTCAGCAGCGTCGTCGGCGCCATCGGGTGCGTCCGGTCCAAAATCGCACTGATCGCCGCCCGCTTCACCGGCTCTTCACAGGCCCAGATCGCCTGCATGACCTCCAGCTCCGCATCCGGCAGCGTCCGCATTGCATCCGCCATCAGAAGTCCTCCTTCTACATTTGTAGTATGTTTTGATTCTACAACTGTAGAGTGGATTTGTCAAGGGGTCTGCTCCGCCTGCAGAACGTGCACGCCAAAGGCTTCCCCTACGAGGGGAAGCTGTCGCCGCAGGCGACTGATGAGGTGGTGCAGCTGGGTAATCGGACGCGCCTCCACCTCATCCGTCACGGCTGCCGCCGTGCCACCTTCCCCTCATAGGAGAAGGCTTTTGGTGCTCAAAAACCAGAAAAACGCCCCGCAAAAAGGTGCAGACCAACAAACTTGGCCTGCACCTTCTATGGATGGCAGATATTCTACGGCAATTAGTTACAAATCTGATACCCCCGTATCAGGCGGCGCGTACCAGGACGCCCGTAAGGTGAGTCTCGTGTGGAACGATGCCTAAAAAATAGGGCCTCGCCTAAATTCAGATGCAGGAAGCACCCAACGCGTCCCCAAGCACGCTTTTCTCCCCCCCCATCTTTTCTCTTGCGAGAGAAAAGATGGGGCCGCCGGAGGCGCGTCAGAAATGACCACGGCGGAACGAGCCGCCGCAAGCGGCGTCTCTTATCCTCTGTGCTCATTTCTTCCTTTCCAAACCGCAAACTGAATTTGCGGTTTGGGTTTCATGGCAAATTTGCAACAACCTCTCAGTCTCGGCTGCGCCGAGCCAGCTCCCCTGGAAGGGGAGCCAAGGGACTCAGGTGATTACGAAGCCGCCGTTGAGGGGGAGGGTCTGGCCGGTGAGGAAGGGGGCGTCTGCCAGGTAGAGCATGGCCTGGGCGATATCCTCCGGCGTGCCGAGCCGCCCGATGGGTGTCTGCTGCCGCAGATCCTCCATAACGGCCGGGTCGACGCTCGCGCACATGTCGGTCCGGATAACGCCGGGCGCGACGGCGTTGACGCGGATGCCGGACGGGCCCAGCTCCTGCGCGAGCGCCTTGGTCAGAGCGAGGATCGCGCCCTTCGTCGCCGAATACGCTGCCTCGCACGACGCACCGACCTGTCCCCACATGGAACTGACGTTGAGGATGCAGCCGGACTGCTGCCGCAGCATGTGGGGCAGGGCTGCGCGGATGCAGTAGAACGCGCCGTCGACGTTGACGGCGAACAGCCTGCGCCAGCGCTCGGGCGTGATGACATTGATGAGATCATAATCCGCGATCCCGGCGTTGTTGATCAGCACGTCCGCCGGGCAGCTGCGAGAATGCGGCCCGGATCGCCGCCTCGTCCGCCACGTCGCAGCGGACGGCCTGCGCGCCGGTCTCGGCGGCGACGGTCTGCGCCTTTTCGTCTTCCTTTTCATAGAGAAAGGCGACCCGGTCGCCGCGGGCGCAGAACGCGCGCACGGCCGCGGCCCCGATGCCGCGCGAGCCGCCGGTGATGATGACAGTTTTCATGGTGCTCCCTCATAAAGCCTCGCCCCGGCGCGGCTGGCCGCTCCGGGGCGTTTTGGGTTTTATCTTCTTCTGGTCTTCGTTTTATGGTCAGAATAGGCGCGGATGGAGGACATTTTGCTGTCGGACTCCGACATGAACTGCTTGAGCATATCGTCGAACGACTTCGTCTGCGGCTGGCTCGGCGCAGACGGCTGCTGTCGTGCGGGCTGCGGGCCGCGGGACTGGAAGCCGCCGCGCGGACGCGGACTTTGCTCTCTGGTGGGCGCGGGCAGCGTGCGCTTGATGGAAAGATTGATCTTTCCATTGTCCAGTCCGATGACCATGACCTTGACGGTCTGACCCTCGGTCAGATACTCGTGCAGATCGCTCACATAGGCGTGCGCGACCTCGGAAATGTGGACAAGTCCGGTCGTGTTTGCGTCCAGCGCGACGAACGCGCCGAATTTCGTCAGGCTCTTGACGGTTCCTTCAACAATTTCTCCAACCTTCAACTGCATCTTTCTATCCTGATCCCCCGTTTACGAATCACCTACGTCCTCGAAGACGATCTCGCCCTCCGAGACCATGCCGAGCTGGTCGCGCGCGACCTGTTCCAGCCCCTCGGGCGTGTCGAGCGCGTCGATCGAGCTCTGCAGGCGGTCATTTTCCTGCTGCGTGCTTGCGATGGAGCTTGTGAGCCCCTTTACCTCGGCGTCCTTCTCGTTGATCTGGGAGCGAAGGCGCACCAGGGTAACAGTGGCGTACACAACGAGGATCAGAATCACCAGCTTGACCAGCAGAGACGACTTGACGAATTTCATTCCGGCGTCTGCTCCTTTCCAGTTGTGCGTGTTTCCAATCGGAAATATGCTTACAGGTCATTGTAAACCATTTTCTGCATCTTGCAAAGAGGGTTTTCAAAATTTTTTTGAGAAATTTCAGAAAAAAACGCGCGGGCGTCAGAATGACCTGCACAAACCTGCCAAGCAAGGAAAAAAGCGCCTGAAACAGCCGCACCACGGCCGGGCTCAGCGTCAGAAAATACAAGATCGCCGTGAGCCCCACCGCCAGAAACAGATACAGCCGAAACTGCCCGCCGCCGTATGTCAGCGCGAACAGCAAAAACGCCGCGGCGAGCAGCAGCCCAAACAGCACGTCCGCCGGAAGCGTCCCGCGCGGGCATCTGCGCCGGAGGGCGCGCAGCGCGTCATAGCACACGCACAGCCCGAGGCCGAGCAGCGTCCCCTGCGCGAAGGTCAGGGCCTGCTGCGAAACGGGGATCTCCATCAGCCGAAGAGCCTTGCGAAGAAGCCGCCGCGCGGCGCGTCGTCCTCATACACGATGGCGTCGACGCTGCCGTCGACGAGGACCTGCCCGCCGTCGATCGACAGCTGCTGCAGCCGCAGCCCCTGCCCGCGGATCGACAGCGGCCCGCGCGTGGAGGTGAGCAGGATCTCCGTTTCGTCGAAGCTCTCGACCTCCAAAACCCCTGTGACGGAAAGACGGCTGCGCGAGTCGAGCGTCAGCCGGTGCGGCTGTTCGACGCTCTTCGCTTCCATTAGCGCCTGCTGCATGGTATCATCCTTTCTTTGGCCGGGACTGCTCCGGCTTCTCCCTACATATATACGCAGGAAGGCAGGACCTATGCAGATTTTTTTGCGTCTTACACCTCGCGGTACATGGCAGTCGCGTCGTCCTTGCGCACGGCTTCGGCCACGGCGAGCACCTCGACCGTGACGGTCCGTGCGCCGAAGGCGATGGAAATATGATCGCCGACCTTGACGTCGTAGCTGGCCTTGGCGGGTTTTCCGTTGACGGTCACGCGGGTATTGTCGCAGGCCTCGTTTGCGACCGTGCGGCGCTTGATGAGGCGGGACACCTTCAGATATTTATCGAGTCTCATAGTTTTCGCCCTTTCTGCCGGGTCTCCGGCGCTGTTATCATACCGCGAAAGACGCGGCAATGTCAACTTTCCTGAAAAAAGGGTTTCCATTTGCCCGGTACAGTGATAAAATAATGCAGATGTTTTTTGTAAAAAGGAGGAGAGGCCATGCAGGCACTGCAGGAGCTGCTGGCAAACCGCGTGCTCATCAGCGGGCTCGTCGGCTGGGGCGCGGCACAGGTACTCAAGACGATCATCTACGCGCTCATGCACCATACGCTGGATCTGACGCGCATCTTTGGAGACGGCGGGATGCCGAGCGGCCATTCGGCGACGGTCTGCGCCGTGGCGACCTCAGCGGGGATCCTGTACGGGCTGGGCTCGTTCCCGTTCGCCATCAGCGTGATCGTGGCGATCATCGTGATGCACGACGCGATGGGCGTCCGGCTCGAGACGGGCAAGCAGGCGAAGCTGCTGAACGAATTCATCGACCTGTTCGCCAAGCTCGAGCAGCCGCTCTCCGATCAGGAAAAGCTCAAGGAGCTCGTGGGGCATACGCCGCTGCAGGTCTGCATGGGCGCTCTGCTCGGCATCGCCACCGGCATTTTGTGCAATCTCGGCGCGTGAGACGCGCAAAAATTTGCCCCGCAAGAAGGTAATCTCCATCCGGATCTCCACCGCACCTTCTATTGATGGCAGTTGTTCTACGGCAACTAGCTGCAAGTTTGATACCCCCGTATCAGGCGGCGCGTAGCAAGACATACGTAAGGTGACTCCTGAGTGGAACGATGCCTGAAAGATAGGTTCCTACCTAAATTCAGACGCAGGATGCACCAAACCGTAACCAAGCACTCTTTTCTCCCCTATCTTTTCTCTTGCAAGAGAAAAGATAGGGCCGCCGGAGGCATCCCGCTGGACATTCCGGCAGTTTTCAGGTAAAATGAAGGTACGGGCGCGAGAGCGCCCGTATTTCCGATTGTGAAAGGAGCTCCTTATGGCACGACCCGGACTCGGTACGCGCTGCGTACAGGCAGGCTACAGCCCCAAAAACGGCGAACCCCGCCAGATCCCCATCATTCAGAGCACCACCTTCAAATACGAGAGCAGCGCCGAGATGGGCAAGCTCTTCGATCTGGAGGCGAGCGGCTATTTCTATTCCCGCCTGCAGAACCCGACGAACGACGCCGTCGCGGCGCGCATCGCCGCGCTTGAGGGCGGCACAGCCGCCATGCTGACGGGCTCCGGGATGTCGGCGATCTTCTTTTCTATCTTCAACATCGTCGGCGCGGGCGACCATCTGGTGAGCTCGTCGAGCATCTACGGCGGCAGCTTCAACCTCTTCTCCGTCACGATGAAGCACATGGGTGTCGAGGTCACGTTCGTCGACCCCGACTGCAGCCCGGAGGAGCTGGACGCCGCCTTCCGCCCCAACACGAAGGCCATGTACGGCGAGACCATCGCCAATCCCGCGCTGACCGTGCTGGACATTGAGAAATTCGCCGCCGCGGCCCACCGCCACGGCGTACCGCTGATCCTCGACAACACGTTCGCCACGCCGATCAACTGCCGCCCGTTCGAATGGGGCGCGGATATCGTCGTCCACTCCACCACAAAATATATGGACGGACACGCGGGCGCACTCGGCGGCGCGATCGTCGATTCCGGCCGGTTCGACTGGACGAAATACCCCGACAAATACCCCGGCCTGTGCACTCCCGACGAGAGCTACCACGGCGTGACCTATACCGAGCGCTTCGGTCTTGCCGGTGCGTACATCACGAAGGCCACCGTGCAGCTGATGCGCGATCTTGGCGCCGTGCAGTCGCCGCAGAACGCGTATTATCTGAACCTCGGGCTGGAAAGCCTGCACGTGCGGATGCAGCGCCACTGTGAAAATGCGCAGAGGGTCGCTGAATTTTTGCAGCGGCATGAAAACGTCTCCTGGGTGCAGTACTGCGGTCTGCCGGGCGACAAATATTACGAGCTCGGGCAGAAATATCTGCCGAACGGCTCGTGCGGCGTCGTGAGCTTCGGCGTCAGGGGCGGCCGGGCCGCCGCGGAGGCCGTGATGAGCAAGCTCCAGGTCGCGGCCATCGAGACGCACGTCGCCGATTCGCACACCTGCTGCCTGCACCCGGCCTCGACGACCCACCGGCAGATGAACGCCGAGGAGCTGTTGGCCGCCGGCGTCCGCGAGGATCTCATCCGCTACTCCTGCGGACTGGAGGACGCGGAGGATCTGATCGCCGATCTTGACCAGGCGCTCCGGTAAGCACATCCATCCCCGCGCAGCACGTACCGCTAATAGAAAGGAACCCACGCCATGCCTATTATGATCCCGAACGGCCTGCCGGCCGCCGCGACGCTGGCAGAAGAGAATATCTTCGTCATGAACGAGACCCGGGCCGTCACGCAGGACATCCGCCCGCTGCAGATCCTCGTGCTGAATCTGATGCCCACGAAGATCGCCACGGAGACGCAGCTGTCGCGCCTGCTCGGCAATACGCCGCTGCAGGTCGAGCTGGAGCTCATCCATACGGACAGCCACGAGTCCAAAAACACCTCGCGCGAGCATCTGCTCAAGTTCTACCAGACGTTTGAGGACGTGAAGGACCGCTGGTTCGACGGTCTGATCATCACGGGCGCGCCGGTGGAGCAGATGCCGTTTGAGCAGGTCGAATACTGGCCGGAGCTCTGCCGGATCATGGAGTGGAGCCGCACGCATGTCCACAGCACGTTCCACATCTGCTGGGGCGCGCAGGCGGCGCTGTATTACCACTACGGCATCAACAAGACCGCTCTGTCCGAAAAGCTCTTCGGCGTCTATCCGCACCGGGTCGAGCGGCGCTCGTCGATGCTCATGCGGGGCTTTGACGATGTGTTCATGGTGCCGCATTCGCGGCATACGACCGTCCGGCGCGAGGATATCGAGCGCTGCAGCAAGCTGAAGATCCTCGCTTCGAGCGAGCAGGCGGGCGTCTACGCCATGGCGACCGAGGGCGGCCGGCAGATCTTCATCACCGGCCACTCCGAATATGACGCGAGGACGCTGGAGGCGGAATATCTGCGCGACAAAAATGCGGGGCTGCCCATCCACGTGCCGGAAAACTATTACCCGGACAATGACGACACGAAGCCGCCCGTGGTCTCGTGGCGCAGCCACGCGAATCTTCTTTACCAGAACTGGCTCAACTACTTCGTCTACCAGACCACGCCCTATGACCTGTCGGCCATCCGGCCCGTTTAAACTTCGGGCAGCGCCGCACAATTGCGTCTGCGCGCTTCGACGGATCTTTTCCGCCAATCCTGCGGTTTGAAACGTTCGAAATACACAAAGTATTCCTTCACGTTTCAAATCTTGGCTTGGCGGAAAATCTCTCGCCGAATCTGCTTGCCGAATTGTGCGGCGCTGCCCTGAACAAGAAAACACGCCGCAGCGGCTGCTGCGGCGTGTTTTTTTTGCGGTCATCGGATAAATTCCGCGGGGTCGATGGTGTCGCCGTTGGCGTAGACGGCGAAGTGCAGATGCGGCTCGTCCGCGATCTCCAGCAGGGCGGTGGCGCCGACGGCGCCGATGGTCTGCCCGGCCTCCACGCTGTCGCCTGCCGAGACGGACGGCATGACGGCGAGGTTGGAATACTGCGAGACGTGCCCGTCGGGGTGATTGACGATGACGGTCGTGCCGAGATACTCGTCGTCATAGACCGCCGTCACCACGCCGGAGCCGGCCGCGCGGACCGGCGTGCCGACCGCGGCGGTCAGATCCACGCCCGCGTGCGTGCGCCAGTCCTGCGTCGTGGCGTTGTACTGCAGTGCGTCGACGCTGTAGGCCGCCTGCGCCTCGCCGGAGACCGGCCAGACGCGGACGCTCGCAGCCGCTTCACGGTATCGTCCGTCATGGCGGCGGCAGGCGCGGTCTCTTCGGCGGCCGGGGCGGTCGTCGGGGCCGTCTTACCGCCGGACGACTTGCCGGCCTGCGGATCCTCCGCGCTCGTGGCGATGGACAATGTTTCACTCTGCAGGGATCTCTTTTCGGATACGGCGTTGGATACGAACAGCCAGCCTGAGACCCCTACCGCGCATACGCACAGCCCCAGGACGATGTAGTAGCCCTTTTCACGGAAAAAGTTCCGGATCCGCCTCCGATTCGGATGGTTTTCGTTGTTTTGCATTTGTTTGCACCTCCGAGGCTAAGTATGATCCAAAGCCCGGCGGTTTAAACAGGAAAACTGGAAAATTATTCGTGCAGGAAGCCGGTCTGCAGGCAATATTTGAGGATCCGGCTGCGGGTGACGATGCCGATGAAATCGCCCTTGTCGTCGATCACGGGGACAAAGTTCTGCTCGGCGGCGACGGAGATCAGATCCTCCACGCGCGTGTCGACCCGCACGGGCTGCACGGTGCGGCGGTGCTCGATCTCGGAGATGGAATGCTCCTCGGTCTGGCGCAGGTCCATCACGCACAGGCGCTTGAGCGTCCACAGCAGGTCGCCCTCGGTAACAACGCCGCAGTATTTCCCGCTCTTGTCCAGTACGGGCAGTGCCGCATAGCCGGAATGCTCCATCCGTTCCATCGCCTGCCGCAGCGTGTCGTCGGACTCTATATAGGCGCACATCGCCTTCGGCGTCAGGAAAAAGAGAATATTCATGCGTCGGCCTCCTTACTCATAGGGATATCATAGCATACCGGGCCGGGCAGGGCGTGACGATTTTGTAAACTGCGCGGCGGGCGCAGATTTTTTGTCGAAACCGATCGGTTTTCTCTTGCTTTTTTGTGCAAGTTAGATTATCCTAACATTCAGAACACACCACATCGCATGGTCTGGAAAGGAACGACTGCCATGACGCTTGACGAGCTTTCCGTCGGACATTCCGGCGTTATCACGCAGGTCGGCGGCGAGGGGATCCTCCGCTGCCGGCTGCTGGATATGGGGCTGATCCCGCACACAAAGATCCGCGTGAATAAGATCGCGCCCATGGGCGACCCCATGGAGCTGTTTCTGCGCGGCTACACGCTGACGCTCCGCAAGGAGGACGCACACAACATCACCATTGAGGAGGATGCCGAATGATCTTCGCACTGGCTGGCAACCAGAACTGCGGCAAAACGACGCTTTTTAACCAACTGACCGGTTCAAACCAGCACGTCGGCAATTTCCCCGGCGTGACGGTCGACCAGAAATCCGGCCCTGTCCGCGGGCAGAAGGACTGCACCGTCGTCGATCTGCCGGGCATCTACTCGCTCCGCCCGTACACGGCGGAGGAGATCGTCACCCGCGATTTCATTCTGAAAAACAAGCCGGACGGCATCATCAACATCGTCGACGCGACGAATCTCGAGCGCAACCTCTATCTGACGCTGCAGCTGCTGACGCTGCGCGTGCCGACGGTGCTGGCGCTCAACATGATGGACGAGCTGACCGGCAACGGCGGCAGCATCGACACGGACAAGCTCTCGCAGCAGCTGGGCGTGCCGGTCATCCCGATCTGCGCCGCCTCCGGCGACGGCGTTGAGGCGCTGATCGAGGCGGCGGTCCGCACGGCCCAGGCCCGGCAGCTGCCGTCCGTCGTCGATTTCTGCGCGCCCGGCCCTGTCCACCGCTGCATCCACGCCGTCTGCCACCAGATCGAGGACCATGCGCAGCGCGCGGGGCTTTCCGTCCGCTTCGCGGCGACGTGGGTCATCGACGGCGACGAAGCCGTGATGGAGCAGCTGCATCTGGACCAGAATGAAAAGGAGCTGATCGAGCATTCCATCGTCCAGATGGAGTTGGAACGCGGACTTGACCGCAACGCGGCCATCGCGGATATGCGCTATACGTTCATTGAAGCGCTGGTCAAAGCCTGCGTCGTCAAGCCGCACGAGAGTAAGGAGCGGCTGCGCTCGGTCCGGGCCGACCGGATCCTGACGGGCAAATATACGGCCATCCCGATCTTCATCGGCGTGATGCTGCTGATCTTCTATCTGACGTTCCACGTCATCGGGCAGGCGCTGAGCGATCTGCTGGCCTCCGGCATTGACGCCCTGACCATCGTCGTCGACCGGGCGCTGACGGCCTACGGGCTGAACCCCGTCGTCCACAGTCTGATCATCGACGGCATTTTCCAGGGCGTCGGCTCCGTTCTGAGCTTTTTGCCCATCATCGTGACGCTGTTTTTCTTCCTGTCCATTCTGGAGGATACCGGCTACATGGCCCGCGTGGCCTTCGTGATGGACAAGCTGCTGCGGCGCATCGGCCTGTCCGGCAAGTCGATCGTGCCGATGCTCATCGGCTTCGGCTGCACGGTCCCGGCCGTCCTGGCGGCGCGGACGCTGCCGTCGGAGCGCGACCGCACCATGACCATCCTGCTCACGCCCTTCATGAGCTGCTCGGCAAAGATTCCGATCTACGCGTTTTTCTCGGCGGCGTTCTTTCCGAAGTATGCCGCGCTTGTGATGATCGGGCTGTATGTGCTCGGCATCCTGTTCGGCATTCTCTCCGCGCTGGTGCTCAAGTCCGCCTTCCGTGGCCGGCCGGTGCCGTTTGTGATGGAGCTGCCGAATTACCGTCTTCCGAGCCTCAAGAGCGTCGCGCTTTTGCTCTGGGACAAGGCGAAGGACTTTATCGAGCGCGCGTTCACCGTCATCTTCCTCGCCACGATCGTCATCTGGTTCCTGCAGAGCTTTGACGCGCGGCTGAACGTTGTGACCAGCAGCGAGCAGAGTCTGCTCGCCATCATCGGCCGCTGGCTCGCGCCCATCTTCGCGCCGCTCGGCTTTGCCGACTGGCGCTGCGCGACGGCGCTGATCTCCGGCTTCATCGCGAAGGAATCCGTCGTCAGTACGCTGCAGATCCTGCTCGGCGCGTCGGCCGTGTCCACGCTCTTTACGACGAAGACCGCGCTGAGCTTCCTCGTCTTCACGCTTCTGTACACGCCCTGCGTCGCAGCCATCGCGGCCATCCGCCGCGAGGTCGGCTCCGCCCCGCGCGCCGCGCTGATCGCCCTTACGCAGTGCTGCGTCGCCTGGCTGGCCGCGTTCGTGCTGTACCAGCTGGTGCTGATCCTATAGGCATAACACCCCCCGTCTTTCCGCATAGGGATAGACGGGGGTGTTGTTATGAGACGATTTTTCCGGCAATACGGACGGCTGGTGCTGGCGCTGGCGGCAGTGCTGGCGCTCTGCGCGGCGCTGCCGGCGCTGTTTCAGCAGAGCCGCGCCATCGAAACGGGTTCCTGGGGGCTGAGCTTCCGCACGGAGGGCAAGGCGCCGGTCGGCAACGCCTCTGCCGAGGCGCTGCGGCGGTACGACGCGGTCTATCTGGGGAACGAGGCAGAACAGAAGATCTACCTGACCTTTGACGCGGGCTATGAAAACGGCTGCACGGAGCCGATCCTGGACGCGCTGGCAAAGCACAACGTGAAGGCGGCGTTTTTCGTCGTCGGCAATTACATCGAGCAGAACCCGGACCTTGTCCGGCGGATGCTGCGCGAGGGGCATCTTGTGGGCAACCACACGTACCACCACTACGACATGTCAAAGCTCTCCGACGAGGCCGCGTTCAGCCGGGAGCTGACGAGCCTGGAGGACCTCTACCGCGAGGTGACCGGGGAGCAGATGCAGAAATATTACCGCCCGCCGCAGGGCATCTACAGCGAAAAAAATCTTGAAATGGCGCAGAAGCTCGGCTACCGGACGGTATTCTGGTCGCTGGCCTACGTCGACTGGTATCAGGACAACCAGCCGACCGACGAGCAGGCGTTTTCCAAGCTCCTGCCGCGCATCCATCCGGGCGCGGTCGTGCTGCTGCACTCGACGTCGCAGACGAACGCGCGGATCCTGGACACGCTGCTGAGCAAATGGGAGGAGATGGGCTATTCCTTCGGAACGCTCGACGAGCTGTACGCGTAGCCGTCACCATTTCCGGGCCTCTGCATAACATGGAATGAGCGAGCGAGAACGCGCTACGTTATATTTCAGGAGGTCTTGTTATGTCTTGTAATCAGTCCGGATTCTGCGCCTTCGGCAACAGCTGGTGGTGGATCATCATCCTTCTGCTGATCTTCGGCTCCGGCAACAACGGCTGCGGCAATTCCTGCGGCTGCGACACCGGCTGCGGCTGCTGAAGCTTCGATCTTCGATACATGACGCGCAAAAAGGAGCGGCATACGCCGCTCCTTTTTTATACTTTTCTTCAGTGCGTTTCGTTGTATTTCTGAATGCCGAGGGCGAGAAGGTCCATGGCGCGCTCAAGGTCCTCCTGCTTGAGGACGTAGGCGATGCGGATCTCGCTCAGGCCCTTGCCTTCGGTGGCGTAGAACGGCTCGCCGGCGGAGAACATGACGGTGTCGCCGTGGTCTTCAAATTCCTGCAGCAGCCAGAGCTGGAATTTCTCCGCGTCGTCGACCGGCAGCGCGGCCATGAGATAAAACGCGCCGCGCGGGCATTCGCAGATGACGCCGGGGATCTCGTGCAGCTTGCGCACGACCGTATCGCAGCGGCGCTTGTACTCCTGCCGGACCTGCTCGAAATAATCCGGGCCGACGGTATAGAGCGCGGCAGCCGCGATCTGGTCGAGCGTTGCGACCGACAGCCGCGCCTGACAGTATTTGAGGGCGTTGGCCATAAAGTCCCGGTTGCGGCTGATGAGACAGCCGATGCGCGCGCCGCAGGCGGAAAAGCGCTTGGAAACGGAATCGATGAGGATCAGGTTTTCCTGTCCGTAGTCAAACTTGCCGAACGAATGCAGCGGCTCGCCGTCGTAGGTAAACTCGCGGTAGACCTCGTCGGCCACGAGATACAGATCGTGCTCCACGGCTACGTCCAGAAGCATCTTCATCTGTTCCTCCGTCAGACAGGTGCCGGTGGGGTTGCCGGGATTGGTGATCATGATGGCCTTCGTCTTCGGCGTGATGCAGGCCTCAATGCGCGCGCGGTCGGCGTAGAAATAGCCTTCCTCCGGCCGGGTATGCAGCGGATGGATGACGCCGCCGGCGGTCGTGATGAACGTGTGATAGTTCGGATAGAACGGCTCGGGGACAATGACCTCGTCGCCGTCGTCGAGCAGACAGTTGGCCGCGATCTGCAGCGCTTCGCTGCCGCCGGTCGTCACGAGGATGTCGGACTCGCTCAGCTGCACGCCGATGTTCCGGTAATAGCCCTCAATCGCGGAGATCAGCTCCGGAATGCCGGGGGAGGCCGCGTAGGCCAGCACGGGCGTGCGGAAATTGTGGATCGCGTCATAGAGGGCATCCGGCGTGTGGATATCGGGCTGGCCGATATTCAGATGATAGATCTTCTTGCCGGCTGCCGCTGCTGCCACTGCGTACGGATGGAATTTACGCATGGGGGATTGGCCGCATGCAAGTGCTTTGCTGGACAACTTCATATGAATACCTCCTGTACCCGTTTTCCGGGATGTCCACCCCGTTTTGTGCATAAAGTTTCGCACAAAAATTTCATTTATCATACCACATGGAAGCCCTAAAAATCAATGATAACTTCTGCGCCGCCGCAGCTTTTTCCGCGGAAATCATACTGTTCGTATGGGTGATTTCCATTCTGTCCATATGGCTTGTGGGTTCCCTTTTGCGGCGGGCTCTGGTATCATAGCAATATCAGGGAGGGAGACACATGCAGATCAGACTTTCAGAGAATATCCGCGCCCTTCGCCGCCGGCACGGGCTCACGCAGGAGCAGCTGGCCGAGGCGCTGGGAATGACGCCGGGGGCGGTGTATAAATGGGAGGCCGGGCTGTCGCAGCCGGAGCTGGCGGTCATCGTGGAGCTGGCGGACCTGTTTCAGGTATCCATGGACGTGCTCATTGGATATGAGCTTCGAAACAACGACAGAGAAAGCGTCATTGAACGATTAAAGCAGTATGTTCATGACAGAGATCATGTTCATGGCAGCGATCCCGTTGATGCGATATCCGATGTAGAAAAAGCGCTGCAGCGGTATCCGAACTGCTTTGAGATCGTCTATCGCAGCGCAAGGATCTACCGTGTAAAGGGGCTGTATCTGAAAAACCCTGCTTATTCCGAAAGAGCAATTTCTCTGTATCGCCATGCCTGCCTGCTGATCGGGCAGAATACTGACCCTGAGATCAGCGAGGTATCCATTCATTTGGAAATGGCGCAGGTGTATATTTCCCTTGGACAGACCGAAAAAGGTCTGGAGATCCTGAAGAAGAACAATCCCTGCCGGCTCAATCATCCGAAGATCGGGGAGGTGCTTGCATCTTCCTGTAATGACGCAAAAGGAGCGCTTCCGTATCTTTCGGCCGCACTGCTGGATCTGACCGTCACCCATATGCAGATCGTCATGGGCTATCTCAATCTATATTGCAAGCAGAGGGACTATGAAAACGCGCTGCTTTTACTGGATTGGGCATTGGCGTTTTATCCAGGGCTGAAGTGTCCGCAGAAGCGAAGCTATCTGGACAAGAGCGAAGCAGCCCTTTGGGCGCTCCGCGCGGATGTGCTCTGGCGTTTGGAGCAAAAGGAGGATGCTGCGGACAGTCTCAGAAAAGCGAAGGTCGCCGCGACTGCCTTTGACCGGGAGCCGAATTACGATGCACGGAATATCCGGTTTGTTTCCGCAGCAGAAGCCGCAACGGCCTATGATGACATGGGCAGTACCGCCATGGATGTCATTGATACGATCCTTGCGGACAGCGATGAACCAATGCTGCTCACACGATGGATGAGGATTCAGAATGAAGAATAAACGCAGAGAATATACGGCACAATTTTATAAAAAGAATCATATCGCATTTGCGGCCGCGCTCCTTTCGTCCCTGCTCACCTCCGCGCTGAACCTTTATATCGCGTGGGTGCTCCAGCAAATGATCGACGCTGTGTCCGGCGTCCCCGGCTCCTTTGCATTGTCTGCTCTGCTTTGGTTCGTTCTCAGCGTCATTGCAGCGATCATCTTACTGAAGACTGCGAGTTACTTTTCCAAGCCGTGCTTTATGGAAAAAGCGATGAAGCAATATAAGAATTACGCATTCTGTAAGCTGACAAGAAAAAGCATCTCGGCCTTTGGTGCTGAAAATACCGCGAATTACATATCTGCGTTCTCCAATGATGCGGCAACGATTGAAAACAGCTATCTGGATGCGCAATTCAATATTCTGTTCTCGCTTGTCATGCTGCTCGGCGCTCTCATCATGATGATCGCATACAGTCCGATGATGACCGTCGTTGCCTGCCTGTTCTTTGTTCTGCCCATAGGCGCTTCCTATATCACTGGCAATCGCATCGAAAAAGCAGAGCGAAAAATATCCGAGAAAAACAGTGAATTAACAGCTACTTTAAAGGACAGCTTAAGCGGGTTTGCGGTGATCAAAAGTTTCAGAGCAGAAACCGCAATTTTCAAAATTTTTTCAAAGAACAATGCTGAAGTGGAACAGGCAAAATGCGAGAAGCGAAAGCAGGTAACGGTCGTCAGCACGTTGGCCGGAGCAGCCGGAGTCACCGCACAGCTCGGGACATTTTTAGTCGGAGCGTGGCTTGCTCTGTCCGGCCGGGGGATCACACCGGGTGTATTGATCCTTTTTGTTGACTTGACTGCGTATGTAATAACCCCCATTCGCGAATTGCCGGAACAGCTTGCATCCCGAAAGGCGGCAGCTGCACTGATCGATAAGCTTGCTGATTCCCTGGAAGATCATGTCCGGGACGAAGGTTCTCTCGTTCCGAAGCAGTTGAATTGCGGGATCACATTGGAACATATGACCTTTGGTTATGAAGTAGGCTGTGACATTCTGCATGATATCAATACCACTTTTGATGCAGGAAAGAAATATGCTATTGTGGGCGCATCCGGCAGTGGGAAATCCACGCTTCTGAATCTGCTTATGGCAAGCCACGGGAATTACTCCGGGAAGATCTGTTACGATGGGCATGAAGTGAAAAAGATCAGCAGCGAATCGTTATATGACATTGTTTCTATGATCCAGCAGAATGTCTTTGTTTTTAACGCTTCGATCCGGAATAATATCACAATGTTCCGTGAGTTCCCAACGGCAGAGGTGGATCGGGCCATCGAGCTCTCCGGTTTGTCGACGCTGATCGCCGAGCGCGGGGAGGATTATCTGTGCGGCGAAAACGGCAGCGGGCTGTCCGGCGGGGAGAAGCCGCGCATCTCCATCGCGCGGAGTCTTCTGAAGCATGCCTCCGTTCTGCTGGCCGACGAGGCGACCGCCGCGCTCGACGCGCAGACGGCGCATCAGGTCACGGACGATATCCTGTCCCTGACCGGCGTGACGCGCATCGTCGTGACGCATACACTCGAGCAGGCGGCGCTGCCGCTACGACGGCATTCTGGTGCTGAAAAACGGGCGCATCGCCGAGTCCGGCACGTTCGACGCGCTGATGGCGCGGAAGGGCTATTTCTACGCGCTCTATACGGTATCGCAGTAAGAAAAAACGGGGGCACATCCGATTGGATGTGCCCCCGTCCTTTTTACAGGAGGAACAGCGCCTCGCGCACGACCTCACCGACGGTGGGGTGCGGGAAGACGATCTTGTCGAGGTGCTGGACGGGCAGTTTGGAATGGACCATCATGGCCGCGCCGTAGATGATCTCCGAAACATAGGAGCCGACCAGGTGCACGCCCACGACGCAGCGGTTTTTCCGGTCGTAGAGCAGCTTGCAGAAGCCGTCGCCCTTCGGGTTCTCCGCCAGATACCGGCCGGAGAGGGCCATCGGCACCTTGACGACCTGCACGTCGAGGCCCTTTTCCTTTGCGCTCTGCTCCGTCTCGCCGACGCAGGCGACCTCCGGCGTGGTGTAGATGACGGAGGGGATGATGGAATAGTCGATGCGGTCCTTTTTGCCGAGCATGTCGTTCACAGCGACCTCCGCCTCGCGGTAGGCCGTGTGAGCCAGCATCAGCTTGCCGTTGCAGTCGCCGATGGCCCAGACGCCGGGGACGTTCGTGCGCATGCGCGCATCCGTCACGACCGCGCCGCGCTCGAGCGCGAGGCCGATCACCTCGGCGCCCAGCCCCGTCACATCCGCGCGGCGGCCGGTGGAGAGCAGGACGCGGTCACACGGGACCGTATGCTGCCCGGCCGCGTCCGAATAGACGACGCCCGCCGCCGTCACCGCCTCGACCTTCGCGCCCAGGCAGAACTCCATGCCCTGCTTGCGATAGGTCTTCATGAGCAGGTCACAGATCTCCGGGTCGGTATTGCCCGCGATCTTGGGCATCATCTCAACTACGGTCACCTTCGTGCCGATGGAGGCGAAATAGCAGGCCATCTCCAGCCCGATGACGCCGCCGCCGATGCACACGAGCGACTTCGGCTGCGTCTGCAGGGCAAGGATCTCCCGGTTCGTCATCACGAAGCCGGAGGCCAGCCCCTCCTTCACACCCGGGATCGGCGGCACCGCCGCGCTCGAGCCCGTGGCGATCACGAGCCGCGGGGCGGAAAGGACCTCGCCGCCCGCCGAGACCGTGAAATTCTCCCCGTCTTTGCCGAGGATCTTCCCCTCGGCGGAAAAGACCGTCACGCCGTGCGCCTTCATCGCCGCGCCGACGCCGCGGACCAGCGTGCGGACCACGCCGTCCTTCCGCGCGACGACCTTCGCGTGGTCGAACGAGACATTTTCCGCCGTCACGCCGTAATCCGCGCCGTGCAGCGCCGCCTGATACTGCTTGGCGCAGTAGAGCAGGCTCTTGGTGGGGATGCAGCCCTCATTCAGGCACGTGCCGCCGAGGGCGCGCTTTTCGATCAGCGCAGGGCGCAGGCCCGCCTTCCCGCGCGCTCCGCACAAAGATAGCCGCCCGGCCCGCCGCCGATCACGATCAAATCAAACTTCTGCATAATAGAACCTCCTGCCGTTTTCTCCAGTCTAGCATGCCCCGCCGCAGTTTTGAAATGCTTTTTTTGTGATATTTGTATTCTGTTTTTTGTTGTTTTGTGTTGTTTTTTGAGAATCAAGCTCCCCGTAAAAAGGTGCAGACCAACAAATCTGGCCTGCACCTTCTATCGATGGCAAATATTCCAAGGCAACTAGTCACAAATCCGATACCCCCGTATCAGGCGGCGCGTAGTCAGACACCCGTGAGGTGACTATCGTGTGGAACGACGCCTGAAAAATGGGGCCTCACCTAAAATCAGAGGCAGGATGCACCAAACCGCATCCAAGCGCCCCTTTTCTCCCCTATCTTTTCCGGCAAGACGGAAAAGATAGGGCCGTCGGAGACATAGGGAAGTTACAAATTTGCGACAGTCAATCCCTCAGGCGCGTAGTTTATGCCATCATTGGTACGCCAGCTCCCTTTACACAGGGAGCCTTGGGTTTGCGCCGCCGGAGGTTCGCAGAAATGGGGAGCCTTTAGGGTTGGATGCCGATGGGGGTCCAGGTGTGGGCTTCGAGGTCGAGGCGGTAGCCGCCGCCGGGGCGGGGCTGCCATTCGTAGCCGTTTTTCTCTTCCTCCGGAAACAGCGCCTGCATGATCGTCAAAACCGTCCCGCCGTGCACAACGGCAAGAATATCCTCCCCCTGCGCCTGCATCCGCGCCAGCCCCGCGAGGATCCGCGCCTGCGCCTGCGCAAAGGACTCACCGCCCGGCGGCACGTTGCCGAACCAGTCGCCCGCCAGCCAGGCCGCGTAATCCGCCCGGCCGTTCAGCTCGTCATAGGACTTGCCCTCGAAAATGCCGAAGCTGATCTCGCGCAGCTCCGGCCATACCTCGTGCGGCACGTCGCCGTAGAGGAGCCGCAGCGTCTGCTCCGTCCGCAGAAGGCCGCTCGTGAGGATCTTCGCCTGCCCGATGGGCGGATAGAGCCCGGCCGCCGCAGCTTCGCGGAGCGCGTCGGCCCCGGCCTCGCACAGAGGCAGGTCCAGCGCACCATAGTACCACCGCCGCACGTTTCCCTCGGTCAGCCCGTGGCGGATGAGCGTGAGGTGCCTCATCCCTTCAGCTCCATGGGCAGGCCGCAGAAGATCCGCGTGACCCGCTCCGCCCGCGCGGCGAGCATGGCGTTCATGCGGCCGACGGCCTCGCGCCACGCGCGCTGCTCCGGGTCGATGGGCACGACGCCGCAGGAGATATCCTCGCAGAGGAGGATCTTATCCGAAAGATCGAGCGTCCGCAGCTCGTCCGCCGGTTCCTTCCCCGCCTGCACGCAGGCGAGGGCAAGCGCTCGAGATGCCGGACGCACCGCGCCGCGGGGTCCAGCGCAAGGCCCTCGCAGGTGAAAATATCCGCGTCCTGCAGGCCGTAGGTCTGTTTTGCGTATGCAGTCTTTCCCTGATACGCGCCGCCGATGATCAGGATCATATCGTTACCTCTCAGAAGATCGCCAGGATCAGAAGCCCCGAAAGCTCGCCCAGCGTGATGGAAAAGCCCGCGATATCGCCGGACATGCCGCCGAGGTTCCGTCTGGCCAGACGGCAGGCGAGGATCGTCGTCAGTCCCGCCCAGGCGACCGCCAGCGCGCAGCTGGGCTTTGAAAACAGCCATAAAAACACGACGAACATCACGGCGATATACATCCCGAGCAGGATCCGGCGCTGCGTCTTCGTCTTCCCGGCCGCAAACGAGCCGGCGTACTGGCTGGTCTTCATGGGCGCGAAGGTCTCCACCGCGACGCCCGCCATGCAGCGCGTCACGACCGGGATGAGCAGCAGCGCCCGCCAGATCAGCGAAAACGAGCAGTCCGCCAGCGCCGCGAACGACAGCAAAAACAGCAAGACCGCGCTCACGACCGCGAACGCGCCCACGCGGGAATCCTTCAGGATCTTCTGCCGGGTGGCTAGATCACGCCGCGATAAGATCGCGTCGCAGCAGTCCAGGAATCCGTCCAGATGGAAAAAGCCCGTCACGAGGAAGGGGACCGCCGCGAGGATCGCAGCCGCGAGAAAGCCGGTAAAGCCGAGCTTTGCAAAGATCCCCGCGCACAGCGCCCAGATCCCGCCGACCACCAGCCCCACGGGCGGCAGACACACGATCTGCCACGGGCGCAGCGCGTCGTCCCACACCTTATAGGGGCAGGGGATGGCAAGATAGGTGCCCCAGGCCATCATCAAGGCCGTCAGCGGCTTGCGAAGTTTTTCTTTCACCGGTCAAACCCTCCTTTGTACCAGTACGTCTGCGCGCAGCACAGCTCCGCGGCATTTTCGCACGCCGCGGCGAGCGCCCGGTCGAGCCGGGCAAGGCCGCGGCGGTAGGCTTCTGTCCATGCGTCATACTGCCCGCCGTCGGCGTAGATATAGTCGCTGACAAACACGCAGCAGCGCATTTGGCGGGAGAACGCGAGCAGCTCGCGCTCCAGCCGTTCGGGCGCGTCCGCGTCCAGCGTCCCGTCCGCGCGGAACATTTCGTTCGAGAGCAGCGCCGTCACGCTGTCGAGCACCGCGCCGCCGGGGTCCATCCGGCGCAGCGCGGAGAGGACGTCCGTACCGCACTCGACGGTGGTAAAGCCAAGCCCCGCGCGGTCGTCGATGTGTGCCGCCGGATGCGAAGCAGATCCTCGTCGTCATGCGGGATCATGGTGGCAAGATAATAGTGCGGGCCGGGCTGGGCGCAGACGATCCGCTGTGCCAGCGAGGATTTTCCGTTTTTCGCGCCGCCGGAAAGAAAGTAATTCATACGGTAAAACTGTCCTTTTCTCGGATCTCGGTCAGGTAGGTATCGTCGATGGCGGCCTCCGGGAAGGTTGCCATGGTGCTAATGACGGCGCAGGCCGCCTCGACCACGCGGAAGGCCAGCGGGCACCCGCTGCCCTCGCCGAGGCGCATGCCAAGCTGCAGGCAGGGCTGCAGGCCGAGCAGCTGCTCCGCGACCTTGTAGCCGCGCTCATAGGACACGTGCGAGCCAAAGAAGAAGCCCCGGGCGTTTTCGCACAGCCGCGCGGCGCACAGGGCCGCGACGATCGAGATGAACCCGTCGACCACGACGGGCAGCCGCGCATGCGCCGCGCCAAGGAAGACGCCCGTCATCGCGCACAGGTCGAAGCCGCCGACCTTGCACAGAACGTCGATCGGATCGTCCGCGTCCGGCCGGTTGACGGCCAGCGCCTGTTCGATCACCTGTTTTTTTCTGCAGAATGCCGCGTCGGTCAGTCCGCCGCCGCGGCCGGTCACGGCCTCGACGGGTTCTCCGCTGAGCGCGCAGAGGACGGCGGACGAGGTCGTCGTGTTGCCGATGCCCATCTCGCCGACGCCGAGCAGGCGGATGCCGTCCTGTCTGGCCTGCGCGGCCAGCTCCATGCCGGTCAGGATGCCCTGCACCGCGGCCGGCCGCGGCATGGCGGGGCCGGCCGCAATGTTGGCGGTGCCCTTGCCGAGACTCCGGTCCAGGATCTCCGGGCAGGTATAGGGCAGGGCGATGCCCATGTCGACGACCGTCAATCCGTCGTGAAAGTGCTTCGCCAGACACGACGCGCCGGTCAGGCCGCGCGTCAGGTTGATGGCCTGCGCGCGCGTGACCGACTGCGGCGCGGACGAAACGCCCTCGCTGACCACGCCGTTGTCGGCGGCCAGCACATAGATGCGGGTGGGGGTGGCTTCGTTTTTGACCGTCCCGGTGATGCCCGCGAGGCGGATGGAGATCTCCTCAAGCAGCCCCAGGCTGCCGGGCGGCTTGGCCAGCGCGTCCTGCCGGGCTTTTGCCTCGCGCATGGGCGCTTCGTACAGGGGGCTGATCCCGGAAAGCAGGCGCTGCAGCCGCTGTTCATTCTCTGTCATACGATCACTCCAATAGTTCCTGTTCTTCGAGCCAGCGAAGGCTCGGGCGGTCCTGCATGAGTTCGAGCGTACAGGTCGCCTCCGGCGCGAGCTGCGCAAGCAGGCGCAGCAGCGCGGCGCAGTCCATCTTACCGTCCATGAGCGCCGCGTGCAGGTCGCGGCCGCCCTCGTTGTTATGCAGGTGTACGTGGGAAAGGAACGGCGCGCACGCGCGCAGCCACGCCTCTGGCGGCTCCTTGGACGCGAACGTGTTCGCGTGGCCAAGATCGAGGCAGATGCGAAGCCGCGGATCGTCCACACCCCGGACGATCTGCGTCAGCAGCGCCGCCTCCGGCTCGAGCACGTTTTCGAGGCACACGGTCAGCCCCTCCGGGACCTCCCGGATGAGCCGCCGCCAGAAGATGACCGACCGCTCCACAAACCATTCTGAATCATATACCAGCGGCAGAAAGCCTGCGTGCAGCACCAGCTTGGGCGTCTGCAGCTCCTGCGCCTTTCCGATGGCCTGCCGGTAGCGCGTCTCGGTCACGCGCAGGACCATGGGGTCGATGGCGGCGGGCGTCAGCTCGTTGAACGGGCCGTGGAGCACGAAGCGGTCCGCCGCGGCCAGACACCGGTCCAGCGGGCACTCCCACGGCTCCGGCGGCGCGCCATCGAGCCGCGCGGCGGTGCAGAACTGGGCAAGCTCGATCCCGACGCCGAAGTCCCGCGCGCTTTCGCAGCAGTCTTCGCCGATGGACGAGACGTAGAGCTGCGCCCGCTTCACGAGAGCTTCCCTTCCTGCAGCATGCACCAGACGCGGAGCGCGGCGGCCTGCGTCTTGGCGTCGGGGATCTCGCCGCGCAGGACGCGGTCTACCAGCTCGCGCAGCGGCAGGCGGAAGACATTGAGGAATTCATCCTCGTCCAGCTCCCGCTCGCCGAAGGTGAGCTGCCGGGCCAGATACATGTGGATGACCTCGGTCGAATACGCGCAGGTGGGGTAGAACCTGCCAAGGGGATCAGCTCGCCCGCGACCGCGCCGGTCTCTTCGCGCAGCTCGCGCAGGGCGGCGGAGGCGGGATCCTCGCCGAGGTAGTCGAGCTTGCCGGCCGGGATCTCGGTGATGACCTCGCCCATGGGATAGCGGAACTGGTGCTCGAGCAGCACGTCGCCGTTTTCCAGCAGCGGGAGGATGCAAACCGCGCCGTGGTGGACGGTATATTCGCGCGTGGCCTGCTTGCCGTTCGGCAGGCGGATGGTATCCTTGAAGATGTGCAGCACGTCGCCGTCAAAGATCGGCTGGGACGAAAGCTGCGTTTCCTGTAAATTTTTGAAGTCTTCCATGGGTGTTTCGCTTCCTTTTTCGTTTTTCTTATCTTACCGTTTTGCGCCTGCAAAGTCAAATCCCGCCTTGTGTATTTTCCCGCGCGCTGCACATACTAGGCCCAGAGAGATCGTTGGCAGTGCTTTTGCAGGATCTGCCGCCGGATGATCCATACGCAGGTGCGCGCAGATCAGCCGCCGCGCTTCGCCGGAGCGGCAGAAGGCAGGCAGGACCCAGGTTCCGCGTCCCGCTGATCCGGGCGGAGTCTGAATCACCGCCCGGTTTCTTTGCAGCCGACGCCCCGGCGGCACCATTTCACCGGGCAGGCTGTTTTTTCCGGCAGAGGCCGGGAGTGAAGATCCACTCCCGGCCTTTTTCGCGCGCAAAAATTTTTCTTGCAACACTTTCCTGTTTTCTGCGACTATATAGGTGAGACGTCTCAAAACACGCAAGATGTAAGGAGGGTTTCATACGGACGATCAGAAGATCCTACGGGGACTCAAACGGCAGGACAGCGCCGCGCTGGAGGCCGCCATCCGCCGCTACAGCGGCTACGTTGCCGCCGTGATCGGCAACCAGCTCGGCAGCTTTGCCGCCGGGGAGGATATCGAGGAGCTGGCCTCCGACGTGTTCGTCGCGCTCTGGCAGGCGGGCAGGACGCTGCAGACGGAGCATCTGCGCGGCTGGCTCGGCCGTGTCGCGCGCAACCAGGCGATCAGCTTCCTCCGCAAGCAGCGGCTGCAGCTCGTGCCGGACGAGGACTATCTTCTCGTCGACGAGCGCGACGCGCAGAAGCTCCTGGAGGCGCAGGAGCGCAGCGACCTGCTGCGCCGGGCGCTGGCCGGACTTTCCGAAGAGGACCGGGAGCTGTTTCTGCGCCGGTACTACTATAACCAGACTGCCGAGCAGATCGCGCAGGAAAAACATATGAACGCCAATACGGTCCGCAGCCGGCTCGCCCGCGGGCGGCAGGCGCTGAAGGCCGAATTACAGAAAGGAGCGATCCAGATTGAAGATCTCTGTGCAGAGGCTGTTTGAGGACTATGAAGACGATACCGTCGAGCTGCGCCGCGACGCCGACACAGCCCGCATTCTCGAAAAAACCATGGCGAAGCTGCCGAATGCGCGCAAAAAGCGCCCGCTCCGCCTCGTGCTGATCGCGGCAGCAGCCGTGGCGGTACTGTGCGGCGCGGCAGCGATCGTACATTATGCCTCCGTCGAACCGGCGGAGCAGCCCTATACGCTGAAAAGCGTCTTCCGCGATGTAGACGGCACCACCATCCGGCAGGACATCGATTTTACGCAGGACGGCGCCGTCACCTTTGACACGGACGGGAAAACAGAGGGCTTTTTCTGCGGCATTTCGCAGCACCCGCAGCAGGTGAACGGTGTTGATGCCGGGCTGACCAGCACGCTGTACGAGTCGCTTTCCTATGCCGACCAGTATGAAGGCCAGCACTTCCTGTCTTCGCTTTCCGACGAGGAAAAGCAGCAGGCAAAGGAGCTTGTCACATGCATCAACTATCATGACAAGGTGAGCAACGACGACTGCAGCGTGGAGTGTCTGTCGGCCAACGACGTTGCGGGCGTCGATCTGCTGCTGTGGGGGCGCGATACCACGCTCGTCAAGGAGGGCACGATCAACGGTCTGTACGCCGCATGGATGGAGAACACGATCGAGCGGCCCAAGCCGGATGAAAACGGGCAGACCGATGAAAAGCAGCAGTATCTGTTCCTCTATGACCCGGACAAGCTGTGCGTGGTGGTCCTGGGCGGAAAATGGGAAGTCTGCGAGACAGTGGCCGCGGAACTCACGATCGTTCAGACCGACATTCCCACACCGGAACGCGACCGGGACTTCATCTGGGTCGGCGCGCTGGGATAAGCGCCGCGGCGGAAGATCTTTCCTTTTTCCTCTTGACAATTTTCGTCTAATGCGTTAGACTCAAAGCATCAAGCAAGGTCTAACGCATTAGACAGGAGGACTGCACATGGCCACACCGAAGATCTTTGAGAGCGAATACCGTTTCTGCCTGATTTTATGGGAGCGCGAGCCGGTATCCAGCGCGGAGCTGGCGAAGATATGCAAGGAAAAGCTCGGCTGGAGCCGGACGACGACGTACACGGTCATTCACCGTTTGTCGGAGCGCGGCGTGGTGAAGAACGAGGGCGGGCTGGTCTCGTCCCTCGTATCCAAGGACGAGGCGCAGGCGGCGGAGCTCGACGCGCTGGTCGAAAAGACGTTCGAGGGGTCTTTGCCCGCGTTCGTCGCGGCCTTCGCGCGCAAGACGAAGCTGTCGCAGTCCGAAGTCGATCAGCTGCGCGCCATGATCGACGGATTTGAGGAGGCACAGAAATGACCGACATCTTTCTCGGGTTTCTGAACCGCAGTCTGGCCGCGGGCATTCTGATCCTGGCGGTCGTGCTCGTGCGGCTGGTGTTCAAAAAGGCGCCGCGGTGGCTGCTGTGCGCGCTGTGGGCGCTGGCGGCGGTGCGGCTGGTGTGCCCGGTGTCGATTGAGAGCGTGCTGAGTCTCATCCCGAGCGCCGAGCCGGTGCAGCCGGAGATCATCGTCTCCGCGCAGCCCGCCATCACGAGCGGCATCCCGGCGGTCGACGCGATCGTCAATCCCCCGCTGGCCGCGGCGTTCACGCCCAGCCCCGTGCAGAGCGCGAACCCGCTGCAGATCTGGACGTTCGTCGCTGCGTGCGTCTGGCTGGCAGGGATCGCGGCGCTGCTGCTCTACGCGGCCATCTCCGCCCTGCGGCTGCGGCTGCGCGTGCGCACGGCGGTGCGGCTGGAAGGGGAAGGTGTACCAGTCGGAGTTCGTCTCCTCGCCGTTCATCCTCGGCGTGATCCGGCCGCGCATTTATCTGCCTTTCGGGCTGGAGGCCAGGGCGCAGGCGATGGTGCTCGCGCACGAGCGCGCGCATCTGCGGCGCGGCGACCAGCTGTGGAAGCCGCTGGGGTATCTGATCCTGACCGCGTACTGGTTCAATCCGGTCTGCTGGCTGGCGTACATTCTGTTCTGCCGCGACATTGAGGCCGCGTGCGACGAAAAGGTCGTGCGGGAGCTGGGTGAAGGGTGCAAGGCGGCCTATTCCCGCGCGCTGCTGGCGTGCAGCGTACCGCGGAAGCTCATCACGGCCTGCCCGCTCGCCTTCGGCGAGACGGGGGTCAAATCTCGCATTAAATCTGTCCTGAACTACAAAAAGCCCGCGTTCTGGCTCGTGCTGGCGGCGGTGATCGCGTCGGTCGCCGTGGCGGTCTGCTTCCTGACCGACCCGAAGCGCGAGGAGCAGACGGAAGCCGCTCCGGCGGAGACCGTGGACGTCACGCCGGTAGCTACATCCGATCTTCTGGACGCGGATTACCCGTCCATGCAGACCTTTGCCGACGCGTGGCTCGCACAGGCGACCTCCTCGCAGCAGGTCGAATATGAAGTCCAGACCGAAAGCGGCTCCGAGACGGTGACGGATACCATTCATGACGCGCAGGCGGTGAGCCTCGAGCAGCTCGCGGAGCTGCCCGATCTTGCGCCGGGCGGGACGCTGCAGCTGTGGAGCTTCCAGATCGCCGTCTCGCCGGAGGGCATCGACCCGGATACGGTCCTGCTGTCCACCGAGCGTGGGATGTCGATGATCGACGGGCGGGCGTATCTGCTGGACGGCAGCCGGTATCTGGCCGTCTGCCTGTACGGCAAGGACCGGTATCAGATTCTCTCTGTCCAGCACGACACCGACGGCACGGCGCTCGGCAGCTACGAGACGCTGGACGAGCTTCCGGCCTATCTGCACGATTTCTTCCTCGACTTTGCCCACCAGAGCAGTCAAAAAGCACTCAATGAAGATTTCTTCACCGGCACGGACGGCTATGGCGAGTCCGTCACAGTACCGGCGGTCTTCACGGCCGCCACGGAATCCGGCGGCGGCGACTGGGGCGCGTATATCCCCGCGGAGGGCTGGCTGCGGAATCTGGGCAGTCGGCTGTGGTACAGCGAAAAGACCGGCGCGTCGTTCGAGGTCGTCTATTACCCGTCCGTGCCCGTATCCTCGCAGATCGCGAGCTATGACGCGGGCGGCTATGACGGGCTGGCGATGACGCGCTGCACGGTCTATGGGCTGGGCCCCGAGTCGGCGGTCTATCTCTACGGCGCGGAGGGCGGCTGCTTTGAGGTGCGCATCCGCTGGGATCAGGGCGAAAACCAGACGGACGCTTCCGGCTATAATTCCTACCTGCAGTCCTGCTTCGAAGAGCCGCTGCTGCGGAAGATGGCGATGAGCTTCTACCCGCTGAACGCCGACGGCACGGCGCAGAAGCGCACGATGCTGGCGCAGGCGGGCGGCTACACGCTCTATGTGCGCACGGAGGCGACTGACTGCCCGTACGGCGACGAGAGCTGCCACCTGCACACGAAGACGTCCCTGTCCTGCGAGATGGCGGACGGAACGGAGCATCTGCTGGATCTGGGAGCCGACAGAACCTACTGGTTCATGCACTATGACGTGGGTGGCGGCTTCCTGCGCGTCGGCTGCCTGTCGCAGGATCCGGCGCACGGACGGCGGTTTTCGACGTGGTCTCTGGATATCTTTGTGCCGGAGCTGCGCATCGGGCACTCCAACTCTTACTCAAACGTGACCCTCTCCGGTGAGAATCCCGCTGCACCCGAAACGGTCGCGACCGACAGCACCATGCCCATCCAGCCCTGCGAGCTGACGCTGCCGAACGGCGTGTATCTGGGCCTTGATTATGAGACGACGCTGCAGCTGGCGCAGGCGTACCGCGGCAGCCGCGTGTATCGCGGGCAGACGCCGGGGGATAACTTCACCGTCGACGGCGTGAGCTATTATTTCTCCGCGGACAGCTCGGGCGTCCTGCGGCTGGATTCCTATTCCGTCATCACCACAGAGCTGGCAACGCAGAGTTTCCTGCGCGGCATCAAGCTCGGCGACGGGCTGCAGAGCGTACTGGATACGATCCCGACGGCAGACTGGCAGCCGGAAGAACTTTATTCCCAGCTTCTCTACGGAGAGGATCTGGTCAGCGGTGACCGGGCAGTGCTCGACTGGAGCGACTCGACCTATCGCCCCAGCAACTACACGCTGCGCATCAAATCCGGCACATATTCGGCCAACATCAAGTTTGATCATGACGGGTCCGTGTCCGGCATCTACGTTTCCAATTACTAAAGAGAGAGAGGCAGCTATGGACGAATTTTATAAGCAGGAGCATCAGGCGTGGCTCGACGAGCAGAACGCCGTCATCTCCTTCCATGAGATCCCGCAGAGCGAATATTTCCGCGCGCCGGACGGCGTGTTCTGGGTGTACATCCTGTCGCTGCTCGAGCGCGGATACCGGGTGCAGTAGTTTTTCTTGCAATTCACGGCCGCTGCGGTATAATGACAATAAAATCAAAACCGCAGGAGGAAACAATTATGATCGCACTTGCATGTGACCACGGCGCACTGGACCTCAAGAAGGCCATCATGGCGCATCTGGACAAGCGTGGGCTTGCCTACAAGGATTTCGGCTGCTACACCAAGGACAGCTGCGACTACCCCGACTTCGCGGGCCCGGCCGCGCAGGCCGTCGCCAGCGGCGAATGCGACCGCGGCATCGTCTGCTGCACGACGGGCATCGGCGTGTCCATCACGGCCAACAAGGTCAAGGGCATCCGCTGCGCGCTGCTCGATAACCCCATGTCCGCCCGCCTCACCCGCGAGCACAACGATACCAACATGATGGCCCTCGGCGCAGCCGTGACGGGCGAGATGCTGGCGCTGGAGATCGTTGACGTGTGGCTGGATACGGAATTTTCCCATGCCGAGCGCCATCAGCGGCGCATCGACAAGGTCATGGCCTACGAGCATGACTGACTGCCCGCGCCTGCGCGCGCAGATCGAAGCGTTCTGCCCCTATAACGAGCAGGAGACCGCCGACCGGCTGCAAATGCTGCAGGACATCGACACCTTCCCGGTGCTGCTGACGCGGGACAACGCCACGGCGCACTTCACGGCCTCATGCTGGATCGTGAATCCGGACCGGACGAAGGTTCTGATGGCCTATCACAATCTCTACCAGTCCTGGGCCTGGCTCGGCGGACACGCCGACGGGGAGGAGGATCTGCTCGCCGTCGCCCTGCGTGAGGCAAGCGAAGAATCCGGGATCCGGGCCGTGCCCGTTTCCCGGGACATCTTTTCGCTGGAAATTTTGCACGTGGCGCCGCATGTGAAGCGCGGGAAATTCGTCTGCGCGCACCTGCACCTGAACGCGACGTATCTGCTCGAGGCCGATGACCAGGCCCCCATCCGCTGCAAGCCCGATGAAAACAGCGCCGTGCGCTGGCTGGACACGGCGGAGGTGCTGGCCGCCGTCTCCGAGCCCGCGATGCTGCCGGTCTACCGCAAGCTGATGGAAAAGGCCGCGCGATAAAAGAAAAAACTCCCGTGCCGGATGGCACGGGAGTTTTTGCAGCTTATTTTGCGTACTCGACCGCTTTGGTCTCGCGGATGACGTTGACCTTGATCTGGCCGGGGTATTCGAGTTCGGACTCGATCTTCTTGGCAAGATCGTGGGCCAGCAGGATCATGTTGTCCTCGGTGACCTCCTCGGGCTTGACCATGACGCGGACCTCGCGGCCGGCCTGGATGGCGTAGGCCTTTTCGACGCCGGGGAAGGAGTTGGTCAGCTCTTCGAGCTTTTCGAGCCGGCGGATATAGTTCTCGACGTTCTCACGGCGTGCACCGGGGCGTGCAGCGGAGATTGCGTCGGCCGCCTGCACGAGGCAGGCAATGACGGTCTGCGGCTCAACATCGCCATGGTGCGCCTCGATGGCGTTGATGACGACGGGGTTTTCCTTGTACTTCTTGGCAAGCTCGACGCCCAGCTGGACGTGGCTGCCTTCCATCTCGTGGTCGACGGACTTGCCGAGGTCGTGCAGCAGACCTGCGCGCTTTGCCAGCGTCACGTCGACGCCGAGCTCGGATGCCATCAGGCCCGCGATATGCGCGACCTCAATGGAGTGGTTCAGAACGTTCTGACCATAGGACGTGCGGTATTTCTGGCGGCCCAGGAGCTTAATGAGTTCGGGGTGCAGATTGTGGACACCGGTTTCAAACGTCGCGCGTTCGCCTTCAACCTTGATGGTGTGGTCAACCTCGCGGCGAGCCTTTTCAACCATGTCTTCAATGCGGGTCGGATGGATGCGGCCGTCGGCGATGAGCTTTTCGAGCGCCAGCCGCGCGACCTCGCGGCGGACGGGGTCGAACGAGGAGACGGTAATGGCCTCCGGCGTGTCGTCGATGATGAGGTCGACGCCGGTGATGGTCTCAAGCGTGCGGATGTTGCGGCCCTCGCGGCCGATGATGCGGCCCTTCATTTCATCGTTGGGCAGCGGGACGACGGAGACGGTCGTTTCGGCGGCATGGTCTGCCGCGCAGCGCTGGATGGCGGTGGCGATGATCTCGCGGGCCGTCTGATCGGCCTCCTCCTTCATCTGCGCCTCGATCTCCTTGATCTTCATCGCGGTCTCGTGGCGGACATTTTCCTCGACGCCCTTGAGGATGTAGGCCTTGGCCTCGTCCTGCGTCAGGCCGGAGATCTTTTCCAGAACCTCCATCTGGCTGCGCTTGAGAGAGTCGACCTCTTCCTGCTTCTTGTCGATGGCCGCGATCTTCTTGGCCAGCTCGTCCTCTTTCTTCTCGTGAAGATTGATCTTCTTGTCAAGGGCTTCTTCCTTCTGCTGCAGACGGCGCTCCTGCTTGGAGACCTCCGCGCGGCGCTCCTTGACCTCCTGTTCGTATTCGCTGCGTGATTTATGGATCTCTTCCTTCGCTTCGAGCAGCATTTCGCGCTTCTTGCTTTCTCCGCCCTTGATGGCTTCGTTGATGATGCGCCGGGCTTCCTCTTCGGCGCATCCGATCTGCTTTTCAGCGACCTTTTTGCGATACAGGATACCGGCCGCGAAGAAGACTGCGCAAAGCACGACTGCCGCGATGCTCAGGATGAGGCATAGCGTATTGAATTCCATAAACTGCGAATGACACCTCCTGTTTTCAGTATTGGGTACGCCGGGAGCCCCGGCGACCTGAATCATAAAGCGCAATGGGCTTCCCCAAGTCCCATTACAGCCATACAAATCCTACCCTACATTGTACTGTTTTGCAGCTTTCGTGTCAAGCGCAATTCGGAAAAATGCACGAAACCGAAGACGCCTGTTTGGATGGTTTTGTCAAGAAGGGCAGTCCGCCGCCCCTCCCGGGCAGTTGACAAGCGGAAAAAAGTGTGGTTTCATAGGGTGGAACAGCCGCCCTTATTCCGCCTGCGGCGCGGCGAAAAGCTGCGGCAGACGGCGCGTGATCGCCACGCAGAGGAAGCTGCCGAAGGCGATCTTCAGCAGATCTCCCGGCAGGTAGATGAGCATGCCGTTTTTGATCACCTGCCAGAACGTCAGTCCCTTGCCGAGATACGCGTTGGCGATCAGCGCCAGATACGGCACGCCGACGGCGTAGAGGACAGCCAGCCCCGCCAGCATCGCGAGCGCCGTGCGCCAGAACGTCAGGGGCCGCTTCGCCAGCTTCCCGATCACAAACGCCGACGGGATCAGACCCAGCAAAAAGCCGAACGTCGGCTGCAGAACATAGGAAAATCCGCCGCCCAGCGCGAAGATCGGCACGCCGACAAGGCCGATGAGCACGTACACCAGCTGCGAGAGCGCGCCGTAGCCCGCGCCAAGCAAAATCCCGGCCATGGCCGTGAACAAAAAACTGCAGGGAAATGGCCGCGAGGGCAAACGGGATCTTGAAAAAGGCGCCGACCGCGGTCAGGGCGGCGAACAGGGCGGTCAGGACGAGCATCAATGTCTTTCTGTGCTGCATGATTGGGTTCTCCTTTTGTAAACCTATTTTTAGTAGCAGGTTTACAATACAACAAGTCAAACAAAAAATCAAGGATGAATTGAACAAGATGACAAAAGAAGAAGTCTTATCTCTGCTGCTCACGGCCGGCGAGCCGGTCTCGGGCGAGCATATCTGCCGGCAGCTCGGCGTGACGCGGGCCGCCGTCTGGAAGGCCATCGACCAGCTGCGCCAGGAGGGCTATACCATCGAGGCCGCGCCGCGCCGCGGCTATACCCTGACCGCGCGGCCGGACCGGCTCGATACAGCGCAGGTGCGCGGGTATCTGGCCGGGCATCCGTGGCAGCCGCTCGTGACGGCGGTCGAGCGCGTGGATTCGACCAACAACGCCTGCAAGCGGCTGGCCGCCGAGGGCGCGCCGGACGGCACGGCCGTGCTGACCGGGATGCAGACCGCAGGCCGCGGGCGGCGCGGGCGGACGTTCGTTTCGCCGCCGGGCGGGCTGTATTTCAGCCTCATCCTGCGGCCGCACGCCCAGCCGGAGGCGCTGATGCACCTGACGGCGATGGTCGCCGTGGCGGCGGCGCGGGCGATTGAGCGCGTCAGCGGCGTCTATCCCGGGATCAAGTGGACGAACGACCTTGTGCTGGGCAAGAAGAAGCTCTGCGGCATCCTCACCGAGATCGGCATCGAGGCCGAATCGCGCGAGGTCGACTACGCCGTCGTTGGCATCGGCATCAACTGCGCGCATGCGGAGCTGCCGCCCGAGGTCGCGGCGATGTCGGCCGATCTGGAGACCGCGACCGGGAAAAAGCCGGACCGCAGCCGGCTGGCTGCGGAGCTGGTACGGTCGCTGTATGAGATGGAACAGGCGCTGTTCACGCAGAAGGATGCGTGGCTGGCGGAGTTTTCGGCGCACTGCGTCACGATCGGGCAGGATGTGAAGCTCGTGCGCGGCGACGAGGTGCAGTTCGCCCACGCCGACGGCATCGACGGCGAAGCGGCGCTGCGCGTGACCTACCCAGACGGCACCGCCGGCGTCATCGCCTCCGGCGAAGTCTCCGTCCGCGGGATGTACGGGTACACATGACCCACAGCTCCCCTGGAAGGGGAGCTGTGGGCCGAAGGCTGACTGAGAGGTTGCTGCAGATTTGCATAGAAAAACCCAAACCGCAAATTTAGTTTGCGGTTTGGAAAGGAAGAAACGAGCACAGAGGAAAAGAGACGTCGCTTGCGGCGGCTCGTTCCGTCATGGTCATTTCTGACGCGCCTCCGGCGGCCCTATCTTTTCCCTTGCGCGGGAAAAGACAGGGAAGAAAAGGGCGCTTGGTTACGGTTTGGTGCTTTCTGCATCTGATTTTAGGCTGGAACCGATGTTTTCGTCTGGCGTTCCACACGATAGTCACCTTACGAGCGTCTTGGTACGCGCCGCCTGATACGGGGGTATTAGATTTGTAACTAGTTTCTGTAGAATATCTGCCATCAATAGAAGGTGCTGTGGAAAACCAGATGGCTTTTCCCTTCTTGCGGGGCAGATCGTAGGGGCGGGGCTCTGCTCCGCCCGGTGTGGGGTGAAAGATGCAAAAATAAAACAAAGGAGTGTTTTTACTATGAATGATGTGATCCGTTGTTTGCTGACGCGCAGGAGCGTGAAGAAGTACCGGGCGGAGCAGGTGGAAGAGGAGAAGCTGGAGCAGATCCTGCAGGCCGGGAGCTATGCCGCCTGCGGCATGGGGAAGCAGGCGGGGAAGATCGTCGTGCTGCAGGACCCGGCGGACATTGCGCAGCTCGAGAAGCTGAACGCGCAGATCCTCGGCAATCCGGACCTGCACCCGTTCTACGGCGCGCCGACCGTCTGCGTCGTCTTCGCGGACACGAGCGTGGGCACGTGGGTGGAGGACGGCAGTCTGGTCATCGGCAACATGCTGGCTGCGGCGCACAGTCTCGGCGTCGGCAGCTGCTGGATCCACCGGGCGCGGCAGGAATTTGAGCTGCCGGAGGGCAAGGCGCTCATGCAGAAATGGGGCGTGGACGCGCGCTACGCGGGCGTCGGCCACTGCATCCTCGGCTACGCCGCGGCGGAGCCCGCGCCGGCCAATGCCCGGAAGGCCGATTTCATCGTCCGCGTCTGAGGTTGACAAGGAGAAAAAAGCAGTTTATACTGAAGAAAACACACAGGAGGGCCTTTTATGAAATCCCTGAAGTCCATCTTTAAGATCGCCGGCGCCGTCATGGCTGTGATCGGCACCGTGCTCGTCATCCTCGGCTGCCTGGACGAGATCCGCGAAGGCTTCCGCAAGCTTGCCGCCTGCAGAGCCCGCCGGGAAGAAATGAAGGATTACGCCGACTGAGACAATGGCCGGGGCAGCAGTGCTGTCCCGGCCGTTTTTCATGCAAAGACCCGCGGGACGAAGCTCGTCCCGCGGGTCTTATTTTTCTGTTCAGCCCGCGTCTTCCGTGACGGACGGGGTCTCGAAGGTCTCGACACGGCGGATGCTCGCGCCGAGGGCGGTGAGCTTGCCGACGATATCCTCGTAGCCGCGCTCGATGAAGTGCGCGTCTTCGATGAGCGTCGTGCCTTCGGCGCACATGGCGGCGATGACCATGGCCGCGCCCGCGCGCAGGTCACAGGCCCGGACCTCGCAGCCGTGCAGGCTCTGCACGCCGTCGATGATGGCGGTCTTGCCCTCGACCTGGATGTTCGCGCCCATGCGGCCGAGCTCCGCGGTGTAGCGGAAGCGGTTGTCGTACACGCCCTCGGTCACGAGGCTGGTACCGACGGCGGTGGCCAGACAGACGGTGATCTGCGGCTGCATGTCGGTCGGGAAGCCGGGGTACGGCATGGTCTTGACGTTTGCGCGGTGCAGGCGGTAGGCGGATTCGACGCGGATGGCGTCGTCATACTCCGTGATGTCCGCGCCGATCTCGCGCAGCTTGGCGGTGATGCAGTCGAGGTGCTTCGGGATGACGTTTTCGATCAGCACGTCGCCGCCGACTGCGGCGGCAGCGGCCATATACGTGCCCGCCTCGATCTGGTCGGGGATGATGGAATAGCAGCCGCCGTGCAGCGCCTTGACGCCGCGGACCTTGATCACGTCGGTGCCCGCGCCGGAGACCTGCGCGCCCATGGCGTTCAGGAAGTTCGCAAGGTCGACGATATGCGGCTCCTTGGCGCAGTTTTCGATGATGGTCATGCCGCTGCACAGCACTGCCGCGAGCAGGATGTTCATCGTCGCGCCGACGGAGACGATATCGAGATAGATATGGCCGCCGCGCAGCCCGCCCTTCGGGGCGTCGGCGCAGACATAGCCGCCGGCCTGCTCGACCATGGCGCCCATGGCCTCGAAGCCCTTGATGTGCTGGTCGATGGGGCGGACGCCGAAGTTGCAGCCGCCCGGCATGGCGACATGGGCATGGCCGAAGCGGCCAAGCTCTGCGCCGATGAGATAATACGACGCGCGGATGCGGCGCACGAGCTCGATGGGCGCGGTCGCGTTGCGGGCGCGGGTGCAGTCGATCTCGAGCGTGTTGCGGCCGTAGCGGCGGATCTCCGCGCCCATATCGCGCAGGATCTCCAGCAGCAGACGCACATCTGAAATATCCGGTACGTTTTCGATCCGGCAGGGGCCGCTGACGAGCAGCGTGGCCGGCAGGATCGCGACCGCCGCGTTCTTGGCCCCGGAAATGGTCACGGAGCCGGAAAGCTTTGTGCCGCCTTGAACGATGTATTTGATCAAAATGTACCCCTCTTTGGTAGCGTCGTCTGACACCTTTCGCAGCATCGATTGACACTAAGAGTGTTTGCTGAAATGCATTATGTTAACAGAGCCAATTTCGGCCGCTTTTAGAATAGCACACCGGGGCAGGAATGTAAAGGAAAAATGACAAATCAGAAACAGCTATCTTCATATTTTCTTCATAATTCGACATGCCCGGCCGGAAACGGTCACAGCGGCGTGATCTCGCGGGTGATCCCGTTGACGTAGAAGCTGCCCGCGTCCGTCTCAATGCGCCACACCGGGACGAAGCGCATACCCGTGCCCGCGTTCTCCGACGGCAGGTAACCGAGCGTCAGCTCCGTCACGGCACTGCCGACCCAGCCGAGTGCGTCGCGTCCGGCCAGCAGCCGCGCCAGCGCGTCCGCGCCGGAGATGGATTCCTGCTCCGAGACGCGCGTGATGGCCTCGCTGCCGGTATAGAACGTCCCCTCCACGCGCTGCAGCTGCCCGTCCGCATAGCTGAGCGTCAGCCCGCTGCCGAAGACCGGCACGCCGAGCAGCGTCTGCTCCGCCTCGAGCGTGACGCCGGCCTCCGTCTGCCGGCGGCTGAGCTGCTGGAACTGAAAGCCCATGCTGTGCAGCAGCTTCGCCGCCGATTTTTCGTAGTTCCGGACGTGCGCGCCGCCGGTGAGCGCGGCGGAAAAACCGCCCGTGCGCGTGAGCGTCAGCGTGCCGAGCTCCGAGGTGTATTCGCTTTCAAAGCGGTCGCCGCCGTCCGGCTGCACCGCCTTCTGGCCGAGCAGGGCCTGCGCGGCCGTCTGCGCGCCGCTCTCGGAAAGCTCGACGCTGTAGAGCGTCGGGCTGCGCGGCAGCTCGTCGAGCTCGATGCGCAGCCCGTAGCTCTCGTAGAGCGTCTTGAGCTCCGCGAGCATCCGGCGCTGCTCGTGCGTCTGCGAGAGCCGGTTTGGGACGGCCACGGCGAGCAGGCAGGCCGCGCAGATGCTCAGGACCAGAATGATCAGGTTTTTCATGCGCGAAACGCTCATATCCGTGGCCTCCTCAGTTTGTTTGCCAGCCGACGGCCAGCTCGCCGCCCGCGTTTTCCGCATACAGCAGCCGGAGCGTCCCGCCCCGCGGCAGACAGGCCGCGGCCTGCGCGGCAGGCAGCAGCGCCGCCGGCTGCAGGTCGAGCGTGAAGCGGCGGTAAAAGGACGCTGGCCCGCGTGATCTGCGTGCCGTCGAAGCGGATCTCGATGCCGCTGCCGGCCGCCGCCTCGACGCCGGAAAGATAATAGCCGAAGGTGCACACGGCCTGCGTGCCGTCCGCGGTATAGGACTGCAGGTAGACGCGCGCGTCGCCGTAGTCGTCGCCGGTCAGGCTGCTGAGCAGGCTCCGCGCCGCCTCGATGCGGTCGCGCTCGTCCAGAGATGCGCTCTGGAACCGGGGATCGGCCTGCAGGACCTGCAGCAGGATCTGCCCCTGCGCGCTCACGCGCAGGGAGAGGTTCGTCTCGGTGAACGAGGTCGTGCCGTCGTTATCCACAAAGCGGGCGTCGCCATAAGGGTTGATGCCGATCTGCGCGGCGAGCGCGGAGATGAAGCGCGCGTCGCAGGGGTTCGCGCTCTGGCCGGTGCTGACCTGCGCGCTCTGCGCGCTGATGAGCGAGAGGCCGTCCAGCGCGGCATAGGGCTCCTGCCCCGCCTCAAAGGCGAAGAAGCTGCCGTCCGGCACCGCCGTCTCCAGCTGGGCGGTCAGGCTCTGCGCCGGAAGGGCGGTCTTCGCCGCGGAGAACTGCTCGCCCGCCAGATACAGCGTGACGCCGTCCTCCTCCTGCGCGAGCACGTACCACTGTGCCTGCCCGCCCTCGGGCGCGCGCACGTTCAGCCACGCGCCGAGCACCGACGGCGAGATCGCGCCGGGGAAGCAAAGGCCGCGCCGGTGCCGCGCAGGGCGGCATAGAACTCCGTTCTGGTGCAGGCCTGCGGCGTCTCGGCGCTCTCGAGCGCCTGCGCGAGCAGACTGCCGTACTGGCCGTAAAGCTCGTCGAGCGCGGCGAAGTCATACTGCGCGCTCTGCCGCCCGGCCTCGGTCGAAAGGGTGATGATGAGCGGCTGCGCCGCGCCGACGATCGTGCTGCCGGTCGCGGGCGCGGTATAGGTGAGCTCCGCCTCATTGAGGCCGAACAGGCCCGCGAACGGGCGCAGCGCGCCCGCCAGCCACTTGGTCTGCGTGAGCGTCTTGCTCGGCAGGCACATGATGGCCAGCGTCAGGTTGACCAGCACCAGCGCCGCGATGAGCAGATCCTTGCCGATCTCCAGGAGCCTTCTGCCGGGCTCCCGGGTCTTCCGGTTTGCCCCGCGCGTCATGCCTGTGCCTCCGCTGCCGGCATGGTGATGAGCACCGAGGTGCCCTTGCCGTACTCGGACGAGATCTCGATCCGGCCCTTATGCTGGTTCAGGATCTCCTGCGCGATGGACAGGCCGAGGCCCGTGCCGCCCGACTCGCGCGAACGGGCCTTGTCCACGCGGTAGAAGCGGTCAAACAGGCGCGGCAGATCCTTTTCGGGGATGCCGATGCCGTTGTCCGTGACGCGGACGAAGACGTTCGGGCCGCTCGTGCCGACCTGCAGGTCGATCCGGCCGCCGTCGGGCGTGTATTTGACGGCGTTCGAGACGATATTCGTGATGACCTGCTCGATGCGCTCGCGGTCGCCGTTGACGTCAGGGATCGGGCCGTCACAGGTGAGGGTCATGGTATGGTGGTGGTTCTGCTCGGCGTTGAGCTTCGCCGCGTCGTAGACGTTCTGCACAGCCTTGAGGAAGGGGAAGCGGGAGATGTTCATCTCCATCTTGCCGTAGTCGATCTTGCTGAGGGTGAGCAGGTCCTGCACGATGCGGGTCATGCGGTCGGCCTCGCTGATGATGACGTTCATGAAGTTCTGCCGCAGCTCGGGCGGCAGCTCGTCGCCGGTGTCGACGATGGTCTCGGCGTAGGATTTGATGTTGGTCAGCGGCGTGCGCAGCTCGTGCGAGACGTTGGCGACGAATTCGCGCTTGAGCTGCTCGCTCCTGCGCTGCTCGGTCACGTCGTGGATGACGACGAGCACGCCGCCCTGCGTATGGTCGGACGAGAACGGGGCCATGAACAGCTCCAGCTCCCCGGTCGCCGACGGTCTTCTGGGTCTCGATATACTGCGGACGGCGGAGGGTCAGGAGGGTGTCGAGCTCCGGCCTCCTTCGAGAAGATCTCGTCGAAGGTCGTCTGGTCCGACAGGTTCTGCGCGAGCATCTGCGTGGCCGCCGGGTTATAGTGGATGACGCTGCCCGCCGCGTTGAAGGCGACGACGCCGTCGGTCATGTGCAGGAACAGGGTCGAGAGCTTGTTGCGCTCGTTTTCGGCCTCGGCGATGGTATCCTGCAGGACCTTGGCCATGTGGTTGAAGTTCTGGGTCAGATCGCCGATCTCGTCGCGGCTGTCGACCGTGACGCGGCCGGTATAGTCGCCCGCGGCGACGCGCTTGGTTCCGATGGTCAGCGCGCGGATGGGCGTGATGAGGATCTGCGAGAGCAGGAACGACAAAATCACGCAGATCACAAGCCCCAGCACCAGCGCGCGCAGGATGATGCTCAGCAGCTCGCTCGTCAGCGCGTCGACCGTGGCGCGGTTATCGCGGATGTAGGCGATATAGCTGCCGGACGCGGCGTCGACCGGCACGGCGAGGTCCATATAGTTGTTCGTGATCGCGCTGCTCTGGCCGACCTCGCCGTTCATGGCGGAGAGGATGTTCTGCGTCATGGCGACGCTGGTCTTCTGGTTGGAGCTGTCGAGCACGGAGCCGGTCTGGTCGAGGATGTAGACGTTGCGGCCCGTGATGTCGATGCCGAGCCCCGCCTGGGCCATCAGCAGCGCCTTCATCTGCGCGGGGGCGTTGTCTTCCTCCGAAAGCCGCTGCAGCTGGACGATGAATTCCGGGGTGAACGTCTCTTCCATCTGCTCATAGAACTGCGAGACGTAGAAATTGCCGACGCCGCTCATCAAAAACGCGCCGGTCGTCAGCATGAGCGCCAGGATCAGGATGACCATGATCATGACCATCTTCATGCGAAGAGACCGCATAGGCCGCTCCTCCTTTCCGCGCGGGGACGTTATCCCGCAAAGTAATAGCCGACGCCGCGCCGGGTCAGGATATACCGGGGCTTGCCGGGGTCGTCCTCGATCTTCTCGCGCAGCCGCCGCACCGTCACGTCGACGGTGCGCATGTCGCCGTAGTATTCATAGTTCCACACGCGCTGCATCAGATCTTCGCGGGAGAAGACCTTGCCGCGCTCGCGGATGAGATAGCTGAGCAGGTCGTATTCCTTCTGCGTCAGGTCGACCGGCACGCCGTTTTTCGTCACCTGATAGGTCTCCTGGTTGAGGGCCAGACCGCCTGCTTCGACGGTGTTGGCCGCCTGGGCGGGCGTGGCCGGAGTGTATTCCATGCTGCGGCGGCGGATATTGGCCTTGACGCGGGCCATGAGCTCCTTCATGGAGAAGGGCTTGGTCATATAGTCGTCCGCGCCGGTCTCCAGGCCGAAGACCTTATCCATCTCCTCTTCGCGGGCAGTCAGCATGATGATGGGCGTCGTGCGGTTTTCCGCGCGGAGCGTCTTGCAGATGTCAAAGCCGTTCATCTTCGGCAGCATCACGTCCAGCAGGATGAGATCCGGGTCCTTCGTCTGCGCGAGGAGCAGGCCGGTCTCGCCGTCGAGCGCCTCGAGCGTCTCATAGCCCTCGCGCTTGAGATTGAATTTGAGAATTTCCACGATCGCGCGTTCATCCTCCACGATCAGGACTGTCTTTGCCATGTTGCTTCCTCCTGTTTCTCAGACCGGGCGCCGCAGCGCCTTCGGATAGTGATTCTTGAGCTGGGTACCGTCGCCCTTCGCCCAGCCGAGCGAGAGCCCGTCCACCCGCACGAGCGTCCAGCCGCGCAGCCCCGACGGCAGTACGTTTCCGGACAGATACTGCCCGAGCTCCGGCGCGTCCGCCGCGAGCGAGACGCTGTTTTCCAGCCCCTTCAGCCACAGCGCCCAGGCGTGTGCGGGTTCAAACCGGTTTTTCATCGTCTGCCCGAGCTCCAGCCCCGCGCGCAGCACGCGCAGGCCCTTGATCTCCGGCAGCCCCTGCGGGACGAGATACGCCACCTGCCCGAACAGCAAAAGCTTTCCTTCCGGCAGCGCCGCGCCGGTCTGGCGGCAGAACTGCGTCAGCTCCGCGGGCGTCTTCGCCGCAGGCTCCAAAGGGAGCTCCGCCGCGGGCGCATCGCCGGCCTTTTTGAGGACTGCCGCGTAGTGCCCTTCGCCGCGCAGCTTGTGCGGCCAGAGGCGGAAGGTATGTTCAAGCCCCGGCGCGGGGTGCTCCACCCAGTCCGGACGGCCGGGGGAAAAGTCCGGCGCGGGGCGGTTTTCCACAGAAAAATCGGGATTTCTCCACAAAAAGTCGGAGATCACGCCCTCGTTTTCCACAGGCGAGAAAGTACATGTGGAATACACCAGCCGCCCGCCCGGGCGCAGCATCTTTGCCGCGGACGTGAGGATCTCGCTCTGGCGGTTGGCGCAGATGGCGTTGGTGTCCTCGGTCCAGTCAGTGACGGCGGCCTCCTCCTTGCGGAACATGCCCTCGCCGGAGCAGGGGGCGTCGACCAGGATCTTGTCAAAATAGCCCTCGAAGCGCGCCTCGAGCTTTTTCGGGTGCTCGTTCAGGACCAGCGCGTTGGCGATGCCCAGCCGCTCGATGTTCCCCGCGAGGATCTTCGCGCGCTTGGCGTTAATTTCATTGCAGACGAGAAGCCCGCGGCCCTGCAGCTTCCCGGCCAGCTGCGTCGATTTGCCGCCGGGCGCGGCGCACAGGTCGAGCACACGCTCGCCGGGCTGCGGGTCCAGCAGCTCCGCGGGCCATGGCGCTCGGCTCCTGCAGGTAATACAGGCCTGCCGCGTGATACGAAGACAGGCCGGGCCGCGAAGCCGCGTCATAGACATACCCCGTCGGGCACCATGGGACAGGGGAGAGGGAAAAGCGGGACAGATCGCCCGTAAAGCCCGTCTTCAGCGGGTTCAGCCGCAGGCCGGTGCACAGAGGCCGGTCAAACGAAGCGCTGAACGCCGCATATTCTTCTCCCAGCAGCGACTGCATCCGCAGTATGAATCCTTCCGGCAGCATCGCAGGCGCCTCCTCCCCCAATTTACATATAGTTGTAGCTATTATATTGCATGTTTCCGGAAAAAAGAAAGAGGCGCGCCGCAAAAATGCGGCGCGCCTCCGGTCTCATTTCGCTTATTTGTTCTTGAGCAGGTCACGGATCTCGGTGAGCAGGAGCTCTTCTTTGGTGGGCTCGGGCGCTTTTTCGGGTTCCGGCTCGGCGGGCTTTTCGAGCTTGGCCTTTGCGGTGTTCATCGCCTTGACCACAAGGAAGACGACGAAGGCGATCAGGAGGAAATCGATGATCGTGGTCAGGAAGGTGCCGAGACCCAGCACGACGGCTTCCTTGACGACGGTCTCGCCCTCCATGACAGCGGGCTGGAGCGTGATATTGAGCGTCGACAGGTCGACGCCGCCGATCAGGCAGCCGATGAGCGGCATGATGATATCCGCGACGAGGCTGGCGCTGATCTTGCCGAAGGCCGTGGCAATGACAACGCCGATGGCCATGTCCATGACGTTGCCGCGGGAGATGAAGGTTTTGAATTCATTGAAGAACTTTTTCATCGGTCGATTCCTCTCTTATTCTCTCGTTTCTGAATGTTCGCCTCTTCAAGGCTCCCTTGTGTAAAGGGAGCTGGCGTACCAATAATGGCATAAACTACGCGCCTGAGGGATTGTTGTCGCAGATTTGCTATAAAACCCAAACCGCAAATTCAGTTTGCGGTTTGGAAAGGAAGAAATGAGCACAGAGGATAAGAGCCGCCGCTTGCGGCGGCTCGTTCCGTCGTGGTCGTTTCTGACGCGCCTCCGGCGGCCCTATCTTTTCCCTCGCGCGGGAAAAGATAGGGGAGAAAAGGGCGCTTGGATGCGTTTGGTGCTTTCTGCCTCTGATTTTAGGCAAGCCCCTAGTTTTTGGATGTCGTTCCACTCGGAAGTCACCTCACGGGCATCTTGGTACGCGCCGCCTGATACGGGGGTTCCAAATTTGCAGCTAGTTTCCGTAGAATATCTGCCATCAATAGAAGGTGCTTTGGAAATCCAGATGAATGTTACCTTCTTGCGGGGAAAGGCTCCCCTTCTAGGGGCCGATTCCCCCTATCAGGGGGAAATGTCCCGAAGGGACAAAAGAATAAAGGGATGCTGTCACCGAAGGTGACTGAGAGGTTGCTGCAAATTTGCGGCGACCTCTCAGTCACGGCTTCGCCGTGCCACCTTCCCCTCATAGGGGAAGGCTTTTGGCGCATATCGTTCGGAGCTTATCAGTGCTTCGGGATCAGCACTTCCTTGCCGCCCATGTAGGGCTGGAGGCATTTGGGGATGGTGACGGAGCCGTCTTTCTGGAGGTGGTTTTCCAGGAACGCGATGAGCATGCGCGGGGGCGCGACGCAGGTGTTGTTGAGCGTGTGGGCCAGATACATCTTGCCGTCGGCGCCCTTGACGCGGATGGACAGGCGGCGGGCCTGCGCGTCGCCGAGGTTCGAGCAGGAGCAGACCTCGAAATACTTCTTCTGCCGCGGGCTCCAGGCCTCGATGTCGCAGGATTTGACCTTGAGGTCGGCCAGATCGCCGGAGCAGCATTCGAGCTGCCGGACCGGGATCTCCAGATTGCGGAACAGCTCGACCGAGTAGCTCCAGAGCTTGTTGTACCAGTCCATGGATTCCTCCGGACGGCAGACGACGATCATTTCCTGCTTTTCAAACTGATGGATGCGGTACACGCCGCGCTCCTCGAGGCCGTGGCTGCCGACTTCCTTGCGGAAGCAGGGGGAGTAGGAGGTGAGCGTCAGCGGGAGCTTTGCCTCGGGGATGATCTGGTCGATGAAGCGGCCAATCATGGTGTGCTCGCTCGTGCCGATGAGGTAGAGGTCCTCGCCCTCGATCTTGTACATCATGGCTTCCATCTCCGGGAAGGACATGACGCCCTTGACCACGCTCCCGTGCATCATGAACGGCGGGATGACGTAGGTGAAGTGCTTCTCATCGATCATGAAATCGCGCGCGTAGGCCAGCACGGCCTCGTGCAGCCGGGCGATGTCTCCCAGCAGATAATAAAAGCCCATACCGGCGACGCGGCCGGCGGAATCCTTGTCGATGCCGTCAAAGGACTGCATGATATCGACGTGATGGGGAATCTCGAAATCGGGTACGACGGGATCGCCGAAGCGCTGGACCTCGACGTTATGGCTGTCGTCCGGGCCGATGGGGACGGAGGGGTCGATGATGTTCGGGATCACATACATGATCTCGCGCAGCTTGTCCTCGGCCTCGGCCTGCTTCTTTTCGAGCTCGGCGCGGCGCTCGTCGTCGGCCTTGACCTTGGCGTTGTTTTCATCGATCTGCTTCTGGAGCTCGGCCTTCTGTGCCTCGTCCGCTCTTTTTGAGCTGGCCGTAGAGCGGCCCGTTGGCCTTCGACAGCTTGTTGCGGGCAGCCTTCAGCTGCTCGCATTCCTGCTGGGCCGCGCGCTTCTCCGCGTCGAGGCGGATGGCCTCGTCGACGAGCGGCAGCTTTTCATCCTGAAACTTTTTCCGGATGTTTTCGCGGACTGCATCCGGATTTTCCCGCATAAAAATCTGATATCGATCATTGGTTTCTTCTCCTCCTGTCATTCTCCGCCCAGCGTCTGGTATTCCTCCAGCGCCGTGGGCCCCAGATAATCCTTCAGCCGCTCAAGCGTCTGCATGGCGCGGGAGAACGTGACGTTTCCTTCGCGCGTGTCGCAGCTTTTTGCCTCCAGCAGCGCTTCATAGGCTTCCTTCGTCCGGTCGAGCTCGGTGCGCAGGGACTTGATCATTTCGTTCTCCGCGGCAGCCGCGTCCTCCTCGGCCTGCGAGGCGGCGTCGAGCTTTTCATTCAGCTCGTCGAGCTTCGCCTGCAGCTCCTGTTTTCCTGCTCCAGGGCGATCTTCTCGTCCTGCAGGCTGCGGTTTTCCGCCTGCAGCGCCTCGGCGTTGGAGAGCGCGCTGGTGCTGGCGGCGTTCAGCTCGGAGATCTTCGCCTCCGAGGAATGCATCTGCAAAATCAGCGAGATCAGCACCAGCACAAAGGCGGCGGAAAACAGGATCGTCATATAGCGCAGCAGCGCGGCCTTGCGCTTTTCGCTCAGCGGCTTGCCGGGATCCTGCGCGGTCTCCGGCTGCGTCTGCGGGTTTTTTGTTTTCGTCCATCAGTGATGCTCCTTTTTGCGGATGGTCTGCAGGGCGTCATAGAGCTGCTGCAGATCCTCCTGCCCGTAGTATTCCAGTTCGATGCGGCCCTTGCGCTTGCCGGAGACGATCCGGACCTTGCGGCCGAGACCGGCCGTGAGTTCCTTTTCACATTCCGCCAGATAATCCACCTGCGGCGGCTGGGGTTTGGCGGGCTGGGCCTGCCTGCTGAGCTTTTTGCACAGCGCCTCCGTCTGCCGGACGGACAGGCCCAGGCGGCCATGACCTTCTGCGCCAGAGACAGCTGCTGCGCCTCGTCCTTGACGGGCAGCAGCGCCCGCGCGTGACCGGCGGAGAGCGCTCCGTCCTTCACCAGCTCCAGAACGGCCGGGCTGAGGCTCAGCAGGCGCAGCGCGTTCGCAACCGCCGGGCGGGATTTGCCCACGCGGGCGGCAGCCTGCTCCTGCGTCATTTCATAGGTGCCCATCAGCTCCTGATAGCCGAGCGCCTCTTCAATCGGGTTGAGGTCCGCGCGCTGCAGGTTTTCGATGAGCGCGAGCTCCATCGCCTTCTTGTCGTCGGCCTCGATGATGACGACCGGCACGTCGGAAAGCCCCGCGAGCCGCGCCGCGCGCCAGCGGCGCTCGCCGGCGATGATCTGATAAAAGCCGGACGGCAGCTTGCGGACTGTCAGCGGCTGGATGATGCCGTGCATGCGGATGGACTCGGCGAGCGAAGCGAGCTCTTCCGGGTCGAAGGTTTTTCTGGGCTGCAGGGGATTGGGCTCGATCTTCTGCAGCGGCAGGCTGACCGCGCCCTCCGCAGGCGTTTCGGTCTGCTCATTGATATCTCCGAACAGGGCGCCAAGGCCCTTGCCGAGACCTTTTTGCGTTGCCATAGTCGCAGCTCCTCTCAATCAGACTCTTTTGCAAGGATCTCCTGCGCAACGGCGTCATACGCCGCCGCGCCGCGGCTGAACTTATCGTAGGCGCACACGGGCATGCCGTGGCTGGGTGCCTCGGACAACCGGACGTTGCGCGGAATGGCCGCGGCGAACACCTTGCCGGGGAAGTGGCGGCGCACCTCTTCGGCGACCTGGGCGGAGAAATTCGTCCGGCCGTCGTACATGGTAAGTAGCACCCCGAAGATCGAGATCGTGGGGTTCAGCCGCTTTTTGACCGCGCGGAGCGTCACCATCAGGTCCGAAAGGCCCTCGAGCGCGTAATATTCGCACTGCACGGGGATCAGCACCTGGTCCGCCGCGCACAGCGCGTTCAGCGTCAGCAGCTCCAATGACGGCGGGCAGTCGATAAAGATGTAGTCATACTGCGCGCGCAGCGGCTCGAGCGCGTGCTTGAGCGCATATTCCCGCGCGTCCATCCCGACGAGCTCCACGCCCGCACCGGACAGCGCCACATTCGACGCCAGCACGTCGCAGTACGGCGTATGGATGACCGCGTCCGCAGCCGGGAAGCCGTCGATCACGAGCTCATAGGTAGAGTGCGCCGCAGCGCTCTTTTCTACGCCCAGACCGGAGGTCGCGTTGGCCTGCGGGTCAAAATCGCAGAGCAGGACCTTTTTGCCCGCTTTCTGCAGCGCAGCCGCCAGATTGACCGCCGACGTCGTCTTTCCAACGCCGCCCTTCTGGTTCACAAACGCCAAGATCCGCCCCATAGGCCGCCTCACACTCCCTCGCGCACAATTTTGTAACCTATATTATACCGGCCCGTTTTCAAAAAAGCAATATTCGCCCACGATTTTATATTTTCTTATGTTTCACGTGAAACATACCCGACACACGCAAAAAGCCTTCCCCTACGCGGAGAAGGCGGCACGGCGAAGCCGTGACGGATGAGGTGGCGGCACTTGTGTCTGGGCGCCGCTGTCCACCTCATCCGTCAGCCTTGCGGCTGACAGCTTCCCTCTCATAGGGGAAGCCATGGGAGTGCGCAAGTCCAAAGCCTCCCCTTCCAGGGGAGGTGGCACGGCGATAGCCGTGACGGAGAGGTCGTATCAAATTTGCGGCAACCTCTCAGTCACCTTCGGTGACAGCTCCCCTGGAAGGGGAGCCAAGGGGCCGCTGCGGCGGGGTAAAAAAGGGGCTGCCGGAGGCAGCCCCTTTTCCATATCATATCAATACGTCCGGATCACGGCCTTGACCTTGCCCAAAATCTGCGCCTCATTGCCGTCGATCGGCTGATACGCCGGATTCTCCGGCAGCAGCCAGACCTGTTTGCCGGTCTTCTGAAAACGCTTGACCGTGGCCGAATCCTCGAGCAGGGCGACGACGATCTCGCCGTTGGTCGCGGTCTGCTGCGGGCGGACGACGACCTTGTCGCCGTCAAGGATCCCCGCGCCGATCATCGAATCGCCGCGCACGCGCAGCGCGAAGCATCCGGCCTCGCCCTCCCACGGGATATAGCCCTCGATATTCTCGACCGCCAAAATCGGCACGCCGGCTGTCACGACGCCGACGACCGGGATACGGTCGGCCCGGTGTGCGTCCGGCAGGGTAATGGCGCGTTTTTTCATATCGTCCATCTCGATGAGCCCGGCCTCGCGCAGCGCGCCGAGATGATAATGGACCGTCGCCGTAGACTGCAGACCGACGGCCGCGCAGATCTCCCGCACGGACGGCGCATATCCGTTTTCTGCGACGAACTGCGTCAGAAACCGCAGAATCTCCTCGCGTTTGTTGCTTGTACGACCCATGCTGAACGCCCCTTTTTCATTGCTGGGACCAGTATAACACATCCCGCCGCAAAAAGCAAACGTTTGTTTTACAAACCTTCCAGATCAAAATCCGGGATATACTCCGCCGTTGCCGCGGAAAAATCCTGTGTGTAGCCGTTGTCGAGCTCCAGCAGATACAGATAGGAGAGAACGGCGTCGTATTCCTCCTGCGTGATGCGGCGGTCCAGCGGCGGCATGGTCTTTGCCCGGCCCATGGGCACATACTGGCTCATGAGGCTGACGAGCACGTCCTTTTCGGGAACGACTCCGCGATCCAGTCGAGCACGCCGAGAGAGTTATCAATGCAGCCGGGCAGGACCAGATGGCGGATGATGACGCCGCGCGTCATCTGCTCGTCCTCGATCACCGCGCCGCCCACCTGGCGGTACATCTCCCGGATGGCGGCGGCAGCCGTCTCGGCATAGTCCGGCGCGGCGGAGAGCTTCGCGGCCAGCCGGTCATCGCTGTATTTGAAGTCCGGCAGGTAGATATCGACCAGCCCCTCGAGCTGCCGCAGCGTCTCGACCGACTCATATCCGCCGCAGTTATAGACCACCGGCACGGGCAGCTTCGGCGTAAGGGCCGGGAGGATGGACGGCAGAAAGTGCGTCGGCGTGACGAGGTTGATATTCTGGCAGCCCTCGTCGATCAGCCGCTCAAACACGGCGCGCAGCCCGGCAGGGGAGAGCGGCTTCCCGAAATTCTCCTGCGAGATCACCCCATTCTGGCAGAATGCGCAGCGCAGCGTACACCCGGAGAAGAAGACTGCCCCGCTGCCGTAGCTACCGGAGATGACCGGCTCCTCCCAGTAATGCAGGGCCGCGCGCGCGGCATGGATCTGATCCGGCATCCGGCAGAAGCCGAGCTGCCCCGCCGTGCGGTCAACGCCGCAGCGGCGCGGACAGAGGGTGCAATGACGATAATCCAGCATAACATTCTCTCCAAACAGATGGTATCAGCACCAGTATAGCGGCTTTGCGGACTTTACACAAGTTCCGATCTGTGATAAAATTGAAATCACATATAGGAGGAACATGCCATGAAAAAATTTCTCGCAGCCTCGCTGGCTGCTTTTTTGCTCTTTACCGCCGCAGCCTGCACCCGGCAGTCCTCGCCGCAGCAGACCCCGGAACCGGCCCAGCCCGTCACGCAGGAACCGGCCGCACAGCCGGAAGCGCCCGCACAGGAGCCCGCCGAGCCCATCCGCATCACGCCCAACCAGCAGGGGAGCGCCACACCGTCGGATGCCGTCTGGCTCGACGAGCCGGACACCATCCAGACCGATCTGGAAGAGATCGTGACCTGCACCTACACGCTGCCGCACCTGACGCTGGAGACGGACGAGGCCTCTGCCGCGGCCAACGCGGTCTTTGATTCGCTGTCGCAGACCGTCCTCTCCTACGCGCAGGAGACCGTCTATCCCACCGCGCAGGAAAAGCAGGCCATCGGCTACGTCAACGGCGGCTACAGCATCAGCGAGGCGGACGGGACGCTGGTCGTCGACTATACGCTGTCCGTCTCCTATTCCACGGAGACCTCGGACCAGCAGTTTACGCATATCTATACCATCGATCTTTCCACCGGCGAGCTTTTGAAGGAGGAGTGAATGTTTCACGTGAAACATTCCCATGGACTATGAGTGAGTTACACCGCGGCGATCCGCTGCAGGTATCCATTGAGACCGCCACCATCGACGGCTCCGGCGTCGCGCGGGTGGACGGGCAGGTCGTCTTTGTCCCCGGCGCGCTGCCGGGCGAGCGCTGCAGCGTCCGCATTGCCCACGTCGGCCGTTCGGCCGTGTTTGCCCAGCTTCTTTCCGTTCTGACTCCGTCCGCGCACCGCGTGGAGCCGGATTGCCCGTATTTTCCCCGCTGCGGCGGCTGTGCCCTGCGGCATATGGACTACGGGCAGGAGCTTGCACTCAAGCAGACGCACGTCCAGAGCTGCCTGACCCGCATCGGCGGGCAGACGATTTCTGCGCTCCCCATCACCGGCGCGGCGCAGACGGACGGCTATCGAAACAAAGTCCAGTTCCCCGTGCAGGAGCAGGACGGCCGCCCCGTCGCAGGCTTCTTCTCCGGCAAGACGCACCGGGTCATCCCGGTCCGGCACTGCCGCATCCAGCCGGACTGCGCGGACGCGATCCGCGGCGCGGTGCTATCCTGGATGGAGCAGTATCACATCCGCGCCTATGACGAGCAGACGCACACCGGCTATATCCGCCACATCTATATCCGTTTCGGCGCGGAAAGCGGGCAGATCCTCGTCTGCATCGTCGCCAACTGCGCGCAGCTGCCGAAGAAAAAGCAGCTCGTCGCGGCCCTGCTTGCCGCCGAGCCCGGCATCACGACGATCGTATTTTCCCCCAACACCAAAAAAGGCAATACCGTCCTCGGCACGGAATTCCATCCGCTTTATGGCGATGGGACCATCACCGATACGCTCTGCGGGCTGCAGTTCCTCCTGTCCGCCCCGGCGTTTTATCAGGTCAACCACGCGCAGGCGGAGCGGCTGTACGAAAAGGCCGTGCAGCTGGCTGGTCTGACCGGGAACGAGACCGTCCTCGACCTGTACTGCGGCACGGGCACGATCACGCTCTGTCTGGCCCGGCATGCAAAAAAGGCCATCGGCGTGGAGATTGTCCCGCAGGCGATCGAGGATGCGAAATTCAACGCTGCGCAGAACGGCATGGAAAACGCCGAATTTTTCTGCATGGACGCCGGGCAGGCCGCGAAAATGCTGGCGGACCGGCGCACCCGGCCCGACGTCATCGTCGTCGACCCGCCGCGCAAGGGCGTCAGCGCCGACGTCATTGAGGCGATTTCTGCCATGGCGCCGCAGCGCGTGGTCTACGTCTCCTGCGACCCGGCCACGCTGGCCCGGGACCTGAAGCTCCTCACCGCCGCCGGCTACACCCTCCAGACCGCCGAAGCCTTCGACCTCTTCCCCCGCTGTGCGCATGTGGAGACGGTTGTCTTGCTTTCCAAGGGTGAGGTCGACTCGAAAAAGATTCGGGTTGAGTTCTCTTTGGAAGATATGGATATGTCCGAATTTCAGGATGGGGCAACCTATCCGCAGATCAAGGAGTATGTGTTGGAGCATACCGGGTTAAAGGTGTCCAACCTCTATATCTCACAGATTAAACGAAAATGTGGGATTGGGGTTGGTAAGAACTATAATCTGCCGAAGTCCGAGGATTCCAGACAGCCCCAGTGTCCGCCGGAAAAAGAGAAAGCAATCCGAGAAGCATTCAAATATTTTGGGATGATCTAACATCCCGCAAAATGGAGGTTTCTTATGGATAGATTGATTTCTTGTGAGTTTAACATGGATACCGCTTGTGTGGAACTGAAATTCTTAGATGGCAGCATGATTGCCATTGATACCATCGCCGTGGAGAATGAGGTTGCTGACAATATGTATCAGCGGTCAGAGCTGGACTATCTAATCTACAATGATCCGATTGGATATGCAGACTTGATCTTGAACGGTGATCCCGAAATTTATCTAAAAACTGTAACTGAATGTAAACCCTTAGATTAAAACTCAGCCCTCTGCCTTTTCATTGGCAGAGGGCCGTTTTTTGCTTAACAGTTATTGAGCATCCCTTAATTGCTCTACAACACTGCATTTCGCTGCATTGTCATACATCATGCAAGGAATCAGCCACCCCAGCAGAAGAAATACCGGAATTGTCAGCAGGACAGGCAGAATGGTGAATCGATACTCAAAGAACCAGAACATACTGCCCAGCATTTTTCCTGCAAGAGGTCCCACCGCCAGCGACAGAATAAAGGCCGCCGATACGGAGGACATTGCGTAAAACAATCCCTCGTAGATCAGCATGGTTTTGAGCTGCCGGTTCGTCATTCCTACAGCCTGAAGCACAGCAAATTCACGGCGGCGGGAAAGAATACTGGTCATCATGGCGTTGAAGAAATTTAAGAGTCCCACCAGCCCGATGATAGCACAGAGGATACCACCTACCAGAAGGAATATCTGCCGGAACTGAGCAAACTCAGAGCGAGCCGTGGCCTTGCTTTCATACATCAAGGGTGAAAACTCACCGGCAGTGAGCTTCGATAGATATAATCAATAATTGTTCCATGTATCTCACTCCCTCGTTATTCAAAGGCCACCATTATTTCCTTGGGTAATTTTTCGTTCTCACAGTTCAGAAGATAGGCGATTGCTCTGCTTGCAAATTTGTTCGTTTTCACTGTATCCCAATCGGCAAGCAAAATGACCTCTGCCTTGCCGTTCTCAAAATCTAATGATATTTCGCCCCATTCGCCGTCGCAGTCTGCCTGATATTCGTAGATTGCGGCGGCGATTTTCTTTTTTCGCTTGGTCTTGGATTTCTGTTTTAGCCGGACTGCATGGATTGCGCCCTCGGCAACCAAAAATTCCGTCAACTTGTCCACTGCTTTTCGGTAGGCTCGTTCTGCACCGCTGGCTGTACTGCCCTCAAACATAACCGCCAGTTCTTCAAAGGTGGGGCGGTCTTTCCATGAGCTGACACGCCCACAGGTCATGCAAATTGCTAACCGTTTTTCAAGCAAGGTCTGTTCCCGGTAATTCAGTTTCTCAAATGCCCGCTGCACCTTTTCTGCCTGTATGCCGTTCCAGAGGATATCGGTATAGTTCCAGCTATCGTCAAGGGCTACATCCTCGCCTGTTTCTTCGCCGTCCTCGTCTGTGACATAGAAAGGCTGCTGATTGCGGATACCTCGCACAACTTTCAGATAGTTTTCGGCAAGAGCAAGATCACAGTTGTATTTCTTGGAAAATTCGTTGACCGCATCCTTGGTATTGTGGTACAGCCAAGCCATTGACCGCACCATTTTGTAATTAGTCAGAGAGGATACCGACCATTTTTCTTCGCCCATGCGAAAACGGAGCATAGCATCCCGGATGAATGGGAAAATGTAGGTAGCATACTCTGCACCCTTGGCAGGATCATAGTCCATCAGCTTTTGGAGCATTTGCTCCCGGCAGGAGAGCTTTATATCTATAAATCGGTCTGTGTCGTACAGATCGCCGCCATCCACACCGAGAAAGTCTTTGATGCGCTTGTTAAGCTGCGGCTCGTAGTGGTGTAGGAAGAATGAGAAATATATCAAATTCTTTTCCTGCAAGGCAGACAGGATATATTCGTTCAGACTGCCTACCTTTGGCGGCTCAGGTTCCAGTTGGAAGATGCGCTCTGCCACATAGGGAATGATACCATCACCGTGCGGATTGACTTGGTGTTTCGGTATGTATCCGGTCATGTCCCATGAAAAATCACTCAGCATAGCGCACCTCCTTTCGGTTCTTTCTCTATCAATATCGACAGTAATTATGCATCGAACTTTTTGTTAGTAGTATTATTTTCGTCGTCCATCATATCACTTAGCACGGCAAAAGCTTGGCTCAGCGGCACAGCCTTAGAAGTCCAGTTTTTCAAACTAAACAAGTTGGAAGATTCATCAAACACATCAAATTCGTCTGTCCCATCAGTGATTTTCTTCAAGTACAACATTTCTATCAAATACAAAGCTCCCAAGATATTTAGTACATTCTCCTGCTTTGCTTGCTTCAACTGCTCATAGCGGTTGTGCTTGACATCTGTAAATGCTCCCCACCATTGCAACGACTGTGCGGGCTGGGTAATATCCCAATTCATAAACGGTTGTATTTCGATATCGTATTCCTGTACGCTGATTTTTTGATTTTTTATATCCGGTGTGTTGGTCAAAATATACTGTGCATAGTCTGCAACCGTTTTTCGATCCGTTGTATTGAAACCGCAAAACTCTTTGAATACAGTATCCAACTCTGCCCCTATGGCTTGAATTAAGAGGGCATATCCGTTAGAAAATGCATCAAAATTGTCCTCATGTAGTTCTACAAACTCTATTGATTCAACAAAACGCTTTTCGAGCATTAAGTAGTATTTCCAATGATTCTGACTAAGTTCTTTTCTATTCATGTTTGTCCCTTTCTTTGTATATTTTTGCACTTGCTTCCTTTTTCAAAGCCGCCTGGTCCATTTCTTTTTCATAAGCTCCCTTGGCATAGGCTACATTGCTCAATGCCCGGAGCATCTTATCTTTTGCCAGCTTTTTCATAACCTCTGCAAGATCAGCGTCCAGAGTACCACGCTTCACATAGCGGTTTATGGTGTTCAGCCGTTTCTCATAAATCTGTTTCACCGGATGATCGTCCGCAAGCTCCCGTTGTTCTCTGCCTTTCAGGTTGCCGATCTGCCGACAGGTGCGGTGCAGCTTGTCCCCCGGTGCATAGCCGCCACAGTATTTGGTGTGCCGTGCGTTGGTGGTCAGAAACCACTTGCCGCAGATTTTGCATTTCTTTGGTGCATGACCAACACACAGGCCCTCAAAGAGATCAGACCGGAACATCCCTACAAAGGATACATAGTGCATCCGCTTGACCAGCTTCGCAACTTTTTCGCCGGGACGGATGACGGATACATACTGAACGGAATTGTTCAGGGTAGACATCCAGGCATTGCCTTCCGTGATGGAAAACTCCGGCGGGAAATAGCTGCCGAACATTTTTGCAAAACCCTCTGCGGTGCGGTCTGCTTCGTTGCCGTCTGTTTTTTCTGCAAAATCAAGCATGGCCGTTTGGTATTCCCCAGGGAGTATGCCAGATGCCCGAAAACTGAGGTATAGCGTTGGAGCATCATCGCATCGGTAAAGTTCTGGATTTCTTCAAATTGCAAAGAATTGGTTGCGGCTTTTATGGCAAACTCCACATATTTCAGCGCATTGTCCACAGTAAAGACTTTTTCAATCCGTTCTCTGTGCTTTGAGATATTCATATAGGAGAACGGCGGTGTTTGACTGAGAATATCGAGCATCGTCAGAGCAGCTTCCTTTGCAATAGGACAGAGTGCAGAAGCATCCTGTCCGGCGTTTAATATTCCAAGCAGCAGATTGATTTTCTCGCATTGCTCGTTTATTTTTGCAATGGTATTCACAGGAACATTCAGTGCATCACAGGCAAGCGTACCGACAGGAAATGTTTTGCTCTCATATATGACCGTATCCTGCCAGAAATCCAATGTCATCAATTCTTGATTCATGCTTGCCCTCCTGTCCTGTTTTTTCATTTTTCTAATTATATCATGTAAATGTGAAGAAATCTACGTCCTCAGATAAGTTGTCCTGTTTTTTGAAACAGGATTGTCCTGTCATTAGCCTGTTTTTTGAAAAATCCGTCATAACCATAATAGAAGGAGCGAAGCACCTGCCAATCACGGCGGGTGCTTCGTGCTTTCCAGAATATTATGAACGGAGGGTTTTCTATGACAATCTATGAAACCATCAAGGCGGCAATCAGCGTCAAGCAAGCCGCCGAACACTACGGGCTGAAAGTGAGCCACAATGGCATGGCTTGCTGCCCGTTCCACAACGACAGGCATCCGAGCTTGAAGCTGAATGAGGGCTATTTTTTCTGCTTCGGCTGCGGAGCCAAAGGGGATGTGATCGACCTTGTGGCAAGGCTGTTCAATCTGAGCAGTTATGAAGCAGCGCAAAAGCTGGCTTTGGACTTCGGGCTTGACCCGAAACCGCCCACTGCCGCAGCTATGGTCAAGCCGAAGCGTCCCTATATCCGTCAGTTCCGGGAGGATGAAATGCTGTGCTTCCGGGTGCTGACGTATTATTTGCATCTGTTGGAAGATTGGAAAGTGCGCTATGCTCCCAAGACACCGGAAGATGCTCTGGATGACCGTTTTGTGGAAGCCTGCCAGATGCACTGCCATATCGAATATATGGCAGATGTGCTGACGGTGGGTGATCTGGAAGAACGGGTGGCATTGGTGGACAAGCTGATGCAGGACGGCAAAATTGCTTCTGCAAGAGTATACCGCACAAAAGAAAAAGAAGGTGGCGCACCATGGCGAAGAACCGGAAAACGCCTGATATGAACTTGCCCATGTGGTTTGACGGGCAGAACATCAACGAAGCTCTGTTTTGTGAAGAATTTCTGCAAGAGCGCAGGATCATCTTCGCAAACGGAGCTTTTTTCACGCCCGATGGTCGAGTGACGGACGATCTTCCTCTGCGTGGGGAGATTTACGACAAGCTGAAATTCTGTGCCGTAAACAATATCCCCCGGAAGATCACCAACATTCTGGAAGTGCTGAAACTGGAAGCGCAAGTGCCGGACTTTCCACCGGAGCAGGATCGGATTCATTTGTCCAACGGTACGCTGCTATTGAACGGCACATTTACCGAGGGCAGACCGGCTATCGTGCGGAGCCGTTTGCCGGTTGCTTACAATCCCGATGCTACTGCGCCGGTGATCTGGCTGAACTTTCTGGATGGGTTGCTTTACGCCGAGGACATTCCAACTTTGCAGGAGTTTATCGGCTATTGCCTGATTCCCTCCAACAAGGGGCAGCGCATGATGGTGATTAAAGGCAACGGCGGCGAGGGTAAATCTCAAATCGGTGCGGTACTGTCTACCATCTTCGGCACGAATATGAAAGACGGCAGCATCGGCAAGATTTCTGAAAACCGCTTCGCCCGTGCCGATTTGGAACACATTCTCCTGTGCGTGGATGATGATATGCGGATGGAAGCTCTGCGCCAGACCAACTATGTAAAATCCATCGTGACAGCACAAGGCAAGATGGATTTGGAACGTAAAGGCAAGCAGAGTTATCAGGGCTGGATGTTCGCCCGATTGCTGGCATTCAGCAACGGTGATCTGCAAGCCTTGTATGACCGCAGCGACGGATTTTATCGCAGACAGCTTGTGCTGACCACCAAGGAAAAGCCGGTGGACAGAGCTGACGATCCTGATCTTGCAGAGAAGATGAAAGCTGAAGCCGAGGGTATCTTCCTGTGGGCATTTGAAGGCTTGCAGCGGCTTGTTGCCAACAACTTTAAGTTTACGGAGAGTGACCGCATCCGTGAAAATCGGGAAGCGGTCAAGCGTGACAACAACAATATCTTTGATTTCATGGAATCAGAGGGATATATCCGGTGCAAAGCGGATGCGTCCATCAGCTCCAAGGATTTCTATGAAATCTACCGGATGTGGTGCGAGGAAAACTCCCTTGCACCGCTGAAAGCCCGCAGCTTCAGCGACGCCATGATTGCCAATGCCAGAAAATTCAATCTGGAGCATTGCAACAACATCACCAACTCTGCCGGACGGCGGGTATGGGGATTTATGGGCGTGGAAGCGATTGCACGACCTCATATAAGCGGGTTTTACGGAGATTCGCCGTGTACGTACGTACCGGAGGACATTCCGGAGGAATGGCGGCAGGTCGAGTAAATCCCATTGCTGGTACGTATGTACGCAGCAAAAGAGCGTGAAACGCTTGTTATAGAAACAGCACACATCCTCTCGTTCGGGCTGTTTCTATGTCCACAGGCTTTTGAAAAAGTGTCTGTGGACACCGGCTGCAAGAGGAAGTTGACACAGAACAGCTTCATGCAGACGGGCTGACCATGGGAAAAGGCGCAGACATTTTCGCCTTGGTCAGCAGAGGTCACCGCAGTGACCGCATTCCCCTCGGGAGAGCCCTCGGAGAGCCCACGGCACTTTGCAGCCAGTATGGATGAAAGTGTCATAGTGGGTTATTACACTTTGAAAAAGTGCCGTTCTCCAGCCTTCCGCTGTCTGCAAATCTCAAAGAAAGGAAAAATCCAATGGCAAGAAATGATGGAATAGACCGTACCGTAGCCAGAAATCAGGACTTGGAAACACCGGCTGATGTGGCGAAGGTACAGGAACACAATGAGCGTGAAAAGGACAGCTACAGCAATCAGGACATCGTGCCGGAACGCACTTCTCTGAACGTCCATTTCAAAGCACCCACGGACGATTATGTAAAAATGTTTGAGCAGATGGAACAAGACGGCGTGATCTCCACCAGAGGTCTGAAACCGGATGCCGTCAAATACGGTGAGTTGGTATTTGATGTGAATTCCGCTTATTTCTACAATCATGGCGGCTATGAATTTGCGAAACAGTTTTATGCCGATGCCTACAAAGCTGCTGCGGAGATCGTAGGTGGTGAGCAGTATATCCTCTCCGCTGTGATGCACGCCGATGAGCGCAACCGAGCAATGTCCGAAGCTTTGGGCGAAGATGTGTACCACTACCACCTTCATGTGGTTTATATCCCGGTGGTGGAAAAGCAGATCCTTTGGTCGAAGCGATGCAAGGATGAAGCCCTCCGGGGAACCGTTAAGGAGGTCATCACACAGGTCAGCCGCAGTAAGAAATGGGAGTCCAAGCCGGTGCTTGGCGAGGACGGAAATCCCATGCTCAACGCAAAAGGGAAAAAGATTTTGAAGTCATCCTACAGTGTGTTGCAGGATGACTTTTTCAATTTCATGCGAAACGCCGGTTATACCGATGTGGAGCGTGGAGAACGTGGAAGCACCGAGGAACATCTGACTGTGACCCAGTTCAAGGTGCAGGCAGAACAGCAGCGGCTGGAAGCTGTGACCGGGCAGGTGGCACAGGCAGAACAGAATTTGGAGGATGCCAAAGCTGCCACAGCAAAACAGAAAGAAACTGGAATCTTTGCAAAAGGAAACCAAGGCGGCAAAGACCATTGCGCTGACAGTGCAGGACATTGAAGTAATGGGCAAAAAAGCCACATTCGGAAACAATATCACGCTGACACCGGATGAATGCGACACACTCAAACGCTATGCGGTCAATGGCATTATCGCCAATGCTGACAACAAGCGTCTGAAAGAAAAACTGGCTTCCGCAGAAAAGACGGTTTCCATCTGGAAGCAGCGGTATGAAGCGGTAAACGAAAAATATATGGAACTCAAACAGAAAGCCCAACCCTTTCTGGATGCACTGGAAATCGCATCCGAAAAGGTTCGGGCTTTTATCAATTCTATCCTCATCAGAGGAAAGCAAACACAGGAACACGAACACCCTGCCCGGAAGCGTGGACAGGATATGGAACTTTGATGGAGGAATCGCCTATTGAAGAAATATTATGAGGAAGCGAAATATAATGCGGCATTTGACCGCTGTGTGGATGTTATGAGCCAGATGCTCCAGAAATATGGACATCAGGTTTTGGATAAATTGGAACAGGACGCACCGCAGGGAGTGGAGCATTCCGAGGAAAGTAATCAAGCGCAGCTTCTGACGGATAAGGCTGCATAAAATTTGCAATTTACACGTTGCGTATTCGCTATGGCTATGCTATAATGATTACGCAACGTGTATTTTTTTGCTTTTGTGGAGAAAAGACGGATGGATTGTAAAAACAGAATTATAAAGTTGCGTGAAAGCACAGGACTGAATCGGAAAGATTTTTGCAAGCTCGTCCATATTCCTTACCGGACTATGACTGAATGGGAATTGGACAACCGCCATGCACCGGATTATGTGCTGTGGCTTTTGGAGTATTATATCCGCAACGAGGGACTTATGGTAAAAGGAAGGAATGAGGGAGGTGGAGATTCTGAAAAAGAAACAACTTAAATGCTATCTTTATACAAGAGTGTCCACCTCGATGCAGGTTGACGGATACAGCTTGGATGCCCAGCGTGACAAGCTGCGGAAGTATGCGGCATACGAGGATATGATCGTTGCCGGGGAGTATTCTGACGAGGGCTTTTCCGGAAAGAACATTCAAGGGCGGCAGGAGTTTCAACGGATGCTGAATGACATCCAGGACGGCAAAGATGATGTTTCTTATGTGTTGGTCTTTAAGCTGTCCCGATTTGGCAGAAATGCAGCGGACGTTCTGAATTCTTTGCAACTCATGCAGGATTTCGGTGTCAATCTGATCTGCGTGGAGGATGGCATTGACAGCTCCAAGGATGCAGGAAAGCTGATGATCTCTGTGCTGTCTGCGGTGGCAGAGATTGAGCGAGAAAATATCCGCACACAGACAATGGCAGGACGTGAGCAAAAGGCTCGTGAGGGCAAATGGAACGGCGGTTTCGCTCCATATGGATACAAACTGGAAAATGGAAACCTTGTCATTGCAGAGGATGAAGTGGAAGTTATCCGAGTAATCTATGATCGTTATATTCATACAAACGAGGGTGTTGCAGGAGTTGCAAAATATCTGAACCGCAATGGTTATGTTAAGAAACTAAGACAGAATAATACCATTCCGGGATTTTCAAGAGATTTTGTGAAAAATGTATTGTACAATCCTGTTTATATGGGAAAGATTGCTTACGGCAGACGAAGAACAGAAAAGAAACAGGGTACAAGAAACGAGATGCACGTGGTTGAGCAGTCGGAGTTCCCGGTTTATGAAGGACAACACGAAGCTATCATTTCCGAAGAGGATTGGTATCTGGCACAGGAAAAGCGCAAGATCAATTCTTTTAAGCGGGAAAAGGTTAACAATCCAGACCACGCACACATCCTGTCCGGTATCTTGAAATGCCCATGCTGCGGAAAGAGTATGTACGGCAATATTGCCAAGGCGCACAGCAAGGACAAGAAAACACGGTATTATTACTACTGCAAAAATACGGTAACACCTACCGGGCATGAGTGCAGTTTCCGTCTGAATATCGAGCAGATGGAAATCAACAAATTTGTGGCAAAGGTCATCTCCGCTATGGTCAACAATCCCCGATTTGTAGAAGCAATTCAAGCGAAAATCGGAACAGCGGTTGATACAGAGGATATGGAAAAGCAGATCGCCGTTCTGCAAGGCAGCTAAAGCAAGCCTTTGGAACGAAAAGCCGCTTGGAGCGTCAGATGGATACCTTGGACATCAATGATGCCCACTATGACAGAAAGATTTTGGACTTGCAGCGCCGCTATGATGAGCAGTATGATACCATAGAGGAAATCGAAGTTCAGATTGGCGAATTGCAAAGTCAGATCCGCAGCATCCAGCAGGAGAAAATCTCCGGCGATAACATTTATCGGCTCTTACTGGCATTTGATGAAGTCTACCATTCCGCAACGGAAGCAGAACAGAAAGAGTTTATGAAAGCCTTTATCGAGCGAATTGAGATGTTCCCGGAAAAGAGAAAAGACGGAAGCTGGATAAAGAAGATTGTATTCAATTTCCCTGTGCCTATTGATGGCGAGGAAGTGAAAGAACTTCCCTTGGAAACTGAAACAACTGTCGAGACGGTATGCCAGTTAGTTCTGAGAAAACCGGCAGTACATATCAACATTGATGTGGATGTTGAGGAACTGGTGCAGGATAAAAGAGGGGCGGCAACCTATGGTCAGATCAAGGATTACGTTCTTGAGCATAGCGGCTTGAAGGTCAGCAGTCTGTATATCGCACAGGTGAAGCAGAAGTACGGCATCATCGAGCGTGAGAATTACAACAAGACAAAGTCTGAAAACGTCAAGCAGCCCCAGTGCCCGCCGGAGAAGGAAAAAGGCAATTACGGAGGCGTTGAAACATTTTGGAATGATTTGACTTCAACATAAGGAAAACCCGAAGCAGCACGGTAAAGGTACTGCTTCGGGTTTTTTACTGTTTGGCCTTATATGCTTCGCCCCAAGCCTGCATGGAATCCAGAATGGGCTTCAGGCTTTTACCGAGTTCCGTCCAGCGAATACTCCACTCTCGGCGGTACTTCGGCGTAGACCTCACGGTGGACAAGCCCGTTTTCCTCCATCGCCCGGAGTTGGGCGGTCAAGACCTTCTGAGACACATTGCCTACGGACTTTTTCAGTTCCCCGAACCGCTTCGTTCCCGGCATCAGGTCACGCAGAATCAGCACCTTCCACTTATCCCCGATGAGGGTCAGCGTGGTCTCCACGGGGCAGGCGGGAAGAGTGGCTTTTTGCGGTCATTTCGCTCATATTTGAATCCCTCCCATAAAAAATTTTTTCAAGCGCCAAATTGCCGGAAAACCCAGTAACGGCGCAATCGTTTCTTTTTGGTAACTACCCATTAGTTTCTATTTGGTAACTACGGTACAATATTGTGCTTACTTTACGAATTGGGGCTACGGCATTATTATAATGCCAGAGGCAAACGAAAGCAAGCCCAATTACCAAGGAGGTTACTCAAAATGAAAAAAATTCTTTCCCTCGCGCTGGCTCTTGCCATGATCGGCACAGCTCTCACCGGATGCGGCCCAAGGACGCTGCTACCAAAAACACCCGCTGAAAACACCCAGCAGACTGCACCTGTCCAGCAGGAGCAGAGCCAGACCGAAAAGGCGCTGGCGCTCATCAACACCTTTTGCCACCGGCGATACGGACACCGCCCGCAGCCTGTTGGCGGATGGCTACATCCAGCACAATCTGGCATACGGCACCGGTGCGGATGCCTTTATCGGTTCCGTGGAATATCTCGCATCCGCCGATGTGAAAACCACTGTGAACAACATCCGTGCTTTTTGAGGACGGCGACAAGGTGTTCTTGCAGACGATTTACAATTTTGCCGGTGCCGGTGAGCAGGTCGCCTTTGACATCTTCCGCTTTGACGGAGACGGCAAGATCGCCGAGCATTGGGACGTGATGGAGACCATTGCAGACCAGTCCACCTGGCAGAATCAGAACGGCAAGTTCTGATCGTTACCCGGAGGTAACCATACCACAATATTGTGCGTACTTCACAAGCCGTACAAATCGCATTACAATCAAAGCATCAAGAGAAAACAACAAAATTTTGGAGGAACTTATCATGAACAAAGGCGTAGAATTTCTGAATGCCAACCCTGTGCAGTATCTGGCTACCGTCGGTCGTGACGGTAAGGCAAAGTGCCGCCTCGTTTATGTTCGCTGGCGAGCTGGACGGCAGGCTGTGGTTCTGCACCAACAACACCAAGGACGTCTACAAGGATATGCAGGAGAACCCGGAGGTAGAGATCTCCGTTTCCAGCCCGGAATACGCATGGATTCGTCTGCATGGCAAGGCTGTGTTTGAGAACAATATGGCTGCCAAGGAAATGTGCATCCAAAACCCCATCGTGAAAGGTCAGTACGGAGAGGCCACTAACCCTATTTTTCGAGGTGTTCTATCTGGATAATGCCCACGGCGTCATCGCCGACTTCTCCGGCAACCCTCCCTACGAGTTCTAAGAAACTCTCTCAAATTCAACATCTTCGGGGCAAGGTGAAATCCCTGACCGGCAGTAAAGTCTGCGAAGCGCAAAAGCGCCCGATACGGTGAGATTCCGTAACCGACGGTATAGTCCGGATGAAAGAAGATATGAGGAAGCAGCCCCGCAGGAAAACCCGTCCTGTGGGGCTGTTTCAAATCCCCGCATATCTTTTCCAAGGAGCAATCATGAATACCGTTTCCATCGAAAAAAGCAGAAAGACCGCTGTTCTTTCCGTCCGTACCATCTCCATGACCGCCATGCTGTCCGCAGTCGCTTATCTGCTGGCCTTTGTGGAGTTTCCCGTTCCCTCTCGCCGTCCTTGCGAGAATGGACTTATCTGACCTTCCTGCACTCATCGGCGCATTTGCCTTTGGACCGCTCTCCGGTCTGCTGATTGAACTTGTCAAAAACGCCTTGCAGCTTCCTGACCACCTCCACCGGAGGCATTGGCGAGATCGCCAACTTCCTGATGGGCGCAGCCTATGTGGTCACTGCGGGTTTCATCTATAAACGCCATAAAACGAAGAAAAACTGCGCTGGCCGCCTGCGTCCTTTGCAAGCGTCGTTATGGGGTATCGCCGCAGCACTGGCAAATTACTTCATCCTGCTGCCGCTGTTTGAGAACTTTATGCCACTGGATCAGCTCATTGCCTCCTTTGCCGAGAGTTCCTGCCTTTTATCCATACCAAGCTGGATGTGGTACTGTTCAATGCGTTCCCCTTTAATCTGCTGAAAGGGCTCGTCATCGGCGGCGTGACGATGCTGATCTATAAACGGCTCACGCCGATCCTGAAAGGACGTTGACGGTATGACGAAACAAGATTATCTGAAACTGCTGGTGGAGAGCATCCACTCCACCACCATTGCCACCATCGGTGCAGACAGCCACCTCCAGACCCGCGTGATCGACATGATGCTGTGGGATGAACAGGGTGTGTATTTTCTCACCGCCAAGGGCAAGGCGTTCTACGCCCAACTCATGGAGCAGGGGCTTCATCGCCCTGTCTGCAACAAAGGATAAAATCTTCGACTCCCTGCGGGGGGCAAGATCAGGAATATCGGCAGCGAGAAGCTGGATGAGATTTTCGAGAAAAACACTTATATGCAGTCCATCTATCCCGGCGATACCCGCAGTGCGTTAGAGGTGTTCTGCTTGTACGAAGCGGACGGGTGAGTATTTTGACATTAGCGACCCGGCACATCGTCCGGGACAGCTTCACCATCGGCAAAGCGGCACAGGAAGCACCGGGTTACTATGTGGGCGAAGGCTGCATCGGCTGCAAGCTGTGCTACTCCGTCTGCCCGCAGAAGTGCATCGACATTACAAGAAGCCGGTGGTCATCGACCAGCACCGCTGCCTGCACTGCGGGCGGTGTGCGGAAACCTGCCCTAAGCAGGTTATCGAAAAGAGGGTTTGACTATGAACCAGAGCGAAAAAAGACTGTTTCTCATACAATCTCTGCTGAACGAACGTCCCTCCTGTCAGGAAGCAGATCATCCCGGCGGATTCCGAGCGGCAGAAGATTTTACTGCGCGGGCTGATGAATGTCCGTAGACCGGTGCGCATTGGTGCGGATTTTCTGCAAGTGCAGGACGCCTATCTGCAAGACGAAACCGCCGCAAAGGGTATCACGGATATTGCCGACCTGACACCCATTCAGCCGGGGCTGTATCTCTGGCAGGGCGATATTACGACGCTCAAGTGCGATGCCATCGTCAACGCGGCAAACTCCGGCATGACCGGCTGCTATATTCCCAACCATCGCTGTATTGACAACTGCATCCACACCTTTGCGGGTGTAGAACTGCGCCTTACCTGTGAGCAACTGATGGAACAGCAGGGGGCTATCCCGAACCCACCGGACAGGCGAAAATCACCCCGGCGTTTAATCTGCCCTGCCGCTATGTGCTGCATACGGTCGGTCCGATCATCAGCGGTCGAGTAACCAAAGAGGACAAAGAACTGCTTGCCTCCTGCTATCGCTCGTGCTTGGAGCTGGCGGCAGAAAACGATCTGGAAAGCGTGGCGTTCTGCTGTATTTCCACGGGTGAGTTTCATTTTCCAAACGATCTGGCGGCAGAAATCGCGGTTCGGACGGTCAAAGAATATCTCAAAAAGCAAACCAGCGTCAAGAAGGTGATCTTCAATGTTTTCAAGGATTTGGACAAAGCCATCTACGAAAAGCTGCTCTGAGCCGATGGAACGGCTGAAAGCAGCATTACAGGACTGTGATGCCGTGGTGATCGGTGCCGGCTCCGGACTGTCCACGGCGGCGGGCTTTCACCTACACCGGCGAACGGTTTGAAAAGAACTTCTCCGATTTTGCGGCAAAGTACGGTATCCAAGATATGTATTCCGGCGGCTTTTTTCCCGTTTGCAACGCCGGAGGAGCATTGGGCATATTGGAGCCGATATATCTACATCAACCGCTATATGGATGCCCCAAACCGGTCTATGATGCCATCTTAAAGCTGGTACAGGGACAAGGATTATTTTGTCATCACCACGAACGTTGATCACTGCTTTCAGAAGGCGGGCTTTGACAAGCGCGCCTGTTCTACACACAAGGTGACTACGGCCTGTTCCAGTGCAGTGAGCCGTGCTGTCAGGAACCTTGACAATGGAAGCCGTGATCCGAAATGGTCAAACGGCAGAGGACATGAAAATCCCGTCAGAGCTGCTCCCCGGTCTGCCCCCACTGTGGGAAACCCATGACCATGAACCTCCGCAGCGATGATACCTTTGTGGAGGACGAGGGCTGGCACAGAGCAGCAGAACGGTATGAGGATTTTCTCCGTACCCGTACGGGTGGCAAAATTCTCTTCCTTGAATTGTAGGCTACAATACCCCAGTCATCATTAAGTACCCTTTCTGGCAGATGACAGCCAAGAATCCAGAAGCTACCTACGCCTGCATCAACCAAGGTCAGGCAGTTTGCCCTCAAGAAATTGAGCAACGATCAATCTGCTATGAATGCAGATATTGGACAGGTTTTGCAGAGCCTGTCTGATGCTGCAATTCAATAAAAAGAAAGCAGTTCTACCACGCACGTATTGTGTGATAGAACTGCTTTTTGCATTTTCTGCAGGTGTTCCAAACTGTATTTTTACAGCTTGGGTACTCGCAGCGAAGAAAATATGGGGTGTTCAGAGGGGGGGAATCCCCTTTGACGCAGGGTTTCCAATAGGGGCGCGAGCATCCCTGTTGGCACACGATTTTGCTTGCAAAGTCTAGTGTGTTATACCTTTGCTTCCGGCTGACGCGGGAAAGTGGCTGGCTTCGCCATCTGCTATGAGGGCAGATAGCGGTAGGCAGACACTTTCTGAAAGGCAGTAGGACAAACGATTTTGTGACACCAAGGCTGACACAAATGCAGGATTTTGTGAAAAGAAAAATCCGACTGGCCGGAGAAGGAAGCAAGAGGTATATACAGCCCTCGTCCCGCCGCAGCGACGCACTAAAACCACCACGGCAACTCCAGCCAGAGGTTGTCCATCGCAGTATCTTCTAACGTCTTTGCGCGGCTCTCCCGCAGATTGAAATGAATTGCTGAGCCGATCATCGTATGCTCCACATCGTCCGTAAAGCCCATAGCGGTACAGCAGATAGGCTTGCTCACGCTCGGAAAGTCTGCCCAAACCTTCGTACAGCTCACGCATGGTTTCTTTGTCCACATAAATCTGTTCCGGAGATTTGACGGTCGGATCAGCAATGGCTTCAATGCGCATCAGCCGTTCCTCACCGGGAAGGATCTCATCCAACCGGATTTTTCTGCAAAGGCAAGTCCGTCTGTGGTGCTGGTCATTCTCTGCTCATATTGGGAGAAAACATCCCGTATCAGGTCGGTCATGGTGTTGCGGATGAACGGTGCGGCGTAAGTCAAAAAACTTGATGCCCTTACTGCTGTCAAAGAGGGGAATGGCGGTCAGCAGACCGAGGCAGCCCTCCTGTTCCAGATCGCTGGTTTCTGTACTGAGGTCACTCTCTGCCAGATTGGACTTCATATAAATCTCATTGGCGGTTTTGCGGATGAAACCCATATTGTTTTTTCAGAAGAAGGTCACGAGCCTCTGTGTCCCCTTTTGAGCCAGCGCACAAAGCTGTTCATTGTCCTGCTTCTTCATCGCCCTTCTCCTGTAATGGGGCTTTGGTCTGAGAAAAAGCCAGTCAACGCCTGTCCAAGCGTATTCAACGCATCCCGATTGACACCATCCAAGCCAGCCACACTGCCGATAATCAGATCAGATCTGCCCGGTGTAATGGTTCGGATTTGTCATATCCTGTCCCTTTGCAACCTCTGTAAACATTCTTTTAGCTTGCTCTGCGGTCATCGACTGCATGGCAGCAAAGTCATTGCCGATTTCCTTTTTCACTTCCTTGACCGCCAGCATAAACTGATTTTCAATGGTGACAAGGTCAGCTTGATAAACTGATGTTCTCAGATGTGCGATGTCCGTGCAGCTTGTTAGCGCCAGCTTCCGTTTTTACCGTTTTCCGCGTCAGGCTACTGATGTCGTATATAGCTGGTTCTGTGCAGCGCCGCATACCGGCGGCAACCGTATCGTTGAAATACTGCTCCAATATGTAGGTCAAATCAAGAAAACGAGGGGCTTTCCAGCAGGTAATTGACTACCTGAGCGTTTGCTTTTCCGGCATAGAGGTTTCTTGCCGCCTGTGCAGATAAGCCAAGCTCGTCAATGGCATAATTCTTTTTTTATCAGGGACATTGGTTATGCCTAAAAAGAAAGTCGGTGGAGACATTAAAAGCTCTGGCAATACGGATGATATTCTCGTCTCCGAGCTTGTCCTGTCTTTCCGGTCAGAAACCGGCTGAGTAAGCTGTCTCCGCAGCCGATTTTCAGCGCAAGGTCTGTCTGGGATACTTTATGGTATTTCATCAGATCGGCAATGCGCTCCCGGACAGTACCGGGTAAAAGGTATTGTTTTCCATTGGTTATGTCCCCCTTTCCTCTGTTTCGGCTTTTTTGATATATTTCCCACTCTTGATTCTGGCATCGGAGGGCTTCTCTGCATCATCCGGAATGATCCAGCGGCTTCCCTGCCCGCTGTGCGCCGGTGATGCGCCCCTCATTACAGAGAACGCTCACGCGCCGATGGGAGATGCCCCATTTCTCTGCTGCTTCAAAGGTTGACAGGTATTTTCATGCGCGTTCGACCTCCTTCCCCCAAAACTAACTTTCATTATATTCAATAAGTGGAATAATATCAAGGTATATCTTGTGAATAATCGCCGCTCTGCGATTTTTGCATTTTTGCAAAAATTCAGGGCGGCTTTTTCTTTTTTTTGCGGAAATGCCGGATTTTCCGGCTCAACCCGTTTTTCTCCGTATATTCAGGTGACAAGAGGAAATTGTCAAAAAATTACGGAGGTATTTGTATGAATCTTTTGAAAACGTCAAGGCGGTGGTCACAGTGAGACAAGCTGCCGAACACTACGGTTTGAAGGTCGGGCGCGGCAATATGGCCTGCTGCCCCTTCCACAATGACCACACGCCCAGCATGAAGCTGAATGAGGATTACTTACTGCTTCGGTTGCGGAGCAACTGGTGACGTGATCGGCCTTACGGCAAGGCTGTTCAATCTGAGCAACTATGAGGCGGCGCAGAAGCTGGCGTATGACTTTGGGATTGACCGACAAGCCCCCCCCGTGCTGCGGCAGCACTGCGGAAACCGAAATACCCGCTGGCAAAGGCGTTCCAGAGAGAGGAACTGCACTGTCGGCGGGTGTTATGCGATTATTCATCTTTTTGAGCATTGAAGGTGCAGTACGCACCCGAAACACCGTGGAGGATACTCTTTGACTTTCTCCCCGCTTTTCCTACCTCTCGGATATACGGGAAAGAGCCTGTTTTCTTACTAAAATTTAGACGTAAACCACACAGAACCTTGAAAATTTCATGACCGTCCGATGAGGATATGCTTTCCGGAGAAGTACCGCATTCCGCGTGCCAAGGAAACCAAAACGCCGGAGTGAGATTCTCGGGCAGGAACGGCATCGGCAGAACGGCAAAGCTCAATTATTTTACAGGAGAAAACAGGTATGGATTTATTTACACAAATCAAGATGGCAGTTTCCATGAAAGAGGCTGCCGAATACTACGGACTGGAAGTGAACCGTGGCAACATGATCTGCTGCCCCTTCCACGCCGACCGCACACCCAGCATGAAGCTGAACGAGGATTACTTCTACTGCTTCGGCTGCGGGGCCCACGGCGATGTGATCAACCTTGCGGCAAGGCTGTTTGGCCTGAGCGGCTATGACGCGGCGAAAAAGCTGGCGTATGACTTTTGGATCGACCCGGACAAGCCTCCGGCTGCGGCAGCGCTGCGGAAGCCGCAATATCCGCTGGCAAAGACGTTTCAGAAAGAAACGCTGCATTGCCAGCGGGTATTGTGCGATTATCTGCACCTTTTGGAGCGTTGGAAGGTGCAGTGCGCGCCCAAAACGCCGGAGGATTACCGTTGATGACCGCTTTGTGGAAGCCTGCCAGATGCTCGATTATATCGAGGATCTGACAGATATTTTAACCTTTGCGGAGCTGGAGGCTCGTGTGAAAACTGTGGATATGCTTCAAAAGGACGGCATGATCGACCGGCTGGAAGAACGTCTGAAACGGACGGAAAAGGAGGTGGATGCTCGTGGCGAAGCGGAAATCGGCTAATTTAGACGGGCCCATATGGTTTGATGGCACAAATATCAATGAGGCGCTGTTCTGGTGATGAATTTCTGAGCAGCAGGAAAATCATCTTTGCCAATGGCG
>VOFK01002135.1_pt1 | contig 157266 bp, 160 predicted proteins | sample 5384121 | NCBI WGS metagenome assembly VOFK01 (sample SAMN12384730, study PRJNA508395) | human gut metagenome | isolation source: healthy gut J | host: Homo sapiens
TAAATATCGGACTTCCTATACTTGAGTGCCCCGGGCTGTTGACGCCATTAACGAGGGGTGACAAGCTGGGAGGCTGACCTTGATAACGGTATAATCTACAACGAAACAAGCGGCAAGGAATATAAAACTCAGCCGTTTCCGCAGTTTATTCAGAATATTATTCTTGGCGGCGGACTCGTGGAATCCGTTAAAAAAGGGTCTTATAAAGTAAGGAGAAAAGTACGATGAATTATAATATAGCTCTTTTAAAAGGGTGCATCGGCATGACAACTGTTTACTTAAAAAATCGTGGACAACGCTGTTGCGGTACTTAAAAAATCGGTGAAATACTCACACCTTTAATTTCAGCGAATATCTCATGGGCGGCTGCGCTTATGACGCAACAGGCAATCCTCTGCCGGATGAAACGGTAAAGGGCTGTCTTGAAAGCGACAGCGTCATTTGGGCGCCGTCGGCGAAGCTAGAAAGTGGGATACTCTGCCCGGTCATCTTCGCCCCGAGGCATGCGCTTCTCGGTATCCGCGCGGCACTCGGTCTTTACACAAACCTGCGTCCCGCAAAGCTGTATCCCTGCTCTTAAAGAGGCGTGCCCGCTGCGCGGGAGGTTGCGGCAAAAGGGCTTTTGACCTGCTCATGATTCGCGAGCTGACGGGCGGCATCTATTTCGGCGAGCGCGGCAGACGCGAGGGTAAAAAACTGGACCTAAGGCATACGATACCGAGTGTTACAGCAAAATGGAAATAGAGCGTATAGCCCGCGTTGCGTTCAACTCCGCAAGACTCAGACATACAAATGTGATTTCCATAGATAAGGCAAACGTGCTTGAAAGCTCCAGACTGTGGCGCGAGGTTGTGCATAAGGTCGCAAAGGAATATCCCCGACGTCACGTGTACGGATATGCTTGTTGATAACGCCGCGATGCAGCTTATCAAAAATCCGCAGCAGTTTGACGTTGTCGTAACGTCTAATATGTTCGGCGATATTCTGTCAGATGAATCGTCACAGATAACAGGCTCTATCGGAATGCTTGCTTCCGCATCACTGGGCGACGGCAAGCGCGGGCTGTACGAGCCTATTCACGGCTCTGCACCGGATATTGCCGGAAAGGGCATAGCAAACCCGATAGCAACCGTGCTTTCGGCGGCTATGATGCTTCGTTTTTCATTCGGTCTTGAAAAAGAGGCCGACGATATAGAAAATGCAGTGAACAGTGTTCTGAACGACGGTTTCCGCACTGCCGATATTGTCGGTACATCAAAGGTTACGCCGCTGACAACTGCACAGATGACCGAAAAAATCCTTGAAAATATATAAATGAAGGTGAATAAAATGCAGGAAATCAAGGTAACGCTTACTCAGAATAAAAAGCAAAAACCCGATCCGTTATCGCTTGGCTTCGGAAAGTATTTTACGGATCATATGTTTCTTATGGACTATTATGAGGGCAAGGGCTGGGTTGAGCCGCGTATTGTGCCTTACGGCCCGCTGCCTCTTGAGCCTTCTGCCATGTGCCTGCACTACGGTCAGGAGGTATTCGAGGGTATGAAGGCATATCGCCGTGAAAACGGCGGTGCGGTGCTTTTCCGTCCTGATAAAAATATGGCAAGACTGAATGTGTCAAACGAGCGTCTCTGTATACCGCTTATTGATGAGGAGTTTTGTGTTGAGGCTATAAGACGGCTTGTAGAAATTGATAAGGACTGGATTCCGGACGGGGAGAATACGGCGCTTTATATCCGCCCGTTTATTATTGCGGTCGATCCTGCGCTGGGAGTGCATCCCGCCAAGCACCTTATGTTTATAGTAATAATGTCGCCTGTCGGTTCTTACTATAAGGAAGGCATTAATCCCGTTAAAATTTATGTCGAGAAGAAATATGTGCGCGCAGTAAAGGGCGGCATGGGCTTTACAAAAACCGCCGGAAACTATTCCGCGTCGCTTAAAGCGCAGGATGAGGCGGAAAAGAAGGGCTACACCCAGGTGCTGTGGCTTGACGGTGTCGAGCGTAAGTATATTGAAGAGGTCGGCACAATGAACGTCTTTTTCAAGATAAACGGCGAGGTTATAACTCCGTCTCTTGAGGGCTCTATACTCAGCGGTATAACGAGAATGTCATGTATAGACGTACTCCGTTCCAAGGGCTATAAGGTCAGTGAGCGCAGGCTTGCGCTTGAAGAAGTACTGGCAGCTGCGGAAAACGGTACTCTTGAGGAAGCATTCGGCACGGGTACGGCAGCCGTTATTTCACCTATCGGCGAGCTTATTGTAGACGATAAAACAATCACGATAAACGACGGTAAAATCGGCGAGGTTTCGCACCTGCTTTACGATACTATTGTCGGTATTCAAAACGGTAAGGTAGAGGACACCTTCGGCTGGATAATGAACGTATAAAACGTACAGCCGCATTAAAGTCTGTTTCGGGCGGTGGTCATATGATATTACAGGATATTGTTGAACGGCAGGCGATAGCCAAGGGCTGGTCATGCGATGAAAAATTCTATGTAACTGTTAAAGACGGTACAAAATATCTTCTGCGTATTACCCCGCCTGATAAAAGCGGACAGCGAGAGCTGTTGTTTGGTATGCTCAAAAAGGTGGAAAGGCTTGGGATTCCGACATGTCGGCTTGTTGAACACGGTGTATGTGACAGCGGTGTTTATGCGCTGTATACATGGATTGACGGTCATGATGCCGATGAGGTTATCCCTCAGCTTACGCCAATTCAACAGTACAGCACAGGGTTAAAGGCAGGTGAAATTCTGAAGCGCATTCACTTGATACCTGCGCCGAAACAAACAGAGGACTGGCATTTGCGCTTTAACCGCAAGACCGATATAAAGATTTTCAAATATAAGCAGTGCGGCATACGGTTTGAGGGTGACGGCAAGGTGCTTGAATACTTGCAGTGCAGCCGTGATGTGTTTAAAAACCGTCCTCAGACCTTTCAGCACGGCGACTATCATATCGGAAATATGATGATTTCGGATGTTGGGCTTATCATTATCGATTTTGACCGTTTTGATTTCGGCGACCCGTGGGAGGAGTTTAACCGTATTGTATGGTGCGCGCAGTCTGCGCCCGTTTTTGCCGCGGGTATGGTGGACGGCTATTTCGATTTAAAGCCCCCCGAAGAATTTTGGAAATGCCTTGCGTTTTATATCGGGAGCAATACTCTGTCTTCCGTATATTGGGCGATAGATTTCGGTCGGGACGAGCTGGACGTTATGCTGCGTCAGGCTCAGGATGTTTTGTCGTGGTACGACGGATTTAATGCGATTATTCCGTCATGGTATGCAGACGCTCAAAAAATCCGGCGTGTAATTTTGTAATATTTTCGGCAATCTGTAAATAGGGCGAGAGTTATTTATACTTTCGTTCTTTCCTTTTTATGTTATTTAATGATTGAAATTTGACATAAAATGCGGTATAATAATCTTTTGTAAACCAATGCTTGAGGTGCTTTATGGGGGATACTGTTTACTATATCGGTCAAGGCGTCGGCGCAGCGGCGCTTATAATTGCAATGCTGTCCTTTCAGCAGCGAACACAGAAAAAAATAGTATTATATCAGCTTGTCAGCTCGGTGTTGTTCACTGTCCATTTTTTATGATCGGCGCATATGTCGGCAGTCTTTTGAATTTTATCGGTATTTTTCGTGCCGCCGTCTTTGCAAACAAGGATAAAAAGTGGGCGCAGAATAAGGCATGGCTTTTTGTATTCCTGTTTGCTTTTGCAGCAGCGGGCATACTTACGCTGGACGGTGATATTGATATTACGACATGGAATGTGAGCTTTGCAAGTGTTTCTACATATATTGCAATGCTGCCTGTTTTCGGAATGTCATTTACAACGGTTGCGTTCTGGATAACGGACGCCGCGGCGGTTCGGCGCGTTTCGTTTCCGAGCTCGCCCTGCTGGCTTACCTATAATCTTTATAACCGTTCTTGGGCGGGTGCCGGAACTGAGATTATTCTTATGACGTCTATTATAGTGGCAATGCTTCGCTATGATTTTAAATTTATAAAAAAACAGAATGCAGAGGTAAAAAGCTATGACAGAACGCTTAAAGCTGAATAAAAATACAATATCTTCTGCACTACCCCGATGGGTTTGACAAATCAAAAAAGTATCCTCTTATCCTTTTCCTGCACGGTTCAGGCACGCGCGGCACGGATATATCGGCGCTGGAGCAGGGAAGTGCCTTTGTCAAGCTTTGCGATTATAAAAATCATGACTGTATCGTTGCTGCGCCGCAGTGCAGCGCGGTAAACTGGAATGAGCTGATGTCCGAGCTGATTGCTCTGTCAGAGCATCTTCGCGCGCTTGATTTTGTTGACAAGCACCGTGTGTATCTTACCGGCAACAGTATGGGCGGATACGGTACATGGGAGCTGGCGTCGCTGCGCCCGTGGTTTTTTGCGGCAATAATGCCGCTGTGCGGCGGCGGAATTCCATGGCATGCCTACCGCCTTAAAACCGTTCCCGTCTATGCCTTTCACGGTATACTTGACAATGACGTGCTGCCTGAGGAAAGCCTCAAAATGGTACGCGAGGTAAATCGTGCGGGAGGACATGCAGAGCTAAATCTTTTTCCCGATATAAGGCATAACTGCTGGGACAGGGTGTACGGTGACAGTGAGATGCTGGACAGGCTGTTTTCGCATGTATCAGGCGGAGAAATACCTGATTTCAGTGAGTTTACAAGTGAAAATTACGGTTAAATATATCTGAAGGAGATACCTTGATGGAATACAGAACAGAGCATGACAGTATGGGTGAGGTGCGCGTTGAGAGTGATAAATACTGGGGCGCGCAGACTCAGCGCAGCTTTGAAAACTTTAAAATCGGCAGTGAAAAAATGCCGATGGAGATTATATATGCGCTTACAATGATAAAAAAGGCATGTGCGCTTACAAACAACAGATTGAACCCATCAAAGATGACAGACGAAAAGAAAGCGGCGATTGTGTTAGCGTGCGACGAAATTTTGGCGGGCAGTCTTGACAGGCATTTCCCGCTTTCCGTTTGGCAGACTGGCAGCGGCACACAGACAAACATGAATGTAAATGAGGTTATTGCCAATCGCGGCAATGAGCTTGCAGGTAAAAAAATACTGCATCCCAATGACGATGTAAATATGTCTCAGTCGTCAAACGACGTCTTTCCGTCTGCAATTCATCTGAGCTTTCTTTTGGGTATAGAAAAGAGCCTTCTGCCGTCTCTCAGACGTCTTGCAGACACGTTCTTACGCCTTGAAAAGGAAAATGACGGGATACTCAAAATCGGAAGAACGCATCTTATGGACGCTACGCCCGTGTCCTTTTCGCAGGAGATAAGCGGCTGGCGCGCCATGCTTGATAATTCCTGTAAAATGATATCCTCCGCGATTGAGTATCTTCGTTCGCTGGCGCTTGGCGGTACGGCAACGGGTACGGGTGTGTGCTCTCCCGCAAATTTCGGTGAAAGTGTATGCAGCGTGCTTTCGGATATTGCAAAAACCCGTGTTTGCGAGTCGGACAATAAATTTCACGCGCTTACCTCCAAGGATGCGGTTGCCTTTGTGCACGGTGCGCTCAATGCGCTTGCCGCCGACCTCTGGAAGATTGCAAACGATGTCCGCTTTCTGGCGAGCGGTCCGCGCTGCGGACTGGGGGAGATAATCATTCCCTCAAATGAGCCGGGCAGCTCTATTATGCCGGGGAAGGTCAACCCTACCCAGTGTGAAGCCGTGACGATGGTAGCGCTCCAGGTACAGGCAAATAACCACGCTGTCGCCATGGCGGCGTCTCAGGGCAATTTTGAGCTGAACGTATTCATGCCCGTTATCGCCTATAATTGCCTGCGTTCGGTAAATCTGCTGTCGGAGGTTATGGATTCATTTAATGTAAACTGTGCCGTCGGAATCAAGGCTAACGTAACAAGAATGCGCGAAAACCTTGAAAATTCGCTCATGCTTGTGACGGCTTTGTCGCCGGAAATAGGATATGAAAACGCGGCAAAGGTTGCAAAGCATGCCTTTGAGCACGGACTTACATTAAAGACAGCGTGTCTTGAACTCGGTTTTCTGAGTGCGGCGCGCTTTGACGAGATTGTCCGTCCGGAAAAAATGATACACGGCTATTGATTAACGCTTTTGGCAAATAAAACGCTTAAAATGAAAAAAGGTCTTGAAAGTCAATGGCTTTAATCTTATAATATATTAGTTAAGAGTTTGTATCGGACGTGAGATAACTGCTTGTAAAAATATCAATATATGAGGATTGGGAAAATGACAAAGTTTATTTTTGTGACCGGCGGCGTTGTGTCCGGTCTCGGCAAGGGAATAACGGCGGCGTCTCTGGGCAGACTGCTCAAGGCGCGCGGACTGAAGGTTGCGGCGCAGAAGCTTGACCCGTATATAAATGTTGACCCCGGAACAATGAGCCCCTATCAGCACGGCGAGGTATACGTTACCGAGGACGGCGCGGAGACCGATTTGGATCTGGGTCACTACGAGCGCTTTATCGACGAGGATTTGAATAAATATTCAAACCTCACCACCGGCAAGGTGTACTGGAACGTGCTCAATAAGGAACGCCGCGGCGAATACCTGGGTGAGACGGTACAGGTCATTCCTCATATTACAAGAGAGATAAAGGATTTTATATACAGAGTCGGAAAAATGACGCAGGCTGATGTTGTTATTACCGAAATCGGCGGTACGACGGGTGATATCGAAAGCCAGCCGTTTTTGGAGGCTATTCGTCAGGTAAGCCTTGAAGTGGGCAGGGAAAACAGCCTGTTTATTCATGTCACTCTCGTGCCCTATATCCGCGGCTCTGAGGAGCATAAATCTAAGCCGACCCAGCATTCCGTCAAGGAGCTTCAGGGTATGGGCATTAATCCCAATATAATTGTTTTGCGCTGTGACGAGCCGCTGGAGGAAACTATTTTTAAAAAAATCTCCCTTTTCTGCAACGTAAAGCCGGATTGTGTTATTGAAAACAGAACGCTGCCTGTTTTGTATGAGGCGCCCATTATGCTGGAAAACAGCAATTTTTCCGATATTGTCTGCCGTGAGCTGAATATAGACGCGCCGTCTCCCGACCTTACCGAGTGGAACGAGATGCTAAACCGTATAAAAAACAGAAGCGGCAGTGCTACAATCGGGCTTGTAGGAAAATATGTTCAGCTTCACGACGCATATTTATCTGTTGCGGAGGCAATCCGCCATGCCGGATATGAAAACGGCGCCAAGGTGAAAATAGAGTGGATTGACTCTGAAAGTGTTACTAAGGACAATGTAGATCAGATTATAGGCAGCTGTGACGGAATTATTGTGCCCGGCGGTTTCGGGAACCGCGGAATCGAGGGGAAAATTGAGACGGCACGGTACTGCCGTGAAAATAATATTCCGTTTTTGGGTATCTGTCTTGGTATGCAGATATCGGTTATTGAATTTGCAAGAAATGTCTGCGGCATGACTGATGCAAATTCGGGAGAGTTTGATGAGCTTTCAAAGCATAAGGTTATTGATTTTCTGCCGGATCAGCATGCCGATATTGATAAGGGCGGCACACTGCGACTTGGTGCATACCCATGCAAGATAAAGCCGGGCACTCAGATGTACCGCTGCTACGGCAGTGAGCTTATTTCAGAACGGCATCGTCACAGATATGAATTTAACAATGATTTCAGAACCGAGCTGGAAAACGCGGGGCTTGTGATAAGCGGCACCTCCCCCGATGACTATATTGCAGAGACAGTCGAAATCCCGCAAAACGATTTCTTTGTTGGGGTTCAGTTCCATCCGGAATTCAAGAGCCGCCCCAATAAGGCTCATCCGCTGTTCAGGGAGCTTGTGAAGACGGCGCTTGCTAAAAAGAGTAAATAATTTCAAGGAGGATAATAATATGCTGACAGCTATTGTAGGAATAAACTGGGGTGATGAGGGCAAAGGCCGCATGGTTGACCTATTGTCCGAAAAGTATGATATCGTTTGCCGTTATCAGGGCGGCAACAACGCAGGACATACGGTTGTGAACGAGCGCGGCAGGTTTATATTGAACCTTTTGCCGTCAGGTATTCTCCGTGACAGCACAGTCAATGTAATGGGTCCCGGTATGGTTATTGATGTCGAGCATCTTTTCAACGAGGTTGCACGTCTCCGTGAGGGCGGTATTTCCATTACTCCCGACCACCTTAAAATAAGCCATATGGCAACGATATGTATGCCGTATCATAAGCTGCTTGACTGCCTTGAGGAAGACAGGCTTGCAGATAAGAAATTCGGCTCGACCCGCCGCGGTATCGCTCCCGTATATTCGGACAAATACATGAAAAAGACAATCAGAATGGGCGATCTTCTCCATCCCGAATATATGAAAGAAAAAATTGCCGATATAGTAGAGTGGAAAAATCTCACAGTAGAAGGCGGTTATAAGCACGCGCCGATAAGTGCCGATGAGATGATAAAGTGGCTGGAAACATATGCAATGCCGTTTAAGGATTATGTATGCAACACGACAGAGTTTCTGGGCGATGCTTCAAATGCGGGAAAAAAGATAATGTTTGAAGCTCAGCTCGGTGCTCTGCGCGACATTGATTTCGGTATTTATCCGTATACCTCCTCGTCGTCGGTTATTGCGGCGTATGCGCCTATCGGTGCGGGAATTCCGTACATAAAGCTGGACGAGAGCATCGGTATTATAAAGGCGTACTCAAGCTGTGTCGGTGAAGGACCGTTTACATGCGAGCTGTTCGGTGCCGATGGGGATAAGCTGCGTGAGGCTGGCGGAGAATACGGCGCCGCAACGGGCAGACCGCGCCGTGTAGGCGGCTTTGATGTTGTTGCATCACGCTACGGTACGATGGTGCAGGGTGCAACCTGCCTTGCGCTTACAAAGCTGGATATTCTGTCTTACCTTGAAAAAATCCCGGTATGTGTGGCATACGAGGTGAACGGTGTGCGTACAGACCGCTTCCCGACAGGTAAGGATCTTGATATCGCAACTCCCGTTTATGAGTATTTTGACGGCTGGATGAGCGATGTCTCAGGCTGCCGCAGCTTTGACGAGCTGCCTGAAAATGCTCAAAGATATATTAAATATATCGAGGAGCAGATGAACTGCCCGATTAAGTATATTTCTGTTGGTCCCGAGCGCGAGCAGTATATAGAAATGTGATATTCTTCAGGCGCCGCAGCTCATGCGGCGTCTTTTGTGTATATATAATTGGAGGAGCGAATATTATGTGGCTTGTCTTTGCAATACTTTCATCTGTGTTTGCGGCTGTGACATCTGTTCTTGCAAAAGCCGGAATAAACGGCGTCAACTCCAATCTTGCCACGGCTGTCAGAACTTCGGTTGTTCTTGTGATGGCGTGGGCAATAGTTTTTTTTACAAACAATCAAAACGGCATTTTGAGTATCGGCAAACGCAGCTGGGTGTTTCTCATTCTATCGGGTCTGGCAACCGGCGCATCGTGGATATGTTATTACAGAGCACTTCAGCTGGGCGACGTTTCAAGGGTTGTGCCTATTGATAAGCTCAGTGTTGTGATAACCATTGTCTTGGCGGCTGTTTTTCTGCATGAACAGATTACCTTGAAATCAGCAGCGGGAGCCGCGCTGATAACTGCCGGAACACTTCTTATGGTACTTTGACGGATAAGCGGAGTAAAAATATGAAATTTACAAAGATGCACGGCTGTGCAAACGATTATGTATATATTAACTGCCTTGACGGTTTGCCGCGGGATATTTCTCCGCTTGCCGTAAGGCTGTCAGACCGCCATACCGGCGTCGGCGGCGACGGAATTGTGTTAATCTGCCGTTCTGACACCGCCGATTTCAAAATGCGGATGTTTAATGCCGATGGGTCTGAAGGCAAAATGTGCGGCAATGCTGTTCGCTGTGTGGGCAAGTATGTTTTTGAGCGCGGCTTTACCGATAAGCGTGAGCTTGATATAGAAACATTGTCGGGTATCAGACATCTGTCAATGCAAATTGCCGACGGTAAGGCAGTCTCAGTCACGGTGAGCATGGGTGCGCCTGTAATCAATACGGTTGACGGTGTATTGAGCGCTGCCGGGGATATGTATTCGTATTGCGACATATCTATGGGTAATCCTCATTGCGTGATTTTTACGGACGGCGTCGATACAATGCAGATTGAAGAAATCGGACGTGAAATTGAAAATATGACTTCCGTTTTTCCTCAACGTACCAATGTGGAATTTGTACAGGTAATTGATAAAAACACGGTTCGTATGCGCGTTTGGGAGCGCGGAAGCGGGGAGACCATGGCGTGCGGGACCGGTGCCTGTGCGAGTGCCGTTGCGGCAATCGAGAAGAAGCTCTGTGATGCAAAAAGCCCCGTAACCGTTTTGCTCAACGGCGGGAGCCTTGAAATAGAGTATAAACCGGACAAATCGGACGTTCTGATGACAGGCCCTGCCGAATTTGTTTTTGACGGTGAAATAACACTGTAAATAAAAGCGCCTGTGAAGTATTTATACTTCACAGGCGCTTTTTATCTGTACAGACTTTTAAACTCACGCGGTGTAAGCTTTAAAGTGTCCTTAAACACTTTATTGAAAAACTTGATATTTTCATATCCGCAAAGCGAAGCGATTTCACCGATTTTTCTGTCGCTGTTTTCAAGCATTCTGCAGCTTTGCTCAATGCGGATACGCTGTAAGTATTCGGAAAATCCCATGCCGGTTTCTTCTGAAAATTTGCGCGACATATGGGAGAGTGAATAATTGTACTTATCAGCCATGTCCGACAGACGTATTTTATCCATATAGTGACTTTTGATATATTCTGTTATTTCAATGATGACATCGCTTTTGCCCGTTTCCCGCTCGTTTTTTCCGATTTTGCGCATGGTTGTGATGAGCATTTCCACAAACAAACAGCGGATAAATTCAATATATCCGTATTTTTTTGCAGCGTATTCTTCCGTCAGTTTTGTCACAATCTCCAGTATTTTGCCGTCCCTGTCGTGAAAGGTTTTGCCGGTGGGAGAAAACTTGAGCGTTTTATAGCTGAAACGTACAAGATATGAGTTTACAACATCCTCAAAGCTGCGGTAGCCCGCAAGAGTTCGGTCGATAAATTCAGGATAAAACAGCAGGTTTATAACAACTGTCGGCTCGTCTGAGATTGACTTGTATTCGTGCAGCGTACCGTAATCTACGATAAAATAGTCACCGGCACTTACAATAGATGTTTTTCCGTCGATGTTATGTTCGATTTTTCCGCTTTTTACATATGAAAATTCCAAAAAATCATGCCCGTGCATAGCACAGTCGCCGTTGCAGGCAATAGAAATATGAAATTTGTTTTCAGCCAATTCACGAAAACGGTATGTCATGTCAAAACCACCCCATAAACATGAAAAATAACCTCTTTGTTTTATTATAAATCCTAACATATAATAAAGTCAATACCAATGTGGAGGAAAAATCATGCTGTATAAGAAAAACGGGGAAAAGACCCTAACAAAAGAATTGTTTGAAAATCCTACATGTGAGTACCGTGCGGCGCCGTTCTGGTCGTGGAATGCCAAGCTTGACAAGGCTCAGCTTGAACGGCAGATAGGCTATATGAAGCAGATGGGCTTCGGCGGATTTCATATGCATCCGCGCACGGGTCTTGACACCGAGTATCTGAGCAATGAGTTTATGGAAATGATAAAGGCTTGCTGCGACAAGGCGGAAGCCGAGCAGATGCTTGCCTGGCTCTACGACGAGGATCGCTGGTCGTCAGGTCCTGCCGGCGGCAAGGTTACAAAGCATAAAAAATTCCGCAGAAAGCGTCTCATGCTTTTTACAGAGGATAAGGGCTGGAACACCCCCAAGGAGTCAGCGGTTGATAAGGGCGTGCCGTATCTTCTTGCCTGCTATGACGTTGTGCTCGATAAGGACGGTTTTCTTGCAGACTATTCGCGCATAGGCTACGGCGACAGTGCCGGAGGCACTAAATGGTATGCCTATGTTGTCAATGAGAATGAGTCGTCGTGGTTTAATAATCAGACCTATGTTGACGCTATGGATGCAGAGGCAATGCAGGAATTTATTAAGGTTACATATGAGCGTTATAACGAGGTAATAAGTGACCGCTTTGACAGAGTGTACCGGCGATATTTACCGATGAGCCCAATGCCAACCATGAATACAGCTGTACAATTCCGGCGCCGGAGTATACAGGCAGAATTTCCTACGGCTGGTCCCGCTTCTTCGAGGAGGAATATAAGAAGACCTACGGAAGCGATATACTTGATGTCATGCCTGAGCTTTTTTGGATAAGGAAGGACAGGAGCGATTCGATTGTCAAGTACCGCTATTTTGATTTCGTGGCGAAAATGTTTTCCGAAAACTTCAGCAAGCAGCTCGGTGACTGGTGCAGCGAGCACGGAATTGCATTCACCGGTCATCTTCTGCGCGAGCCGCAGCTTACAAGCCAGTCTGTCACATGCGGCGAGACGATGCGCAATTACGGTAAATTCGGTATCCCCGGTATTGACATACTTTGTGACCAGATAGAGCTTACTACCGCAAAGCAGGCGCAGTCCGCCGTTCATCAGTATGGTAAGGAGGGTATGCTGTCCGAGCTTTACGGCGTCACTAACTGGGATTTTGACTTCCGCGGTCATAAATTCCAGGGCGACTGGCAGGCGGCGCTTGGTGTTACCGTCCGCGTTCCGCACCTTGCATGGCTCTCCATGGCGGGCGAGGCAAAACGCGATTATCCTGCAGCTATCGGTTATCAGTCGCCGTGGTATAAGGAATATCCGCTTATCGAGGATCACTTTGCACGTGTCAACACTGCGCTTACACGCGGTACACCTGTCGTAAGCGTCGGTGTTCTGCATCCTATTGAAAGCTACTGGATATCTGCGGGGCCTAATTCGCAGATGTCAACTCAGGTAGCGTCTTTGGAAGAAAATTTTAAAAACATCACAACATGGCTTTTGGAAAATCATCTTGATTTCGACTATGTCTGTGAGTCGCAGCTGCCCGACCTTTCGGATAAAAATAATCCGCGTGCGGTCGGTAAAATGAGCTATCAAGCAATAGTTGTTCCCGGCTGCCTGACGCTCAGAACGACCACTATTGAGTACCTTGATAAATTTGCAAAGGCAGGCGGCAGGGTAATATTTATCGGCAGCTGTCCTGAGTTTACGGACGGAATTGCGAGTAATAAATGCCTTGAGCTTTATAACAAAAGCGTGGTTGTCAGCAACGATTGCTCGTCGGTTTCCGAAGCTCTGGAGGATTTCCGTACAGTCGGACTTCGTCTTGACAGCGGCGCGCCGGCTGCCAATCTTCTGTATAATTACCGTGCTGACAGTGACGGTAACTGGCTGTTTATTGCCCACAGCAAGCATCCCGTATATGACAATCATTCTTTCGGTGTTTCCCAGTCGGACGTGACAAATCCTCAGAATGTAACTATAACGGTTACCGGAGAATTTACACCGGTTGAGTATAATACGATGACCGGTGAAATTCTGCCCGTATCCTACCGCATAGAGAACGGCAGAACTGTTATCGAGCGGGTTATCCATGCCTATGATAGCCTGCTTTTAAAGCTTACCGTTCCGGCTGAGAAAAGCCTGACAGTCAATAACAAGGAATATGAGGAGCTTGCAAGGTATGATATAAAGCATGCGCTTGATTATAAGCTCAGCGAGCCTAATGTATTGCTCTTCGACCTTGCGGAATACGCCTTTGATGACGGCGAGTATATGGAAAAAGAGGATGTTTTGAGAATAGACAATAAATTCAGAGACTTTTTAGGATATCCTCACCGCGGCGGCAAGCTGGCTCAGCCGTATACGATGCCAAAAGAGCCTGAAACGCATACACTGCATCTGCGCTATACCTTTGAAAGTGAAATAGAGGTTTCCGGCGTTCAGCTTGCGCTGGAGGATGCCGAGAAAGTTACGGTGCACTTTAACGGCGATGCTGTGCCGAGTGCTGTCACCGGCTATTTTACGGATGAATCCATTAAAACTGTTAAACTGCCCGATATTAAAAAAGGCATGAATACACTGGTTCTCGACCTTCCGTTCGGCAAGCGCACAAATGTTGAGTGGTGTTATATCCTCGGCGATTTCGGCGTGCGCGTTTGCGGCTGTGAGAGTATTGTTACAAGCAGGCAGCAAAAGCTCGGCTTCGGTGATATAACTTCTCAGGGTCTGCCGTTTTACGGAGCAAATGTCACCTATGTGACAGAGCTTGATATGCCGCAGGACGGCGCTGTTAAGGTACACGCATCTAATTACCGCGGCTCGCTTATCGGCGTTTCTGTTGACGGCGTGCGCGTCGGCAGTATCGCACTCCCGCCTTATGACTGTATTATAGAAAATGTCGCAAAGGGCAAACATACTTTAGAGCTTACGGTATTCGGAAACCGCCATAACAGCTTCGGTGCACTGCATATTGTAAACGAGGCGGAGAGATGGTTCGGTCCGGGCGTGTGGCGCACATCCGGAGATAACTGGAGCTATGAGTATAAATTAAAGCGTTTCGGAATACTCAAAAGCCCGGTGATAACTCTCATGAAATAAAAGCGCCCGGAAAAACCTTTCATTTTAAGTAAAATATAACGACGGCATGGAATGCTTTCCCTGCCGTCGTTAATTTTTTTGTAAAAGTGTCTTTGCCCCTTATTCTTCACTGCCTATCTTTTTTATGTGCGAACACTTGATTTCAAAGCGAGCCGTGGGCGCTGCCCAGCATATGGCATTTTTGATAACAGTCTGAACATTTTCATTTTTGAATACAGGCACTGTCTCATGACCGGGCTGGAAATAGAATATTTTTCCGTTTCCTCTGTAAAAGCAGCAGCCGGAACGGAAAATCTCACCGCCGCTGTACCATCCGCCGAAAACAAGCTCGTCAGGCTCGGGGATATCAAACGGTTCGGCATATGTTTCCTCGTGCTCTATCTCAAAATATCTGTCAATGCCCTGTGCTATCGGATGAGACGGCTTGATTACCCATATACGTTCCATGTCTCCGTCCTCACGCCAGCTTAGATTGCATGTGGTTCCCATCAGTCTGCGAAACGGCTTTGAATGATGCGCCGAATGAAGAGCGATAAACCCCATGCCTGAAAGCACGGCATTGTGCACAAGCTCTGCCGCTTCGTCTGACACCCTGTCATGTGCGACGTGTCCCCACCACAACAGAACGTCGGTGTTGTCAAGCAGCTCTTTTGTTATGCCGCAGTTTTCACCCTCCAGTGCGGCAGTCTTTACTTCAAACCTTCCGTCTGCGTCCAAAAATTCTTTTATTGCGTTATGTATTCCGTTCGGATAGTGCCGGGCAGGCAGTGGTTTTGTTTTTTCATGTATAAATTCATTCCAGATTGTAACTTTAATCATTGCTGTCACCTCCGCTACGATTATAGCATGTTCGTTTTTTAAAAATCTATAATTTTTTTCGTTTTTTCCTGACAATAATAAATAAAAAGGGTAAAGGAAAGATTTTTTTGAATTTTTATAACGATTTTGAAAGAAATGTCAAGCTGCTTGAAAATGCATTTGACAGAGACGATACTTTTACGATTAAGAATATTAAGAATGAACATAATCCTAAGCTGAAGATAGCTGTTGCCGTAGTAAACTGTATGGTGAGCAACGATGTGGTTGACCGTGACGTTATTGCACCGCTTTCAAAGATGAGACTTTCTGCCGATATAGAGACCGCCGAACGCGAGGGTATCTGCGCGCACAGCACCGAGCTTCAGCCTGATGCAGGCGCGGCAATGATAAGCCTTGCCTCGGGTGACTGTGCGGTTCTGATAGGAAATAACCCTCAGGTAATAATAATTGATACAAAGGGTATGGCTCAGCGCGGCATTGACGCACCCGAGAGCGAAATGACAATTACCGGTCCGTCTGAGGGCTTCAATGAAAATATAATGACAAATCTTTCGCTTGTCAAAAGAAAGATAATGAGCAATAATCTCAAAAACGAGTTTATGCAAAGCGGCAGACAGAGCAATTCTAAATTTTGTGTATGCTATATTGACGGAATTGTCCGCCCTGAGCTTGTCGAGCGGGTAAAATCCCGTCTGAGAGAAATGGATACAGACTATATAGGCGATACCAATTATATAGCTGAAATGATACGTGACAATAAAAGTTCATTTATTAAGACATATGGCAAAACAAACCGACCTGATGTGTTTGCGGCAAAGCTGATGGAGGGCAGAATAGGCATTATTTTAAACGGTTCTCCGACTGCGGTTACGCTTCCGCATCTGTTTATTGAAAATTTCCAAACGCCTGACGATTATTATCTGAACTGCTATTATGCAAACATCGGACGTATTCTGCGTCTGCTCGGATTTTATATTTCCTTTCTGCTGCCTGCGCTGTATATTGCCACAATAATTCATCACCAGGCTCTGCTTCCGCCCGAGTGGCTGTACAGTATAAGTGCTTCACAGAACGGCGTTCCCATAGCGTCGGTTCTTGAGATTGTGCTGTTGTTTGCGGTATTTGAGGTTTTGCGGGAAACGGGTGCGCGTATGCCGTCCAGTATTGGGCTTGCACTGAATATTGTCGGAGCAATAGTTCTCGGACAGTCGGCGGTCGATGCAAAGCTTGTATCCGCGCCTATGGTTATAGTGGTTGCCTTTTCGGGTGTTATGGGGCTTATGGTGTATGACCTCAAGGGAGCTGTTTTCTATGTGCGCGCCGCTCTTATAGCTCTTGGAGCGTGTGCAGGAATTGCGGGCGTGCTTTTGGGATTTTCGCTTTTTATTTTGCTGCTTTATAATATGTCGTCGCTCGGAGTTCCGATAATGTATGTAAGCTCGCCTATCTCTCAGCATGGCAGGAGTGACACGTTTTTCCGTGCTCCGATTTACAAAATGAACTATCGCCAGCATAAGTTTTCAAACAATATCAAAAGGCAGGGGAGAGTATGAGAGTATTAAATACGGCGGCTGCTGCGCTGTACGCCCTGCTTATAATAGTATTCACCTGCCTTGGCAGCTTTTCAGAAATTTCGGATTATGATGTCGTGAGCGGAATCGGGGTGGATTTTGAAAAAAATCAATGGCTTGTAACCTGTGAAATATGTATGCCGTCCGTCGATAATGATTTCGGAAGCAGCAGTATTTATATAGAGGGTAAAGGGGATACACTTGACAGTGCATTCGAGGATGCCGGCAGACGCAGTGCGAATATTTTATATACCGGCGGCAATCAGCTGTACCTTATCGGAGAAAATGCACGCGGCAAAGCGGAGCTTTATGAGTATTTTCTAAAGGACGGCGTAAATTTGCGTGCCGTCGCGGTGTACAGTCAGGGTAGGGCAGCCGATACTCTAAGCGCCGGAAAAGACGATGAAAATTCCCGTGCAAAAAGTCTTGCAATGGCAAAAAAGGTAAGCCGTTTCTGTGCGGAGCAGGGTATGCCGCTTCCAAAGGTTACGGAATACCTCAAGGGCGGTCAGATGATAATTGTTTCCGAGGAGGAAACACCTTCAAAGGCGGTGGCGGATAATGCATAAAATAACGGAGACAGGTCCTGCATTCTGTGTTTGTGCGGGCGGACTGTCGGTTTGTCTTTTGTACAGAGTCAACCTTGCAACAAGCCTTGTGACCTTGGCAGCGGCGGTGTTGTTTATTCTGTACTGTGCGTTTGTGCTTTCAAAAGGCGGTGGAAATTATGCCGGCAGCCGTGTGCTCGGCGTGTCGGTCGGACTGTACTGCGTTATCTGTGCCGCAGTATCTGTTACTCTGTCAGCGTCACTTATAACGGACGGCGGTGTGATGGATAAATCCTTTTATCCGCTTATAGTACTGCTGACAGGATTATTTGCCGTTTGCTACGGCATGTCAAACCGTGACGGTGCGGTTTCGGTATCATTTATTACGGCTGCAATAGGCTTTGGCGTGCTGCTTGTTCTGATGTTTTTGTGTGTACTGCGCACAGGCTTTGAAATGCCGCATTTTGACGCGCCCGACCGAAAGCTTTTACTGCTGCTGACTGCATTTTCCGTGTTTGATGTTGCGATTGTACTTCCGCTATTGAAGGGAAAGCCGCTGATGATGTTTTGCGGCGGCGCGGCAGCGCACATTTATGGTGCGGTAATGACTGTGCTTGCAGTCTCGGTGCTTACAAACAGGATTTTCAACGACAGCAGCATGCCGTGGATGACTCTGTGGCGGTCTACATTTATAACGTCGTTTTTAAACAGCTTTGAAATACTCGGTATATGTGCGTTTTTTATATTAAACGCAGTAAAAGCGGGTATTGCGGTAAAAACCGCACTCGATATTTTCAATACAAAATACGCGGTGTTTGTGCTGCTCGGTCTTTTTGCTGTTTCTGTGCTTCTTACTCTGTTTTCGGGTATTTTTTATGCCGCCGCCGTGCTTTCGGTGCTGTTCGGACTGCTGGCTCCCGCACTTTCGCTGTGTGTTAAAAATAAGAAAAATCGTTCTTGACCTTAAAAATCAATGAAATATGCTTTTAAATAACAAAAGAGTCAATCAAAAACAATTTGATTGACTCTTTTTAAACATTAAAACCATATGCGTGTGAAAATCTGTAATATCCTTTAAGGAACAGATTCTCACGCCTGCTGCGGACAGTTAATGACATTGTCTGATAAAAAAATTTTCACATCTCTTTCTGTCCTTTAAGATATACTGCTTTAATGCGGATGTCGGAATCAAAAATCAAAAAGATCGGCATCCATACCGGGTGCAATGCGACCTTTATGTAAATTCAGCAGTGCAGCGGGAGTTGTTGACATCATATATACACTGTCCACAAGGGAAATTCCGGCATTCATACAGTTGCGGATCAACCGATCGGCAGTGGCAATACTGCCTGCAAACGCGGAACGGTCGGGCAGCTTACACACATTGTCCTCTATAATATAGGGCGTACCGTTCAGTATGCCCATTTTGTCGGAAGACCCTGTTACGCTCAAGGCATCCGTAATCAGGGCTATGTGCTCTCTGCCCTTGATTTTAAGAGTCATCTGAAGCAGTTGATCCGGCAGATGAGCACCGTCTGCAATCAATTCTACCGAAATATCATCATGTAAAAAGGCGCTTTCAATTATTCCGATTCTGCGGTAACCGTTTAATCGGGTGATGGTGGAAGTGCAGGAATACAGATGGGTAATCAGGCGCAGACCGCAGCGGTAAGCCAGGTCTATATCTGAACCGACGGCGTCACTGTGTCCGGCGGATGGTATAATCTCATTGGAAATCAATGCCTTGCAAAAAAGCTGCCGTCATCCAATTCGGGTGCGTAACTCCAACGGCAAATATGTGCTCCGTACACTTGAAGAAAATCCTGATATTCTTTTGGATTAGGTGCAGTAATAAAGTCAGTATTTTGTGCGCCGCATTGTTTCTTTGAAAAGTATGGTCCCTCCAAATGAACTCCGGGCGTTGTGTCAAGCCACGGACGGAGCCGTTCTATTGATTTTGCCAAAGTCGGCAAAGGCGCTGCCGCTAATGTTGGGAGTAAGGTTGTAGTCCCATGAGAGAGGTGATACGCAGCTGCAAGCTGCGCTTCTTCAGCACTGCAGCTCCCAAAGTCATAGCCTGCACCGCCGTGCACATGCAAATCAATAAAGCCCGGAGAAAGATAGTTTTCTCCGCAGTCGACCTCTGTGTTGTACGGAAGCTCTTCGTTGCCGATAAAGCGAATACGTCCGTTGGAAATGTATACATATCCTGAAGCAACGGTATCGGGCAATATGATTTTTTTACATTTAAACCGAGTAATCACAGAAGCGAAGCACTTTCTTGTTCACAGTAAAGTCTGGCTCCGGTGTGTGTTCGCAATGCGGATGCAGGGAAACGCTCGTCAATATGCTCCGTCGTAAGCAGTTCCCGTACTGCCATTGCTTTTTGTGGTATAGGGTACAACACAGAACATGTGTTTTGCCGCCATTAATGCAGGAATGGTAAGGGTCAGCGCATAATGCGGAACCTGTGAGATATCGGTGAAGCAGCCGTCATGTACTTGCTGCATACGACAGATGTCATCCAACAGTACTGCTTTGACTGATACAGGATCGTTAAAATCTGCAACCGGAGGATCATTGAAGGCGAGGTGTCCGTTTTCTCCGATGCCGAGAATTACAATATCGACAGGGTAATCGGTCAATAGCTTACTGTAACGGAGGCACTCGGCGTCTTTATCGTTGGAAAATGCGTCGATATAATGAACGGAGCGAAAGGGAACTTTGGAAAACAGGCGGTCTTTAAGATAACAACGGAAAGCAGCCGGAGATCCGATAGGCAGACCTATGTACTCATCCATATGAAAAGCATTGATGCGTTCCCATGGAATATCCTTGGTTATCAATGCGTCTAAAGTTGTATTTTGTGAGGGGGCAGCAGCAAAAATTATGTTCAGCTCGGAGCGTGCGGAAATCATTTCCTTAATGGTTTGACAAATATCATTTGCGGCGATTTCACCCATTTGAATGTCCGTATCGGCGATGGTGACAAAAAGATTGTCCTTGTAAAATGTTTTCATAGAATTTTCCTTTTTATTTGCATAATTGTGTGACATGTCAATTACATTATCATCGGTCCTGACGTTTGTCGGACCGATTTTTTTAGGTATTACAGCATTTCCGATTCAAGCAGACCGTAATCGCCGTCTTTACGTTTGTATACAACGCAGACCTTGCCGCTTGCTTCGTCAAGAAACATGAAGAATGTATGTCCGAGCATGTTCATTTCAAGTATAGCCTCTTCGGCGTCCATCGGCTTTAAATAAACCTTTTTGTGCTTGATTATATCATATACGTCTTCATCGACAAATTCGTTGTCAAAATTCATTGAAACGCCCTGATAGAGCCGCTTTTTCCAGCCTTGTTTTATTTTTTGCGAATCTGCCTTGTAAGCAGGTCTATTATTTCGTCTACACAGGCAGTCACGCTTTTATCCGTGCGCTCTGCGCGAAAATACATGCCCTTTTCCGATACTGTAACTTCTACGTTCATATTTTCTCTGGTCTTAGACACAGTAATTGTCGCAATAGCGTCGGCACTGAAAAATTTGTCGAGCCGCGTCAGCTTTTTGTCGATAATTCCCTTGTCCTGCTCCGATACTTCGACTTTTCTCAGATTGAATACAGTTTTCATAATTTTTTGCCTCCGTTTTAAATTTGATAAGAATAACTTATCTTTGATAATAGTATAGCATATAATCACAAAAAAATAAAGGCGGATTTACCATTTTTTATAAAAATCAAATATATTATTAAAGGTTTTGACATAAATAAAGCCGCGGCTTATCCGCGGCTGCTTATTTTTTTAATCGGTAATACTTTCGTATACCTTTTCGTCCTGGTTTACATACCCCATATCGCGTGCAACTTTTTCTACATATTCCTCGTCGATTTCGGCGTCAAGAATACCTGCCAGACGTTCGTTTTCCGAAGTGATTTCGCCTATTTTTTCGTCGTATTCGTTTATCTGCTGCTTTTTTGCGTTTATTTTTATCTGAAGACCGATAAACACGTAGAGAAGGTACACTATTGCTAAAACGAGAACTATTTTGATTATCAGGCTTGTTTTTTTTGTTCTTGCCACGCTTTGTTATACCTCCTGCCTTTCTCAGCCTTGAAAAGATACCATTCAATAATATAATACAGCGCTTTTTCAAAAAAATAAAGGGTTTTTTGAAAAATAAGCCCGTTTTTCTGAAAAATTTACAAATTAGCCTGAGAATAAATCTGAAAGGAGTGAGGATTATTCTGATAACGACTGTCAGTATTTTAACTATCAGACGTGCTTGGAGCACAATAAGGGCGCCGAGTGTATAGTGACAAAGCGTAAAGCCCAGCGCCATTCCGACCGCGATATACATGCGAAAAACACCGTTATTGAATGTCATAAGAAACATAAGAATACGGCAAGTGTGCAGAGTGAGAACAATAAGTCCTCCAGAGCTGTGGCGATAACGCCGTGGGGCAGGGCGATACGAAGCACCCTGAACACGTCAAAAATCAGACTGATTAACGCTCCCGCGCATACCGCGAAAAGAAATATTACCGCTTGGTTTTGCAGACTGATACCCACGGCATCATTTAAAGAGACTCTTTATTATTGAGCCGGTCTTTTTATCATGTATATCGGTATATGCAAGCGAGTTTATTTCCCCTTCGATATTTACGTCTCCGCTGTCAACGCTGAGCTTGTTAATGCGAAGGTCGGCACCCTTTACTATGAGAACGCCGAGCTCTGTCAGAACTATAACACCCTGTTCGTTAAAGCTGTCGATATCCAGTACCCCCGTGAGGGACACCCGCTTTCTGTTTTCCATAATGACGTTGTGCGGCTTTGGCGGCCGCGTTTGTTTTTCCTGCTGCTGCATGATAATACCTCCTTTTTTTAAAATATTATGCAGCAGTCTTTCGCGATATACCCCTATACGCGCAAAACCGCACACGCAGTTTTTGCGTGTGCGGCTTTATTCCTAATCCGCTATTACAAGCTCTCCGTTTTTTTCATCGATTACAACCTCAGTGTGCGGCTTTACCGTCTGCGCGATTATTGCGCGGCTGATGACGGTTTCGGCGTGCTTTTGAATAAATCTCCGCAGAGGACGCGCACCGTAAATAGGGTCGTAGCTGTTATCGGCAATAAACTGCTTTGCCCTGTCTGTCAGCGTGCATTTTATATCCTGCTGTGCAAGCCTGCGGTTAAGAGAGTCAATCATAAGGTCTATAATCCTTGAAATGTTGTCCCTGGTCAGCGGCTTGTAGAACACAATTTCGTCCAGCCTGTTAAGAAATTCCGGTCTGAAGGAACGGCGCAGCAGCTCGGACATCTGTGCTTGTGCATCATCTGTAATCTCCGTTCTGTCCGATACCGTCCAGCAGTATCTGAGAGCCCAAATTGAGTGGGAGGTCAAAATTATTATAGTGTTTTTAAAATCAACCATGCGGCCCTGCGAGTCGGTAATGCGCCCGTCGTCAAGTACCTGCAAAAGTATATTGAATACATCCGGGTGTGCCTTTTCCACCTCATCAAACAGCACGACTGAATACGGCTTGCGCCGTACCGCCTCGGTCAGCTGACCGCCCTCCTCGTATCCCACATAACCGGGAGGGGCGCCGATAAGGCGTGAGACTGAAAACTTTTCCATGTATTCCGACATATCAAGACGCACTATATTTTTTTCATCGTCAAAAAGCGCCTGCGCCAGCGCCTTGGCAAGCTCTGTTTTTCCGACACCTGTCGGACCGAGGAACATGAAGGAGCCTATCGGTCTGTTTTTGTCCTGGACTCCGGCGCGGGAGCGAATAATCGCGTCGCAGACCCGCTCAACGGCGTCGTCCTGACCGATGACCCGCTTATGCAGTATATCCGGCAATGTCAGCAGCTTTTCCCGCTCGCTCTGGACAAGCCTTGACACGGGAATTCCCGTCCAGCGCTCTACAATCCGTGCGATTTCTTCGTCTGTAACCTTGTCACGCAGCAGACTGTCCTCGTTTTTGTGATCGGCGGCTTTTGTCTCAAGCTCGCGGAGTCTTGAGGTGAGCTCAGGCAGCTTACCGTATTTGAGCTTTGCGGCGTTCTCAAGGTCATGACGCTGCTCGGCACTTTCAATCTGAGCGTTTAGGTCGTTAATTTGTTTTCTGAGACCCGACAGCTCGCCGATTTCACGCTTTTCATTGTCCCATTTGGCTTTCATTTCCGCAAATCTGTCCTTCAGGTCGGAAAGCTCCTTTTGCAGCTGCAAAAGCCTGTCTGCCGCTTCACTGTCCTTTTTGATTGCCTGCTCCTCAATTTCAAGCTGCATTATTTTGCGCTGTATATCGTCAAGCTCGGTCGGCATGGAATCTATTTCACAGCGTATAAGGGCACACGCCTCGTCTACAAGGTCGATTGCCTTGTCGGGCAGAAATCTGTCTGTTATATATCTGTCTGACAGCGTAGCCGCCGCAATAAGTGCGCCGTCCTGAATTTTTACTCCGTGGAACACCTCGTAGCGCTCTTTGAGTCCGCGCAGAATAGCTATTGTGTCCTCCACTGTCGGTTGGTCGACGATTACAGGCTGAAACCTGCGCTCTAAAGCAGGGTCTTTTTCTATATACATCCGATATTCGTCGAGCGTTGTGGCGCCGATGCAGTGCAGCTCGCCCCGCGCCAGCATCGGCTTTAATATATTGCCCGCATCCATGGCTCCGTCTGTTTTGCCGGCGCCTACAATAGTGTGCAGCTCGTCGATAAACAGTATAATGTTTCCCTCGCTCTTTTTGACCTCCTGCAAAACCGCCTTCAGCCTGTCTTCAAACTCGCCGCGGTATTTTGCACCCGCAATGAGCGCGCCCATATCCAGTGAGAATATGGTTTTGTTTTTAAGCCCTGCGGGCACGTCGTTTCGTACAATGCGCTGTGCCAGTCCTTCTGCTATTGCGGTTTTGCCGACGCCCGGCTCGCCTATCAGCACGGGGTTGTTTTTTGTTTTTCTGGACAGTATGCGTATGACGTTGCGTATTTCGCTGTCCCGCCCGATTACGGGGTCGAGCTTCTGGGCTCTGGCACGCTCGACAAGGTCGGTGCCGTATTTTTTCAGTGCGTCATAGGTATCCTCGGGGTTTGTACCTGTAACGCGCGTATTGCCGCGTATTCCGACAAGCGCTTTCATAACGGCGTTCTTTTCAATTCCGTTTGTCTCAAACAGCTGTTTGAGCTCGCCATTTGGCGAGCTTAATAGAGCAAGAAAGATATGCTCGACGGAGGTGTACTCATCTTTCATGTTCTGCGCTATTTTTTGCGCGCTCTCAAGCGCCGACATGGCGTCACGTGCAGTGTATATTTCCCCGCCGCTCACCTTGGGCAGTCTTGTAACTGCCGCCTCTGCATCGGATTCAACCTTTTGCTCGCTGCACCCGAGCTTTATAATCAGCTGTGTTATCAATCCCTTGGCACGCACGAGCGCGAGCAGGATATGCTGCTGGGTAAGCTCCGGATTACCGTATTCCTGTGCAATATTCTGCGCATCCTGTATGGCTTGAACCGATTTTTCGGTAAATTTATTTAAGTTCATAACCAACACTCCTTTCGGTAAGTTATGACAATAGTGTAAACCAAAAATATTAAAATATTGTGAATAAATTATTTCGTATATATTAAAATTAGCACTCTCAATTAAAGAGTGCTAATTATTTGGTTTAAGCAATAGAGAGGTTAAATTTTTGAAAACTATATTTCAGGCTGTGCGGGTATTCCGTCAAAGCCGTGCTTTAAGTCCTCGTCTGTGGGAATGTAGTCGCTCATCTGACCGTCATGGAATTTTTCGTAGGCAAGCATGTCAAAATATCCTGTTCCCGTAAGACCGAATAAAATTGTTTTCTCCTCGCCTGTCTCTCTGCACTTTATTGCCTGGTCAAGTGCTGCGCGTATGGCATGGCTGCTTTCGGGGGCGGGGGAGTATGCCCTCTGTTCTTGCAAAGTATTCCGCCGCTTCAAACACACTTGTCTGTTCAACACTGACAGCTTCCATAAGACCGTCGTGATAAAGCTGGCTGAGAATGCTGCTCATTCCGTGGTATCTGAGACCGCCCGCATGGTTTGCCGACGGAATAAAGCTACTGCCGAGAGTGTACATCTTGGCAAGAGGACAAACCATTCCCGTGTCGCAGAAATCATATGCAAATCTGCCGCGTGTAAAAGCTGGGGCAGGAGGCAGGCTCTACCGCGATAAAGCGATAATCGGCTTCGCCGCGCAGCTTTTCACCCATAAACGGAGAAATCAGTCCGCCCAGGTTGCTGCCGCCGCCTGCACAGCCGATAATAATATCCGGCTTTACACCGTATTTGTCGAGCGCCGCTTTGCTTTCAAGACCTATTACGCTTTGATGCAGCAGTACCTGATTTAAAACGCTGCCCAGTACGTAACGGTAGCCGTCGTGCGTTGTTGCGTATTCTACGGCTTCGCTTATTGCACAGCCGAGACTTCCCGATGTGCCCGGATGCTTTTGCAGTATTCGGCGTCCGACTTCTGTTTGTGTGCTGGGGCTTGGTGTGACGGAGGCGCCGTATGTACGCATAACCTCACGCCGAAACGGCTTTTGCTCGTATGACACCTTGACCATGTAAACCTTGCAGTCAAGACCCAGGTATGCAGTTGCCATGCTGAGCGCGGTACCCCATTGTCCGGCGCCGGTCTCGGTGGTAACTCCGCGCAGACCCTGCATTTTGGCATAGTAAGCCTGAGCAATTGCGCTGTTGAGCTTGTGGCTTCCGCTTGTGTTGTTGCCCTCGAATTTATAGTAAATTTTAGCGGGAGTTTGGAGCTTTTTCTCAAGACAATATGCGCGGACAAGCGGTGACGGACGGTACATTTTGTAGAAATCAAGTATCTCCTGCGGAATATCAAAATAAGCCGTTTTGTCGTCCAGCTCCTGTTTTACAAGCTCTTTGCAGAATACGGCGCTCAGCTCGTTTTCCGTCATCGGCTGCATGGTAGCGGGATTTAACAGAGGAGCGGGCTTGTTTTTCATGTCCGCCCTTACATTGTACCATTGCTTGGGCATTTCGTCTTCGTTAAGATAAATTTTGTACGGTATTTCCTGCATGGGTATTCTCCTTTCGTATGCGGGGGATCTGCGGAAAATAAAAAGCTCCCGTCCCCCAATAAATAAAATTTATTGCAGGGACAAGAGCTGTAAATATACTCCTGCGGTGCCACCCGGCTTGACGTAGAATACGTCCTCTCAGAGCGTGCCTTCACACGCCGGCTTTTTATAACGGAGAGCCCGGCTCCGGCTTGCGTACTGAAATGTTCGGCTTGCCCTCGAAAACCCATTCGGACACGTTCTCCGCACCGCGTTACACCCACCCGCGGCTCTCTTTGCCGGAAAAGTATATCTTACTTGCTTTTTCTCATCGGTTTAATTTACTTTATCATTTTAAAAGTGTGCTGTCAAGAGTTTTTTATAAAATTAATAATTTTCGGCTTTGATTTCAAAATACGCTTTCGGATGTGCGCAGACAGGGCAGATGTCCGGCGCGTTTTTGCCTATTACGATATGACCGCAGTTGGAGCATACCCAGATAGCGTCGCCGTCCTTAGAGAAGACAAGTCCGTCGTTTACGTTTGCAAGCAGCTTTCTGTACCGTTCCTCATGCTCCTTCTCGATTTTCGCAACCTGCTCGAAAAGGGAAAGCAATGTGGTCAAAAGCCCTCCTCCTTTGCCTCGGCGGCAAAGTTCTTGTACATGTCTGTCCATTCGTAATTTTCGCCCTCGGCAGCGTCAAGCAGATTGGCTGCCGTATCTGCAATTTCTCCGCCGTGAAGAAGCTTAAACCAAATCTTGGCATGCTCTTTTTCATTGTTGGCGGTTTCCTCAAAAATTTTGGCAATCTGTACGTATCCGTCTTTTTTTGCCTTGCTTGCGTAGTAAGTGTATTTGTTGCGCGCCTGTGATTCGCCCGCAAACGCCGTCATCAGATTTGCTTCGGTTTTAGTGCCTTTAAGTTCTTTCATAATTATTCCTCCGTAAATATATTGTTTTAATATGCTTACCGTTATATTTTACCGCAAAAAGTAAAATATAATCATTTTTCGAAAATTATGTTACCGCTTTTTCTTTCAGCTTTTGCAGTACCTTTTTTTCAAGCCGCGATACGGCAACCTGTGAAAGTCCGAGCTCTTTTGAAATCTCCGCCTGAGTTTTGTCGTTAAAAAAGCGAAGTACAATGAGCCGCCTTTCATTTGCCTGAAGCGTTGAGAGCAGCTGTGCTATCATCACTCTGTCCAGTGTGCGTTCTTCCTCCTGACCGCCGCTGCCGACGGTTACCCCTCCCTCGTCGGGCGGCAGGTCGAGTGAAACGGTGCTCTGTGTTGCATCCAGTGCGTACACAATATCGTCAACGGGTATCTTGCAGCGCTCCGATATCTCGGAAATCCGCGGCTCACGTCCCAGCTCACGCAGCAGCTCCGAGTGTGTGCGCTCAATTCGGAATTTTTGTTCTTTTACGCTTCGCGGTACTTTGATTTCACCGTTGTCCCGAAGATATGTTTTTACCTCACCGATTATTTTCGCAACGGCATAGGTGGAGAATTTCAAGTTTTTGCTCGCGTCAAAGCCGCGTGCCGCTTTGATTAGTCCTACGGCTCCTATCTGAAACAGATCCTCGTAGTCCACTCCGAAACCGAGATACCGCTTGATAGCCATATTGATGAGCCCCATATTTTCGGTGACGAGCTTGTCCTCATCTATTACCGAAGGCATGCTTTTACCTCCGTTTATTCTTTTATGTCAAGCTGTTTTTCCAGCGTGACCTTTGTCCCGCCGCCCACAGTCGAGCGAACCCGTACACGGTCCATGAAGGATTCCATAATAGTAAAGCCCATGCCGCTGCGCTCGTTTTCATTGCCTGTTGTAAAGAGCGGCTCGCGGGCTTTCTCTATATCGGGTATTCCGCAGCCGCGGTCGCGTATTGTAACGGTGAGCTTATTTTTGCGTATTTTAGCGGTTATGTAGATGATGCCTATGCTGTCACGGTAGCCGTGAACAATCGCATTTGTCACCGCCTCGCTGACTGCGGTCTTTATTTCGTTTATCTGTTCAAGCGTGGGGTCGAGCTGCGACGCCAGTGCTGCGATTGCAACACGTGAAAACCCTTCGTTGCAGGATTTGGAGAGAAACTCCATTTTGATACAGTTGTCAGATTTCATTTTCATCCTCCCTAAATTCAATCAGCTTGTCCGCACCCGCCATACGCAGGATTTTCTCCGGGTATCCGCTGATGTTTACTATATATATTTTGCTCCCGATTTTGTCGCATATTCGTTTTCTTCCGACAGCGACCGCAAGCCCCGAGCTGTCCATAAAAAGATACGCGTGAAAAGTCGAGAAGTACGACCTGCGGCTTTGCCGAAGCAATTCTGAGGTCTATGCTTTCACACAGCTCTCTTGCTGTATGATGATCTATTTCACCGCATAGCAGCACTCGCAGAGTGCCGTTTTGGCTTTTGAATTCCGCGCTCATATTTTCCTCCGAATAAAAAAAGACTTTCTGTAATATTAACAGAAAGTCTTTGTGTTTTTTGTCGGTTAATGTAACCGATTAATGTTTATTTGTAATACTTTGTTATAAGTTTGTGCACTGGTTTTTCAGCTCTTTTACTGTTTTGCCGATTATGAAAAATGAACCGCATATCAGCAGCGTACCCTCGCCCAGCCCCGACAGTGCGCGCTGAACCGCGTCGCGTATGTCGTCGCAGGCGTAGCAGTCAGAGCAGAAAAGCTCGGCAATCTGCGCCGTTTCAGCGGCGCTCATGGCACGCGGGCTGTCCGGTGTTATGCAAATTATTTTATTTGCCGCCGACGCCACCTCGCGTATTGCAAACGGGTAGTTTTTATCCTTCAGAACGCCGAAAATAACAGTTAGATTTTTTATTTTTTTATCGTTCTTTAGTGACTTTTTAAGGCTTTCTATACCGCCGGGATTGTGTCCGACGTCCAGAATTATCCGCGGCTTTTGGGATATGATTTCATACCTGCCCAAAGCCCGCGCCCTGCCGATGCCGTTTGCGATGAACTGACTGTCAATATTCAGTATTTCCAGTGCGCATATCGCCGTAAGCGCGTTATAAATTTGGTACTTGCCCAACATTGCAGGGCTGTACTTCACGCCTTTGTATTCAAATGTACATTTGTTGTTGAGCGTACTTTTGATATTCAGCTTTGAAATATCCGGTTTGTGAAAGAAAGCGTGTCTTTGCCGGCAGATATCCTTAAAAATATTGGTAACCTGCTCGCTGTTTGCGGGATATACGGCGCAGGGGCAGTCTTTTTTTATTATACCCGCTTTTTCAAACGCGATAGCCTCCTCAGTACTGCCTAAAATCTGAGTATGGTCGAGCGAGATCGAACAGATGACGGACACGAGCGGGTCTCGTATTACATTTGTAGCGTCCAGGCGTCCGCCCAGTCCCGTTTCCAGCACTACATAATCGCAGCCTTGTTCTTTATAATAAAGAAATGCAATCGCCGTTACAATTTCAAACTCTGTCGGCTGTTCTTTCGCCTCAGCGCACGCGGCTGCAACCTTTTCGGTTACCGCGCAAAGCTCGGCTTCCGTTATCATTTTTCCGTTAATCTCTATACGTTCGCGAAACTCATAGATAAACGGCGAGGTGAATTTACCCACCCTGTAACCCGCGTCCTCAAGAGCACATGCAATCATGGTGACGGTTGACCCCTTGCCGTTTGTTCCGGCGACATGTATAAATTTCAGTCCGTCCTGCGGGTTTTCCAGAAGTTTGCACAGCTCACGCATACGCTCTAAACCGGGACTTGCCGAAAAGTTATTCTTTTTGTGGATAAACGCCAGCGCCTCTTGATAATTCATGGCATTTCCTCCGTGTTTACAGGTTTTCAAGCGATTTTGTTATTGTTTCTACCAGTGTTTCGTACTTTGCAAGCTTGCCGCGCTCAGCCTCTATCAGCGCCGCGGGTGCCTTGGAGACAAAACCTTCGTTTGCAAGCTTGCCTTTAACTCGCGCAAGCTCGCTTTTTGCTTTGTCAAGCTCCTTTGTCAGCCGTGCGCGTTCTTCGTCAAGATTTACAAGCTCGGCAAACGGGATATACAGATTTGCCGCGTGAGTTATAATCTCCACCGCGCCGTCCTCCTTGCATTTGCCGAATACGACCTCGCTTGCACCCGCCAGCTTTTCGTAAAATTTTTCGCTGTCCCTGAAGCCGTGCGCGCTGTGCGAGTCGATAAACAGCTTTGCTTTCTTTGACATGGGCACGTTCATCTCTGCACGGCGGTTGCGTATTGCCGTTATTGTTTCCATTATATCGTTCATCTTTTCGCACTCTGGCTCAAAGCTGATACTGCTGTCAAAGGCAGGGTAGGGGGCAATCATAACCGATTCACCCTCGACCGGCATTGCCTGCCAGATTTCTTCTGTTATAAACGGCATAAAGGGGTGCAGCATGCGAAGCACCGACGAGAATACCGTAACGAGTACCGACAGCGCCTTCTGAGCAGTATCACCGCCTTCGTACAGTCTCGGTTTAACAAGCTCGATATACCAGTCGCAGAAGCTGTCGTAAATAAAATCATACAGCTTTTGCAGTGCCATGCCAATCTCGAACTTGTCGAGATTTTCCGTAACCTCGCGCGCCAGGCGGTTGCAGCCGTGGATAATCCACTTGTCCTCGTCCTCCAACGCCGACATATCGACTTTATAATCGGCGTGGTCTTCGCTCTGAGCGTACATAAGAATAAAGCGCGCCGCGTTCCACACCTTGTTTGCAAAGTTGCGGGACGCCTCCACGCGCTCGGTGTGAAAGCGCATGTCATTGCCGGGCGCGTTGCCTGTTGCCAGAGTAAAGCGCAGCGCGTCAGCGCCGTACTTATCTATTATTTCCAGCGGGTCTATACCGTTGCCCAGCGATTTTGACATTTTGCGACCCTGACTGTCTCTTACAAGACCGTGAATAAGCACATGCTTAAACGAGTGCATGACCCGTATGCTCAAGTCCCGAAAACATCATTCTGGCAACCCAGAAAAAGATGATGTCATAGCCCGTGACAAGCACGCTTGTGGGATAGAAATATTCAAGCTCCTTTGTTTTTTCCGGCCAGCCCAGTGTTGAGAACATTGGCCACAGCGCTGAAGAAAACCACGTGTCAAGAACGTCCTCCTCCTGCGTTATATTTTTACTGCCGCATTTCGGGCATGTGTCAACGTCCGTTTTGGAAATTTCCATGTGTGAGCAGTCACCGCAGTAATAGGCAGGAATTCTGTGCCCCCACCAGAGCTGACGGGAAATGCACCAGTCGCGTACATTCTCCATCCAGTTCAGATATATTTTCTGAAATCTGTCCGGGACAAATTCCGTTTCTTTTGTCTTTACAGCCTCTATTGCGCGCTTTGCAAGCGGCTTCATTTTTACAAACCACTGCTTTGACGCAATAGGCTCTACCGTTGTGCCGCAGCGGTAACATTTTCCTACGTTGTGACTGTGCGGGACAACCTTTACAAGATATCCGCCCGCATCAAGGTCGCGGACAATTTTTTCTCTTGCCTCGTACCTGTCAAGCCCCTCGTATTTTCCGCCGTTTTCATTTACTTTCGCATTGTCGTCAAGAACAAGAATTTCTTCGAGATTATGGCGCTTGCCTACCTCAAAGTCGTTTGGGTCGTGGCAGGGCGTTATTTTAACGCAGCCGGTGCCGAAATCCATGTCTACGTAATCGTCGGCAACAACGGGGATTTCTCTGCCTACCAGCGGCAAAATGAGTGTTTTGCCTACAAGGTGAGTGTAGCGCGCATCATTTGGATTAACTGCAACCGCACTGTCACCCAGCATTGTTTCCGGTCGGGTTGTCGCTATCTCGACAAATTCATTTTCACTGTCCTTTACGGGATAGCGAATGTGCCAGAAAAAGCCCTCGTCCTCGGAGTATTCAACCTCCGCGTCGGAAAGGGCGGTCACGCATTTGGGGCACCAGTTTATAATGCGGTTTCCGCGATAAATGAGACCTTTATTGTAAAGGTTGACAAAAACCTCTTTGACAGCCTTTGAGCAGCCCTCGTCCATTGTAAAGCGCTCACGGTCCCAGTCGCAGGAGGAGCCCAGCTTTTTGAGCTGGTTTACTATTCTGTCGCCGTAATGCGTTTTCCAGTCCCATACACGCTCCAAGAACTTCTCGCGTCCCAAATCGTAACGGGAAAGCCCCTCCTCTTCGCGCAGTACCTGCTCAACCTTGATTTGCGTTGCAATCCCCGCGTGATCCGTACCTGGAATCCACAGTGCGTTATATCCCTGCATGCGCTTGTAGCGAATGAGAATGTCCTGAAGTGTCTCGTCGAGAGCATGACCCATGTGAAGCTGACCCGTGACATTGGGGGGAGGTATTACTATTGTAAACGGCTTTTTGCTGCTGTCAGGTTCGGCATGAAAGTATTTTCTGTCAAGCCACATCTGATAAACGTCTTTTTCAAATTCCGACGGCTTGTAAACCTTTGCAAGCTCTTTTGGCATGTTATTCATCTCCTTAAATAAAAAAATCGTCTCAAAGCTATGCTTTGAGACGAATAAAATGTATCCGCGGTACCACTCAAATTGCAGAAAAACGCTGATTTCTGCCGCTTGGCATGCTTTAACGCAGCAACTGCGGGAGGATTCTACTCGGCGTCAGCCTTTCTTTCCTCCGACTCGGAATTGACAGCACTGCTCCTGTGTTTAGCGGTTTTCAGCCTTTGCCGCCTCTCTGTGAAACGCTGCGGGCAATGCATTTTCGTCACAGTCTTTGTATTTGCTATTATATAACAGCAAAATACTTTTGTCAATAGCTTTTGCACTGCACAAAATAAGACGGCTTAGCTTGCACTTGAAAGATTTGCACTGTATTTCAAAATGTCGTTGACGCATCTGACAGAGACGATATATTTATTACAGGGCTCTTTTTTGGATTATCGGCATAATAAAACAAGCAAGGAACGATTAGTTAATATTTATCCCCCAGCCGTCAATTCCCGCGCGCTGTATTGCGCCGAAGATGCTTTTTTTGATGTTCGGGTGCTCACGGCTCAGCTCCTTTAAAAGCTGTTTTGTGTCCTCTCGCTTTGTTGTGCCGTCAACAGGGCAGGGGGGCTTTTCATGACCGGTATATTCAGTCTTTTTACGGCTCCCTTTATCTCACGCTCATTCATATATATCATGGGTCTTATAACCGTTACATTCTTGCGTGACAGGTATGTTACCGGCTGAAAGCAGCCGATGCGTCCTTCATACATTAGGTTCATCATGAATGTTTCCACGGCATCGTCCATGTGATGCCCAAGTGCTATTTTACGAGCACCGAGCTCTATTGCGCCGTCATGAATGACGCCGCGGCGCATTTTTGCACATAAAGCACAGGGATTCTGCTCACGGCGGTAGTCGAAAATTATTTTTCCTATCTCCGTGTACTTGATATTAAGCTCTGTCCCTGCATCTTCACAAAGCCGCTTTATACCCTCGATATCTATGTTGCCCAGCCCTAAATCCACAAATACTGCGCAGACCGTAAAATTTTTCGGGTGGAATTCGGACAGTCTTGCCATTGCCTTAAGCATAAGAGCGGAGTCCTTTCCGCCGGAAAGCGCCACTGCGACCCTATCTCCCGTTTCTATCATATTATACTCGTCAATGGCTTTTCTCAGCCTGCTCATTATCTGCTGCACGTTTTGTCTCCTTAATGAATATATTATTATTTTATTTACCCGATACGGTATTGTCAATAAATAAATGTGTATTTTGAAAGTGAGTATTTTAAAGAAAATAAGAGTAAAACACCGAAAATGCGAGTTTGAACGATACAGTTTGAAAAAAAAGCAAAAAGTATATTGACAAAATATCGTGCGCGTATTATAATAACACGGTAAAATAAAAAACGAGAGGAATTCAGATCATGTCTACATTTATGAAAAATCCTCAGGACGTCGAGAGAAAGTGGTACATTGTCGATGCGGCGGATAAGCCGCTTGGTAAAGTTGCCGCTCAGGCTGCCACCATTCTTATGGGCAAGCATCGTCCTGATTATACCCCCCATGTGGATTGCGGCGACTGCGTTATTGTCACAAACGCTTCTAAGGTCGTTCTTACCGGCAAAAAGCTTACCGATAAGTTTTACAGACATCATACAGGTCACATCGGCGGACTTAAGGAAGTATCCTATGGCGAGCTGCTTGAGAAAAATCCCGAAAAGCTTTTGAAAATTGCTATTAAGGGTATGCTTCCCAAGAACAAGATTGCCAACGCCGCTATGACAAGAATCAGAGTATCGGCAGGTCAGGAGCATGCACAGCAGGCTCAGAAGCCGGAAATATTTGTAAAGTAAGGAGGTTTTACGAATGTATAATAATGACGCATATTTTTACGGTACAGGCAGAAGAAAGTCGTCTGTTGCAAGAGTAAGACTTCTTCCCGGCAGCGGTTCCATCACCATCAACGGCAGAGATATTGACGATTATTTCGGTCTTGAGACACTCAAGCTTATTGTCCGTCAGCCGCTGGAGCTTACAGAGACGCTCGGTAAATTTGACGTTATCGTCAATGTAAACGGCGGCGGTGTAACAGGTCAGGCAGGCGCAATACGTCACGGTGTTGCCAGAGCTCTTGTCGAGTCCGACGAGACGCTTAAGCCGATTCTCAAAAAGGCCGGCTTTATTACACGTGACCCGAGAATGAAAGAGCGTAAAAAGTACGGTCTCAAAGCCGCACGTCGTGCTCCCCAGTTCTCAAAGAGATAAAAACAGTATTATGTATTTTTCGGCACCCGCATACCCGGCGGGTGCTGTTTTTATGCAAAAAAACTGAATAGAACACACGCGGCAGCTTATATATTATCTTTCTACGTACCCCGATATCGTTATTTCTTTTAAAAATATTGATTTTTAAATAGTTTTCAAATATAATTTTAAAAAAGTTAAGGAGTAAACCGATGAATAGTATTATTGTAGAAGGTCACAGAGGTTGGCGCAGCGATTATCCGGAAAATTCACTTGTTTCTTTTGAAGCAGCTATGGACCTTGGCGTTGACGCCTTTGAATTTGATATACGTATGTCAAAGGACGGAGTACCTGTAATTATGCATGATTCCGATACATGGCGGGTATCGGGGGAACATGCGGTAATTGAGGAAATGACTCTTGCCGAGATAAAAAAGCTGGATATAGGCAGCAAAATTTACGGAGAGAAGTTTGCAGGCACACGTGTGCCGACACTTAAAGAGGTTTTGACGCTTGTTTGTTCCAAAAACCCGCATTTTAAGCTGGGTGTGGAATTCAAGGCATATGATGAGCATTGCGTTGATATTTCCGTTGATATGTTAAAGGCTTTCGGTCTTTTTGAAAACTGTTGGTTTTACTGTTTTAATGCCCGTATAATAAAATATATAAAAACGAAATATAACGGCAGGACGATGGGATATCCCGATTTTCAAATGAAAGAATTTGAAGCAGACTCATATAAGTATTATGATGAGCTGGGTCTCAGCACCGCGTTTTTGAATTCGGAAATATTAAGCGTTTATCTTGATAAAGGACTTCCTATTCATTTTTACTGTGCGGACGATGAAGAAACCGTTCGTCTTGCAATAAGCAAAAACGCCTCTCTTATTACGGCAAATAACCCTGTTCCTCTAATGAAGGTTTTGGGCAGAAAAATAAATTTAAAATAATTTGCATCGCACGGAAACTTCCGTGCGATTTTTACTTTGGCGGATATTAGCGGGTAATATTGTATACATTATTATATATAAAGATATAAATTGATTTTGCAGGGAAAGTTTCAAAAATCTTGTTAAAATTATTATATCAACCGTAAATTATATGCTTAAATGAAATTTTTGATTGACAAACTTTCGTTTTTGGTATATTATTAATAAACAATATTTAAGAGAGTAGGTAAGTTATGGAAAATTATCTCGTTATTTTTACCTTTTTGGGTGCGGTGACGGCACTTGTTTTTGCATTGTTTACGGCAAAAAAGGTGCTTAAATTTTCCGAAGGTACGGAAAAGATGAAAAAAATTTCACAGTCGGTGCGCTCGGGGGCTAATGCGTATCTTAAAAGACAGTATACCGTAGTAGCTGTGTTTTTTGCGGTGATGTTTGTTATTCTCTGTGTTATGGCTGCATGCGGAATGCTGACTTGGTTTGTTCCGTTTGCATTTGTTACCGGCGGTTTTTTCTCCGGTCTTTCCGGCTTTGTGGGAATGAAAATTGCAACGGCATCAAATGCAAGAACCGCAAACGCCTGTCGCGATGGGCTTAACCGCGGACTGCGTATCGCTTTTTCCGCAGGGTCGGTCATGGGATTTACCGTTGTAGGTCTCGGTCTTTTGGATATATCTATCTGGTTTGCGCTCTTAAAATATGTATTCAGGCTTTCGCCTGCCGATATGACGGGAGCTATGCTGACGTTCGGTATGGGTGCGTCATCAATGGCTCTGTTTGCAAGAGTGGGCGGCGGTATCTTCACCAAAGCCGCTGATGTGGGAGCGGATCTTGTCGGTAAGGTTGAAGCCGGAATACCAGAGGATGACCCCAGAAATCCGGCGGTTATTGCGGATAATGTCGGCGACAATGTAGGTGACGTTGCCGGAATGGGTGCCGATTTGTATGAGTCCTATGTCGGCTCGATAATATCTTCGTCCGCACTTGGTGTTGCGGCTTTCGGCACATTAAACGCAATGGCGCTTCCTATGCTGATGGCGGCAATAGGTATCATCTGTTCAATAATAGGCACGATTTTTGTTAAGACTAAGGAAAATGCCGACCAGAAGTCTCTTTTGCGTGCGCTGAGCCGTGGAACAAATTTTTCGGCGGTTGTGATTGCCGTTGCGGCGCTTCCTCTTGTAAATGTGGTTTTAGGTGACGGGATAGGCGATTTTTCACATATCGGTCTTTATTTTTCCATACTTGCGGGGCTTGTTGCAGGCGTGCTTATAGGACAGTCCACTGAGTATTTTACCTCTGATTCATACAAACCTACCAAAAAGCTGGCATCTACCTCCGAGACGGGCTCTGCAACTATTATTATAGGCGGCTTGTCTTTAGGCATGATGTCAACCGTACTTCCCATAATAATTATTTCTGTCTGCGTTTTAGTTTCATATTTTGTGTCCGGCGGCGCATCGGATTCGGGGCTGGGATTGTACGGTATAGCGCTTGCCGCTGTCGGCATGTTATCTACACTCGGCATCACCCTTGCGACCGACGCATACGGTCCTGTGGCGGATAATGCGGGCGGTATTGCCGAAATGGCAGGGCTTGAACCTGAGGTGCGTGAACGCACTGACGCGCTCGATTCGCTCGGAAATACGACCGCTGCTACCGGCAAGGGCTTTGCAATCGGCTCTGCGGCGCTTACGGCTTTGGCACTTATGGCGTCGTATATTGATAAGGTAAAAGCGATAAAGCCTGATTTTGCATTTGACCTGAGTATTATGAATCCCAGCGTGCTTATCGGTCTGTTTATCGGCGCTTGTCTGCCGTTTGTTTTTGCCGCTCTTACAATGGAGTCTGTGGGTAAAGCCGCACAGTCGGTAGTAGTAGAGGTGCGCAGGCAGTTTAAGGAAATCAAAGGTCTTATGGAGGGCAAGGCTGAGGCGGATTATGCCAAATGTGTTGACCTTTGTACAAAGGCAAGTCTTAAAGAGATGGTTCTGCCTACCGTTGTAGCGATTGTCTGCCCGGTAGTCTGCGGTCTTATCCTCGGTGTAAACGGTGTTGTCGGTATGCTGGCAGGCGCTACCGCATCGGGATTTTTGACGGCAATTTTCATGTCAAATTCCGGCGGTGCCTGGGATAATGCCAAAAAATATATTGAAAGCGGCGTTCACGGAGGCAAGGGCAGTGAACAGCATAAAGCGGCTGTTGTCGGCGATACGGTTGGCGATCCGTTTAAGGACACATCCGGTCCGTCAATAAATATTTTAATAAAGCTTTTGTCAATGGTGTCTATTGTTTTTGCAGCGCTTGTGATTAATTTCAGCATACTGTAATTTGATATAATGCAAGCTGTAATGTTCCCGTCGATTTATCGGCGGGAATATTTTTTGTGCGTTATCACCAAAAAAATATTTTGCTGTTGGCGTATATTTAATGCTTTCTTTGTGCACTTAACCAAATATAATATTTTTTACAGAAAATGCAACATTTTTTTATTTTAATTACATATATAAGTAAGTTAAAGACCTTAGTCGGATAAATAATTGTAATTTTTTTAATTTACCATATAGCAGTTTATTAAAAGTATCATATAGGAGTTCGTCATTATTTATATAGGTGGTATTTTCAATTTGACTATAGCATTGCCGATTATGACCGTTCGCGGTTTGGCAGAAAACAATATTAGAATTAGGAGGAAAAGAAAATGAAACGCAAAATAGCATTATTGATAATAGCAGTCATGATGATATCGATGTCATCATGTAAACGCATGCCCCAAGGCGATGTATCGGGTGCGCCGGCGGCGCCGCGCCGGAAACATCGGAAAAATGCAGAAGCAAAAGAAGCTGAAAATAATGCCGATACTGAAAAAAAGAGAATACAGTAAATGGCGATGACGCGGAAGAAACAGAGACAAAACAGGAAACGCCTGACAATGGTTCTGATGAACAAAATACAGAGCCGGAAAAGAATGATGATACTGAATCTGAGCCTGCTGTTGACGTCAGCACAACGGAACCAAATGAAGTGATAGAATCCAAACCTGCACCCTACCTTCCTGTCGAACTCGGATACGTTAAAATTGTGGATAACAACGGCAAAAAGCAGTATGTTTCGCAAAGAAAAGCAGATTTATCATAGAGCTTCCGGTGACAAAAGAAATAGCAGCCGAAGCTTTAAGGGAAGCAAACAAAGAATATCGGCTTACAAATTTTTTGTGTAATTCATATATGAATTATGGTGTGTGTAAAGATTTGGAAGATTTAGAGAAATCTATGGCGCAGCAAAACTGTATAATAGTAAAGGGGGTATTTTTGCCTGAGCACGGTACGTCGGTTGTAGAGTATGAAAAAAGAGATATGAACGAAATTTCAAACAGGGATTACTTTATAGACTATAGCTATACACGGTATAATTTCAAGGTGGAAAAGATATATACACCGTGCAAGGAGTTTGATATCGGAGAAATAATACCGATTGTAATTGAAGGTGCAATAGCCCAGCAACAAGACGGAACTTATTCAGTTTCGGGAGGATTGGGAATGATTAAATATAGGGATTTCAGCGAGCGCAGTCTTGAAGAACGTACTTTTATCTTAGCATTGGAAAATTATAAATATGATGACAGACGTGGGGGATATAGCAATCGTCATATTTTCCTAAACGCATATGAAAATGTGCAGGACGGAACGGGAGACAAGGATCAACAGATTGCCTACGACATACTTCAAAAGTATAATTAATTTTAATAAAAAGCCTGCGGTCGGAAGGTCGCAGGCTTTTTATATGTTAAATTTAACAAAATATAATCTGTCGTTAACGGAATATGATGATTTTTTTGTATAAAGCTACAAAAGTTAAAAAAAACAGTTAAAATGCAACATTTTGACGTTATCTTTACAAATATAGGTGAATATGCGATTAATTAAATGTACTGTTTAATCAAAAAGGCAAAAAACAATATTAATATAGGAGGAAAAGAATATGAAACGAAAAATATCTTTATTTATAACAATAGTAATGCTGTTCTCATTGTGTTCCTGCAAGCGCATGCCCGAAGGCAATTTATCGGGTATTCCGGGTACCGAGGCAGATACAGTGGAAAATGATTCGGAGAAAAAAGCTGAAGATAATAACGATTCAGAAGAAGAGAGCACGGCAAACGTTGACGATACGGAAGAAGCCGATATAAAACAGGAAAAATCTGACAGCAGCTCCGATAAACAAAATCAGGAGGCGGAAAATGACGATGCTGTGTCCGAGCCTGTAAATGGCGATGGGACTGCAAATGAATCGGAAACGAATGAGGCAGAAGACAGCGAAACCGTTCCTTATCTTCCGGTTGAACTCGGATATGTAAAAATAGTGGACAATAACGGAACAAAGCAGTACGTTGCCCAAAAAGACAATTTTATCGTGGAGTTCCCGGTAACAGAGGAGATAGCCGCCAAGGCGTTGAAGGAAACAAATAAGGAATACCGGCAGACAAACTTTTTTTGTAATTCAGATTTAGATTTTGGAATATTTAAAAATTTAGAGGAATTAGAAGAAGTGATGGCACAGCAGAATTGTATAATAGTAAAAGGAAAATTCCTGCCTGAGCACGGGACGTCGGTAGTAGAGTATGAAAAGAGAGAGATGAACGAAAATGTGAATGCAGATTACTTTGTCGAAAACCCGTATACCAGATATAATTTTAAGGTGGAAAAAATATATACGCCGTGCGAAGAATTTGATGTCGGTGATATTATTCCGGTTATGAAATACGGCACAATAGTACAGCAACGGGGCGGAACATATTTAGCCACAGAAAGTATTATCATGAAATACAGAGATTTTAGTGTATGCAGCCCTGAGGAACGTACTTTTGTTCTGGCATTAAATAAATCAAACTTTGACAAACGCGGCGGATATTCAAACGGTGTCCTATTTCTGAATGCATATGAAAATGTGCAGGACGGAACGGGAGATAAGGATCAACAGATTGCCTACGATATACTTCAAAAGTATAATTGATTTTAATAAAAAAGCCTGCGGTCGGAAGGCCGCAGGCTTTTTGTATGTTAAATTTAACAAAATATAATCTGTTGTTAACGGAATACGATGATTTTTTTTTTGTATAAAGCTACAAAAATTTAAAAAAAAAACAGTTAAAATGCAACATTTTGACGTTATCTTTACAAATATAGGTGAATGCGATTAATTAAATTACTGTTTAATCAAAAAGGCAAAAAACAATATTAATAATAGGAGGAAAAGAAAATGAAACGCAAAATAGCATTATTGATAATAGCAGTCATGATGATATCGATGTCATCATGTAAACGCATGCCCCAAGGCGATGTATCGCGGTGCGCCCGGCGCCGCGCCGGAAACATCGGAAAATGCAGAAGCAAAAGAAGCTGAAAATAATGCCGATACTGAAAAAGAGAATACAGTAAATGGCGATGACGCGGAAGAAACAGAGACAAAACAGGAAACGCCTGACAATGGTTCTGATGAACAAAATACAGAGCCGGAAAAGAATGATGATACTGAATCTGAGCCTGCTGTTGACGTCAGCACAACGGAACCAAATGAAGTGATAGAATCCAAACCTGCACCCTACCTCCCTGTCGAACTCGGATATGTTAAAATAGTGGATAATAACGGAACAAAGCAGTATGTTGCCCAAAAAGACAGTTTTATCGTGGAGTTCCCGGTAACAGAGGAGATAGCCGCCAAGGCGTTGAAGGAAACAAACAAGGAATACCGGATGACGGATTTTTTCTGTAATTCAGTATTAGAATGCTTTGGTGTATGTAAAAATTTAGAGGAATTAGAAAAATCAATGGCGCAGCAGAACTGTATAATAGTAAAGGGAGAGTTTCTGCCTGAGCACGGGACGTCGGTGGTAGAATACGAAAAGAGAGATGAACGAAAATGTGAACAGAGATTATTTTATAAAGTATAACTGTACACGGTATAATTTTAAGGTGGAAAAAATATATACGCCGTGCGGGGAATTTAACGTCGGAGATATTATTCCGGTTGTGAGCGATGGTACAATAGTGCAGCAATCGGACGGTACGTATTGGGCTACCGGCGGAATAAAAGCAAGAAAATACAGGGATTTCAGTGTATGCAGCCCTGAGGAGCGTACCTTTATTTTGGCGCTGGAAGATTATAACTATGACAAGCGCGGCGGATACTCTTGCGGGTATATATTCCTAAACGCATATGAAAATGTGCAGGACGGAACGGGAGACAAGGATCAACAGATTGCCTACGACATACTTCAAAAGTATAATTAATTTTAATAAAAAGCCTGCGGTCGGAAGCCGCAGGCTTTTTGTATGTAAATGTATCGTGAGCTGTTAATTATCTCCCGCAAATCCATTCGTCGGACAGGTCGGGCAGCACCTGATTTTGTTTCTTTCTGTACTGACCGGGAGTAATTCCGGTTTTTCCCTTGAATACACGTGAAAAGCCCTCCGGTGCAATGCCGACGGCACATGCCGCTTCACTGATTGTGTATTCCTCCATCGACAGCAGTGCACATGCTTTTTTTATGCGCACGTCCGTGATATACTCCTGCGGCGACATGCCTGTAAACTTGTGAAATATTGTTGAAAAATAACTGCGCTCCAGTCCTATATCGCGGGCGAGTCCCGCTACTGTAATCTGTTCTGCGTATCTTGTCTCGATAATACGCACTGCCTGACGTATATAGGCGCTTTTATCCGCAGTGGATTTTGCAAATCTCATTATTTCTCCGAAAATTTCGTGTACGAGCGCCGTGCGCCGCAGGTCTGCGCCGGCATCTGTTTGCGCCTTTAAATCCAATATTTTGTTGATTAGCTCGGTTACCCTGGAAACTGCACCCTGAGGAATGTAGGGATTTTTGGAATCAACTCCGACGGCGGAAAGATAGGAGCTTATTTTCATACCTTTTACTGCGCACCAAACCCCGCTGCGCGCCGTGCCTGAGGCTGTAATATGAGTTACGGTGTCGCCCGGCAGCAGCACCATGCAGTCTCCGGGTGACAGTGAAAATTCCGTGCCGTTTATTATAATAATTTCCTCGCCCTCGGTGCAGCATTCAATTATGTAAGAATCTCTTATTACAGGTCCGTAACGGACGCCGGGGGCTATTTTTTCGTCCCGCTCGCAGACGTACAGATTAAGGTCAGCCTGCTTGTCGTTTCCCAAAACCTCATATTTCATTTATTTACTCTCCCGAAACAACAAATTGTATATTAATTCAAACATTTTTATATTGAGTTGTCAATAGGCAGTTGCTATAATTTGATTAAATTTCAAAAGGAGTGATGATTTGCATGGAATCTGATAAATTGAATATTGCGGTTATAGGCGCAAGCTCTATGGGACTTTCACACATGAAAGGCGTTGTAAATAATAAGAACGCGAATTTGTTTGCTGTATGCGATACCGATGCACAGGCGCTTGCGGCTGCAAAGGAAAAGTATGACGTCCCCGTTGCCGTTGCTGATTACAGAGAGCTTGTAAGCTCAAATGATGTCGATTCGGTTATTATTGTAACCCCCGATCAGCTTCATCTTGAAATGACCGCGGCGTTTCTGCGTGCCGGCAAGCATGTACTGTGCGAAAAGCCGATGGCGCTGAATGTGCGTGAGTGTGAGGAGATGATGCGCATACAGCGGGAAACCGGCAAAATGCTGATGATAGGTCAGGTCTGCCGCTGTACTCCGGCATTTATTATGGCTAAGGAAATCGTTGACAGCGGACGCATAGGCGAGCTGTTTTTCGTCGAGAGCGAATACGCGCATAACTACGAGCATGTCGAGGGTAAGGACTCTTGGCGCAAAACTCCCGAGCGCAGCGGTTTTATCGGCGGCGGATGTCATGCGGTTGACCTTTTGCGCTGGATAGCGGGTGACCCGACTGAGGTGACCGCCTATTCCAACCATAAGTGCCTTACCGAATGGCCGACGGACGATTGTGTGATAGGCATTTACAAATTCCCCGGTAATGTTATAGGCAAGGTTTTCGTATCCATCGGCTGCCGCCGTGACTATACCATGCGCACCGTGCTTTACGGCACTAAGGGCACGATAATCTGTGACAATACATCTCCCGAAATATCGCTTTACACAACAGATGAGCCGCTGCCCGACGGTAAAGTGTCCTATACAAAGCCGCAAAAGCTGCCCGTCGATATCAATAACCATAATGTCGGTGCGGAAATTGACCAATTTGTTGATGCGCTTATAAACGGTAAACCGTCTCCCGTGCCGCCGCAGGAAGGTGCCGATACTGTTGCCGTGTGCTGCGCTACGGTGCAGTCGGCAGCGGAAAACAGTACTTTAACGATTGAATACCCGAAAATATAAAAATACAAAGGAGGAGCACGAAATGAAACCACTGAAACTTGGCGTGGCTTACCACGGCAACAGGCTTTTATCCCGCGCGGAAACTGACATGAAAGATATTTTGGAGCATCACTTTAATCTTGTCGTACATATGTTTTCGCACAACGACTGGAACCGCAGCCCCAATGTCATGAAGGATATATTTTCCATGACAACCGATCTCGGACTGGAGCTGTGGGTGGACAACTGGGGCTTGAACGGAACTCCGGGAGATACATCGCATTTTCTGTGTTACTTTCCGGACGCGCATCAGTACTATTCTAACGGAGAAGTGAGACCTATAAACGTATGCTATAACCATGAGCGATTTGTAGACTGGACAAAGGAATGGATTGATAAGGTATACGAGTGCGGCGGAAGAAAGATTTTCTGGGATGAGCCCAATCTGCCCGTCAAAGACGGCGAGAAATTCGCATGCGCCTGTCCGCGCTGCAAAAAGCTGTTTAGCGAGCGGTATAACCGTGAAATGCCGATAATACCGGATAAGGACTGCTTTGATTTTCAGGAGTGGACAATCCAGAACTATTTTAAAACGGTTACCGATTACTCGGCTTCAAAGGGAATGGAAAATATCGTATGTGTAATGCCGTCTCAGAATATAGGCGTCAGTCTTGACAATATAGATATTCTCGGCAAGCTGCCGACAATGGACAATATCGGAACCGACCCGTATTGGGTGAGCAGCAAAAATCCCAAAACCGGAGCAGAGGTTTACAAAAAGGTCTATGAGGACACCCGCAAATGCCTTGCCGTATGCGACAGATACGGCAAAGACCACAACATTTGGATTCAGGGCTACAATATTCCCAAGGGCACCGAGGAGGATATGGTTTATGCTGCAGACGCGGCGTATGACGCGGGCGCGCGCACTATTCTGTACTGGGGCTACCGCGGCTCGGAGGGCAACGACTACCGTGCAAAGCAGCCGGAGCTTGCCTGGCGCACAATGGGCGACGCCATGGCGCGGCTTATGGAGCGTGAGCGTGAACGCCGCCGCATTGACATGCGAAGAACACTCGGACTGTAAGCGGATAAGATTAAATTCGGGTCGCATATTATGAAATAACCAACATTACGATTTGTTAAATTAATAGTTTGTTTTATGTAAAAAGGTTCCCCGCCGCAAATTCTGCGGCGGGGAACCTGATTTTATTCTTTTGTGAGCTTTGCAAAGTTTGCCATAATTTTTTTGGTGCCTGCTTTATCGAAATCTATCTCAAGCAGCGTATCGCCGCCCATCGGTTTCTTTGAAAGCAGTGTTCCTGCACCGAACGTCTTGTGTACAACGCGCTGACCGATATCAAAAGATTCTCCGCCGCCCGTCTCTTTATTCCCGATGGGCTTTCGTATCTGAGGCGCGGCGTTTAGGTCGATATGCTTTACGCTGACGCGCGAGCCGAAGCCGTATGCCGACGGCGACATTGTCTGTGCCGGTCTTTCCTTGCTGTAAAGCGGTTTTATCAGCTCCTTGGGTATCTCGTTTAAAAATCTTGACGGCTGATTGTATTTTGTCATGCCGTAAATTGTCCTTCTTTGAGTGTGTGTGATGTACAGGCGCTTTTTGGCACGGGTGATGCCGACATACATAAGTCTGCGCTCCTCCTCCAGCTCCTCCTGTGACTCAATGCTTCTCTGACCGGGAAACAGTCCCTCCTCTGCGCCCGCGATAAATACGTTATCAAACTCCAGCCCTTTGGCGCTGTGCAGCGTCATAAGCACTACGCGGTCACTGCTGTCGTCAAGATTGTCAATGTCGGTCATCAGCGCTATTTCCTCTAAAAACGCTCCGAGTGTAGGCTCCTGACTCTGTGCTTCAAATACTGCCGCGGTCGATACAAGCTCTGCAATATTGTTTATCCTGTCACGCGCTTCCTCGGTGTTTTCCGCCTCAAGCATTGCTATATACCCGCTGCGTACCGATATATCCTTTATAAGCTCACTCAGCGGCAGACTGTCCTTTACGGAAATAAGTCCGTCAATCAGCTCTGTAAATTCCGCAAGCCTTGCCGTACTGCGCGCAAGCTCGGGAAAACTGTCAGAGGCTTTGGCAATGTCAAATACGGACGCCGAGTTCTGTGCGGCAAGCGTGCGCAGCGTGTCAAGCGTTGCCTGTCCGATTTTTCGCTTAGGCTCGTTTATTATACGCGTCAGCCTCAGGTCGTCGTTTGTATTGTGGACAAGGTACATGTAAGCGAGAATGTCCTTGATTTCCTTTCGCTCGTAAAAGCGCATGCCGCCGATGATTTTATAGGGCACTCCGCCCTTTACAAGCGTCTGCTCAATGGCGTTGGACTGAGCGTTTGTTCGGTAAAGAACTGCAAAATCGCCGTAATGCATTCCTTGTGCCGCGACCGAGTCGAGGACGGTGTCCGCTATAAACAGACTTTCCTGATATTCGTCGTCCAGCCTGTTTTCATAAATAGGCTCGCCGTCTCCTGCCGCTGTCCAAAGCGTTTTTCCCTTTCGCTCTCTGTTGTTGGATATTACATTGTTTGCGGCGTTCAGTATGTTGCCCGTCGAGCGGTAATTCTGTTCGAGCCGTATGACTTCGGCGTTTTTGAATTTCTTTTCAAAGGACAGTATATTCTCTATTGTCGCTCCGCGGAATTTATAGATGCTTTGGTCGTCATCGCCGACAACGCAAAGGTTTCCGTGCACTGTTTGCAGCAGCTCGATAAGTCTGAACTGAAGCGGATTTGTATCCTGATACTCGTCCACCATAATGTATTTGAACTTGTTGGAATAGTAATTCAGAATTTCGTCGCTTGTCTCAAAAAGCTCGACGGTCTTGAGAATTATATCGTCAAAATCCAGTGCATTTGAGCGCCTGAGCTGCTTTTCATATTCGGCGTAAAGACGGCATATATCGTTGTTGTAGGTATCGTTTCCGAAGTTTTCGGTATATTCGGAGGGTGAGATTCGGCTGTCCTTGCATCGCGATATGCGGCTGAGCACGGCGCGCGGCGCAAGTATCTGCGGGTCTATGCCCATCTCCTTCTGCGCCGACTTTATGACTCGCAGAGAGTCGTCCGTGTCGAAAATTGAGAAGTCGTTTGAATAGCCGAGCGCGTCAATGCTTCTGCGCAGCACCTTTGCGCAGAAGCTGTGAAAGGTGGATGCCCATACCCCGCTTCCGTCCTCGCCGATAAGGCTGTCTATTCGTGTTACAAGCTCTTTGGCGGCTTTGTTTGTAAAGGTTATAGCCAGTATATTTGACGGATAGCAAAGACCCTGTGCCAGTATGTTGGCAATGCGGCTTATAAGTACCGTTGTTTTGCCGCTGCCAGCACCCGCCAATATTAAAAAGCGAGTCCACGGTGTGCATCGCCGCCTTTTTCTGCATATCATTCATTTTGTCTAACTGCGCGTTTATTTTTGTCGCCTGCATTTTTATCCTCCGAAAGTTACTTTTCGTATTGTATCATAAATCGCGCCTATACTCAATAAGTAATTTTTTTCTTTTGGATACAGCACTTTACAAAGCGGCATAAATGTGATATCATTATAAATGATTTATAACTGAAGGAGTAATTTTAAATGGCAGCTAAAAACGATAAGTCACCGTATTTCACATATAAGGGTCTGCCTCTTGTGCGCAGCAAAAACTATATCTATTTCGGCGATCCGTCGCAGACTCATATTATCTTTATAACAGTTCTGAGCTCCGACTCAAATGATATTCCCACAAAGGTGTCCGTTGAGCTGCTGCTCACCGATGAGTCTCTGCCGCCTATGGAGCGGCTTTTGAAAAGAGGGGAAAAGAGCAGTCTCTATGAGGCGCTGGATATCGGTCTTATATGGCTTACCCGTGCGCTTAAGGATAAAAAATAAGGAGGAAAATGCATGATTCCTTTCGGCGGTAGTTTCGGAAATTACTTTGACTACTATAATTCTTTTTATAATCCCTATTCAGATGTGCTTGACGTTGATTTCGGCGTCTTATCGTCTGTTTTTCTGATATCGCTGCTGATACTTTTAGTTCTGGGTATTTTTGAGACTATCTCGCTTTATACCATCGCTAAAAACCGCGGTATTAAAAATGCTTTTTTGGCATTCATTCCCATCGGGGATTATTATATTCTCGGTAAAATTTACGATGATATTTCGGCTACTATGAATAAGAAGACCGGCTATGCGGTACGCATGGCTGTTCTGTCAGCGGTGTCATTGACGGCGGCTGTGTTTGCGTGTGTTTTTTTCAGCATGTCATTAGTAATGGGATATACCGGAGGTATGTCAGCTCCGTTTATCGCTTTGGCGATATCTTTTGCACTTGTTATGATCGGCTGCTTTGTTGCGGCGTCGGTGTTTATGTTTATTTCTCTTTACGCAATTTACAGGGAATATGCTCCGTCTAATGCGGTCCTGTTTCTTGTGCTTTCGGTGCTTATAATCGTAACTATGCCTTTTTTGCTTTTTTCGATACGCAATAAAAAAAGCGGTTATCAGCTTTGGTGCGAGCAGCGTGCCGCCGCGCAGGCGTGGGCTGCCGCACAGCAAAATTCCGGTGCTGACGGTACATCTGCCGTATCTTCAGATTCGGATTCACATGAAAATCAAAGTGAAAATACACAAAATCAGTAGCAATTCGGGCATACCTTTCGGTATGCTCTTTTTTTGACGAAATAACGGTTATTTGCTTGACAATATATTGACGATTTTATATAATATATCCGTTGTTGATTTTTCGGCTACTGACGGATAAGTGGATACCACAGGGGAACCGGAAAATTTTTTATTGCCGACCGTCTGGGCAGTTCTTTTCTGTGGGAAAGGACTGTCTTTTTTTGGTTTTTGATTATTTTTGGAGGTACAAATGAAAAAAGTCGGGATTGTCATGGGCAGCGACAGTGACCTGCCCGTAGTTGAAAAAGCGATAGACACGCTGAAGGAATACGGCGTGCCCTATGAGGTGCATGTGTATTCTGCGCACAGAACGCCTGTTCAGGCACGGGATTTTGCAGTGCACGCAAGAGAGCGCGGCTTTGGAGTGATAATAGCCGCGGCGGGTAAGGCGGCGCATCTTGCGGGCGCCATGGCTGCGGGTACAACACTGCCTGTTATCGGAATTCCCGTTAAATCCTCAACGCTTGACGGTCTTGATGCGCTGCTGTCCACCGTGCAGATGCCGTCGGGAATGCCTGTGGCAACGGTTGCTATTGACGGGGCGGCGAATGCCGCGCTGCTTGCAGTCCAGATTTTGTCCGTTGAGGACAGTGCGCTTGCGGACAGGCTTGACACACAGCGTGAAAAGAATGTTGAAAAAATTCTTGCGGCGGATATAAAAATAAGTGAAAAATACTGAAATAAAGGAGAAAAACCAATGAAAAAAATGCAGCAGATGTATGAAGGCAAGGCAAAAAAGGTGTTTGCAACGGACGATCCCTCTCTTTGCATTGTTTCCTATAAGGATGACGCCACCGCGTTTAACGGTCTCAAGAAGGGCGAGATTTCGGGCAAGGGCGTTGTAAATAACCGTATGTCAAATTATCTCATGAAGCTCCTTTCGGAAAAGGCGGGGATACCGACTCATTTTGTCGAGGAGCTGAGCGAGCGGGAAACGCTTGTCAAAAAGGTATCCATCGTGCCGCTGGAGGTAATTGTGCGCAACATCGCGGCAGGCTCGTTTTCTCAGCGTTTCGGTGTTAAAGAGGGGACAAAGCTTATCTGCCCGACGCTGGAATTCTGCTATAAGGATGACGCGCTCGGCGACCCGATGGTAAACGACTACCATATTATTGCCTGCGGCTGGTCAACCCGTGAGGAGCTTGATACGATTTCCGATTATACCTTCCGTATCAATGCATTTTTAAAAGAGTTTTTTGAAAAAATCGGCGTAACTCTTGTCGATTTTAAGATAGAATTCGGTAAAACGCCGGACGGTACCATAGTTTTGGCGGACGAGATTTCGCCCGACACCTGCCGTTTCTGGGATTCAAAGACAAACGAAAAGCTGGATAAGGACCGTTTCCGCCGTGACATGGGCGGAGTCGAGGAGGCATACAGCGAAATGATGAAAAGAGTTTTCGGGGAGTAAAGCATGAGTAACTTACATGAGGAATGCGGTATTTTCGGTATTTTTTGTCCGGAAAATACAGATGTTGCACGGTCGGTATACTATGGACTGTTTTCGCTTCAGCACCGCGGTCAGGAGAGCTGCGGTATTGTAGTCAATGATGACGGACTGTTTACATCTTATAAGGATGCGGGTCTTGTAAACGACGTTTTTACACCGCGTGTAATGGAGAGTCTGGGCGAGGGCAGAATTGCCGTAGGTCATGTGCGCTACGGTACGACGGGAACTGCGGACAGACTGAACGCCCAGCCGATGGTTGTAAATCATGTCAAGGGCAGAATGGCGCTTGCGCATAACGGCAATCTCACCAATTCGTTTGAGCTGCGCCGTGAGCTGGAGCTTGACGGGTCTATTTTTCATACCACAAGCGACACCGAGGTTATATGTTATATTATAACCAAGGAACGCCTGACCGCGCCCTCCATCGAGGAGGCGGTCAAAAATGCGATGAACCGTATTAAAGGCGCGTATTCGCTTGTTATCATGTCGCCCTCAAAGCTCATTGCCGTGCGCGATCCCAACGGCTTCAGACCCGTATGCTACGGAAAAACGCCGGACGGCAGATATGTCGTGGCTTCCGAGTCGTGTGCGCTCGACTCTGTCGGTGCGGAGTTTATACGTGACCTTGAGCCGGGCGAAATTGTTGTCTTCAGCGACAGCGGCATAGACAGTATAAAGGAACACTGCGGCAAGGTGAAGCAGTCTTCCTGCGTGTTTGAATATATTTATTTTGCACGTCCCGATTCGGTTGTGGACGGCGTATCTGTGCATGACGCGCGTGTGCGTGCCGGCGCTTATCTTGCGCTGGAGCATCCCGTGCAGGCGGATGTCGTCATCGGCGTGCCCGATTCCGGCATTGACGCCGCTATCGGTTTTTCCCGTCAGTCGGGAATACCCTACGGTATGGGCTTTATCAAAAACAAATATATCGGGCGCACATTTATAGCTCCCGGTCAGAAATCGCGTGAGGATAAGGTGCGCATAAAGCTCAACCCCATCTCCGAGGTGGTTAATAACAAGCGCGTTGTTCTTATCGACGATTCTATCGTGCGCGGCACTACCAGTGCGCGCATTGTAAATCTGCTGCGTGATGCGGGCGCAAAGGAAGTACATATGCGCGTTTCCGCGCCTCCGTTTATAAAGCCGTGCTATTACGGCACCGATATCGATTCGGAGGAGATGCTCATAGCGCATAACCATACGGTTGAGGAAATTGCCCGGATAATCGGAGTTGACTCATTGGGTTATCTTTCGGTGGGCGACGTGGAAAAAATTGCCGCGGGCGGTTCCTGCAAGGGCTTTTGCACTGCCTGCTTTAACGGCAGCTATCCTACCGAAATTCCGTCTCAGCGGAATAAAAACCGTTTTGAACAAAAAATCTCAAGAGGCGAGGAAAAGAGCAATGGATAAAAGCTACAGCGAAAGCTATAAGGCAGCCGGCGTCGATATAACCGCGGGCTATCGTGCGGTAGAGCTCATGAAAGCGCATATTGCGCGCACCGTTACAAGCGCGGGAAACAACGATATAGGCGGATTCGGCGGTCTGTTTGCGCTTGATATTTCCGCCACTCCCAATCCCGTGCTCGTAAGCGGAACCGACGGCGTGGGAACAAAGCTCAAGCTGGCGTTTATGATGGACAAGCACGACACGGTCGGTATTGACTGCGTGGCTATGTGCGTCAACGATATAATATGCTGCGGTGCAAAGCCGCTCTTCTTCCTTGATTATATTGCCTGCGGCAAAAACTATCCCGAAAAAATCGCGGAGATTGTTTCGGGCATTGCCGAGGGCTGCGTTCAGTCGGGCGCACAGCTCGTCGGCGGCGAGACTGCGGAGATGCCGGGCTTCTATCCCGAAAATGAATATGACCTTGCCGGTTTTTCCGTCGGAGTGGTCGATAAAACAAAAATTTTGGACAATAAAAAAATGCGCGCAGGCGATGTCATAATCGGGCTGACCTCCAGCGGAGTTCATTCAAACGGCTTTTCGCTTGTCAGGCGTGTTTTTGACATTGAAAATACCGACATAAAAACGCCGGTGAGCGAGCTTTCGGGCAAATCGCTCGGTCAAGCTCTGCTCACGCCTACAAAAATCTATGTAAAACCTATGCTGGAGCTTTTTGAAAAGGTGACGGTCAAGGGCGTGTCGCATATCACGGGCGGCGGCTTTTACGAAAATGTTCCGCGCAGTATCCCCAAGGGTCTGGGCGCGCGGATAGAAAAGGCGGCTGTTCCCGTTTTGCCTATATTCAGGCTTATTCAGCAAAAGGGAAATATCCCCGAGCGGGATATGTTCAACACCTTTAATATGGGTATCGGCATGGCGGCAGTTGTGGACAAAAACGATGCAGCAACCGCACTGAGCGTTCTGAAGGCGGCGGGCGAGAGCGCCGTTGCAATCGGCGAAATCACCGGTACAGAGGGCGTTGAGCTATGTTAGATAAAACCGCCCGCATTGCGGTGCTTGTTTCGGGCGGCGGCACAAATTTGCAGGCAATACTGGACGCACAGCAAAGCGGAATTATAAAAAGCGGCAGGGTCAGCCTTGTCATATCAAACAATAAAGATGCTTATGCTCTTACCCGCGCTAAAAACGCAGGTGTAGAGTGCGCCGTCATCGAGAAAACAGCTGATTTTGAGCGGAATATTGTTGACTGCCTCGAAAGGCACGGTATAGACCTCATAGTGCTTGCGGGCTTTATGTGTATTTTGAGCAAGGACTTTACAGCCCGATATTCCGAACGGATTATAAATGTTCATCCGTCGCTTATCCCCGCGTTTTGCGGCAGAGGCTTTTACGGGCTGCACGTGCATGAGGCGGCGCTTGCCCGCGGAGTAAAACTTACTGGCGCTACGGTGCATTTTGTGAATGAAATTCCCGACGGCGGCAGGATAATCGCGCAGAAGGCGGTTGAAATCAAGGAGGGTGACACCCCCGAAATACTTCAGAAGCGCGTGATGGAGCAGGCGGAGTGGATAATTCTGCCGCAGGCTGTTGAAAAGGTCTCGAAAGAGCTTACGGAGGCAAAGCAATGAACGTATATGAAACATTAAATCCCATGAAACTTCTTGAAAATAATACTTATCCCGGCAGGGGAATAATCATAGGCAAAACTCCCGACGGTAAGAATGCCGTAATCGCGTATTTTATTATGGGCAGAAGCGAAAACAGCCGCAACCGCGTGTTTGAACAGATTGACGGCGGGATAATTACAAAAGCGTATGATGAGTCAAAGCTGAAAGACCCGTCGCTTATAATTTATGCTCCCGTGCGCACGCTTGAAAATAAAGTTATTGTTACAAACGGCGACCAGACGGACACCGTCTATGACTTTGTAAAGAACGGTTCGAGCTTTGAAGATGCACTGCGTACACGCGAGTTTGAGCCGGACGCGCCCAATTTTACCCCCAGAATCAGCGGAATGCTGACATTTGAAAACAATGATTTCAGCTATAAAATGAGCATACTTAAAAGCGCGGATGAAAAGGGCGGTGCGTGCAGCAGATATTTTTATGAATATCCCGCACTATCGGGTGTCGGTCATTTTATTCATACCTATAACTGCGACGGCGACCCGATACCCACATTTACGGGCGAGCCGGAGCGGGTCTTACTGCAAAACGATATAGACGGTTTTGCAGACGCTCTCTGGTCGTCGCTAAACGCCGACAATAAAATTTCCCTGTATGTGCGCTATACGGATTTAAACAGCCGCAGAGAGGATATAAGAATAATCAATAAAAATAAATAGGAGCAAGAGATGGAAAAAAATAAATACATATCGCCGTTCTCCACGCGCTATGCAAGCGATGAAATGCAGTATGTTTTTTCAGAGGAATTCAAGTTTAAGACATGGCGCCGCCTTTGGATAGAGCTTGCTAAGGCTGAAAAAGCTCTGGGGCTTGATATTACGGACAAGCAGATAGCTCAGCTTGAAGCTCATGCAGAGGATATTAATTTTGAGGTTGCCGAGGCGCGCGAGCGCGAGGTGCGCCATGATGTAATGTCCCATGTCTATGCCTACGGCAAGCAGTGCCCCGACGCCGAGCCTATAATACATCTCGGTGCGACCTCCTGCTATGTCGGAGACAATACAGATGTAATAATACTGAAAAAAGCGTCGGAAATCATACTGAAAAAGGCGGCGGCGGTCGTTAAAAACCTTGCCGACTTTGCCGGAAAATACAAGGATATGCCCTGCCTTGCCTATACTCATCTCCAGCCCGCGCAGCTGACCACCGTCGGCAAGCGTGCGACGCTTTGGATGTATGAGCTGCTTCAGGATATCGAGGAGCTGGAGCACAGGCTTTCGGGTCTTTTGCTGCTCGGCTCCAAGGGTACAACCGGCACGCAGGCAAGCTTTATGGAGCTGTTTGACGGCGATGAGGAAAAGATTAAAAAAATGGAGCAGATGATAGCTGACGCTCTCGGCTTTTCCGGCTGTGTTCCCGTGTCCGGTCAGACCTATTCCCGCAAGGTGGACGCATACTTTCTGTCAGTGCTTTCCGGCTTTGCGCAAAGCGCGTATAAGTTTGCAAACGACTTGCGTATTCTTCAGTCCTTCGAGGAAATGGAGGAGCCGTTTGAGAAAAATCAAATCGGCTCGTCTGCCATGCCCTATAAGCGCAACCCCATGCGCTCGGAGCGTATATGTGCGCTTGCAAGATACGTTATAGCCGATTCGGTAAATCCCGCGTTCACAGCCGGTACTCAGTGGTTTGAACGCACGCTGGACGACAGCGCCAATAAGCGCATTGCGGTTGCAGAGGCATTTTTGGCGGTGGACGCCATACTCAATATCTATATTAATGTCACTTCGGGACTTGTCGTTTACGATAAGGTAGTATACAGAAGAGTTATGGAAAAGCTGCCGTTTATGGCAACTGAAAATATTATGATGAAATCGGTCAAAAAGGGCGGCAACCGTCAGGAGCTGCACGAGCGGCTTCGGGTTCATTCCCATGCTGCGGCGGCAAAGGTTAAGCTGGAGGGCGGTGCCAACGACCTTATCGACCGTATAGAAAACGATTCTGCGTTCCCGCTTTCACGCGAGGAGATAGAGCGCGAGCTTGAGCCGTCTCTCTATATCGGCAGAAGCGTCAGTCAGACCGAGGAATTTATTGAAAACTATGCAAAGCCTGTTATCGACCGTCTGTTTGACGGCAAAAACAGTGCGGAGCTTAAAGTATAAGGAGGCTTGCATGAAAGAATTTGAGCTTAAATACGGATGTAACCCCAACCAGAAGCCTGCCAGAATTTATATGAGTGACGGCAGCGAGCTGCCCATTGAAATACTGTGCGGCAGACCCGGTTATATAAATTTTCTTGATGCGTTTAATTCATGGCAGCTTGTGCGTGAGCTGAAAGAGGCAACGGGACTGCCGTGTGCAACCTCCTTTAAGCATGTAAGCCCCACATCTGCGGCAGTCGGTATACCGCTTCCCGAAAAGCTCAAGCGCGCCTGCTTTGTAGATGATATCGAGGGTCTTGACGATTCGCCGCTTGCCTGCGCATATGCAAGGGCGCGCGGCACCGACCGCCAGTCGTCCTTCGGTGACTGGATTGCGCTGTCCGATATCTGCGACGTCACCACAGCCATGCTTATAAAGCGCGAGGTGTCGGACGGAATTATTGCTCCGGGCTATGAGCCGCAGGCGCTTGAAATTCTGAAATCCAAGCGTAAAGGAAACTACAACATAGTAAAGATTGATGAAAGCTATATTCCGCAGGAAAAGGAAATAAAGCAGGTGTTCGGCATAACCTTTGAGCAGGGCAGAAACAATTTCAAAATCGACTCCGCGCTGCTTGATAATATTGTGACTGACAACAAAACGCTGACAGATGCTGCAAAGCGCGATCTGACAGTTGCGCTTATTACCTTAAAATATACTCAGTCCAACTCCGTATGCTATGCGGTTGACGGACAGGCGATAGGCGTCGGCGCGGGTCAGCAGTCGCGTATTTACTGTACCCGTCTTGCGGGCAGTAAAGCGGATATATGGCATCTTCGCCAGCATGACAAATGCCTTAATCTGCCGTTTCTGCCTGAGCTTGGCAGACCCGACCGCGACAATGTGATAGATGTGTATATATCCGAGGAGGACGAGGATGTACTGGCTGAGGGCAACTGGCAGAAATATTTCACGCACAGACCGGAGCCGTTTACCAAGTCGGAGCAGAAAGAATATCTTTCAAAAATAACAGGCGTTTCAGTCGGTTCCGACGCGTTTTTCCCGTTCGACGACAATATTGAGCGCGCCCGCCGCAGCGGCGTCAGCTTTATTGCCCAGCCGGGCGGTTCCATACGCGACGATATAGTGATTGACTGCTGTAATAAATACAAAATTGCAATGGCGTTTACGGGTATGCGCCTTTTCCATCATTAATTTTCATGGAGGACTAAAAAATGTTTTTTGAAAAGCTAAGGGATTTTGACAGTGAGGTTTACGCATCATGCGAGCGGGAGCTCAAGCGCCAGCAGCATAATATTGAGCTTATCGCTTCCGAGAATATAGTGTCGGAGGGTGTTTTGCTTGCGGCAGGCAGCGTTCTTACAAATAAATATGCGGAGGGCTATCCCGGAAAACGCTATTACGGCGGCTGCGTTTATATTGATGAGGTTGAGGAAATTGCAAGAGCGCGTGCAAAAAAGCTGTTTGGAGCGGAGCATGCCAATGTTCAGCCCCCACAGCGGAGCAAATGCGAATCTTGCCGTATTTTATGCGTTTCTGAAGCCGGGAGATACCGTTTTGTCTATGAGTCTTGCTCACGGCGGACATCTTTCTCATGGCTCACCCGTAAATATTTCGGGGAATTATTTTAATATTGTACCCTATGGTGTGTCTGATGAGACGCAGCAGATAGATTTTGACGAGGTGCGCAGACTTGCGCTTGAACATAAGCCCAGACTCATTCTTGCAGGTGCTTCGGCGTATCCGCGCACAATCGACTTTAAAAAATTCCGTGAGATTGCAGACGAGGTCGGAGCGTACCTTATGGTTGATATGGCTCATATTGCGGGACTTGTTGCGGCAGGTCTGCACCCTAATCCCGTGCCCTATGCCGACGTTGTGACAACCACCACCCATAAGACACTGCGCGGGCCGCGCGGCGGTCTTATTCTCTGCAAAAGCAGTATGCAAAGCAGATAGACAAGGCTATTTTCCCCGGTACGCAGGGCGGACCTCTTATGCACATAATAGCTGCAAAGGCTGTCGCATTCGGGGAGGCGCTTACGGACGATTTTAAAGCGTATCAGACGCAGATTGTCAAAAATGCCGCCGTTCTTGCAAGCTCATTTATAAAAGAGGGCGTTGACTTGGTATCGGGCGGCACGGACAATCATCTCATGCTGCTTGACCTTCGCGGCTGCGGCATTACGGGCAAGGAGCTGGAGCGCCGCCTGGACGAGGTACATATAACCGCAAATAAAAATGCAATCCCCAACGATCCGCAGAGTCCGTTTATCACGAGCGGTCTGCGCATAGGCACACCCGCTGTTACAAGCAGGGGATTTAAAGAGGCTGAAATGGAGCTTATCGCAGGCTGGGTAAAGCGCGTGATTACGGATTTTGAAAACAGCCGTGACAGTATAACCGATGAGGTTGTGAAGCTCTGCGAAAAATATCCGATTTATAATAAGTAGGAGAATTTATGAAAATAATGGTAGTCGGCGGCGGTGGGCGAGCACGCTATAATAAAAAGCTTAAAGAGAATAAGTCGGTGACGGAGATTTACGCTCTGCCCGGTAACGGCGGTATCGCCGCCGACGCCGTATGCGTGAATATCGGCGCAAAGGATATCGGTAAAATAGTTGACTTTGCAAAGACAAATGTAGTTGACTTTGCGGTGGTGGCGCCTGACGACCCGCTGGTTCTGGGCGCTGTTGACGCGCTGGAGAGCGCGGGCGTGCCCTGCTTCGGTCCGGATAAAAAAGCGGCGGTTATCGAGGGCAGCAAGCGCTTTTCCAAGGAGCTTATGAAAAAATACGGCATTCCGACAGCGGCGTTTGAGACCTTTACCGATGTTGAATCGGCGCTTGAATATGTAGCTCACTGCAATATTCCCGTTGTTATTAAGGCAGACGGACTGGCACTGGGCAAGGGCGTTATTATTGCAAAGTCCCGTGCCGAGGCGGCAGATGCCGTAAACTCCATGATGCGTGACAAAAAATTCGGTGACAGCGGAACCACCGTTGTTATTGAGCAGTTTCTCAGCGGTCCCGAGGTGTCGGTGCTTGCTTTTACCGACGGAAAAACAGTAAAGCCCATGGTGTCCTCCATGGACCACAAGCGTGCGGGCAACGGCGATACGGGACTTAATACCGGAGGCATGGGCACAATCGCGCCCAATCCGTTTTATACCGATGAAATCGCCGCCGAGTGTATGGAAAAAATCTTTCTGCCGACAATAAACGCCATGTGCCGAGAGGGCAGAGCGTTTAAAGGCTGTCTTTACTTCGGACTTATGCTGACAGAGGACGGACCGCGGGTAATTGAGTATAACTGCCGCTTCGGCGATCCGAAACGCAGGTTGTGCTCCCGCTTTTGGAAAGCGACCTTTTGGAAATAATGCAGGCGTGCAGAAACGGCACGCTTGATAAAACGGAAGTCAGGTTTAAAAACGGCGCAGCGGCTTGCGTTGTTATGGCGTCGGACGGTTATCCCGAAAAATATGATACGGGATTTGAAATCGACCTTTCCGGTAATAAGTCGAGCGAGGTTTTTGTCGCAGGCGCTAAACTTGAAAGCGGTGTGCTTTTCACCTCCGGCGGGCGTGTTCTGGGCGTAACCGCCGTAGGCGATACGCTGGACAGCGCGCTTGAAACGGCGTATGCCGATGTTAAAAGAATAACCTTCAAAAATGCGTATTACCGCGACGACATCGGCGCGCGGGCGCTGTCGGCGTTTAAGGATTAGGAGGAGCGCTATGGTTTACAGAGTTTATACCGAAAAGAAAAAGGAGCTTGCAACGGAAGCGCTGGCACTGAAAAACGACCTTGTCACCCTGGTACGGATAGCAGGACTTGAGCATCTGCGTATTCTCAACCGCTATGATGTTGAAAATATAGAAAAGCCGCTTTTCGATTATGCCGTAAAAACAGTGTTTTCCGAGCCTCAGCTTGACATTGTGACCGATGCCGTTACAGACGCGCAAAATGCGTATGTCTTTGCCGTTGAATACCTGCCCGGTCAGTTTGATATGCGTGCGGACAGCGCCGCGCAGTGTATTCAGCTTATCGCGCAGTGTGAGCGCCCGATTGTCCGCTGTGCGCGCATTTACGTGCTTTACGGAAGCCTTACCGAAAAAGACATAGACGCTGTCAAAAAATATGTAATAAATCCTGTAGAGAGCAGGGAGGCTTCTCTTTCGGAATATAAAACGCTCAAAGCCGAATACGACATTCCGCAGACCGTTGAAACGCTTGACGGTTTTTGCGCGCTTTCGCGTAAGGGTCTTGAAGAATTTGTCTCAAAATACGGTCTTGCGATGGATGCGGACGATATCGAGTTTTGCCAGAACTACTTTAAGTCAGAACAGCGCGACCCGACTGTTACCGAGATACGCATGATTGATACGTACTGGTCTGACCACTGCCGTCATACCACGTTTTTAACGACAATAGATTCCGTAACCTTTGAGGATGAGACTGTGCAGGCAGCGTATGACGAGTACCTTGCCGTCAGACAAAAGCTCGGCAGGACAAAGCCGCAGAATCTTATGGATATTGCGACCGTCGCCGTGCGTGAGCTGAAGGCGCAGGGCAAGCTCCCCTGTCTTGACGAATCTGAGGAGATTAATGCCTGTACCGTTAAAATCAAGGTTGACGTCGACGGCGAAAAACAGGATTGGCTGCTGCTTTTTAAAAACGAAACGCATAACCATCCGACAGAAATTGAGCCGTTCGGCGGTGCGGCGACATGTATCGGCGGCGCAATCCGCGACCCGCTGTCGGGAAGAAGCTATGTATACGCCGCAATGCGCGTTACCGGCGCCGCAGACCCGTTAAAGCCTGTCAGTGAGACAATACCGGGCAAGCTCCCGCAGCGCAAGATTGTGACCACAGCTGCGGCAGGATATTCCTCATACGGCAATCAGATAGGTCTTGCCACAGGTCAGGTTGATGAAATATATCATGACGGCTATGTGGCAAAGCGTATGGAAATCGGTGCGGTTATCGCCGCCGCCCCCGCGAAAAATGTGCGCCGCGAGGTGCCAAAGCCGGGTGATATAGTAATTCTGCTCGGCGGCAGAACGGGCCGCGACGGCTGCGGCGGCGCGACAGGCTCATCAAAATCCCATACTCTCCGGTCGCTTGAAAGCTGCGGCGCAGAGGTGCAAAAGGGAAATGCGCCCGAGGAGCGCAAGCTCCAGCGCCTGTTCAGGAACAGCGAGGCGTCACGTCTTATCAAGCGCTGTAACGATTTCGGCGCGGGAGGTGTGTCGGTAGCTATCGGCGAGCTGGCAGACGGACTTGAAATCGATTTGAATGCAGTACCTAAAAAATATGACGGTCTGGACGGTACCGAGCTTGCAATAAGCGAGTCGCAGGAACGCATGGCTGTGGTTGTAGAGCCGCAGGACGTACGGCGTTTTAAAGAGCTTGCCGACAGCGAAAATCTTGAGGCGACCGTTGTTGCCGTTGTGACGGAAAGCCCGCGGCTTGTCATGAACTGGAACGGCAGACGCATTGTTGACATTTCACGTGACTTTTTAAACTCAAACGGCGCGCAGAAGCATATTGATGTAATCGTTAAAAAGCCGCAGAAATTTGATAAACAGCAGCCGCAGGACTTCACTTCGGGTATGCTGGCGCTTGCAGGCGACTTAAACGTCTGCTCAAAGCGCGGACTTTCAGAGCGTTTTGACTCAACGATAGGCGCGGGCACGGTGCTCATGCCGTTCGGCGGCAAGTATCAGCAGACTCCCATTCAGGCTATGGTACATAAGGTTTCGGTCGAAAAGGGCGAGACGGATACCTGCTCGTTTATGGCATGGGGTTATAATCCGTTTATCACCGAAAAAAGCCCGTATCACGGTGCGTATCTTGCGGTCATCGAGTCTGTGTCAAAGCTCATTGCCGCAGGCGCTGAGTTTAAAGATGTTTATTTGACCTTCCAGGAGTATTTTGAAAAACCGCTGAAGGACGCTGTGCGCTGGGGCAAGCCGCTGTCGGCACTGCTCGGTGCGTTCAGGGCTCAGCTTGATTTCGGAATCGGTGCCATAGGCGGCAAGGACTCTATGAGCGGTACTTTTGAAGATATTACCGTTCCGCCGACACTTGTGTCCTTTGCCGTGACTACGGGAAAAACACAGCAGGTAATCTCACCCGAGTTTAAGGGTGTGGGTCACAGAGTGATGTTTATCCGTCCGCAGTACGGAGAAAAAGGACTTCCGCTGCCTGAATCGCAAAAGCAGGTTTATGAAACCGTAACGCGGCTGATGCGTCAGGGTCATGTGCTGTCGGCGTATACGCCGACATACGGCGGTATTGCCGAGGCTGTTATGAAAATGTGCTTCGGTAACGGTATAGGCTTCGAATTTGAAAAATCGGTTTCAAATCAAGTGCTGTTTGAATATAATTACGGCGCGTTTATTTTAGAGCTTGCAGATGATGCTGAAATGCCGCCGCTTGGCGTGCTGCTCGGCAGGACGGCGGACAAGCCCGTAATTACAAAGAATAATGAGACGTTATCTCTTTCGGATTTGCTTAATGTTTATGAGGATAAGCTCGAATCGGTCTATCCCTGCAATATTGAGCAGGGCAAAAAAATGAGATTTCCGCCGTTTCGTATGAGGCTGTATCATATCCGCGCGTGCGTGTCAGGCCTTCAAAGCCCCGCGTGCTGATACCGGTTTTTCCGGGTACAAACTGTGAATATGATACTGCAAAGGCAATGTCGCGCGCAGGCGCCGACGCCGAGATATTTGTTATCAACAACCTGTCGCCCGCCGGAGTTTCGCAGTCGGTTGAGGCGTTTGCGGCTGAGCTGAAGCAGTCGCAGATTGTTTTTGTCCCCGGCGGCTTTTCCGGCGGCGACGAGCCGGACGGCTCCGGTAAATTTATAACTGCGTTTTTCAGAAATGCCGCTGTCAGCGAGCAGATTAATGAGCTGCTCTCAAACCGTGACGGACTTATGTGCGGTATCTGCAACGGATTTCAGGCGCTTATTAAACTGGGTCTTGTTCCGTTCGGCAGAATAATCGATACGGACGAGAGCTGCCCGACCCTTACTTTTAATACAATAGGCCGTCATCAGTCGCGCCTTGTGCGCACACGCATTGCCTCCAATAAGTCGCCGTGGCTTATGAATACAAAGCCCGGACAGATATATACAGTGCCGATTTCTCACGGTGAAGGTCGTTTCATAGCGGATGAAAAGACGCTCGAACAGCTTATTGCAAACGGTCAGATTGCAACGCAGTATGTTGACCTTGACGGAAATCCGACAGGTGATATACGCTTCAATCCCAACAACTCCATTTTTGCCGTTGAGGGAATTACTTCACCCGACGGCAGGGTATTCGGAAAGATGGGGCATTCCGAGCGTATTGACCGTGACCTGTATAAGAATGTTGACGGTGTATTCGATATGAAAATGTTTGAGTCAGCCGTAAAATACTTTGAAATTTAAGAGGTGAAACTGTGAAAACGGACATAGAAATTGCGCAGGCGGCAAAAATGCGCCCCGTCATTGAAATTGCAAATAAAGCCGGCATTGATGAAAAGTATGTTGAGCAATACGGTAAATACAAGGCAAAGATTGACCTTTCTGTTATGAACGACACTCAGAAACCGGACGGTAAGCTGGTGCTTGTAACGGCGATAACTCCGACGCCCGCAGGCGAGGGTAAGACGACAACAACGATAGGGCTTGCCGACGGACTGGCACGCATTGGCAAAAGAGTTGTCACCGCTCTGCGCGAGCCGTCGCTCGGTCCCGTTTTCGGTATTAAAGGCGGCGCGGCAGGCGGCGGCTATGCTCAGGTTGTGCCGATGGAGGATATAAATCTGCATTTTACGGGCGATTTTCATGCCATAGGCGCTGCAAACAACCTGCTTGCCGCAATGATTGATAATCATATCCATCAGGGAAATGCACTGGGAATTGACACCCGCCGTATAACTTGGAAGCGCTGTGTTGATATGAACGACCGTCAGCTCAGAAATGTTGTGGACGGTCTGGGCGGCAGGATAAACGGCGTGCCGCGCGAGGACGGCTTTGATATAACCGTTGCCTCCGAAATAATGGCTGTTCTTTGCCTGTCGTTATCAATAGACGACTTAAAGGACAGACTGAACCGCATTATTGTGGCGTATAACTTTTACGGTCAGCCCGTGACAGCCGGTCAGCTCAAGGCGGCGGGCGCCATGGCTGCGCTTTTAAAGGACGCTGTCAAGCCCAACCTTGTGCAGACGCTGGAGGGAACTCCCGCACTGGTACACGGCGGTCCGTTTGCCAATATTGCGCACGGCTGCAATTCCGTCACCGCAACGCGCCTGGCGCTTAAGCTGGGCGATTATGCCGTGACGGAGGCGGGCTTCGGCGCTGACCTTGGCGCGGAAAAATTTCTCGATATAAAGTGCCGTGCAGCAGGGCTTACGCCATCGGCTGTTGTAATTGTTGCAACGGTGCGCGCGCTTAAAATGCACGGCGGTCTTGCCAAAACGGAGCTTGCAAACGAAAACCTCACGGCTCTTGAAAAAGGAATGCCAAATCTTTTGCGCCATGTTTCCAACATAAAAAATGTGTTCGGGCTTCCGTCTGTCGTTGCGGTCAACCGTTTTCCGACGGATACGGACGCGGAAATTGAGCTTATTATTGAAAAATGCCGCGCACTCGGTGTAAACGTGGTGCTTTCCACTGTATGGGCAGACGGCGGCGCCGGCGGCGAGGCGCTTGCACGCGAGGTTGTGCGCTTGTGCGAGGAGGAAAAGGGAAGCTTTAAATTCTGCTATGACCTTGAGGACGGTATAGAAGAAAAAGTCAGAAAGATTGTTACCAAGGTCTACGGCGGCACAGACGTGAGCTTTACTCCGGCTGCGTCAAAGCAGATTGCGGAGCTTACAGCCTTGGGATACGGCGGACTGCCTGTATGTGTAGCCAAAACGCAGTACAGCTTTTCCGATGACCCGACAAAGCTCGGCGCGCCGGACGGCTTTACGGTAACGGTAAAAAATGTGAAAATTTCCGCCGGCGCGGGCTTTATCGTAGTGCTGACAGGAGATATAATGACAATGCCGGGTCTTCCCAAGTCACCCGCCGCTGAAAAAATAGATGTTTCAAGTGACGGAATTATCACAGGACTGTTTTAAACGGCTTATTTATCGGGGCTTTTCGCATAAAAAGCGGTAAAGCTCCGATTTTTTATTACAATTTTTTAATAAACGGTAAAACCTCTTTTATTATTGGAATTATTGTGCTATACTGATAATACAAAGGCGGTGATTATATGAAGAAGTTTCTGAAGTATTCGATCCTTTCGATTTGCGCCGTTATATTTTTAATCGGTGCGTATTTTACCGTTAAGGGTTACGCTATGTACTGTAAGGTGCTGCGCGATAACCCGCCGGCACAGGCAATAGAGAAGATACAAAACGATGAGGACTATGTTTCTATTGATGTTTTTCCGGAAATGTATCTTGATGCGGTGATTGCGGTAGAGGACAGGAGGTTCTATTATCATCCCGGTATTGACATTATTTCAATCGGGCGCGCCGTGTTTAACGATATACGTGAGATGAAGCTTGTGGAGGGCGGCAGCACGATAACTCAGCAGTTTGCCAAAAATATATTTTTCACTCAGTCAAAAAAATTTGAGCGTAAAATTGCCGAGATGTTTATGGCTTTGCGCCTTGAGCGGATGTATGATAAGGACGAAATACTGGAGCTTTATGTAAATACTATCTATTTCGGCAGCGGGTACTATTCCGTGCGTGCGGCAAGCCTCGGTTATTTTGACAAAGAACCGTGGGAGCTTTCGGATTATGAGAGCACTATGCTTGCGGGTCTGCCCAATGCGCCGTCCGTTTATTCACTGGACAATAATCCGGAGCTTGCAAGCCAGCGTCAGGCGCAGGTGGTAAGCAAACTTGTAAAATACGGTTATATAAAAGAAGAGGAGGGTGAGCGCATACTCAGCTGCGCTCCCTGATTGGTATGTCAGACGATAAATTTGTACAGCGCCATAAAAAGGGCGTCGGAATACTTTCCGTTTCGGTATTTATAATTTTTTCAGCAGCTGTCTGCTGGTTTATCGGCAGACCGATGCTGCACTTTGTATCTGAGCCGGAGATATTTCGCGCGTGGATAGATTCCAAGGGTATTTTCGGACAGCTTATATTTGTCGGAATGGTTGCGCTGCAGGTTATATTTGCGATTATTCCGGGTGAGCCTCTGGAAATAGGCGCGGGTTATGCCTTCGGCGCGCTGGAGGGTACCGTCTTATGCGTAATCGGCGGGTTGCTCGGCAGCCTTGTTGTGTTTGCATTTGTCCGTACTTTCGGCGTGCGTGTTGTGGAGCTGTTTTTCCCCATTGAGAAAATAAACAACTTAAAATTCCTGAAAAACGCTAAGCGGCTGGAGGTTGTTACTTTCCTTATATTTATGATACCCGGAACACCAAAAGACCTTATGGTTTACTTTATAGGTCTTACGAAAATAAAAACGCTGCATTTTATTCTTATAACAAGTATTGCCCGTCTGCCGTCCATCGTGACCTCTACTATCGGCGGCAATGCGCTGGGAATGCAAAACTATGTTTTTGCGATTGTGGTATTTGCGGTAACACTTGTGATAAGTGCCGTAGGCTTTGCCGTTTATCGCATAATGTGCAAAAAGAATGACACAAAACAGCCGTGAGGCTGTTTTTTTATTAAAAACCTATTGAAAAATTTGAAAATAGTGGTACAATATATTAGCAGTCTTAAATAAAGAGTGCTAATTCTAATAAAAGGGTGATATATAATGGCTAAAAAACAATTTAAGACAGAGTCGAAGAAATTACTCGATATGATGATAAACTCTATATACACGCACAAGGAAATATTTCTGCGTGAGCTTTTGTCTAATGCGAGTGACGCGATAGACAAGCTGTACTATCGTTCGCTTACCGACGGCGATGTCGGTTTGTCAAAGGAGAGCTTTGAGATAAAGCTGTCGGCAGATAAGGACAGCCGCACAATCGTGATAGAGGATAACGGAATAGGCATGACAAGGGATGAGCTTGAAAACAATCTCGGTACAATTGCCAAAAGCGGCTCTTTTGATTTTAAAAATGATAATGAGAAAAAAGAGGATGTGGATATAATCGGTCAGTTCGGCGTCGGATTTTACTCGGCTTTCATGGTAAGCGACAGTATCAGCGTTGTCAGCCGTGCATACGGCAGTGAGCAGGCATATGAGTGGAAATCCTCGGGCATTGACGGATATACGGTGACTGAGGCACACAAAGACAGCTGCGGTACGGTAATCACGCTTCATGTCAAGGAGGATGCGGAAAACGAAAATTACAGCGAGTTTCTTGATAAGTATCGTATTCGCGCGCTTGTCAAAAAATATTCGGATTACCTTCGTTATCCTATAAAAATGGATATGGAAAAGAGTGTGCCGGTCGAGGGCAAGGAAGGCGAGTACGAGACCGTTGTTGAAACGCAGACTCTTAACAGTATGATTCCGATTTGGAAAAAGCAGCCGTCTGAATGTACGGATGAGGAATATGAAGGCTTTTACAGAGAAAAATTCTTTGATTACGAGTCACCGCTGAAAATTATTCATTCCAAATTTGAGGGTTTAACGTCCAGTGACGTTTTGCTTTTCATACCAAAGCACGCGCCGTTTGATTATTATACGAAGGATTTTGAAAAAGGGCTACAGCTTTATTCCAGCGGCGTTCTCATAATGGATAAATGCGCAGACCTTCTGCCCGACTATTTCAGCTTTGTGCGCGGCGTGGCGGACAGCGCCGATCTGTCTCTTAATATCTCCCGTGAGACGCTTTTCAGCATGATGCGCAGCTTAAGAGCATCGCGAAAAACATCGAGAAAAAAGTCAAAAACGAGCTGCTGAAAATGCTGGAAAATGAGCGTGAAAAATACGAGGAATTTTTCAAGGCTTTCGGAATTCAGCTTAAATACGGATTGTATTCCGATTACGGTACCCATAAAGACGTATTGAAGGATCTTATTCTCTTTATATCATCGGCTGATAAAAAGTACGTTTCGCTCAAGGAATACGTATCGCGTATGAAGGAAGAGCAGAAAACAATATATTATGCTGCCGGAGAGACTGTGGATAAGATTGACATGCTGCCGCAGGTAGAAGCCGTTAAGGACAAGGGCTTTGAAATACTGTATCTCACTGATGATGTTGACGAATTTGCGCTTAAAATGCTCGGTAAGTACGACGATAAGGACTTCACAAATGTCTGTGACGGCGGGCTTGATATCTTATCCGACGAGGAGAAAAAGGACCTTGAGGAGGAAAACAAACAGTATGAGGATATGTTTAAATGCATGAAAGAGGCACTCGGAGACAGTGTAAATGTTGTTCGCTTTACAAAGTCGCTTAAAATCATCCTGTATGTCTTGTAAGCGAGGGCGAGGTCTCGTTGGGTATGGAAAAAGTACTTGAAAAGATGCCGGAAAACGGCGCGGCGCCGGTAAAGGCTCAGACAGCGCTTGAAATTAACGAGTCCCACCCGATTGCACAAAAGCTGCGCGAGCTGTACGGCAGCGACAGGGAAAAGCTTTCGCAGTATGCAAAGATACTCTATGCACAGGCGCGCCTTATCGGCGGAATGACGGTGGATAACCCGACAGAGCTTGCGGGTCTTGTCTGCGGACTCATTTCGTAAATTAAATACCTCTCCGGATTTCGGAGAGGTATTTTTATTGATTGTACCCTTTCTGTAAAAATCACTCTTTCTTATCTGCAACAGAAAGAGTGATTTTCACTTTTGAGAATATCCCAAGCCATTATACAAGCGTGAATTTACTAAATAAGTTGCTTAGAAAAGTAAAGTATGAGTTCATCATTGTTCACGCAAGTCTCATACTGTTCCAAACGCTCTCCGTTAAACCAAACACCACTACCGTCCGGAATATATCCACGCTTGACATACATCCTTTGTGCAACGCCATAGCCATAGTGAAGTCCTACTCCAAGACAAATAGTAGGTGAATATTCCTTAACATAATTTTCGATAGCATCCATGATTGCAGTCCCGATACCATTTTTCTGATACTTTTTCAGCACATTGAAATCCGCAATTACAGGAATATTTTTATCCTTGAACGGTCACGATATGTCATGAGAAATAAGGGTGGCATATCCTATCGCAATTCCGCCGACTTCAGCCACAAACATTTTTCTTGTACCATTTTCCTGCTCATTATAATACATCTGATATTGTTCTACAGGTTTGTGCCAGCCTTGTTTTTCAAACTCAGCCGGGAATTCAGCTATATCTGATTTTAACATTTTCTGATTTTAATTTTCATAAGTTCTCCAAATTGATTTTTGCATATCTATTTATAATCAAAAAAACAAGATTCGCTTGCGAGCTTAATTTCAGTTCTGTTCACATACTCGTTTAATGCCTTTTCCCAATCCGAAACAAATTGTGGGTCTGAATTGCGGATTGCATATTTACAATAGCCGATTTCTCTTTCCGCAACATTGAACCCTGTTGGGACACAGTATATACTTTCTTGCCCTTTTACCAAATCTGCACCAAACGTATTAATCTGCAGAGATTTAAAATAGAATAGATTTTTTGCCATATATAAAAGATAACGCTCATCTGGAACATTACATGTGATGAATTCCTTGTTGCCTAATTTTTTTCGAACCTCTAGCGGGGAAAGAATGTTGTTTTTTTCATCCAAAAAATATCGTCCGTTGCCCGCATCAATCATAATCCATTTATTCATCTCTTCAATGTACACCATTGAAACAACATGGGTCTCAAAATCATACGGGGTAAAAGGTAAACAATGTAGTATTCTTGATTTAATTCCTAAAGCAAGACAACACTCTGTAAATACTATTGCCTGTAATCTGCAATATACACCAAATTCGCTGCCTTTTTGAAATGAATAGTCGAGAATGCTTAAAGAATTTTTTTCTAAAAATTCGACATCCTTTGTTCTCCATTATGTAAAACATTTTGGGAACACCATTCCATCAATCTAATTACTTTTTCAAGTGTGCTTCCATTTCCGATTACATTTAATAAATTATATTTATTTATTAACTCATCATATTCTGGGCATTTAAAATTATAAGAAAATTTTATATCAGTAGCACCATCAAAAAACGAAAAAACCCTTAATGCTCCTAATAAAAGGTCTTTTTTCAGCCATCTTTACACCTCCGAAAATCTTGATTTATTTGTTGCATTATAGCACTTATATATGAATTTTTATCTTTTTGCATATTTGTATGAATTACAGAGCCGGTCATACTCTTCAACGGTCGAGACGGACGGGCTTAGCCCGTCATAGATAAGTGAGTTAGCTCCTGCTTATGTGACAGACAGAAGGGCGAAAGCAATTAGTGCTTTCGCCCTCACATAGTATGTTTTCTTATATCTGACCGTATCGTTTTATATCGCCGTAGGAAATCCGCGCATCATTTGGGCACTGAATTGGTAAAAATCATTGTTGCTATAAGTGTCTTAATGGGCGAGTAAGCCTATACTTGTAAGGGGGCTACATTTCAATACATTTTTAAAGAACAAAATCAAATACTGTTTTTTGTACCGTAGAGCATGTCAAATGTCATAATTATTTTGGCAATCTGTGCGCGTGTGGCAAATCCTTTCGGTTCAAGCTCGGTAGGCGTCATTCCGTTTATTATCCCGGCACTGTTTGCCCACTCCATAGCTTCTTGGGCAAATTTGCCGATTTTATCTTTATCGGTGTATTGGTACAGAGTACTTTTGCCGCTTGTGTCATAGCCCTTGAAGCGTGCATATCTGAAAAGAATTGTTGCCGTCTGTTCGCGGGTTATAAATGTGTCCGGCGCAAATTTATCATGGCTTATACCGTTAATAATTTTGTTGTCTGATGCCCATTTTATGTAACCTGTGTAGTATTTGTTTTGGCGGACGTCGCTGAATACGGTGTCGGCGTTTCTGTTTTCGTCAACACCCTCCAGTCTGCCGATAACCGTAACAAGCATTCCGCGTGTAAGGTTTGTGCCCGGCTCAAATGTGTCCTCTGTCATTCCGTTGAAAAGATTGTTTTCAACAACGTATGCTATGGGCTTGAAAGCCCAGCTTGTCACTTTTACATCTGTCATTTTGGACTCGATTGCATGTATAGTTCCGTCGTTTGAAATCTCTATTCCGTAGACCTTTGTTCTGACAGTGTTTCCCGTTTTGGCGGTAACCTTCAGCGTGTGCATGCCTGTATCGGGTCTTTGGAATGTGCATTTATAAGGATAACCTTTTTCCGACGCGAGCACTTTCCCGTCCAACTCATAGCTGACTGTGCTTTCGGCGCCCGGGTAGTATGAGCAGGTATAAAGCGTAATCTGATTTGCCGCTTCATTGAGATTTTTCAGCTTTATGTAGTTCTGACCGCTGACCTGGGTCGTTTTTTGCATCGCAATGTTTTGGTTTACGGTCTGTATATATGTATTATACATTTCCGAGTTGTTTTTAAGAGAATAGCTTGTTCCCGCAAAATCGGTGTTGAAATAATAAACAGCTCTTATTTGCGGGTACACCATGTTTACATATGTATAAAAATAACGCAGAGATTCTTTTGCGTGTGCCAGCGTCTGAATTCCTTTGGAATCCTGATAGGCAAACCCGCATTCGCTGACAGCTATCGGCTTGCGGTCACCGAATTCTTCAACGATATTTTTTATTCTGAGCAGCTGATTTTCGTATCTTCCGCGGCCGTACCATGCGTCTGTCTGGCTGCCGGCTTCACTTGAAGCTGCGGCTGATATCTTGCCGTAGGTTGACATGCCCACCCAATCCACATATTCATCGCCCGGGTAAAAAATCCGTCGCGGTGTAGTTCCAGTTGGAGATATCATTCGGGGAGTACATCATGGCGCAGTTTGGTGCCAGCCTGTGGACATAATCTGCGACTGTTGCAAAAGCCTCCTTGAATTTGTCCGTAAACTGTTTTTTCTGTTGCTGAGTTGTATAATTATCAAGATCCTCCCAGCAGTTTACTTCCGCGCCGAAACGGATTATAAACTTAAAATCCTGGTCGGCAAGCCATTTGACGTTTCTTTCTATATATTCACGCGTCTCATCCGCGCAAACCAGCTCTAAGTCTTCATACGTCTCGTTAGGCACGTTCCAGCCTATTTCTACAAGGTCGTACTCGTTTGGCGGCAGCTGCCAGTCAAACGAGCCGATATCCTCAGTGAAAAACTGCACGTAAATCAGCTTGGCGCTCTGGTTTCCGCCGATGTAATCGCTGCACATGCCGTAATATGTTCCGAAATTGCTTTCGGGCTCGTTGATTTGTCCGAAGTACGGAACATCACTGCTTGTTTCCGATTCGGTGTATACTTCAAAGATACCCTCGGTCTGTGCTATCATCGCCTCTGTCAGCATTATTTTGTCTTTGTAATCTTTGCCGTTGTCATTCAGCCAGACAAAACATTCAAGCGCTTTGCGGTAGTATTGGCACGCTTGCGTATAAAGCCCGCTTTTTTCATATTCGATTGCCGCCCGTTCTCTCGGAAACGCAAGCCTGAGATATTCGGTCTCATTGCTCGGAGCGGGATACACTGCCTCTATTCTTTTGACACAGGAAATAATTTCATCCGAATTTCCGCTTTCCAGCGCCTTCAGATAGTCAGCCTGCACGTCCCAGTAGCTTTCGGCTGAGACATAGCAGGACAGGGCGGTAAATGATAACACTGTACATAAAATAAAAGACAAGATTTTTTTTCGCATATTTTCCCTCCGGAATCAGTAAGTGTATATATTATAACATGATATTAATATTCAGTCAAATGACATTAAATGTAAGAAGTACCGGCTGAATAATCAGCCGGTACGGATTTAAAGCTCCGATAAAATTTTATAGGTCGCTTCGGTGGGCTTTGCAACAAGCCGCTTGATTTTGACACCCATATCGGAAAACCGTTTTTCATATTCGGTCATGATATTGGGTGTGTCTGTCGAGTGGAGATCACGTGTTACCTCCGATAAATCGAAGCCAAGCTCCGTGAGCTCTTCAAGCGTAAATTCAAACAGTCCGTCATTGTCTGTTTTAAAGCGTATTTCTCCGCCGTCTTTCAGAAGCGGCAGGTAGTATTTTATCATTTTTCTGTGAGTCAGTCTGCGCTTGGCATGAGCGGATTTGGGCCATGGGTCGCAGAAATTTATGTAAATAACATCCGCGCACTTTTCGGGCATAACCGACGGCAGTATCTCGGCGTCGGCGCAGATAAATCTGATGTTGTCAAGCCCTGCGGCATGAGCCTTTTCCATGCCCATTAGTATGCAGTCCTTAACCCGTTCTACGGATATAAAGCTGCGGCTTTGATTTTGAGCGGCACACTGTGTTATGAACCCGCCCTTGCCTGAGCCTATTTCCATTTCCAGCTTTTTATCTCTGCCGAAAATATCATAAAAGCCGTCCTTGAGCGACGGCTCCGGCGTGAGTGCAAGCCCGGCGCAGCGCTCAAACCTTGTATCTCTGTTCTTCTTTCTTCTCAGTCTCAATTTCGGTTCTCCTCCAAAAGGCGTGTAATAACGTGCTGTGCAAGCAAAAGACCGGCGGTTGACGGAACGTATGATATAGAACCGACAGTGCGTTTGCCGCCGTCGTAAATTTCATTTTCAGGCTGTATGACAGGTGCTTTTGAGTATAATACCTCAAGCCTTATAACTCCCGCCTTTTTCAGCTCGCATCTCATTTTCCGCGCCAGCGGACAGCCGCTTGTTTTAAAAATATCGCAGATTTCAAACTGCGTTGCGTCCAGCCTGTTTCCTGTGCCCAGACAGGATATTATCGGCGTACCCGTCCTGTATGAGTATTCGGCAAGCGCCGTTTTTGCAGGGACAAAATCTATTGCGTCAATTATGTAATCTGCATTGCGGTCAAGCAGCTCATACGTATTATTTCTGTCTATAAATTTTGCAATTCCCGTAAAATCAATGTCGTGGTTTATTGATTTGGCGCGTATTTCGGCAGCGTCTGTTTTCAGCATGCCGACAGTATCCGCTGTCGCTATTAACTGGCGGTTTAAATTGCTTTTTGCCACTTTGTCGGCGTCAATTACCGTGATTTTGCCGATGCCTGCACGCACCAGCGCCTCAAGCGCGTATGAACCGACGCCGCCGCAGCCGCACAGCAGTATATGCGAGCTTTCAAGTCTTTTTAATCCGCGCTCTCCGATGAGCGCTTTTGTACGTGTAAATATTTCCATTGTTTTATATTATAAATTACGGCTGCCGTATTTGGGCAGCCGTAAGCATGTGTTCTCAACCCGCGTATGCCGTCAACCGCATACTTTAATCCCTGCGAAATGTCACAGGTGGGAGTTCGCCGTCACCCTTCACAGGCTTCCGTATCAGGCAAAAGCCGGTACGGCTTGCTCACAGGGCTTCGAGCATCATTCCCGTATAATTAATGTAGGCTTAAAATAAACAGTCAACGCACACCGCAGGCAGTGTGTTTTCAATCAAGTATCAGGTCTTCAAATGTCTCTTCAAATACCCGCGAAACACGTGCCAGCTCATCGTCATCGTCGATAGTGACAAGTATTTCCTCACCCGCGTCATCTTCAATGGTCTTGAGAATGAACAGCGTGCCGTCGCTTTCAAGCTGCTTTTTCGGGTCGTCAAAAAGTTCGATGAGTCCGACATAAATTGTGCCGTCCATTTCAACCGAACCGAAATGCTCAAACTGAAGCTCCGTGCCGCTCTCGTCGGTAAGCGTGATTATATCGTTTCCGTATTCGTTTGCCATTCAAAGTTCCTCCGCTCTTTTCTGATATAAGTATAACACAATGCCGGTGAAAATAAAAGCCCATTCAAAAAAATTTTACACATTTAGCTTCATGTCGCCGTTTTTAATCCAGCCGATTTTGCGCAGAATTTCGGAAAACAGCAGTGAGAGTGCGGCGGGTGCCAGAAAATACATAACAATAATTTCAATAAGTACGATAACGGATGAGGTTCCCGCTCCTGTCATAACCTGAAATGCGGATATAGGCCCGACAAGCCCCGACGTACCCATGCCGGAGCCTACTGCGTTGCTTGTCATTTTGAGCACTGCCGACGAAATCGGCCCGAGAATAACGGAAGTAAGGGTTGCCGGAATCCATATTTTCACATTCCGCACTATATTGGGCATCTGTATCATGGATGTACCGATACCCTGAGCTATAAGTCCGCCGAGCTTGTTTTCGCGGTAGCTTGCAACCGCAAAGCCTATCATCTGCGCACAGCAGCCGACAGTTGCGGCACCTGCCGCAAGACCTGTAAGCCCCAGCGTAACGCCGATAGCGGCAGAGGAGATGGGCAGTGTCAGTGCGATTCCCATCAGCATGGAAACTATTATTCCGCCGATAATCGGATATTTATCGACGTTGAAATTAATCATCGAGCCGATAAAGTTCATAAATTGTGAAATGGGCGGCCCCATAAGCAGACCGATAACCGAGCCGCTGATAATGGTGACAAGCGGCGTGAGAATAATGTCCATTTTGGTTTTGCCCGCAACAAGCCGTCCAACTTCTATGCCGACAAGCGCCGCGATAAATGCGCCGAGCGGCTCTCCGACGCCGGCGAGCGTTAAAACAGTGCCGTCAAGAACCGTTCCGTCAATTATTTTAGAGGCAAAGCCGCCTACCATGCCGCAGACGCCTGCCGAGACGGTGAGCAGCGGCGAGCATTTGAACTTGCTTGCAACTCCCACGCCTATGCCGATTCCCATCATCGCCTTTGCGACCTTTGACACAAGCACAATCATATTGCCTATGTATCCGCCGAGCAGCACACCTATCTGCTCTGTGATGGTGCCGATGATAAGAGTTGAAAAAAGACCTATCGCCATGCCGGAAAGTCCGTCGATGAATATGTGCTCAAGAACTTTTTTCAAGCTTACCGAAAAATTTTTCTTTTCCATATTTTCCTCCGTAAAAATATTTTGCTGATATTATAATCAAAAAAAACATTTATTTCAATTAAAATGCGATATTTTGTAAATAATGATAAAAGCAAGTGATTTTTAATTTGATATGTGTTTATATTTACATTAAATTATAAAGGAATCGGTGACTTTATGAAAAAGACAAGAACGGGTCTTATAATAGAAACGATGGAAGCGGCAAGTGCCGCCGGGGTGACTCATGCCGCCCGTGCGGCGACGGTACGGCACGGCGCATGCACCGTCACCACCGTAAAAGTCGAAAACGACGACGATGCAAGGCTTTTTGAGCGTGAAAAGGGAACATATGTCACGGTTGAAACGGACAGGGTTTATCGCATTACCGACAATGACTTTGAATCAATCGTTACCGTACTTGCCGATATAATGCGATCGCTTATGCCTAAGACTGCGGGCAGGATTTTAATTGCCGGCATCGGTAACCGCGCGATAACAGCGGACAGTCTCGGCCCGAAATGCGTGGACAGAATTATTGTGACACGCGGGTTTGAAAAGGTTATGCCGGAGCTTATAAATGACGGAACCTATGCCAGCGTCAGTGCCATTTGCTCCAATGTCTTCGGAGTGACGGGGATTGAAAGCGCCGAGCTTATCGGCGGAATTGCAAAAATGCTTGAGCCGTCGCTTATTATAGTTATTGACGCTCTTGCCTCGACCTCGGTCAATCGCCTTTGCAAAACCATTCAGCTTTCGGATACCTCCCTGACCCCCGGCGGCGGCGTTGACAACGCACGCGGGAAAATATCGCCCGACAATCTCGGTATTCCCGTTTTATCGGTCGGTATGCCGACTGTTATGGATGTCGGTACGATTTTGTCAAATGCGGGCTGCACCGAGGATAAAGCGCGTGAGCTCCTCGGACAGTTCGGGGATTCCATGATAGCTATGCCGACGCGCATTGACAGTGCAACCGATATAGCGGCAAAGCTTATTGCCTTTGCTGTAAACAAGGCGCTTCACCGCGATATGACGACAGAGGATATTCTGAGGTTTTTATATTGAAGCAGTATTAAAAAACTGTGTTAAATTGACTTTGTACGGCATATGCTTTCATAAAGGATGTGAGAGTATTGAACAGAGTAAAGCTCAGACAGATAAAGGCAGCAGTAAAATCCGTTTTTTGCATTGCGCTGTGCGTTGTTGTGTCAGTCGGTGTGCTGCGGCTTTTCGGAAAGCAGATTGCAAACAGCGCTTATGATTATACATTCGGTGAATTTGAAACCGATTTGCTCAGCCTTGAGTACGGCATTACGGGTAAATCGGAAAGCGGGGTGTCAGCGGTCGGTACTGATGATTTTATCATGTACGCCAGCAATGCCTTTACCGACAGTGAGGACGGGGAGCAGCAGCCGCAGGCTTCTCAGCTTGCAAACAGCAATGCTCAGAACAGCGAGTCTCCCGCAGTTACCGATAACCCCGACGCCGTGGTTGTAAACCTTTCCGCGCTTTCGGGAAAATATAAAAACTACGGAGGCACATCAGTTATAAATAACACGGATTATGATGTGACAGGGCTTTTATATGCCGATTATACTCCGCCTAAGCTCAATAAAGAGGAGCCGTATATTCTTATCTATCATACTCACACATCGGAAGAGTATTACGGCGGCGGGAGTGTCGTGGATGTCGGAAACGCGATGCAGGAGGAGTTTGAAAGACTCGGATATAAAACAATACATCTGACGGAGGTGTACGATAAGGAGCAGTTCAGCGGCGCTTATTCACGCTCTATAAAGGGAGTGGAGGAAATGCTTGAAAAATATCCGTCTATAAAGCTTTGCTTTGACGTTCACCGCGATGCGATAACTACGCAGAGCGGCGATACATACAGACCCCTGACTCAGATAGACAATAAGAACACGGCGCAGGTTATGCTTGTGTGCGGTACCGACTCCAAGGGCTTAAAGCACCCGAACTGGCGTGAAAACTTCAAGTTTGCACTCGATATTTCACGTACGATGGGCGAGTGCTACGGCGCGCTGTCGCGTCCTGTAAATCTTCGGGGCGACAGGTTTAACACGCATGTCACGGACTATACTGTGCTTATGGAGGTGGGCAGCGCGGCAAATACTTTGGAGGAAGCCAAGAACGCCGCGGTATACACTGCCCGTTCCGTAATTAAAACGATAGAATAAAATATCCGGCTTGGCAAACCCAAGCCGGATATTTACTTTTATATTCTTACAGATATGTGCCGAAAAAGTGGTCAAACACAGCGTTTCCCGCCATGCGCTCCGGATGCCATTGCGTGCCCAGCAGCGGCAGCTCTGTGCCCTCTATTGCCTCGATAACGCCGTCGTGCGATGCAGCGGCAACGGTAAGTCCGCTCCCTGTCAGGTGGACGCATTGATGATGATATGAATTAACTATCGCGCGCAGTCCCAGAGCCTCTTTCAGCTTTGAGCGCGCAGATATTTTTATCTCGTGCATACATTCGGTTGCGCCGCAGTTGGAGTGACACAGATTAAGCATGGACGGAATATCCTGTATAAGCGTGCCGCCCAGCGCTGTATTTATGCTCTGCATACCCTTGCAGATACCGAGAACGGGTTTTTTTCTCTTTATAAATGCTTTAATAAGCTCCAGCTCGTACTTATCAAGCTCTGTATTGAATTTTAAATTATCCTTCCACGGCTTTTGCCCGTAAAATGCCGGGTTCATGTCACCGCCGCCGCAGACAACAAGACAGTCGCAGTACCTTGATGTTTTGTCCGCGTTTTCGGGATAGGGCACAAAGGTATCGACCCCGCTTTGATGAATATGCTCAAAATATCTTTTGTTTATATTTGAAACTCCGTTTTCCACAACCCCGAATACAGCTGCCTTTGCCATTTCATTTCCTCCTTGAATATTTGGGAATAATGCTATATAATACAATAACATATTATTTATCCCATGACACTCATTATGTCATAAAAAGATAGTATTTTCAAACTAAAAATCAAGGTGATATAAAATGATATATTTTGACAACAGCGCTACAACAAAACCGAGCCGCGGATGTATTGCCGCAGTCACCGAAGCGATGGAACGGCGGTTTGCCAATGCCTCTTCGCTTCACCGTGAAGGCGTTTTGGCAAAGAGCGACATTGACAGCTGCCGCAAGGCGCTTTCTTTACAGCTCGGCTGCGGCGCGTCGGAAATTCTTTTAACGCCGGGCGGCACGTTTAGCAACAATCTTGCCGTAAAAACCGCGGTGGAGATGCAAAGGCGGCGCGGCAGCCGTATCGTCATATCCTCGGTTGAGCACCCCAGCGTTTCGGAGTGCGTAAAGGCGTATGAAAGCGCGGGCTTTGAGGTTGTGCCCTGCAATCCGTTAAACGGTGATTTTGAAAAATATATCAATGACAAAACAATCCTTGTCTCCTGTATGTATGTAAATAACGAAACGGGCCTTATCCTGCCGGTTGAAAAGCTGGCGGGTATTATCGAACAAGCCGGCGCACCTGCGCTTTTGCATATTGACGCTGTGCAGGCATTGGGCAAGCTGCCCGTTGACGTCAGCCGCCTTGGCTGTGATATGCTGACAGTTTCCGCGCATAAAATCAACGGACCTAAGGGCATCGCTGCGCTGTATGTACGCCGCGGCGTGCGTATAAGTCCGCTCACCTACGGCGGCGAGCAGGAAAATTCGCTTGTGCCGGGTACGTACAATTCACCCGCCTGTGCCGGCTTTGCCGCCGCCCTGCGTGAGCTGTCGGATAAGGATACGGCGCATATAGAGCGGCTTTACTGTCACTTTACGACCCGTGCCCGCGAGTTTGATTTCATCCGCGTTAATACCTTCGGTGAGCACGCGCCTCATATTATCAATATAACATTTGACGGCTACTTGGGCGAAAACGTGCTTCACTATCTTGAGCAGTTCGGTATATTCACCTCACAGGGCTCCGCCTGTTCCTCTCACTCAAAGACAAAATCGCGTACTTTGGAGGCGCTGGGCGCTGACAGGCGCACCGCCGACTGCTCGCTGCGCTTAAGCTTTGATTTTGACAATACCGAGGCGGAAATAGACGAATTTTTCACCGCCTGTGCGCAGATACCGCAAAGGCTGATACGCTTCTATAAATAGTTGACATTGTATCACTTGTGTGATACAATAGCATACATAATAAAAATAAAGGATATACTATGAAAGAAATAATTCTGGCAAAATGCGGAGAGCTTGTTCTCAAGGGGCTTAACAGAAGCAGCTTTGAAAAAACTCTTATCAGGAATATAAAGCGCGCTTTGCAGCCGCTGGGTGAGTTTGACGTTTCGATTATGCAGTCGACAATATATATTGATAAAGATGGCGGTATAGATGATACAGCCGCTGCGTTTTCATATGTTCGCCGTGTGTTCGGAATCGCGGCGCTCTGCCGTGCCGCCGTGTGCCGAAAGGACATGGAGGATATTAAAAAAACGGCGCTTGAATACTCAAAAAACGCTCTGCAGAAAAAACGTACCTTTAAGGTCGAGTCAAAGCGCTCAGACAAGCGGTTTGCCTTCAGCTCGCCGCAGATTTGCGCCGACGTGGGTGCGTATCTTCTCAAAAATATCGACGGGATTTCGGTGGATGTGCATAATCCCGATGTCGTGGTGACGGTTGAGGTGCGCGACCTTGCGGCATATGTCCACTGCGAAAACGTACCCGGTGCGGGCGGTATGCCCTACGGCAGCAGCGGAAAGGCGTGCCTTTTGCTGTCCGGCGGAATTGACAGCCCGGTCGCGGGATATATGATGGCAAAACGCGGACTTAAGCTGTCAGCCGTTCACTTTTTCAGCCCGCCGTATACGGGCGAGCTTGCAAAGCAGAAGGTTTTTGATCTTGCCTCTCAGCTATCCTGCTATTGTCCCGATATGGAGCTGTACCTTGTTCACTTTACCGAAATTCAGGAGCAGATTAAGAAAAACTGCCGCGAGGATTTGTTTACCGTTATAATGCGCAGGTTTATGATACGGCTTGCGGACGCCGCTGCCGATAAGTCGGGTGCGGGCGCCCTTATTACGGGTGAGAGTCTCGGACAGGTTGCAAGCCAGACGCTAAGAGCTTTAAGCATCACGGATGAGCTTTCACGGCACATAGTGCTTCGGCCGCTTATCGGTATGGATAAGGACGAAATTGTCGCCGTGTCGCGTAAAATCGACACGTTTGAAACTTCCATTCTGCCGTATGAGGACTGCTGCACGGTATTTACTCCCCGCCACCCCAAAACAAGACCCGTGCTGTCCGAGATACTTGAAGAGGAAAATAAGCTTGATATACCCGTACTTGTCGAAAATGCGGTCAGCAGGATGACCGTTGTAAAAATAGATTAAAGGAGTAAAACATGAAAAGTAAAGTAAAAAGCCATTTGACAGCGGCGCTTGTCACGCTTGTTGTCGCTGCGGTCGGTTTTTATTTCACGCTTCCGGCTATATCTGTTCATAATCCCGCGCTGCTCTTGGATATTGTGGTGCTGGTGGCGATATATTATGTCGTATTTTTGATATCGTCAAAGCGCGGCAGCGGAGTCATTATGCCGCATGAGGTAAAGCCCATGCTGAAAATGCTGAGAATTCCCGTTATTGTCGCCGCGTGCGCCGCTGCTGTATACATTATCGGCTCTCTCACAGGCGCCGTTATATTCAACGCGGGCAGGTACAGGGAGCTTCTGACTGTGGAATCGGGTGACTTTCAGGAGGATGTTGACGCTATATCCTATAATCAGATTCCCACGCTTGACAGTGCCAGCGCTATTCGCCTGGGCGATAAAAAGCTGGGTGAGCTGTCTGATATGGTAAGTCAGTTTTCCGTTATGGAATATTACTATACCCAGATAAACTATAACGGCACGCCGGTGCGTGTTACTCCGCTTGAATATGTTGACGTATTCAAGTGGTTCAATAATGTAAAGGACGGCATTCCGGGCTATATTATGATTAACATGGTGAGCCAGGACGTGTCGCTTGTCCGCTTCTCCGATATCGGCTGTGCAAATATGAAATATTCAACGGCGGAGCATTTTCAGCGCAATCTTTACAGGCATTTGCGCTTTAATTATCCGACATATATCTTTGAGGAGCCTACCTTTGAGGTGGACGACAACGGAATTCCCTACTGGGTATGTCCGCGCATAGAGTATAAGATCGGTCTTTACGGCGGCCGTGATATCGGCGGCATTGTGCTTGTCAATGCAATAGACGGCTCCAGCGAGTATTATCCTGTGAGTGAGATACCCACATGGATTGACCGAGTATACAACGCCGACCTGATTATAGAACAGTTTGACTATTACGGAACCCTGCGCCACGGCTTTTGGAACTCCGTTTTCGGACAGAAGGACTGCCGCGAGACGACTGACGGATATAACTATGTGGCGCTGGATGACGATGTATATATGTATACAGGCGTAACCTCAGTTGCCGCCGACCAGTCGAATATCGGTTTTGTGCTGACAAATCAGCGGACAAAGGAGACAAAATTTTATGAGATAGCCGGCGCCGATGAATTCTCGGCAATGCGCTCGGCAGAGGGCGAGGTTCAGAACCTGCGCTATGAATCCACTTTCCCGCTGCTGCTCAATGTCGGAAACGAGCCGACGTATTTTGTCGCACTGAAGGATGATGCGGGTCTTGTAAAGATGTACGCTATGGTGAATGTCCGTCAGTACCAGATCGTTGCGACAGGACAGACGCTGCGCGAGTGCGAGGAAAATTATATAAAGCTTATCCGCAGTGAGGGTATAACGACAGAGGATACCTCCGAGGCAAAAGAGCTGACCGCAGTCATAGAGGATATAAGAACGGCGGTTATTGACGGCAACTCCTATTATTATTTCAGGCTTGCGGGCTCTGACAAATATTTTACGGCAAGCGTTTCCTCAAACAGCGAGATTGTGACCTATAATGCGGGCGATAACGTCACGGTTCGCTATAATGAAAGTGAGCTGTCCGTAATACCGGCAATAGAAATCAAACGCGCTTAGGGTGCAGATAAATAATACGTTAAATGTAATTGTGCCGTTGTGCAAAAGAGCTGGGGGATTTAATCCCCCGGCTCGATTTTGTGAAAAAACTTTTTAAAAAAGTATTGACAAATGTTTGCCGCTTTGTTATTATATTTAGGCATTCACAAAACGGACATGCGGGTGTAGCTCATCTGGTAGAGCGCAACCTTGCCAAGGTTGAGGTAGCGAGTTCGAGCCTCGTCACCCGCTCCAACAGGCGAGGCTAATAAGCCACGCTGGTTATTATTATCCCACTAAAACAAAAAAAGCGGACAACTTAAGGTTGTCCGTTTTTGTTTTAGGACGTTTTTGCCGATTTGTGACCGAAAAAATATTTTGAATATAGAATGATAGTGATTAAACAAAGTAATTGTTGGAAATAATAACTATTGTAAAACATGTTTTAAATATTTTTTACGGAGTGTGAAAATACAAAATGATAAAAAGAGGCGATATTTACTATGCCGATCTGTCGCCTGTTGTGGGCAGCGAACAGGGTGGACTGCGCCCCGTTTTGATTGTTCAGAACGATGTCGGCAACCGATACAGCCCGACGGTTATTGCCGCCGCTATCACCAGTCAGGTGAACAAATCAAAGCTTCCAACCCATATAGAGCTGAATGAGCGCTACGGTCTGTCGAAGGAATCCGTGATTTTGCTTGAACAGGTGCGCACGATTGACAAGGCGCGGCTCAGAGAAAAAATGGGACATATAGATAATCAAACAATGGATATGGTCAATAAGGCAATTTCCGTGAGCTTCGGACTTTAAATTTACTTATTCCGATAAAAATCCCCGGCTGCAAAACAGCCGGGGATTTTTATATCTTATAAACTTGCGTATGTTATGGCTTCAGTGCTTTTTTCATCCAGGTGTGAGGATAACCCTGCTCAAGCTCTGTTTCCCCGAAAGCGGTATATCCGATTTTCCGATAAAAGCCAACAGCGCGCTGCTGTGCATGTATATATGCCGTGCCGCCGCCTCTTTCTTTAATTACATTTTCCGCCGCGCGCACAATTTCGGCGCCCAGTCCGTTTTTTCTCTGTTCCTTTACCACGGCTATTCTGCCTATAATGTATCTGTTTTGTACCTTGTCGAAAAATACTCTTGCGGTTGCCGCGGCTTTGTTTTCAATGTATGCTACAAGGTGTACCGAAGCATCGTCGTCTTTGTCAAACTCATCGTAAAAGCCTTGCTCGTCGACAAAAACTGCAATACGTATATCCTTGGCGTCCTGCGGCAGTATGTCAGATATTCTGATGTCCATAAATCCTCCGAAATGCTCAATGTTTACTGTATTTTACTATAAAACGGCTTTTTTGACAAGTGCCGGTATGTTTATGTGTGCAAAAACGGTCTGTTTTTGGCTGTGATACGGTCTTGATTTGTATTGCCGTTTATATTATAATCCAGATTATAACGGTATAGGCGGTTTTTATATGAAAATTCTTAATTTCGGTTCCTGCAATATCGATTGTGTTTATTCGGTCGAGAATATTGTACGTCCGGGTGAGACTGTGCCTGCCTTCGGGCTGGAGCATTTTGCGGGAGGCAAGGGTCTCAATCAGTCGATAGCGCTTGCAAGGGCAGGCGCGCAGGTCTTTCACGCTGGCTGTATCGGCAGTGACGGGCAAATGCTGCGTAAGCTTCTGCAGGACAGCGGTGTAAATCTCAAATATCTGAAAACCGTTGACCGCAATACGGGTCAGGCGGTTATTCAGGTGGATTCACACGGTGAAAACAGTATATTGCTGTACGGCGGCGCAAATTTTGCCGTTACACGTGATTATATCGATGAGGTTCTTGCTGATTTTTCGGCGGGTGATTTTTGCTGATTCAAAATGAAATCAGTCAGCTTCCGTATCTTATAGAAAAAGCATATGCTGCGGGAATGCGGGTTATATTCAATCCCTCTCCGTTTCAGCAGTCTCTCGGAGATATTGACCTGAATAAAATATCGTATCTGATTTTAAACGAGATAGAGGCGGCGGGCTTTTCGGGACTTTCCGCGCCGGAGGAATTTGTGATTTGGTCGCGCCTGAATTATCCGAACCTTCGGGTAATTCTTACCCTGGGGAAAAACGGCAGTATTTATTTTGACGGTAATGCCCGTATTGAACAGAGCGCGTTTTGCGTCAAGGCGGTGGATACCACTGCGGCGGGGGATACGTTCACGGGTTATTTTGCGGCGGGCATTACCGGCGGCAAATCAGTGGAAAGGTCGCTTTGTCTTGCTTCCTGCGCTGCGGCAATAGCAGTGTCGAAAAAAGGCGCTGCCCCGTCTGTGCCGTCAATTAATGAGGTGGAAAAGCGCCTTGAAACAATGCTCCCTTATGAGTGCTCCGGTACGGAACAGAAAAAGCGAACGGTTAAGGCGTATTTTGAAAATCATCTGAGTGATGCTTCACTCGGCGGACTTGCCGCACAGCTTGGATACTGTCCGTCCTATACCGGACGATGGCTGAAAAACAATATCGGCGCGTCTTTTTCGGAGCTGCTGCTCAGTGCACGCTGCCGTATGCTTGCCGCTGAGCTGGAGGATACGGAGCTTTGCGTTTCGGAGCTGATAGCACGCACAGGATACAATAATGAAAGCTTTATAAGAAAAGCGTTTTACAGAGAATACGGCTGTACACCGCTTGAATACAGAAAAAGAAAGCAGGGCGAAAAATATGACAAATGAACAGTATTTGAAAAATCTTGAGGCTCCGACGGGAAAAATCGACGTTGTGCTCGATACGGACGCATACAATGAAATCGATGATCAGTTTGCTGTCGCGTATATGCTGAAGTATAAGAATAAACTGAACGTAAAGAAAATTTACGCCGCGCCGTTTTATAACAGCCGTTCGAGCGGGCCGGAGGACGGCATGCTGAAAAGCTATGATGAGATTGTGCGTCTGCTGGAGCTTGCCGGCGAAAATGAGCTTTGCAAAAGTGTGCTGCACGGCTCACGCGGGTACCTGCGGGACGAAAAGATGCCTGTTGCCTCTCCCGCAGCGGATGATCTTGTGCGTCTTGCATTGTCTTACAGCCCCGAAAATCCGCTGTATGTCGTGGCAATCGGTGCCGCTACAAACATAGCGTCCGCACTGCTGATTAATCCTGATATTGCAGAGAATATTGTTATTGTTTGGCTGGGCGGTCATGCCAGACACTGGTGTGACACAAAGGAGTTTAACATGAGGCAGGATATTGCTGCCGCGCGTGTTGTCATGAACAGCGCCGCGCCGTTTGTTCAGCTTCCGTGCTGCGGCGTGGTGAGTGAGTTTTCAACCTCGGCTCCCGAACTCAGATATTGGCTTTCAGGCAAGAATCCGCTTGCCGACTATCTGTGTGAAAACACCGTGCGTGAAGCGGAGCGGTATAAAGCGGGCATGGCATGGACGCGCGTTATCTGGGACGTCACTGCGGTCGCATGGCTCTTGAATGATAATGACAGATTTATGCGCTCCGAGGTAACCGATACTTTTCTGCCCGGCTATGATTTCAAATATGAGGCGAAACATTTGGAAAAGAAGATGCGTTATGTCACCTCTGTAAACCGTGATAAACTGATGAGCGACCTGTTTTTCAAGCTTACCGACAAATAATAAATCCCGCAGCCGACAGGCTGCGGGATTTATTGTCGCGTATCCTTTTACAAAAAATTCATTGATTTATATTTGAGTATATATTATAATATACTTTATAATTATACACTTTTGCAAATGAGGAATTATAATGTCAGAAAAAATTGATATATACGAAACCAAAAATCCGCTCAGACTGTACCCGCTGCTTGCCACACGCGGACTTGTAGTTATGCCGGACATTAAGGTCAGCTTTGACGTCGGCAGAAAAAGCTCGATAAAAGCGATTGAGACCGCTATGCACAACGGCCGTATGCTTGTCCTGTCCTCTCAGAAGGATATTTCGGAGGATGAGCCTGCGTCGGATAATGTGTTTGACATAGGTACTCTTGTCAAGGTTAAACAGGTGGTAAAAGTAAACGAGGACAGTCTGCGTGTTCTTGTAAAGGGTGTAGCCCGTGTTCAGCTGACGCAGATTTACAGTGACAGAGGTCATCTCAATACATATGCCATGCGCCTTGACGAACTTCCCGGTACGGTTGTCAGTGTAGAGCAGAAAGCGTCGCTGCGTATGCTCAAGGAGCTTTTTGAGGAGTACAGCGAGTATATTCCGAAGCCCGGAGAGGACGTGTTCGCTTCCGTTGTTGCGGAAAATGACCTCGGCGTGCTGTCGGATATCATAGCCGGCAATACGTATATGGGCTATGATATAAAGCAAAAGCTGCTGGAAATGATAAACCCGTATGAGCGCGCGGCATTTCTCATCGACAGCTTGCAGTCGGAAATCGAAGTCCTTAAAATGGAGCGTGAGATTGCCCTTCGCGTAAAAGAACAGATTGACAGTAATCAGCGTGAGTATTATCTCAAGGAGCAGTTAAAGGCGATTCGCAGCGAGCTGGGTGAGGATGAGCAGTATGACGATTCCCTCGGCGATTACAGCAATAAAATAGAAGCGCTGAACGCCTCTGAGGAAATAAAGGAAAAGCTTTATAAGGAGCTGGAACGGCTGAGCAAAATGCCGCCGATGTCGCACGAGGGCTCGGTTATTGAGGCATATCTTGACACTGTGCTGGATATGCCGTTTGGCGTAAAGACTCAGCTTAATACCGATTTGGCGCTTGCCGAAAAGGTGTTGAATAAAGACCATTACGGCATGGAAAAGGTCAAGCGCCTTGTGCTGGAGCATCTTGCGGTGCGCGCTCTGAGCGGGGACAGAGGACAGATTCTGTGCCTTGTCGGCCCGCCAGGAGTGGGTAAAACATCCGTCGCAAGGAGCATTGCAAAGGCTATGAACAGAGCTTATGCCCGCATCGCATTGGGCGGCGTGCGCGACGAGGCGGAAATACGCGGTCACCGACGCACATATATAGGCTCTATGCCGGGAAGAATTGCCGCTGCAGTGCGTAAGGCGGGAAGCATGAATCCGCTGCTGCTTCTTGACGAAATAGACAAGCTTTGCTCCGACTTTCACGGCGACCCTGCCAGTGCGCTGCTGGAGGTGCTTGACGGCGAGCAGAACGTAAACTTTGAAGACCATTATCTTGATATACCGCTTGATTTGTCCGACGTATTTTTTATAGCGACGGCAAATACTCTCGATACCATTCCGCGCCCGCTTTTGGACCGTATGGATATTGTTGAGATTTCAAGCTATCTCGACACCGAGAAAACAAGCATTGCCGAAAAGTTTCTTATACCGAAGCAGCTTAAGGCGGCGGGACTTAAGGCGTCACAGGTTCGCTTTGACAAGACTGCGGTGCCGGAGATAATTTCGTGCTATACAAGAGAATCGGGCGTGCGCGAGCTTGAGCGTAAAATCTCTGAAATTATGCGCCGCGCCGCGCGCATAATCGTATCGGGAGAGAGTAAATCGGTGCGTATCAGCGCTAAAAATATAGAAAAATTTCTCGGTACGCGCAAATTCCGCGATGAACCGCTTTACGAGGACGGAATGATAGGTGTTGTAAACGGGCTTGCCTGGACAAGTGTCGGCGGCGAGCTTTTAAATGTTGAGGTTTCGGTGCTGGAGGGCAGCGGAAAAATCGACTGCACCGGCAGCTTGGGAGACGTGATGAAGGAGAGTGTGCGCGCGGCGGTGTCCTATATCCGCTCGGTCGCATCTATCTATGATATTGACGCGGATTTTTATAAAAACCGCGATATACACGTGCATTTTCCGGAGGGTGCCGTGCCAAAGGACGGACCTTCCGCAGGTATTGCCATTGCAACGGCTTTAGCGTCGGCGCTCAGTCTCACTCCTGTGAAAAATACCGTTGCAATGACGGGTGAAATTACGCTTACGGGCAGAGTGCTTCCGATAGGAGGCTTGAAGGAAAAGACTATGGCGGCGTATAAAAACGGCGTGACAACCGTGATTATTCCTCACGGTAACCTGCCCGACCTTAAAGAAATAGATAAAACGGTTTATGAAAATATAAACTTTGTTGCGGTCAAAAAAGTGGATGAGGTCTTCCGCACGGCTCTTGAAACCGTTGCCAAGTCCTCCCGCGGGAGCCTTCCTGTTACCGAAAGCACGGTCGGCGCAAAGACCAAGCCCGCGGCGGTGCTTAACTGAAAGAGGTGCTTATGGAGCTTAACTTGAATAATGTGTCTTTGAAAATCTCCGCCGTTAAAAAATCGCAGTTTTTAAGCGACCTTCCGCAGATTGTTTTCTGCGGCCGCTCAAATGTCGGCAAGAGCTCTATGATTAACCGCCTGCTTAACAGAAAATCGCTTGCACGCACATCTGCAAAGCCGGGAAAGACGGCTACAATAAATTTTTACGATATTGACGGGAAGGCGTACTTTGTTGATCTTCCCGGCTACGGGTATGCCAAGGTATCTTACGAGGAAAAACGCAGATGGTCGATTTTTATGGAGGACTATTTCCGTTTTAACTGTGACAAGCGGCTTGCAGTCTCGGTTGTCGATCTGCGTCACGACGTATCTGACCTTGATATAGATATGGGCAGATATCTCTATGACGCCGGCATACCGTTTGTCGTTGCCGCGACAAAGGCGGACAAGCTTTCAAAAACCGCCGTACAGAAAAATCTTGAACAGCTGCGTCGGGTGTACGATTTTGAAAACGCGGTTGTTATTGCGTTTTCATCACAGACCGGTCAGGGAAGAGAGGAAATACTGTCGCATATAGAAGCGGCGCTTTCTTGAATTCGTTTTCGGGTTTACAGTCATTAAATACAGTCGATAATTAAAACACCGTAATAAGGATTAAACATGGATATATTTACAAATTTAGGACATACGTTACTTGCATATCTGAAGGATGCGCTTTATATTGTGCCTGTCGTTTTTATCTCTCTTACCTTTCATGAATGTGCGCACGGATATGCGGCTTATAAGCTGGGAGACCCCACCGCAAAGGAGGCGGGCAGGCTGACGCTCAATCCTCTCAAGCATATCGACCCTTTGGGACTGCTTATGATGATAATTATTCATTTCGGCTGGGCAAAGCCTGTCCCCGTAAATCCGTTGTATTTCAAGGAACCGAAAAAGGGCATGATGGTGACTGCCGCCGCCGGACCTGTTTCCAATCTTATCTTGGCGGTAGCAAGCTCGTTTTTTGCGGTATTTTTTAACTATGCTTATAACTACTCTTATTTTAATGAGATTTTGTCCAATGTTTTGCTTGTCGCGGCGATATTCTTTTACTATATGACGATAATCAATCTCGGTCTTGCCGTATTTAATCTTATACCTGTGTATCCTTTGGACGGCTCGCGGATTTTAGGCTTTTTTATGCCTGATAAATTTAATGATTTTATCCGCCGCTACGGACAGTATTTTTATATTGCCTTTTTGTGCTGATAATAACAACCGACTTTATTTCCCGGGCTGTCGGCACAGTACAGGGCACTTTGTTTGAGGGTCTTACCATTGTCTGGAATGTACCTGCAAGGTTTTTGGCAAGACTGCTTTTTTCATAGGGGGGATAACGGTTTGTTATGGAACGTCCCGTATTCAAGCTTGAGGTTTTTGACGGTCCGCTTGACCTTTTGCTGCATCTGATATCCAAAAATAAAGTGTCGATTTACGACATTCCCATTTCGCTTATTTTAGAGCAGTATATGGAGTATATCGACGACCTGAAAAAAATGGATCTTGAGGTTTCCAGCGAGTTTATCGAAATGGCTGCAAATCTTATGTATATAAAATCAAAGATGCTGCTGCCAAAGCCGCCCGAGGAAGAGGAAGACCCGCGCGAGCAGCTTGCGCGCTCGCTTGCCGAGTATAAGCGCTATAAAGAGGTTCTGCCGAAGCTGCGTGCGCTTGACGAAGCTGCCGGAGTTAAATACACCCGCCGCATGATGACGGTGGAATTTGATAAAAAGCATACAAGGGTGTATGATATATCCAAGCTGGAGGAGGCGTATCTGAATGCCTCGCGGCGTTTTGAATATATTAATACGTCGCCGATAAAAAATTTCAAGGGTATTGTCGGCAGACAGATAGCCTCTGTCAAGACTAAGATATTTACTGTGCTGCGTATGCTGACGCGCGGCAGACATGTGAGTTTTAAGTCGCTGTTTACAGCTTCAAAATCGCGCTCGGATATTGTTGCGACCTTTCTTGCGGTGCTGGAGCTTACAAAAAACGAGCGCATTACCGTAAATGACAGCGGCAGTGAAATTTATATTGATGTTAGCGAGAGGAAAAACACAGATGGAATTTAATTATATGACGGGCGCTCTGGAGGCGATACTGTTTGCAAGCGGTGAGCCTATCGAGCGGGAAAAGCTCGCACAGACGCTTGAGACAGACGTGCGTACGCTTGACGCCGCCGTTGACGGGCTGAACGAGTATTATTCCGATAATCAGCGCGGCTTTGAGATTTTAAAGCTGGACACATGCTTTCAAATGACAACCCGCGCATTTTACGGAGAAATTACACGGCGGGCACTGGATCATCGGCGCAATACTCCGCTGTCAAACGCCGCGATGGAAATTCTTGCGGTTATAGCATATAATCAGCCTGTCACAAAGGGATATATTGAGCAGATTCGCGGCGTGGACTGCTTTTACGGTATAAATTCGCTGATTGAAAAGGGACTTGTTGAGGAACGCGGCAGACTGGACGCGCCGGGACGTCCTCATCTGTACGGCACAACGGCTGATTTCCTGCGCTGCTTCGGGTTGGAGTCTTTAGATGATTTGCCCCGGCTTTCCGGAATAGAACTGCCGGAGGGTGAGCAGGCGTCTGCGGCAGTGCCGGACGATGCGCAGCAGGTGCTTCCCATATGATGTGGTGGTGGCTTTTGCCCGCGTTTATAGTACTGCTGCTTTTTTGTCCTGTCTATCTGTACGGCTATTACGACGGTGAGTTTCGCATTGCCGTCAGGTTTTTATTTGTGAAATTTCGTATACCGCTCAATAAGTCAAAATCGGATAAAAAATCACGTAAATCAAAAAAGACCTCTAAATCCGAAAAAAAGCAAAAAAACCGTAAAATTAAAACAGACGGCGGCGGTTTTTTGACTCAGCTTAATAATTTTAAGGATATGCTGATATCGGCAAGAACACATATTCTGAAAGCGTTTCGCATAAAGCGCTTTAAGGCTGATATTACCGTGGCGTCCGATGACCCGTGCGCGACCGCGCTGCTTTTCGGCGGTGTAAACGCCGCGGCGCATATTATCGTTTCGGTGGTGGACGCTCTGATTACGGTTGATAAACGGGATATCAATATCAGCGCGGATTACGGCTCGGATAAAACAGAGGTTTATGTTGACGTCATATTCAGGACGTTTTTGTATAAATTGCTTATCGGCTTGATATTATTTGCAATAGATGGTACAATAAAATCAAAGGAATAAAAGGAGAATTAAAATGGCAGAGCATGTAGAGCAGGTTTTGAATAATGCGATTGACGGTCTGAAAAAAATGATAGATGTTGACAGCGTTGTCGGCAATCCGATAAATATTTCGGACAGTACAACCGTAATTCCCGTGTCAAAGGTGTCGATGGGCTTTGTTTCGGGCGGCTCAAGCTTCGGCAAAGCTCCGGTGTCGGATAACTTCGGCGGCGGTGCCGGCGGAGGAATTAAGATTTCCCCCGTCGCATTTCTTGTTATAACAGACGGAAACGTGCGTCTTGTAAACGTCACCGATACTCCCGACCAGACCGATAAAATATTTACTAAAATTCCCGAGCTTATCGATCAGATTAGCGCGCTTATATCAAAGAAAAAAGAGGAAAAAAACGACAGCGCTCAATTATAGATAATTATGAATAACTTGAGCCACCTGCCAATACAATAAATTGACAGGTGGTTTACGGTGATAAAATACATATTTATACGTTGTGTAAGATATACGGTTATTTTTTTGTCAGTTGCGGCGATATCTCTGGGCATTCCTTTCAGCGCCGGTGCGTACAGCGCCCGTTCCATGATTCTGATGGAGGAGTCGACTGAGACAATACTTGTTGATATCAACTGCAATAAGGTTCTTCCGATGGCAAGCACTACAAAAATCATGACGGCGCTTGTTGTTCTGGAAAATGCCGACCTTAATGCAAACGTCGTCATTCCGGCGCAGGCATGCGGTGTAGAGGGCTCATCGATGTATCTTATTGCAGGCGAAACGCTGTCTGTGCGCGATCTGCTTTACGGCTTGATGCTCACCTCGGGCAACGATGCTGCGGTGGCGCTGGCAATTCATGTGGGCGGCAGTGAACAGCGTTTTGTGGAAATGATGAATGAGCGCGCGGCGTCGCTGGGTCTGCGTGATACAAACTTTGCAAATCCCTCTGGGCTCCCCGACGACAGTCATCATACAACGGCGCGGGAGCTTGCGATAATCACGGCGCATGCTCTTGAAAATGATACATTCAGGGAAATCGTGTCTTCGGAATCGGCAAAGGTGCCGTATAACAACAATCCTAACGGACGTACTCTGAAAAATCATAACAAGCTGCTTTATATGTATGACAGCGCAATAGGAGTTAAAACGGGTTTTACCAAAAAGGCGGGCAGATGCCTTGTCAGCGCGGCGCAGCGAGACGGTGTTACGCTTATCTGTGTTACGCTTAACGACGGTGACGACTGGAACGACCATATGACGGCGTTTGATTACGGTTTCTCAAAGGCGCAAAGACTTAGCCTTGCCGGTGCAGGCGAAGTCGCGGTTGAGCTTCAGACCCCTGACGGCAAAACCGTTACCGCAGTAAACAAAAACGACATCAGTACGGTTGTGTTTGAGGAAAGCTCCGTTTCAAGCGTGATAAAGGCGGAAAAATTTGTCTATTCACCTAAAGCTGCAGGAGACGTTGTGGGCAGCGTCAGCTTTTTTGTCAACGGTCAGCAGGTGGGACAGGATGAGCTGTGTATTACCGAAGCGATAGAGGCGCCGCCGCAGAGAAAAGAGCTGCTTTTTACGAGAATAATTAATGCCGTAAAGAATTTTTTCAAAGGATTATTTTAAAAATAAATAAAGGACAATAAAATGACAGAGTTAATACGACTGCAGAAATTTCTTGCAGACAGCGGAGTCTGCTCGCGCCGTTTTGCCGAAAAGCTGATAGAAGAGGGACGTGTAACAGTCGGCGGCAAACGCGCGGCTATCGGTGACAAGGTGTCGCCGGATACTACGGGTGTTCGGGTTGACGGACAGCAGATATTTCCACGAAGAAAAGAAAATTCTTATATAATGCTGTATAAGCCGCGCGGTTATGTTACCACCGCAAAAGACGAGCTGGGACGCAAGTGCGTAACAGACCTTGTAAAAAAAGAACGTGCCCGTCTTTATCCTGTCGGCAGACTGGACCGTGACAGCGAGGGTCTGCTTATAATGACCAACGACGGAGAGCTTGCCAATAAGCTTATGCACCCCAAAAATCACATTCCCAAAACCTATCGTGCGATAGTCAGGGGAAAGGTGAGCGGTGACGCGCTCGGCGCTCTCAGCGGCGGCGTTTATCTTGCAGAGCTTGATTATACAACCGCTCCGGCAGACGTTGAGCTGCACGAGCAGAAGGAGGACAGAACGGTTTTGCTTATTACAATCTATGAGGGCAAAAACCGTCAGATTCGCCGTATGTGCGAAGCGCTCGGCTTAGAGGTGCTTCGCCTTAAGCGCGAGCGGATAGGCAGACTTTCCATAGGTACGCTTAATTCAGGTCAGTACAGAAAGCTGACTGAAAAGGAAGTTAATTATTTAAAGACGTTGTGAGGAAAAAAACGTGAAAAGAATTATATCGGCGGCGCTGACAATACTGATGATTTCCGTTTGTCTTACAGGCTGTGATATATTGTCGGGCGGTAAAAACAATATCGGAAAGACCGACAATACGATTATAAGCGTATATGCCGCACTGAAGGAAAACCTTGCCGAGCGCGGCAAGGAGGGCTATTTGCTTTACGGCGCAAAGCTGCTTGTAAACAGCGAGAATGTCGGCAGCTACACTTATGTATACACCGATAAGCGTCCCGATGATATGAAATATTCCGATATCCTCATTGTTGAGGTTAATAACCGCACGGGACGTATTGAAAAGTGCTCCGCGCCCGACTATGCCGATTACGGAGCGATGCCGTATGAGCTGATAAGCAATGCAATGCCGCTTGAGCCTAATACTTTTGAGGCGGATTCCGATACCGCTGTCAAAAATGCAGCCCTTGCGCATCAGGGCAGCGGGTTTGTGTATAATTACGTTGAACTGACCCTTTGCTACAAGGACGGTATGCCGCTTTACGAAATAAACCATATCTCGCTTGTCAACAACTGTGTTTATCACAGCGTTGTGGACGTTATGTCGGGAGAGGTTATAAATAAATCGGTGGAGGAGCTGTAAAATGAAAAAACTGTTTTTTCCGGCGGTGTCTGTGTTGCTTTGCGCCGTCATGCTTTTCGGATGCGCAGAGAAAACTCGGCCGGCGCTGGATATTAAAAAAGAAAGCGTTACGTCGATAGAATTTAAAAAAACCTGCTATAAGGAGGACGAGCCGGATTACCGCGAATATGTCTCAAAAACGGTGACTGAGCGGGAGGATTTGGATGCGCTGATAAATTGGACACAGTCCCTAAGGCTTGAAAAGCAGAGTGCAATCGAGGTGCCGGTTGAGCGTGTTGAGTACGTTATTGTGCTCAAGGGCGTAAAGGAGCACAGACTTATTTTCTTGGATGACTACATAGTCTACGATACTGCGGCATTTGTTTATGCAAATCCGTCTCAAAAGGAGCAGGTAAAGGAAAAATATAACCTGCTGAATTATGAAGAAAAGGCTGCTGAGCTTGATCTGATGTGAAAAACGATTAGCTGACGCGAGCGCTTTTGCGCTCGTTTTTTTAAAGGGGAATGTCATGAGAAAGCTGTCTTTTATAATTGTAACGGCGGTGATTGTCAATATGTTGTCTTTTATATCGGTTTTTGGCGCAGGTGCGCGACAAGAGCAATACCTGCGCGGCGTCTGGCTGTCCTCTGTGAAAAATCTTGACTTTCCGTCAAAGCCCGGTCTGCCGCGGGAGCAGCTGGAGAAAGAGCTTGACGACGTTGTTTCAACCTGCAAGAGCGCTGGTATAAACGCCGTGTTTTTTCAGGTGCGTCCCTGTGCCGACGCGCTGTATAAGTCGGATATTTTCCCGTGGAGTGCAGTTTTGTCGGGCACACAGGGCATAGCGCCGGACGGAGACTTTGACCCTCTTGAGTATCTTGTCGAAAAAGCACATGCGGAGAATATAGAGGTTCACGCGTGGGTAAACCCGTATCGCGTCGGTAAAGAAGACGGCGGCGCCGAGGCGGTAATATCCGCGCTTTCGGAATTCAGTCCCGCAAAGCAGCATCCGGATTATTATGTGACCTGCTCTGACGGCGGCGTTTATTTCAATCCTGCCGTTGAGGAGGTTCGGGAACTGATAATTTCGGGCGTTGAGGAAATTGTGCGCGGCTATGACGTGGACGGGATTCATTTTGACGATTATTTTTACCCTTACGGTGTGACCGATTATCCCGACGCCGAGCAGTATGCAAAATACGGTGAGGGCTTTTCGGATATTGCGGATTTCAGACGTAATAATGTCAATTTGCTGATACGCGGCACCTGTGAGGCGGTACATAAAATTAATCCTAAGGTAAGGTTCGGCGTCAGCCCGTTCGGCATATGGGATAATCAGCGCGACAACCCCGACGGGTCTGATACCCGCGGAATGTCCTCTTACAGTGATATATTTGCCGATTCCAGGGCATGGGTGCAAAACGGCTGGGTTGACTACATCTGTCCACAGCTTTACTGGGCGTTTGAGACGGAGGCGGCGCCGTTTGATAACCTTGTTGATTGGTGGAGCAGTCTCTGTCAGTCGTCTGACGTCGACCTGTATGTAGGGCACGCACTGTATAAGCTGGGCACAGGCGAAAAGGGCTTTGAGTCTGTATCCCAGATTACGCGCCAGCTTGATTTGTGCGCTCAGAGCGAAGTCAGCGGAAGCGTGTTTTTCAGATACGGTACGTTAAAGTCAAATGTATCGGGATGTTTGGATATGATAAAGTCTTATAAGAGTCCGACGGACGGAAAAACCGAAGCGTCTTCCGAGCCGGGCAGCGCATCGGATATAAAATTTGAGCAGAAAGCCCAAAAATATGTAGGCACCGCACATGCCGGCGCCGAAAGCCTTAAAATTACGGCACCGGCAGACGGATACCGTACGACGGATGCAAATGTTTCAGTAACAGGTGTTGCCGACCCGCAAAAGCCCCTCACGGTAAACGGGAACGCCGTGTCTGTAACGGAGCACGGGTATTTTTGCGCATACCTTGCGCTTGAGCAGGGTGAAAATACATTTACCTTCAAAAACGGCGATGATACCGAGAGCATAACCTGTAACCGCGTCACTGCCGAGAATACCCGCGAGACGGTAAACGGAATATTTATGAAGGACAGTGTCTGTCCGTCGGGCAACAGTACTTATTATGCCGGGGAATGTGCGCAGCTGTCGGTTTATGCCGTTGAAAACGCGGACATTTATGCTCGCTTTTTGGGCAGTGAGGTTAAGCTTTCTCCGAGCGGTGAGGCATCGGGCGGTTTTGTTTGTTACAGTGCAAAAGTTACCGTGCCCAATATAGTAACGGGCATTGCCGACGGCGGCGTGACTGAGTTTTATGCCAAGACGGACGGCGGTAACGTGAGCTACGGAAACGCCGGCAAAACCGAAATAATCAGCGCGCCGATAAAGCTTTATACTCAGAATGAGTGTTATGTTTATAATGATACGGGCGACGGCTCGATGATGGATAACTATCAGCTTCCCGCGGGAGCCGAGGTGAGCGCGACAGCGCTTGTGAACGGACTTTACCGTCTGATGAGCGGCAAGTGGGTGAATAAGGACAATGTTGCCGATACCGCACCCGATGCCTTGCCGCTTGATATTGACGAAGGTAAATACACAAGAGTGGATCTTGTGTTTGAAACGGTACCTGAATTTCAAAGCCGGGTTACACAGGGAGGAGCGCTTGTAATCGGACTTTACGGAATAAACGGGGAGCCCGAAATTGAACCGCAAAGCGCGCGTGTCAGTGCAAAGCTTGTCCGCCGCGGCTCTGAGGCAGACGCAGTGCTTACGGTCGAAAGCGGCAGCGTGGACGGTTTTTTTGTGCGCAAGACCGATGATAAGACACTGTCCGTATGGATTTATACCAACCGCGGGGGCGGACTTTCGGGTAAAACGATAGCGATAGACCCCGGACACGGCGGCGAGGACAGGGGTGCGGCAGGACCTGCGGGCGGCGACGGAATATGCGAGGACGACCTGAACCTCAGCGTGTCGTACATACTTGCGCAAAAGCTTAAGGAAGCGGGTGCAAATGTAATTCTTACACGTGAGGATGCAAGCACGCTGCCGCTTGCCCAGCGTGCAGGGCTTATCCGTTCTTATACGCCCGATGTCAGCATTTCGGTGCATCACAATTCTGTTTCCCGCGGCTCGGATTTTAACAAGGCAAGCGGTGTCGTGGTTCTGTATTCAAGAGAGACCGCGCTGCCTCTTTCCAAAGCGGTGTCGGATAGGATAACAGACGGTATTGATATAACAAACAACGGGTATAAGGCACAGAGCCTTAACGTCTGTCGGGATTACCGCTATCCCTGTATACTTATTGAGTGCGGGTTTGTCTGCAATCCGACGGAATATGAAATGCTGATGACCGATGAGTATAAACAAAAGCTTTGCAATAATATTGTTTTGTCATTAATTGACTATTTTAAGTGAAAACTGTTGAATTATAAAATTTATTTCACTATAATATAATAATAAGCTGTGCTTTCGCACCGTGTGTGCGAAGGGACGGGGATTTTAAAAATACGGAGGAAAAAATGAAAGTACTTGTCATCAATGCGGGCAGCTCTTCGCTCAAGTTTCAGCTTATAGATATGGACGGTGAGCAGCTTATCGCTAAGGGTAACTGCGAAAAAATCGGAGAGGAAACGGGAATTTTCGGCTATAAGGTGGGCGAGCAGGAACGTCAGGTATTTAAAAAGGAAATAGCAATTCCCGACCATAAGGCGGCGTTCAAGATGGTTATTGACGCGCTGGTTTACGGCTCTGACCGTGTGGTGAATTCTCTGGATGAAATAAACGCCGTAGGTCACAGGGTTGTTCAGGGCGGAGATGTTTTTTCCAAATCTGTTCTTATAGACGAAAATGTTATAAACAAGATAAGCGAGCTTGCGGTTCTTGCGCCTTTGCATAACAAGGCGCATGTCACGGGAATACGCGCGTGTATCGAGGTGTTGGGTACGCGGGTACCGCAGGTTGCGGTTTTTGACACGTCCTTTCACCAGACAATGCCGCCCAAGGCGTATATGTTTGCCCTGCCGTATAAGTATTATGAAAAGTATCATATCCGCCGCTATGGTGCGCACGGTACATCGCACAGATACGTATCCGCTGAATGCGCGCATCTTATGGGGCGTGATATAAGCGAGCTTAAAATTATTACCTGCCATATAGGAAACGGCGCGTCCATTTCTGCGGTTGAAGGCGGAAGGTGTGTCGATACGTCGATGGGACTGACTCCGGTAGACGGTTTTCTGATGGGTACCCGCTGCGGAAGCATGGACCCATCGGTGCTGACATATATTGCCGAAAAGGAAAATATGTCTGCTCATGATATAGATGTAATGTGCAATAAGGAATCAGGGCTTCTGGGCATTTCCGGCACATCAAACGACAGCCGCACGGTAAACGAGGAGGCGGCAGCCGGTGTGGAGCGCTCTGTGCTTGCCATTGAGATGCAGCATTATCAGATACTTAAATATATCGGTTCCTATGCCGCGGCAATGAACGGTGTTGACGCTATCGTTTTTACCGCCGGCATCGGCGAAAACGACCCGCTGCTGCGCCGACGCGTGCTTGAAAATCTCACATATCTGGGATTAAAGCTTGATGTTGAGGCGAACAGTATCGAGCACTGCAAGGAGAACACAAAAATAACGACAGATGACTCAAAGGTCGCAGCGTTTATAATCCCGACCAACGAAGAACTGGTAATCGCCCGCGATACGGTGGAAATCGTTGCAAAAGCGGGTAAAATCAGACTGTAAGAGCGCTCGCTTGTTCACAGCCTGGTAAAAACTAAGACTTTATGAAATATACAAGTACGTTAATTGCAGTAAAAGACATAGAAAAAAGTAAGCGTTTCTATCATGAGGTGCTGGGGCTGAACGTTGAAGCCGACTTTGGCGCAAATGTCACATTGGAGGGCTCAGTTGCATTACAGACACTTGAAACGTGGAAGACGTTTATCGGAACCGATGACGTCACTTTGCCCAACAATGCGGGAGAGCTTTATTTTGAAGAGGATGATATAGACGCTTTCTGTATTCATCTGAAAGCCTTTGATATATGTTATGTTCACGAATTGTTTGAGCATCGTTGGGGACAGAGAGTTATTCGTTTTTATGACCCGGACAAGCATATAATTGAGGTCGGTGAAAATATGAAAGCGGTCTGTAAACGCTTTTTGGACAGTGGTATGACTTTGGAGCAGGCTGCCGAGCGCATGGATGTGCCTGTAAGCTATGTAATTGCCTGTATCAGATAAATTAAGGCTGTCCGCAGCGCAACTCAAAAGGAGAGAACAGACATGAACAGCGGCATAAGAAAATGGAGGCTGTCCGATGCGGCTGATTTGGCGGCGGCACTGAGCAATAAGAATATACTGAATAATCTTCGTGACGGCTTGCCCTATCCCTACACCGAAAAAGACGGTGAAGAATATATTTGTGCCATGCTTTCGGCGGACGAAAACAGTATTTTTTCGTTTGCAGTTACAGCAGACGATAAAGTAATCGGCAGCGCCAGTGTTTCCAGGCAGGGAAACATTCACCGCCGAACCGGTGAGCTGGGATACTATATTGCAGAGAAATATTGGGGAAACGGAATTATGACAAATGCCGTAAAACAAATCTGCAAATATGTTTTTGCAAACAGTGATATTATACGCATTTATGCCGAGCCGTTTGCCTATAACGCCGCTTCGTGCCGTGTGCTTGAAAAAGCGGGCTTTCGGTACGAGGGCGTGTTGAGAAGCAATGCGGTAAAGAACGGTAAAATACTTGATATGAAGATGTATGCCTTGTTGAAAACGGAAATATAAATTCCGCATTAATCGGATGAGCGGCTGTTTAAATCATAAATCAGAAAATCGATTTCGAAAAAAGTATACAGAAAAGCGGTATATCCCGAAAATTTGGGATATACCGCTTTTTGCACCCCGTATAAAACCTGTTGCTTTACGGTTTTATATGAGGCATTCATTTTTTATCAGTAACCGATTGTATAAGTAAACCCGTATTTGTCACCGTCGGCAACAGTGCAGCTGTCTACTCCCTCAGCTGTCTGCTCACCGTCTTTTGTGAGGCACCACCATCCTTCGTCCTTGCTGTAATCAGCTGTTTCGCCGTCCACTGTGGTGACAAACAGCCCGTACTCCGATTCCTGACCCGAAATGAGATTTTCTTGCTCAAGCGCACGCCGCAGATTAGTCTCGGTCGTTGTAATTTCAAATTCCTTTTGAGACTTGTCTGAGTGGATTACAGTCAGAGTAAAGGCTATTTCATTACCGTTCGATGCTTTATCCTTTGCGCATCCGCAAAGCATGGTAAGCATGAGTACTAACACCAGCGCCGGCAATAAAATTCTGGTTTTTTTCATTTTCTTTCTCCCGTTAAATTTATTTTATCACACGAATGCGGATAACGCCTTCAATGTTATTCAAAAGCGAAACCGTTTCGTCTGTGATATTCTCGTCACAGTCAATCATTGTATATGCAAAATCGCCCTTTGATTTATTTATCATGTTGGCAATGTTAATATTCTGCGATGAAATAACGGAGGATATTTTCGACAGCACAGCGGGAACATTATGATGAAATACGCATATTCTGACAGCGCTTGCTTTGGGCATCTCCACATTCGGGAAATTAACCGAATTGACGATGTTTCCGTTTTCCAGATAGTCTATAAGCTCGTGAGCCGCCATATACGCGCAGTTGTCCTCGCTCTCCTCTGTCGATGCGCCCAGATGAGGAATGCTTATGCAGTTTTTCATCTTGATTGTATCGGCGTTCGGAAAGTCGGTTATGTATTTTGCCGCTTTTCCGCTTTCAAGAGCGTTTTTCATGTCTGCGTCATCAACAAGATCGGCGCGTGAAAGATTTATGACGATAACGCCGTCCTTCATTTTTGAAATGCTGTCAGCATTTATGAATTTCTTTGTCTCGTCTGTAAGCGGCACATGCAGACAGATTATATCGCACTTTTCGTAAATCTCGTCAAGAGTTGCCGCCTTGGCGATGTGGCTGGAAAGATTCCATGCGGATTTGAGTGAGATGTAGGGGTCGTAGCCAAGTACTTTCATACCCAGCGCGTAAGCTGCGTTTGCGACGTTTACGCCGATTGCGCCCAGCCCTACAACGCCGAGCGTTTTGCCCGAAATCTCATGGCCTGCAAAATTGCTCTTGCCTTTTTCGACCTGCTTTGCAACATCGTCACCCGTTAATGTTCTCGCCCATTCGATACCGCCTACGATATCTCTGGAGGCGAGCATCAGCGATGCGACTGCAAGCTCCTTAACGGCGTTTGCGTTGGCGCCGGGGGTATTGAATACAACAATTCCCTTTTCGGCACATGCCGCAACGGGGATATTGTTGACGCCGGCGCCCGCTCTTGCGATGGCAAGCAGGCTTTCGGGCATTTCCATCTCGTGCATTGACGCACTTCTTACCATTACGGCGTCGGGAGCTTCACAGCTGTCGCTGACGTTGTAGCCGCTGCCGAACTCTTTTGTACCGACGGTTGAAATCTTGTTTAATGTTAAAATGTTCATTTTACAGCCTCTTTTCTACAAGCATATATTGTTATAATTATATTTTATATTTACGCTTATTGCAACACAAAAAAATTTAATGTGCATTTTTTACTAAAAAAACAACTTAAATTTAATTGCATATTTGTGCGATATATGTTATTATTTTAGTAAAGAGGATAAAACCTTTAATTAAAAATTAATGGAGAACCTAAAATGAAAATCAGTCAGATTTGTCAGATTCTCGATGCAGACACGCTTTGCTGCAAAGAGCTTGCCGATACGCAGGTATATTCCGCCTGCGGCTCGGACATGATGAGCGATGTGCTTGCGTTTGTCAAGGATCACGGGATACTTCTCACAGGTCTTGTCAATCCTCAGACCGTGCGCACAGCCGTGATGATGGATATGAAAGGAATAGTGTTTGTCCGCGGTAAAAAGCCGGACGCTGCCGTGATATCGCTTGCGGAGGAAAGCGGCATCGTTTTGCTTACAACCGATTACAGAATGTATACCGCCTGCGGCCTGCTGTACACTGCGGGGCTTTATACGGACGGGAGCGATAAGGTGTGAGCGACGCTCTTAATATGCACTATATTGTTGACGGCAGCGATTTCACGACAGCAGGCGAGGCGTCCACAGCCGTCAAAATGAAGCTTAAAAAGCTGGGTATTGCGCCCGATATCGTGCGTAAGGTTGCCATTGCAATGTATGAGGCTGAAATAAATATGGTTATTCATGCGGGCGGCGGCGTTGCGGACGTATCTCTTGAAAGCGATAAAATAACCATTCGGCTGATTGACCACGGCAAGGGAATTCCGGATGTTGAGCTTGCCATGCGCGAGGGCTATTCGACGGCTCCCGACGCCGTGCGCAGTCTCGGCTTCGGCGCGGGCATGGGGCTTCCCAACATAAAAAAATACTCAGATGAGATGTACATAGATACAGAGGTGGGCAAGGGAACCACCGTCACACTTATAATCAACTTACAGTGAGGATGATAAACAATGCCTGAATTTCATTCCGTGACGCTTGACAGCGATAAATGCCGCGGATGTATAAACTGCGTCAAACGCTGCCCGACGGAGGCTATACGCGTTAAAAACGGAAAGGCTTTTATTATTTCGGACAGATGTATAGACTGCGGGGAATGCATACGGATTTGTCCTCATCACGCCAAAAAAGCGGTTTATGATAAAATGTCGGAGCTTGACAGGTTTGAATACCGTGTTGCGCTGCCGGCACCGTCGCTTTATGCTCAGTTTAACAATCTTGAAAGCATAGATTATGTGCTGGACGGGCTGAAAAAGATAGGCTTTGACGATGTTTTCGAGGTTGCGGGCGCAGCCGAGCTTGTAAGTGAAATGACGCGGGATATGATGAAAAGCGGCGATTTTCCGCGCCCGCTGATTTCCAACGCGTGCCCCGCGATTGTAAAGCTTGTCAAGGTGCGCTTTCCCAAGCTTCTGCCGCACTTACATAATGTTTTGCCGCCTGTCGAGGTTGCGGCAAAGCTGGCGCGGGCGCGCGCCGAGCGGGAGACCGGACTGCCGCCCGATAAAATAGGCATATTTTTTATATCGCCCTGTCCGGCAAAGGTGACGGCGCTTCATCATCCTGTCGACGACGAAAAGGCGGTGGACGGAGTTTTGTCCGCAAGCGAGGTCTATATGGCGCTGCTGCCTGCAATGAAGGAAATTGAAAAGCCGCAGAGTGAACAGATTTCCGGCATTACCGGGATTTCGTGGTCCTATACCGGCGGTGAGGCAACGGCACTTTTGCTGCCGCGCTATCTTGCGGCGGACGGAATAGAAAACGCCATTAAAATTTTAGATGAAATAGAAAATGAAAAATTGAACGATATTGACTTTGTTGAGCTTGACGCCTGCTTTTCCGGCTGCGTTGGCGGCTGTCTTAATATTGAAAATCCGTACATTGCCAAAACAAAGGTGAGAAACCTGCGCAAATACCAGCCGGTTGCGGCAAGCAGGCTGTCCGACTTTCCGGAGATTTCAAGGGAACAGTTTATGTCTAAGGGCGAGGTGGAGTATAATCCGGCGCTCGAGCTTGCCGATGACCCCAAAAAGGCAATGGAAATAATGATGCGCATAGCGCAGATTGAGGAGAAGCTGCCCGGCATAGACTGCGCCGCCTGCGGTTCTCCGAGCTGCGCCTGTTTTGCTCAGGATGTGGCTTTGGGCAAGTCCAAAATGTCAGATTGTATGATAATAATGAAAAAGGAGCTGCGGGACATTCTCGCGGATTGAAAAAATGAAAGTGAGTGAGCTATGTAAAGCTGCGGGCTTTACACCTGTTACGGAGGACGCCGCAGACCGTGAGGTGGGCGGCGTATATGCCTGTGACCTTTTGTCGTGGGTTATCGGGCGGGCTGCGGAAAACGCCGCGCTTGTTACTGTAATGACTAATGTAAACGTCATTGCAGTTGCCGTTATGGCGGACTTGTCCTGTGTTGTGCTTAGCGAGGGCGTGCGCCTTGACAACGCAGCGCTTTTGAAAGCGCAGCAAAACGGCGTCGCCGTGCTGTCAAGCGAAAAACCTACATTTGAAACCTGCGTTGAGCTTAACCGTATACTAAACTGCGCCGATTGATTTATGAAGTATTACTACGACCTTCACATACATTCTGCGCTGTCGCCCTGCGGTGATGAGGACATGACGCCGAATAACATTGTCAATATGTCACTGCTGAACGGCTTGGATATCATTGCACTGTCCGACCATAATACCTGCAAAAACGTCCGCGCCGTGTCAGAGGTTGCACGTCGTGCTGGTATCTTGTTTATACCGGCAATGGAGCTGGAAACGGCTGAAGAAATACATGTGCTTTGCCTTTTTCCGAGTGTTGACGCCGCGGAGCTGTTTGAACGGGAAATAGTCAGTCCCGCACTGCCCGATATTGCCAATAACGAGAGCATTTTCGGGCGGCAGCAGATTTTGGACGAAAACGATAATGAAACGGGCACGGACGGAAGATATCTTATAAATGCCACCTCACTGACAATAGACAGCGTCGGTGTTCTTGCGGCGCGTTACGGCGCAGCGGCAGTTCCCGCGCATATCGACAAGCAGACAAAAAGCCTGCTCTCGGTGCTGGGCATGGCTGACAGGAGCATGGGTTATAATGTCTTTGAGCTGTCTCCAAACGCGCCGGATAATTTCTCTGAAACACATTTTTCACTGAAGGGCATGGGATATCGGTATCTTTATAACAGTGACGCTCACTATCTTGCAGATATTGCCGAGCGCGGCGGGAAAAATTTTTTTGAACTGGATTGCCCGCACCCGCGCGCCGAAGATGTTATCGGATTTATTAAAAATAATTATTGAGGTCCGCTTTTGTGCGGACCGTTTTTGCGGATTGTCCTGCCGCCGCGCAGCGGTTTTAAAAAGCAACAGTCAAAACCTGTCCTACATGCGTTTTTCATCGCATATAATCGTTATCGGGACGGGTTTTTACATAAAAAAGAGCATTTAACAGAACTTGACATGAAAAACTTGAAAAATTTTTAGAAAAGTGTAGAAATCGCGGATTTTTTGTGCTAACATATATTTTGGCATATCGCGTATATATCCTGTGATATATCTTATAATAATGTGTTTTTAATTTTGAACCATATTTAAGGAGGAAAAAAATGAGTAAAAAAAGCGCGGTTCCTTTCAGGGGAACAAAAGAGCAGGAGGCAAAGCTCTATGAGGTCATCGAGAAATACAGAAATATCGACGGACCTCTGATGCCGGTGCTTCAGGGTGCTCAGGAAATCTACGGCTATCTGCCGATAGAGGTACAGAAAATAATCTCCGAGGAGCTGGACATTTCACTCGAACACATTTACGGCGTAGTAACCTTCTATGCTCAGTTTTCGCTCGCACCCAAGGGAGAGTATCAGATTGCGGTTTGCCTGGGTACGGCGTGCTATGTTAAGGGCTCAGGTGAAATTCTCGACAAAATCAAGGAAATTATCGGTGTTGATGTGGGCGAGTGCTCGCCGGACGGTAAGTTTTCTCTTGACGCGACAAGATGTATAGGTGCCTGCGGTCTTGCGCCTGTTATGACTATAAACGACGAGGTGTTCGGTCGTCTCACTGTCGGTGAAATTCCGGACATACTCGCAAAATACATGAACTGATAATTGATATGAAGGAACTGTCGCTTAACATTCTTGATATAGCGCATAATTCCGTAAAGGCTAAGGCGTCCGAAATCATTATTTCGGTTGAGGAAAGCCTTAAGCGCAATATTGTGGCTATTGATATTAAGGACAACGGCTGCGGTATGGATAAGGATTTTCTGTCGGCTGTGACAGACCCGTTTGTGACTACACGCACAACAAGAAAGGTCGGGCTGGGAATTCCGCTTCTGCGTCAGCAGGCACTTGACACCGATGGGCATTTTGATATAAGCTCCCAACCGGGGCGCGGCACTGAGGTGTATGCGGATTTTAAGCTTTCACATCTTGACCGTCCGCCTGTCGGAGACATCGCCTCAACGGTTGTGTCTCTTATATCGGCAAATCCGTCCATACGTTATGTATATACGCATCTTACCGATTTCGGCAGCTTTACGCTTGATACGGATGAGGTTAAGGAGCAGCTGGGCGACATTCCGCTTAACGAGCCTGAAATCCTGATTTGGCTCACAGAATACATTAACGAAAATTTACAAAGCATAGAGGGAGGCAAAATATAATGAAAAGCTTGGAAGAACTCAGAGCAATAAAGGCAAAAATGCAAAACAACGTCCAGCTGCGCGGCGTTGACGACGCGGACAGTGTCGTAAGAGTAGTCGTAGGTATGGCAACCTGCGGTATCGCGGCGGGTGCGCGTCCCGTACTCAATAAGTTTATTGAAGAGGTTCAGAACAGAGGCCTTAAAAACGTGCTGGTAACGCAGACCGGCTGCATAGGCGTATGCCGTCTTGAGCCTATCGTCGAAATAATAACGCCTACGGGCGAGAAGACAACATATGTTAAGATGGACGCGGACAAGGTTTCGAAAATTGTTCATGAGCATCTTGTAAATAACAGGGTTGTTGAGGAGTACACCATCGCAAACGCGGATAAATAAGCGTATTTTAAGAAATATTTTCTCTGTTCATACAGCGCGGAACAGGGTAAGACAATAAAAATACTTGCCGCGGCGCGGCGGCAGAATGGAGAATAAAATGATAAGAAGCCATATACTTGTTTGCGGCGGTACGGGCTGTACTTCCTCCGGCAGTCAGAAAGTAATTGACGCTTTGAACAGCGAGCTTGCCGAAAACAATCTTCAGGACGAGGTAAAGGTCGTTATGACCGGCTGCTTCGGTCTCTGTGCTCTCGTCCCATTATGATAGTTTATCCCGAAGGCGCGTTTTACAGCCGTGTCGAGCCTTCTATGATTCCCGAAATCGTTTCGGAGCATATCATAAAGGGTCGTGTTGTCAAAAAATATCTTTATACCGAGTCAACCGATGAAAACGGAGTTGAGCATGATTCGCTCAACGATACGGCGTTTTATAAAAAGCAAAAGCGCGTTGCTCTTCGCAACTGCGGTGTTATCAATCCGGAAAATATCGATGAGTACATAGCTTACGACGGTTATGAGGCGCTTGGCAAAGTGCTGACAACAATGACTCCCGCCGAGGTAATACAGTGTATAAAAAGACAGCGGACTCCGGCGGCGGCGGGCTTTCCGACCGGGCTTAAATGGGATTTTGCCTCAAGGAATAAATCCAAAATAAAATATGTGTGCTGTAACGCAGACGAGGGCGACCCCGGCGCGTTTATGGACCGTTCCGTTCTTGAGGGCGATCCTCACGCGATTATCGAGGCGATGTCCATTGCGGCATATGCTGTCGGTGCTTGCAGGGGCTTTGTTTATATCAGAGCCGAGTATCCCATTGCCGTTCACAGACTTCAGATTGCCATTAATCAGGCGAAGGAATACGGACTGTTGGGCGATAATATTTTCGGCACTGATTTTTGCTTTGATATTGAAATTCGTCTCGGCGCCGGTGCGTTTGTCTGCGGCGAGGAAACAGCGCTTATGACCTCAATCGAGGGCAACCGCGGCGAGCCGCGCCCCCGTCCTCCGTTTCCGTCCGATAAAGGTATATTCAGCATACCTACGATGAATAATAACGTTGAGACGTATGCCAATATCCCGCAGATTATTCTTAAGGGCGCTGACTGGTTTGCAGGCATGGGCACGGAGAATTCAAAGGGCACAAAGGTATTCGCGCTGGGCGGCAAAATTGTAAATACGGGTCTTGTGGAAATACCGATGGGTACGACGCTGCGTGAAATTATAGAGGATATAGGCGGCGGGATACCTAACGGCAAAAAGTTCAAGGCTGCTCAGACGGGCGGTCCGTCAGGCGGCTGTATTCCTGCGTCTCTTATAGATACTCATATTGATTACGATTCACTTGCCGCGATAGGCTCGATGATGGGTTCAGGCGGTCTTATCGTAATGGACGAGGATAACTGTATGGTTGATATAGCCAAGTTCTTCCTTGAATTTACCGTTGACGAGTCCTGCGGAAAATGTACTCCCTGCCGTGTGGGTACAAAGCGTCTTTTGGAGTATCTTGATAAAATTACAAGCGGCAAAGCAACAATGCAGGATTTGGACGATCTTGAGGAGCTTTGCTACTATATAAAGGATAATGCGCTCTGCGGTCTCGGTCAGACGGCGCCTAACCCCATCCTTTCAACGCTCAAATATTTCAGAGATGAGTATGTAGCACATATCGTCGATAAAAAATGCCCGGCGGGCGTATGTAAGTCTCTTCTTCAGTATAAGATTACCGACGCTTGTAAGGGCTGTACGCTCTGTGCCAGAAAGTGTCCCGTTAATGCTATTTCGGGTGCGGTTAAGGAAAAACACGTCATTGACCCCGCAAAGTGTATCAAGTGCGGCGTTTGTATGTCTAACTGTAAGTTTAATGCGATAATCAAAGAGTAAGGAGGTAAAGACTAATGAATATGGTAAATCTTAAAATTAATAATATCGATGTATCCGTTCCTGCGGGTTCAACCATTCTTCAGGCTGCAAAGTCGGCAAATATTGAAATCCCTACTCTTTGCTATATGAAGGAAATAAACGAGATAGGCGCCTGCCGTATATGCGTAGTTGAGGTAAAGGGTGCCCGCTCTCTTGTGGCATCGTGCGTATATCCCGTAAACGAGGGAATGGAGGTTTTCACCTCTACGCCCAGAGTTTTAAAGGCAAGACGCATGACGCTTGAGCTGCTTTTGTCAAATCATAACCGCAAGTGTCTTTCCTGTATAAGAAGCGGCAGCTGTGAGCTTCAGGCGCTGTGCAATGAGTACGGTGTCGATAATGACGGTAAGTATGACGGTGCAAAGACAGAGTCGGAGATTGACGATTCTGCCGCACATATGTACCGCGACAACTCAAAATGTATTCTCTGCCGCCGCTGTGTCGCGGTCTGCGAGAAGAATCAGGCTGTTTCGGTTATCGGTGCAAACGAGCGCGGCTTTGCCACCCATGTCGGTTCACCTTTTGAAGCGCTGCTTGATGAAACGTCATGCGTTTCCTGCGGTCAGTGCATTGTGAACTGTCCGACAGGCGCACTTTCCGAAAAGGACAGCACGGCTAAGGTTTGGGAGGCGCTTTCCGACGACAGCAAGCATGTTATCGTGCAGACGGCTCCTGCCGTGCGCGCCGCTATCGCGGAGGAGTTCGGTAATCCGATAGGCACCGACGGAGAGGGGAAAATGGTTGCGGCTCTCCGCAGACTCGGCTTTGACGGTGTGTATGATACAGATATTGCAGCTGACCTTACTATTATCGAGGAAGCAAACGAGCTTGTTGAGAGAATTCAAAACGGCGGCAAGCTGCCGATGATTACTTCCTGCTCACCCGGCTGGATTAAATACTGCGAGTATAACTTCCCCGATCTTCTTGACAATCTTTCGACCTGCAAGTCGCCTCAGCAGATGTTCGGCGCGCTTGCAAAAACATGGTATGCAGATAAAATGGGAATTGACCCGAAGGATATTTATGTCGTATCGGTAATGCCCTGTACCGCAAAGAAATTTGAAACGTAGGCCGCGAGGATGAGGACGCTGCCGGTTTCCCGACGTTGACGCCGTTATCACAACGCGCGAGCTTTGCAAGAATGATAAAGCGCGCAGGTATCAACTTTAACGGTCTTGCAGATGAGGAGTTTGACATGCCTTCGGCTCGTCCACCGGCGCCGGTGTTATATTCGGCGCTACGGGCGGAGTTATGGAGGCGGCTCTCAGAACCGCTGTCGAGACTATAACAGGAAAAGAGCTCGGAAACTTTGAATTTACCGAAGTGCGCGGCATGGAGGGTATTAAGGAGGCTTCATATGAGGTAGGCGGTCTTAATGTTAAGGTTGCGGTTGCGTCCGGTCTTGCAAACGCCAAGGAGCTTATGAAAAAGGTTCAAAAGGGCGAGGCTGACTATCAATTTATTGAGATTATGGCATGTCCCGGCGGCTGCGTAAACGGCGGCGGTCAGCCCATTCAGCCTGCCTCTGTCAGAAACTTTGATGATGTCCGCGGCAAGCGCGCGGCGGTTCTTTATAATATTGATAAGAACATGCCGCTCAGAAAGTCTCACGACAACCCTGTTCTGAAGGAGGCTTATGCCGAGTATTTCGGAAAGCCCGGCAGCCATAAGGCGCATAAGGCGTTCCACACGACTTATGTAAAGAGAAGCCGTTTCGGCACTCTGTAAGAAATATCGTTTTGCAGCAGCCGTAATAAAAGCGCACAGGATTATCCTGTGCGCTTTTTGTTTGAATATATAATTGTGTTGCTTTTTGCAAAAACGTGGTATTTGTGATACAATAGGGACAAGTTGAATTTCTTTGCGGCATTTCAACTTGTTCTTTTTTCGTGAAAGCTGTTGAAAAAAGCAAATTTATGGTATAATAATTTTATAAACAGTTAAAATTTGTTTAAAGGGGCATTTTAATGATAAAGTCATTTGGCTATGCTATGGACATTGGTGAGCAAATGCTTATTTCTGGTGCTGAAGTACATAGAGTTGAAGAAAGTATAAACCGTATGTGTTATGCGTTAGGAGCAATTAGAGTTGATGTTTTCATCATTACAAGCAGTATGGTTGTGACCGTTTATACAAAGGATGGAAATACATATACCCAAACGCGAAGAGTAACATCCACAAAAAATTTTGATTTTGAAAAACTTCATCATTTAAATAATTTATCAAGAGAAATTTGCGAAAAGGGACTTACAGAGCAAGAAATTGAGAAGAAATTAAGGGCGGCAAACAATTGTAAAAAAATTCCGGTTTGGTTCGAGTTTATATGTTATGCAGTAATAGCAGGTGCATTTACACTGTTTTTCGGCGGGAATATTATAGAATCTTTTATTTCTTTATTTGTTGGGGCAGTAGTCAGATTAAGTTTGTTTTTTTCTGGGAAAATAATTTCTAATAAATTTTTTGATAAATTTACTGCCACCGTCATAATCACATTATTGGCTTTTTTGACGGTTGAACTCGGATGGATAATAAGTGTAGATAAAGTAATTATAGCTAATATAATGACGCTTATACCCGGCATTGGTTTAACCAATGCCATACGTGATTTATTCACCGGTGACAGCATTGCGGGACTTTTGCGTTCTATTGAGGCGGTACTCACAGCTCTTGCAATTGCAGCGGGTTATTTCTTAGTTACTGTTTTAGGAGGAGTTTTCTTATGACACAAACTGAAATAATTCAAATTTTAGCCGGTTTTGTGGGGTCAATAGGCTTCGCAATACTGTTTAATATTCGTGGTAAACGTTTAATTGCAACAGCAATAGGAGGTTTGTTTTCATGGTTATTATTCGTTGTGCTAATTAAATATATTAAAGGCGAACCGGTTGTGTATTTTATTATAGCCTGTGTTATTTCTACATACGCAGAAATAATGGCAAGAGTCTTAAAAACACCTACCTCTGCTTTTGTTACTACCTCACTAGTACCTCTTATACCAGGAGGCTCACTTTATTATACAATGGTTTATGCTTTTCAGGGGGATTTAAATACATTTTTACCTAAAGCAATTTACACTATGCAATTAGCTTCTGCCCTATCATTGGGTGTTATTGTTTCGACTTCTGCTGCAAGAATATTTAATAAAGTGTTCTTTAATAAAAATAGAAATAAAATATAGTTTTTGTGTTTTGATTTAACATAAGCATATAATAATTATGCTAACATTTTAAACCAATTTAATAAAGAATTGTCTTCGTTTATAAGGGATTATTATATTCTTTTGTATCGCTCGGAAATGAATTTATAAAAATTTAAATTTCGTCCGAATGACACAGAAGAAATTTCTTGTTTGTTTGAGATGTTTAGTGACTATCGGAGCTTGAGTTTTCTATAGGCGCTCTTTTTTCGCTGTATTTGGTATGTCAATGATGATAATTGCAGTAAGCGATGATTTTGACGGTGACGGAGGTTTAATGCTTTTGACAGGCATAGCAGTGATTGTTTTAGGAACATTGATTTCGTGGCTTGCTAATATATTATTGGCGGGATACGGCGTTCTCATAGAGTCTGTTTGCAAAACGGAGATTAATATAAAACGGCTGACAGAAAAATATGCTGAAAACGGATATGTATATGAATCGGACGATAGTGAAAATTTGCCAAATGACAGCAAGTCTGAAAACGAATTTGATGACATTATAGGTGATGAATTTTTAAAGGCGTAGATTGTGCGTGATGAATTCGGTAATTGGCAATGCCCTGTCTGTTCAAAATATAACAACAAATCATCTGATGGGTGCAAATGCGGTTATAAAATTGAGCGAAGTCTATAAAGAATTGTGAAAATCTCTTGATTTTCCGATATATAAGTGCTATAATAATAACAAAGTAAATGATAAGAGGACTGTGAACGCAGTCCTCTTAAATATTGCATAGGAGGGCTTGAATGAAAAAGAGCGTTGCCGAAACAGTTTCCGAGCTTGTTTTGCCGTATGCAAAACAGCTGGGCTTTGAGCTTTACGACGTGGAATACGTCAAGGAGGGTGCGGATTATTTTCTGCGCATTTATATAGATAAGCCGGGCGGTGCTGTAAGCTCGGACGACTGCGAGCGCATGTCCCGTGCCATTGACCCCGTGCTTGACGAGTACGACCCCGTTCCGGACAGCTATTATCTTGAGGTTTCATCTGTCGGTCTTGACCGTCCGCTGAAAACCGAAAAGGATTTTCTGCGCTTTATGAACACAATGATTGAGGTGCGTTTGTATAAAGCTCAGGACGGTGTAAAAGAGTTTTCGGGAGAGCTTTGCGCGTATACCGACGGTATGTTTACCGTGCAGTGTATCGACGGTACCCGTAAAATTGTTAATATCAGGGACGCAAGCCTTGTAAGACCCTATGTTGACTTTAATGAATTTTCATAATAAAACTCAGTATATAAAGGAGAAGGACAAAAAATGAATTCGGAATTTTTCAAGGCAATCGACCTAATTGAGGCGGAAAAGGGAATTCCCGCCGATTACATGCTTGAAAAGGTCGAAGCTGCGCTGCTGAGTGCCGCAAAAAAAGCATTCGGCACCTCGGATAATGCGATGGTTGTAATAAACAAGGAAAAAAAGGATATTAAGCTTTATCAGGTTAAAACTATCGTTGAAACAGTAGAGAATGAAGCTACCGAAATCAGCCTTGGCGAGCTTTTGGAAAAGGGCTCTAAGCGCGCAAAGCTGGGCGGTCAGATAAAGCGTGAGGTCAAGACCAAGGAATTCGGCAGGATAGCCGCACAGGCAGCAAAGCAGGTTATAATTCAGGGCATACGCGACGCTGAACGCGGACTTTTGTATCAGGAGTTTGACGGCAAGGAATCTGAAATAATTTCCACTGTCGTCAGCCGTGTCGAACCGACCGGCAACGCCACCCTTACAATAGGCAAAAGCGAGGCGCTGCTTGTGAAAAACGAGCAGATACCCGGCGAGACATTAAGCGAGGGCGACAGAATAAAAATTTACGTAGTTGAAGTCAGAAAGACGCAGCGCGGACCGCAGGTGCTTATTTCCCGCACTCACCCCGGTCTTGTGAAACGCCTGTTCGAGCTGGAGGTACCCGAAATTTTCGACGGTACGGTTGAGATAAAATCAATCGCGCGCGAGGCAGGCAGCAGAACAAAAATCGCGGTTTGGTCTTCAAATGAGGAGGTTGATCCCGTCGGCGCGTGTATCGGTGCTAAGGGTATGCGTATTGCAAATATCTGCGACGAGCTTCACGGTGAAAAGATAGATGTTATAAAGTATTCGGATAATCCGGAGGAATATATTACTCAGGCGCTTGCACCGGCAACGGTTATCAGTGTGATAGCCGACGATACCGAAAAAAGCTGTACGGTTGTTGTCTCGGACGACCAGCTGTCTCTTGCTATCGGTAAGGAGGGTCAGAACGCACGTCTTGCGGCAAAGCTTACGGGATATAATAAAATCGATATCAAGCCGCTTTCAAAAATCGGATAAGGGTGATATAATTGGCAAAAATGAAAAAAGTACCTATGCGTATGTGTCTTAGCTGCCGCGAAATGAAACCCAAGCGTGAGCTGATTCGCATAGTTATGAATAAGAACGGCGAAATTTCTGTTGATATGACAGGCAAGCTCGCAGGCCGCGGCGCGTATATATGTAACAGCGCCGAGTGTGTCGCAAAGCTGAAAAAAAGTGCATGGTATCGAGAGGAATTTCGGATGCAAAGCGGACGCGGCAATTTATGACGATATAGAAAGGGCGCTGACAGCGAATGAAAAATGACGCTTTTTTGCAGTCACTGGGACTTGCAAGGCGCGCGGGTCGTCTGTGCTTTGGCTATGACAGCGTTGTCGCGCAGCGGTTCGGGCTTTCGGCGGTATTTCTGTCGAGTGACCTTTCCGCCAAGACACTGAAAAATCTGACTTATGCGTTTGATGAAGAAAATGTAAAACTGATCGCGGTCGGCTACGGTATGTCCGAGCTTGGGTACGCGATAGGGGCAAAGCCGGTCGGAATAATCGGAGTGACGGATGCTGGCTTTGCAAAACTGCTTATTGGCAAACTGAACAGGGAGGTTACGGAATGAGTATGACTATCAAATATAAAGTGCATGACTTTGCCAAGGATACGGGACTGAAGAGCACTGAAATTATAGAGCTTCTGAACAAGCTGAAGCAGAAGGAACGCACGCATATGGCGATTCTGGACGTTGAGGAGGTGGACTATCTTCTCAACTATTATACAAAACAAAATGCCGTTGATTCTTTTGATAAATTTTTAGACGACGGTAAAAAGGCGGCGGAGGCTAAACTGAAAAGCGTAAAGGAAGCGGAAGAAACGCCGAAGCCGGTCAAAGAAAAGAAAGCGCCGGAGAGCAAGCCCGCAGCGACAAAGGGCGCAGACTGAAAAACCCGTCCTTAATACGCAAAACCCCGATGATAAGAAAGAAAAGCCGCAAAAGAGCACGAAAAAAGACAGCGCCGATGCAAAGCCCGCTGCCAAAGAGCTAAAACAGGAAAAGAAGGAGCAGAAACCTCCCAAGCGCGTTTTGCAGCCCGTAAAACAGCTTAAGGAAAAACCCAAAAAGGAAAAGCGCTCCGTCAATCCTGCGGATATCACCTTTGAAAAGAAGGTGCGTGTCGTAGATACAAGAACAACCGATGTAAATCTCGGAAAATACGACGAGAAGCTTGACGAGCTTGCAAGCTCGCATGAGACGCGCAAAACTGCCTCGACTCAGTCCAAACAGAAGATAGTCAAGAAAAACAACTATCAGGACAGATACGGCAGGAAAAAGGCGCGCGAGAGCGAGGCAGAGAGACTTAAAAGAATCGAACAGCAGCGTAAAAAAGCACAGCTTAAAATTTTGGTGCCTGATGAGATTTCCGTCGGCGAGCTGGCTCACCGAATGAAGGTAAATGTAGCGCAGGTTGTTGCCAAGCTGATGGGAATGGGCGTTATGGCGTCCGCGTCGCAGAATATCGACTTTGATACTGCATATCTTATCGGAGAAGAATTCAGTGTAAAGGTAGAGCGTGAGGTTATACTCACTATTGAGGACAGACTTATAGACGATACCGTTGACGCTGAGGCAGATCTTCAGCCGCGTGACCCCGTTGTTGTCGTTATGGGGCATGTCGATCACGGCAAGACGTCACTGCTTGACGCTATCCGCAATACAAGTGTTGTTGCCGGCGAGGCAGGCGGAATAACTCAGCATATCGGTGCGTATAAGGTCAAGGTCGGCGAGCAGGAGATAACCTTCCTTGACACACCGGGACACGCCGCATTTACGCAGATGCGCGCCAGGGGCGCCGCGGTAACTGATATTGCCATCCTTGTTGTTGCGGCGGACGACGGTATTATGCCTCAGACGGTAGAGGCAATAAACCATGCCAAAGCCGCAAATATTCCGATTATTGTTGCAATCAACAAAATGGATAAGGAAAACGCAGACCCCGACCGAGTAAAGCAGGAGCTTACGGAATATGAGCTTGTTCCAGAGGAATGGGGCGGCGAGACCATTTGCGTACCCATATCCGCGCTTAAAGGCGACGGTATTGACACGCTGCTTGAGATGGTTCTGCTTGTGGCTGAGGTCAATCAGTATAAGGCAAACCCCAACCGACTTGCAAAGGGTACTGTAATAGAGGCGTATCTTGATAAGGGCCGCGGCCCCGTTTCGACGCTGCTTGTTCAGAACGGTACGCTTAAAAGCGGTGATATAATTATCGCAGGCTCCGCCGTCGGAAAAATAAGAGCAATGACAAATGACAAGCATGTGCGTATTAACGAGGCAGGCCCTTCAATGCCGGTGGAGATAATCGGTCTTTCGGAGGTTCCGCAGGCGGGCGATCCGTTCTTTGTTGTTGAAGACGAGCGGCTTGCAAAAGAGCTTGCCGAGCAGCGCCGTGCCGAGGATAAGCTCAAGCAGCAAAGTCAGTACACGGTATCGCTTGACGATTTGTTCTCCCGTATTCAGGAGGGCAATATGAAAGAACTCAATATTATCGTTAAGGCTGATGTTCAGGGCTCCGCAGAGGCGGTAAAATCCTCTCTTGAAAAGATTTCCAATGAAGAGGTGCGTGTCCGCGTTATACACAGCGCTGTCGGCGCCATAAATGAAAGCGACGTTATGCTTGCCAATGCATCAAATGCGATTATTGTCGGCTTTAATGTCCGTCCCGAAACCGCTGCCCGCGCTTCTGCCGAAAAGAGTGAGGTTGATATCAGACTTTACAGCATCATCTATGACTGCATTGAGGAAATTGAGGCGGCGATGAAGGGTATGCTTGCGCCCAAATTCAAGGAGGTCGTTCTCGGTTATGCGGAGGTGCGTCAGGTATTTAAGGCGTCCGGCGTCGGTACGATTGCCGGTTCTTACGTCAAAGAGGGCAAAATCGTGAGAAATGCAAGCGTGCGGCTGCTGCGTGACAATACGGTTATATTCACCGGAAATCTTTCTTCACTTAAGCGGTTTAAAGATGACGCCAAGGAAGTGCTTGAAAACTTCGAATGCGGTATCACGATAGAAAATTACAATGATATCAAAGAGGGCGATATCATAGAGGCTTACGAAATGCAGGAGATTAAACAGTAATGTCAGGTCATAGAATTGACAAGGTAAATGAGGAAATTAAAAAGGAGCTGTCTTATATAATCCCCAAGCTCAAAGACCCGCGAATACCCGAATTTGTGACGATAACGGAGGTGCGCACATCGCCTGACCTCAAGACTGCAAAGGTGTATTTTTCATCAATGAGCGACGATGAGCAGCAGGTGCTTGCCGGGCTCCAGTCATCTGCCGGCTTTGCGCGCGGACTTCTGTCAAAGGCAATGAAAATCCGTTATACTCCGGAGCTTGTATTTGCGGTGGACAGCTCTGTAAAATACGGTATGTTTATCAACGAGAAGCTGGCGGAGCTGGGGCTTTCGGAGAGTGATGACGGTGAGTAGCATGAGCGGCAATCTGAACTTTGGCTCTATTGATGAAACGCTTGAGGCGCTGCAAGGGCTTTCGGAAATAACAATTATTTGTCATATCCGTCCGGACGGCGACACGCTGGGCAGCGCATTTGCGCTCATGCATGCGCTGAAAAAGTCGGGAAAAGACAGGGTAGAGGTTGTGTGTGAAAGTGAAATTTCACCGCGCTACCGCTTTTTAACGGGCGGAAAAAGCAGAATTGACGGACCTTGCCGCGGCGGAATCGTCTGCGTTGATGTGGCGTCCCCGTCCATGGCGGGTGAGCGGTACCGCACAGCGGCTGAAAATGCCGATGTTGTAATCGACCATCATCTTTCAAACAGCGGCTACGGCAAATGCAATCTGATTGAGCCCGACGCGGCGGCATGCGGGGAGATTGTTTTAAGGCTTGTCCGCCGTATGGGCGGGCTTGACCGAACCGTTGCCGACTGTCTTTACACTGCGGTGTCGACGGATACAGGCTGTTTTGTATATTCAAACACAACGTCCCAAACACATGAGGCGGCGGCAGAGCTTATACGTGCGGGCGCGGACGCGGGCAGACTCAATAAGCTGCTTTTCAGAACAAAATCACACGCTGCATTTGAAATTGAAAGGCGTGCGTTTGAATCGCTTGAATACTTTTACGATAACACCGTCACATGTATGAAAATCACGCTTGAATGGATAGATGAGCTCTCTGCAAATGAGGACGATATGGAGGGAATATCGTCTATTCCCGCGCGCATTGAGGGCGTAAAGGCGTCTGCCACCTTTCGTCAGGTCAGCGCCGATACCTACAAGCTGTCGGTGCGCACAAACGGTGAGGTGGACGCGTCCGCCGTGTGCAAGCTGTTCGGCGGCGGGGGACACAAAATGGCGGCGGGCTGTACCATGACAGGCGATTATGACAGCATAAAGAAAATCATGGCAGCTAAACTGCATGAAGGCATAGGCAAATGAAAGACGGAATAATTCTGATAAATAAGCCGCAGGGGATAACTTCCTTTTCGGCAGTTGCGAAAGTTAGGCGTGCGCTTAATGTCAAATGCGGTCACAGCGGCACGCTTGACCCGATTGCAACGGGACTTTTACCCGTTATGTGCGGTAAAGCGACAAAGCTTTGCAGTTATCTTACAGACGGGGACAAGGCGTATCGCGCCGCTTTGCGTTTCGGAATTGAAACTGATACGCACGATATTACCGGCAATGTCACAAAAACATGCGAAAAAGCCGTTACGCTTGAGCAGATACGGGAGATACTGCCTCGGTTTATCGGAAAAATCAGGCAGGTTCCGCCTGCATACTCTGCCATTAAGGTGGGCGGCAGGGCGCTGTATAAGCTTGCGCGGGAGGGCAAATGTACGGAAATTCCCGAACGGGAAATAACTGTATATTCTATCGAAACTGTTGACTTTTCGGGCAAAGAGCTTATAATGGATATAGAGTGTTCAAAGGGTACATATATCCGCTCGCTTTGCAGGGATATAGCGCGTGCTTTGGGAACTGTCGGAACAATGAGCGCGCTTGTGCGCACAAAAACCTGCGGGTGGACCGTAGAGGATGCGGTTTCACCTGACAGCGATGAGCTGGAGCGGCATATTATCTCCATGGATGACGCGCTTTCGGCGTTTCCCGAATTCTACCCCGAACCGTTTTTTGCAAGACTTCTGTCAAACGGATGCGCGGTAAGCGCCGGCAAGCTGAAGGGCTTGCCGGACGGACTGTGCCGAGTATATTCGGACAGACTGCTGGGGCTTGGCAATACGCTAAAGACTGACCAAGGCATGGTATTTAAGCTGCTGACTCATTTATAACTGATATTTTAAAACAAGTAAACGGAAAAAACATATGGAAAATAAGCTTTGCGTAGCTTTGGGAGATTTTGACGGGGTACACCTCGGTCATAGGCGGCTGCTTGATGTTACGGTGAATAATCCGTATGGATTTATTCCCGCCGTGTATACATTTAACGGTAACTGCAAGGGCGCAAAGGTGATAATGACCGGCACGGAAAAGCGGGCGCGGCTGACAGAGCTTGGAGTAAAACGTATAATTTTTGATGATTTTGAAAAGGTGCGCCGCCTTTCTCCTCAGGAGTTTGCTGAAAATGTGCTGTTCAAACGGCTGAACGCCGGCGCGGTTGTCTGCGGCATGGACTTTAGATTCGGCAGGAATGCTGACGGGGATATCGGCGTATTGACTGAGCTTTGCCGCAGTGCGGGCGTTTTTTTCTCTTAACGGTGGACTGTCTTGCAGGACAACACGGAAAACTCAGCTCGTCGGATATCAGGCTTATGATTCGAAACGGCGAGATGGAAAAGGCAGCGGCGGCACTGGGCTCGCGCTTTTTTTTGTTACGGGTACGGTCAGTCACGGCAAGAGGCTTGGAAGCCGTCATAATACGCCTACGGTGAACATAAAAATAGATGCCGGACGTATTGTTCCCAAATACGGTGTATACATTACACAAACAGTTTTGGATGGTAAAAATACAACGGAATTACAAATGTCGGTGTTCGTCCCAGTGTGGAGGATACCGATATTGCGAATATTGAAACCAATTTGTTTGATTTTGATGCTGAAATTTACGGCAGTCAAATACGGGTGGAATTTATAAAAAATGCTGCGTTCGGAGCGCAAATTTGAAAGCCGTGAGCTTTTTGTTTTCACAGATTGCTGCGGATATTGCCGCGCGGCAAAAGCCTATTTTGACGGAGAAAAAAGAATGATAAAGCAAAAACGAATTTTTTATGATATTGACGGCGCTTGTTATGCTGCTGTCTGTTTGCTCCTGTAAAAAAGCGTCTCCCGGCAGTTCCTATCTTAAGGAGAATGCCGGCGGTACGGGCTACGGAGCCGGTATTAAAAGCTCGCTGTATATAGAGGACTTTTATTTTATAACGGTCGGTACTCAGAAAAGCGCGGTTGAGCTTACTCTCGGTATGCCTCACTACACAGAGGAGGGCAATGCGTTTTATTCTGTATATGATTTGAATAACGGAGACAGCATAGAATTTTCGTTTGATAAGGATAAAAATGCGGTGACTAATGCCGAATACGTGTATGCGGACGGCGACAAGCAGAATTTTTTTGATATTCTTGTCGAATTGGGCATTTTAAAATCATCGGTAAGTGAAAGCGGCGGCGGGACTACCGTAGAAATTCCCGGCGGAGAGGATAATAAACCGTCTGTTGATACGCCTGATAACACGCAGACGCCGGACAATACCGATAAACCCGATAATTCGCAAACGCCCGGCGGCGGTCATAATGCAGTTCAGGGCGACCAGTTTGCGTCGGGCTCGTATAATTATATTTTGATTGAGCCTGTTTTGGGTCTCGGTGTGCCGCGCAGCAGTATTCTTTCCGCTGTCGGAAAACCAAGCTATTTCTTTTCACACAGCTTCGCAAACGATTCTTATATTATTGACTGCTATAACTTAAACGACGGAAGCAAGCTGTATCTTGATTACGGCTATGCAAGAGATAATCTGCGCAGTGCCGCTATATATAAAAACGGAAGCTATACCTCCGTACTTAATGCGCAGTGGACAGAGCAGGTAAAGCCCGCCGGCTTTACGCGCAATACGGTTGACAAGAATAAGCTGGGCAGGCTTAAAAAGAATATGACGCCCGCACAGGTTTATAAATCGCTCGGCGAGCCGGCTTGGTATGAGGGCACCCGCGGCAGTTACAGCGATGTTTTTGCACTGCCGGGCGGTGAATATGCGTACCTCAGCTTCGGCTCGGCTCATAACAGGTTGACTTCACTTTCGATAAAAGGAGCGGACGGCAAGGTCACTGCCGTTACATTAAATTGATGAAAAGAATTTCGCGGATATTTTTGTGCGCATTAACATCTGCGCTGTTGCTTTGTGTTTCATGCTCCGTACAGAAAAAGGACAGTCTTCGGTTTTACGTTGTCAGCCGCTCTCAGCTGAGTGCTTCCATGAGTGCGTCGGAGACAGCAAAGTTTGTACGTGAAAACGGAAGGCTGGCTTTTGACGGTGATGATATTGAGGGCTATAACTGGCAGACTCATACCGTGTTTTTAAAGGAGGAAGCCGTCCCGTCCGTAGGCATAGTCACACCTGAGAGCGGCGGAAGCGCTGTTTTCAAGTCGGATGATACCTATGCGTTTGTACTGCTTCTTGACGGTAATATGCTGTATTACGGAGGGTTTAAAAGCGGCGTTAAGAATCCGGATGTTCCGCTTCAGCCCAGCGTTGAGGACAGCGGTCGTTACAGCTTTCAAATAACATTTGATGGAAAGTATGCCACGGGAAATGACCCGCGTTCAGACAACAGGCTTTATGAATTCTTAAACAGTCAAGGTCTTTTGTCGTCAAAAACAGAATAAATTTTGAAAAAGCTCTTGCCAAATAAAGATTTTATGTTATAATATTAACGTTGTCGATATTTTCTGTCGACTACAAAAACCGTATGCGGTTGGTATGTTTCGGGGTGTAGCTCAGTTTGGTAGAGCGCTTGGTTCGGGACCAAGAGTAGCGAGTGTTCAAGTCACTTCACTCCGACCAAATCTTTAAAAGCCTTAGCATTTGCTAAGGCTTTTATTTTTTATTCCCACTCCACTGTGGCTGGCGGTTTGGAGGTGATGTCGTATACGACTCTACCTATGCCCTTGATTTCGTTTGTAATTCGGCTGCCTGCTTTTTCAAGTACATCATACGGAATTTTTGCCCATTCGGCAGTCATAAAATCATCTGTTGTAACTGCCCTGAGCACAACTGTGTAGCCGTAGGTTCTGAAATCCCCCATAACTCCGACGCTTCTCAGGTCTGTTAAAACCGCAAAATACTGATTTATGCTTTTGTTTAATTCGGCTTTTTCGATTTCCTGACGGAAAACAGCGTCGGCATCACGCAGCAGCTCTAATTTCTCCTTTGTGATTTGTCCGATTATGCGTACTGCAAGCCCTGGCCCCGGAATGGCTGACGCCAGATCAGCTCATGCGGAATTTTTAGCTTTATTCCGGTATTCCTTACCTCATCTTTAAAGAGATCGGCAAGCGGCTCGACAATTTCCTCAAAGCGAATATTGCTCGGAAGTCCGCCTACATTATGGTGGCTTTTGATAACTGCGGAATCGCCTTTTCCGCTTTCGATAACGTCAGGATAAATTGTCCCCTGCGCCAGTACATCTATTTTTCCGAGTTTTTGCGCCTCGTCCTCGAACACACTCACAAATTCTTCGCCGATTATTTTGCGTTTTTGCTCAGGGTCTGTAATCCCTGCAAGCTTATTCAGAAATCTGTCCTGCGCGTTTACTCTTATCAGATTTATACCCAGCTGTGTGCCGAGAGTTTCCTGTACAAAATCGCCTTCGCCTTTTCTCAAAAGACCGTGGTCTACAAACACGCAAATCAGATTTTTACCGATTGCCCTGTGCAGCAGAACAGCCGCAACAGAGGAATCTACACCGCCGGAGAGCGCCAGCAGAACCTTTTTGCCCGCGAGCTTTTCTCTGTACTTTTTTATTGAATTTTCGATGAAATTTTCCGTTTTCCAGTCTGCCTTGCAGCCGCAGATTGAAAAAATAAAGTTACACAGTATCTGCCTTCCGTAGTCCGTGTGTGTGACCTCCGGATGAAACTGAACTCCGTAAAGCTTCCGGTCGTTGTCGCAGATTGCCGCACACGGGCATTTTTCCGTGTGTGCAATGACGGAAAACCCGTCGGGCGGTATTTCTACGCGGTCGGTATGACTCATCCAGCAAATGCTTTCGCGCGCAACTTCCTTAAACAGAATATTATCCTGCGTAAATACGGTAGTCTTTCCGTATTCGCTGCCGTCCTCGGCAGAGTCTATTGTTCCCCCTGCCATATACGCCATGAGCTGTGCGCCGTAGCAAATACCGAGTATCGGTATCCCGGCATCGAGTATTGCAGGGTCATAGTGCGGTGACGCCGTGTCGTAAACGCTGTTCGGTCCTCCCGTGAAAATAATGCCTTTATAGCCGTTTTCTTTAATTTCAAGCGGCGTAATTTTGCTGTATGCTTTGATTTCTGCGTATACCTGCTCTGCACGCACTCTTCTTGCGATAAGCATGCTGTATTGCCCGCCGAAATCCAAAATCAGTATTTTATCCACCTTGTCTACCTCTTTTTTTAATAATGTCTGAATAACCGATTATATTTTATTGAAAATACAGCTTTTATTTGCCGCTGTCTCCGTAGTTTGCAAGTACGCGCGCGGACGGGTCGTTTACATTGCAGCCCTTCCATGTGCGGTTTGGCATCCAGAAATCAACTATCATTTCACCCTGACCGGGATAATACTTTTCAAAAATTTCGCGGTAGAGCAGCGATTCCTTTGTGAACGGCCGTGCATGAGTGTATTTTTTGCATTTTTCTTCAAATTCTTGGTCTGAATATTGATTTTGAGCATACTCCTTAAGATAGTCTACCATGGAGTGCCCTACCGCGTCCGAAAAGGCGGCTTTTTCCCGAAAAAAGTATTTCGTCGGGGGAGATAACCTTTATCCCGGAATGCGCGGCGCAGCAAATACTTTCCCTTGCCGTATTTGTTCATTTTTATTTCCGGGTCGAGCGACATAACATACTTTACAAAGTCAATATCGCCGAACGGCACCCCTTGCCTCAAGAGAGTTTACCGATATGCATCTGTCGGCACGGAGTACGTCGTACATGTGCAGCTCGCTTATACGCTTTTGCGCTTCCTTCTGAAACTCCTCGGCTGACGGGGCAAAGTCAGTATATTTGTATCCGAAAAGCTCGTCTGAAATTTCGCCCGTTAAAATCACGCGGATATCTGTTTTTTCGTGTATTGCCTTGCATACAAGATACATGCCCATGCTCGCGCGAACTGTTGTGATGTCAAAGGTGCCGAGCAGACGGATAAGCTCGTCAAGACTTGATATAACTTCCTTAGGCGTCATGTATACTTCGGTGTGGTCGCTGCCTATATAATCCGCAGCCTGCCTTGCGTATTTAAGGTCAATGGCGTCGCCGCTCATGCCGATGGCAAAGGTTTTTATGGGCTTATCCGACTTTCTTGCGGCAATGGCGCATACAAGTGACGAATCAAGCCCTCCGGACAGGAGAAATCCGACCTTTGCGTCGGCAATGAGACGTTTTTCAACACCGGCTATCAGCTTGTCGTGAATATTGCGGCAGGCGGTTTCCACATCGTCGCAGCAAATGCTGTCAACTTTTGCAATGTCGCAGTAGCAGATAAATTTGCCGTCCCTGTAATAATGCCCCGGAGGAAAAGGCATTATTTTTTCTGTTAACCCGACAAGGTTTTTAGGCTCGCTGGCAAATAAAACCGTGCCCCTGTCGTTATAGCCGTAATACAACGGACGGATACCGATAGGGTCTCTTGCCGCAATGTATTCTTGTGTCCTGCCGTCGTAGATTATACAGGCAAATTCCGCATCCAGCATAGCAAACATGTCCGTATTATATTCGCGGTACATGGGCAGCAGTATTTCACAGTCACTGTCGCTTTTAAAAACGTAGCCCTTTTGTATCAGCATGTCTTTGTACTTTTTGAACCCGTATATTTCGCCGTTGCAGACAGCATAGCTGCCGTCAAGCTCAAACGGCTGCATTCCGTCGGACGTGAGACCCATGATAGAAAGCCGATGAAAGCCGAGCAGACCTTTGCCGGTGTCTATAATCCTGCTGTCATCAGGTCCGCGTGAAATTGTGCGGTCAAAGCCTGTCTTAAAATCTTCCAAATCAGTGCCGCTGCCGCAGCACCCCATTACAGAACACATAGTAAATACCTCCGTTATATGTCAGTTTTATCTCTTATTCGACGTCCTGCAGGGCATCATAGCCCTCTTCGCCGGTACGGATTTTGACGACGTTTTCAACGTCGTAGACAAAAATCTTGCCGTCGCCGATATGACCTGTGTAAAGGACACGCTTTGCCGTTTCTATAACGTCACTGACGGGAACCTTGCTGACAACGATTTCCACTTGAACTTTAGGCAGCAGATTTGCCTCAACCTGAACGCCGCGGTAGTATTCCGGCTTGCCCTTCTGCATTCCGCAGCCGAGAACGTGTGAAACCGTCATACCGGTAATTCCGATATGCATCATAGCGGCTTTCAGAGTCTCAAAGCGAGATTCCTTGCAAATAATTTCTACTTTGGTAAGTTTGGGAGTATTACTGTCGAAGGTCGGCATCTTCTTTACGGGAACCGCTTCGGCAACAGGGACATCTCCCGAAACATTAACGGGTTTATAATCATCCTGGGCTATGGTATCCGGCAGCATTGCAAAGCCCGCATAAGAGGTGAGCAGACCGTGCTCGGAAACATCAAGTCCTGCAAGCTCATCTTCCTTATCTGCACGCAGACCTATTGTGTGCTTTAAAATAAGGAACACAACGGTAATTATTGCTGCAACATAGACTGCAACGGATAAAACGCCGAGACACTGTACGCCGAGGAAGTGTAGACCGCCGCCGTAAAGAAGTCCTTTTTCCGTTGTGACGCCTGTTGCAAAAACGCCCGTAAGTACGGTGCCGAGAGCACCACATACGCCGTGGACGGAAATCGCACCGACAGGGTCGTCTATTTTTGCGACTTTATCAAAAAACTCGACTGCAAATACAATAACGATACCGCAAATGATTCCTATTGCTGCTGCACCCATCGGATTTACCGCATCGCAGCCTGCGGTAATTCCGACAAGTCCCGCAAGCGCTGCGTTGTATGTCATGGAGACATCCGGCTTTTTGTAGCGAATCCATGTTACTATCAGCGTAGTGCAGCAGGCAAGCGCCGCCGAAAGATTTGTATTAAAGAAAACTCTGCCTGCTGTCTGCATCAGCTCGTCGCTGTCCATTCCGACGGTAGATGCGCCGTTGAAGCCGAACCAGCAGAACCAAAGTATGAATACGCCGAGAGCGGCAAAGGTTATGTTGTGCCCCAAAATTGCGCGCGGCTTGCCGTTTTTATCGTACTTTCCGATACGCGGACCGAGTATTGCAGCGCCTATCATCGCGCATATTCCGCCTACCATATGTACTGCGGTCGAACCCGCAAAATCATGGAAGCCGAGCTGACTGAGCCAGCCGCCTCCCCAAATCCAATGCCCGGAAACCGGATAGATTACAAGTGAAATTGCAAGAGAGTAAATGCAGTAAGCGCTGAATTTTGTTCTTTCTGCCATCGCACCCGAAACTATTGTAGCGGAGGTCGCGCAGAAAACAGTCTGGAAAATCGCAAACGCCCAGAGCGGAACTCCGTCAGGCAGGATATGACTGTAATCACCCATTATGAACGGGTCTATGGCGCCGAACAGTGCGGTGCCGCTTCCGAACATGAGACCGAAGCCTACAAGCCAGAATGCAGGCGTGCCTATGCAGAAATCCATAAGGTTTTTCATAAGTATATTACCGGTATTTTTAGCTCTTGTAAAGCCGGCTTCACATAGTGAGAAGCCCGCCTGCATGAAAAATACGAGTGCGGCGCCTATAAGCACCCAAATTGTGTTGACGGAACTGTAAGTCATTTTAATTCATCTTCTTTCTCTTATTTTACACCGAATAAAAGGTCGCCGTAGGTAGGAAACGGCCAATAGCTTTTTGCGGTCAGTGTCTCAGCTTCATCGCAGGGAATTCTCAGCTCACTCATTTTTTCAAGGACGGTATCGCGGATCATCTCTGACTCTTCGCCGATATCCTTGGCGTTGTGAAGTACAATGAGGGCGTTTTCAAGCTCTTCGGCTTTTGCTGCTATCCTGTCTGTTAATGCAGAAAGCTTTCTGACAAGACCTTTTTCAAAGCTGCATGCAAGAGTGTCGTCCAGCTCCTTTTTGGCAAAGGCGGATTTGGCAACGCTTGCGGCATACGCTTCAACAGCGGGGATAATCTGAGTTTTTGCCATTGAAGTCATCGTATTGGCTTCTATGATGACTGTCTTGCAGTAGTTTTCCAGTGTGATCTCGTAACGCGACCTGATTTCCGCCTCGGAAAATACCCCGTGTGAGGTCAGCATATCCACGTTCTTTTTGTCGAGTATGTGTGGAATGGCGTCGGGCGTGGTGCGCAGATTCATAAGCCCGCGCTTTTCCGTTGCCTCCTTGATCCAGCTGTCGTCATATCCGTTGCCGTTAAAGATGATGTGCTTGTGATCCCTGATGGTTTTTCTTATCATCTCGTGAAGCGTCTTTTCAAAGTTTTCTGCACCCTCTAAGCGGTCTGCATAAATTTTCAGGCTTTCGGCAACCGCCGTGTTGAGCATAATGTTTGCGCAGGCTATGCTGTTTGAAGAGCCTAACATGCGGAATTCAAATTTGTTACCGGTAAAGGCAAAGGGAGAGGTTCTGTTGCGGTCGGTAGTGTCGCGGTTGAATTTTGGCAAAACGTCAACGCCCAGCTTCATTTGCGTCTTCTCAATGCCCTTGTACGGTGTGTCGGTTTCGATTGCCTCTAAAACTGCGTTCAGCTCGTCGCCTAAGAAAACCGAGACAACGGCGGGCGGCGCCTCGTTTGCACCCAGACGGTGGTCGTTGCCGGCTGTTGCAACAGATATTCTGAGTAAATCCTGATAGTCGTCTACCGCCTTGATTACCGCGCACAAAAACAGCAGAAACTGCGCATTTTCATAAGGTGTTTCGCCCGGCGACAGCAGGTTCTGTCCGCTGTCTGTTGCAATAGACCAGTTGTTGTGCTTGCCGCTGCCGTTTACTCCGGCAAAGGGCTTTTCATGCAGCAGACAGACAAGTCCGTGCTTGGCGGCGACCTTCTGCATTATCTCCATTGTCAGCTGATTGTGGTCGGTGGCAATATTCGTTGTGGTGTATATGGGAGCAAGCTCGTGCTGTGCGGGCGCGACTTCGTTGTGCTCCGTCTTTGCCAGAATTCCCAGCTTCCAAAGCTCATTGTTCAGTTCTTCCATAAATGCTGCCACTCTTGGTTTTATAACACCGAAATAGTGGTCGTCCATCTCCTGACCCTTGGGCGGCTTTGCGCCGAACAGAGTGCGTCCCGTAAACCTGAGATCCGGGCGCTGTTCATACATTTCTTCGGGTATCAGGAAGTATTCCTGTTCGGGACCGACGGAGGAGCGGACGCATTTTGCGCTGTTGTTTCCGAACAGTCTGAGTATGCGCAGCGCCTGTTTGTTAAGTGCTTCCATAGAGCGCAGAAGCGGTGTCTTTTTGTCCAGGGCATGACCGCCGTAAGAGCAGAACGCAGTGGGAATGCACAGCGTCTTTCCCTTTATAAAAGCATACGAAGTAGGATCCCACGCGGTATATCCTCTTGCTTCAAAGGTGGCTCTCAGACCTCCGCTGGGGAAGGAGGAGGCATCCGGCTCGCCCCTTTATAAGCTCCTTTCCGGAAAACTCCATAATAACGCCGCCGTCGGGAGAGGGGGATATAAAGCTGTCGTGCTTTTCGGCGGTTATGCCGGTGAGCGGCTGGAACCAGTGCGTGTAATGTGTCGCGCCCTTGGCTACCGCCCAGTCTTTTATCGCCGCCGCCACTGCATTGGCAACTCCGATATCGAGTTCTGTTCCCTCGTCTATGGTTTTTTTGAGTGAGGCGTATACCTTTGCGGACAAGGTCGCTTTCATCACTCTGTCGTCAAAAACCAAACTGCCGAAATAATCCTTTACTGTTTCCATGATAACAGCTCCTTTTCAATTAATATTGTCGGCTTAATAAAGATAAAGGCGCCTTTAATGCTAAAATACATTAAAGACGCCATTGCCTTTTATATATTGATGTTAAAAAATAACGTCTTTGAGTACCTGCACTCAAAGACGCCTTTGCCTTTATGGTTTGCATTATACAACTCCGGAAATCATTTGTCAACCCCTTTTTACAACTTTTTTGATTTTTGTACTTGACAATTTGCGACGACAGGCGTATAATATCTCAAAAATGAGCAAAGGCGTTCATTTGGTCAGGATTTTTTCTGTGCCCAAATGAGCGCTTTTTATTTTTTGTATTTTTCGGAAAGGAAACAAACCGATATGAAAATCGAGGGTCAGGTACGAATTCCGTCGGGCTGTGCGATTGCCGCTGTCATTTCCAAAGACGGCAGGAGAATGTCAGGCGAGGGAATATACAACGCTATGAAGCCGATGCACGACCGTTCCAACGGACTGGGCGGCGGCTTTGCCGGATACGGCATTTATCCCGAATATAAGGATTTTTATGCGCTTCATATGTTTTTTAATGAGCGCGCTACGAGAAAGAACTGTGAGGCTTTTCTGAAAGAACGTTTTGAAATAGTTAAATCTGAAATAATCCCTACGCGCAAAATTCCGCAGATTACCGACGAGCCGATAATCTGGCGGTATTTTGTCGCGCCCCTTAATTCCGTTCTTTTAGCTTTACAGCTTGATGAAAAGGAATTTGTAGCCAAAACCGTTATGAAAATCAATACCGAAATGGACGGAGCGTACGTCTTTTCCAGCGGAAAAAACATGGGGACGTTCAAGGCGGTCGGCTTTCCGGAGGATGTCGGTGTATTTTATAAGCTGGAGCAGTATGAGGGATATTCCTGGACGGCGCACGGCAGGTATCCGACAAATACTCCCGGCTGGTGGGGAGGCGCGCATCCCTTTACTTTACTGGATTACTCTGTCGTACATAATGGTGAGATTTCTTCTTATGATGCTAACCGCCGCTTTATCGAAATGTTCGGATATAAATGCAATCTCCAAACCGATACCGAAGTTATCACTTATATATTCGATTATCTTCTCCGCGTAAAGGGTCTCAAATTGGAAGAAGCGGCAAATGTGGTGGCAGCCCCGTTTTGGTCTACTATAGAATCTATGGAAGACAAAAAGGAACGTGATAAGCTTACATTTCTCAGAACTGCCTTCTCAAGTATGCTTATAACAGGTCCGTTTTCTATTATACTGGGATTTTCCGGCGGGCTTATGGCGCTTAATGACAGACTGAAGCTGCGTTCGATGGTCGTAGGCGAAAAGGATGACAGGGTATTTATAGCAAGTGAAGAATCCGCAATTCGTATGATAGAGCCCGATGCGGAAAATATATACGCTCCCACCGGTGGAGAGCCTGTAATAATCAGAACTAAGGATGGTGATGAGTTTTGAGTATAGAATTTATATATCCGGAGTTTGAGGTTATAAGGAATGACAACCGATGCATAGCTTGTCGCGTATGTGAAAGGCAGTGCGCAAATGAGGTGCATTATTTAGATGCCGACAGCGGGCTTATGATGAGCGATGAGACAAAATGTGTGAACTGTCAGCGTTGTGTGTCGCTTTGTCCTACCAGAGCATTGAAGATAGTGAAGAGCGGTTGTGAGTTAAGAGAGAATGCCAACTGGCAAAACGATACGATAAAGGAAATATACAAGCAGGCAAACAGCGGCGGAGTTTTACTCTCCTCAATGGGAAATCCAAAGCCCCTGCCCGTTTATTGGGATAAAATACTTATCAATGCCTCCCAGGTTACAAACCCGCCGATTGATCCTCTGCGCGAGCCTATGGAAACACGCGTTTTTCTCGGAAAAAAGCCCGATACTGTAAAACGCGATGAAAACGGAAATATTAAGTGTTCCCTTACGCCGCAGCTTGAGCTTTCGATGCCGATAATGTTTTCGGCAATGAGCTACGGGTCGATAAGCTATAATGCTCATGCTTCTTTGGCACGTGCCGCAACTGAACTGGGAATTCTTTACAATACCGGAGAGGGAGGCTTGCACGAAGATTTCTATTGTTATGGAAAAAATACAATTGTTCAGGTTGCATCGGGACGTTTCGGCGTTTACAAGGATTATCTTGAAGCAGGTGCGGCGGTAGAAATAAAAATGGGGCAAGGTGCAAAACCCGGGATAGGGGGACATTTGCCCGGCTCTAAAATTGTAGGGGATGTTTCAAGGACAAGAATGATACCGGAAGGCTCGGACGCCATTTCTCCCGCTCCGCATCACGATATTTATTCTATTGAGGATCTGCGGCAGTTGGTATTTTCTCTTAAAGAGGCTACCGAATACAAAAAGCCTGTAATAGTTAAGGTCGCCGCAGTACATAACATTGCCGCAATAGCAAGCGGAATTGCGCGCAGCGGCGCCGATATTATAGCTATTGATGGATTTCGCGGCGGCACGGGAGCTGCTCCGACAAGAATACGGGACAATGTGGGAATCCCGGTAGAATTGGCACTGGCTGCAGTAGACCAAAGGCTTCGCGATGATGGAATAAGAAATAATGTTTCGCTTGTGGTAGGCGGCAGTATTCGTTCTGCGGCGGATGTCGTAAAAGCAATAGCCTTGGGTGCAGATGCCTGCTATATTGCAACCGCAGCGCTTTTGGCATTGGGCTGTCATCTTTGCCGTACCTGTCAAAGCGGCAAATGCAACTGGGGCATTGCAACTCAGCGCCCTGAACTTGTAAAAAGACTTAATCCCGATATCGGAAGTGAGCGGCTTGTAAATTTAATGAACGCATGGCGTCATGAAATAAAAGAGCTTATGGGCGGCATGGGCATAAACTCCATAGAGTCCCTTAAAGGAAATAGGCTTATGCTGCGCGGAATAGGACTTACCGAAAAAGAAATGGATATTCTCGGTATCTCTCACGCAGGTGAATAAAGGCGGTGACAAAATGAAAAGAGTATATGTTAATGAGGATTGGTGTATCGGCTGCCATCTTTGCGAATATAACTGTGCGTTTGCAAATTCGGGAGCGAAAGATATGGCAAAAGCTCTGAAGGGAAAACCGATATATCCCAGAATTCATGTTGAAGGTGATGACAGAATAACTTACGCTGTTTCCTGCCGTCACTGCGTAGATCCTATTTGTGTTAAAAGCTGTATTGCAGGAGCGATTTCCGTAAAAGACGGCATTGTCAAAATTGACGAAAATAAATGTGTAGGCTGTCTTACCTGTGTATTGGTGTGTCCTTACGGATCATTGGCACCGGGGGAAAACGGAACAATGCAAAAATGTGAATTATGTACGCAGAACTCATTCGGAGAGCCGGCATGCGTCAAGGGATGTCCGAACAGAGCCATTGTTTTTGAAGAAAGGTGATATGAATGACCAATTATGTGATAATAGGAAACGGAGTTGCGGCAGCAGGCTGCATAGAGGGAATCCGAGCTGCTGATACCAAAGGTAAAATCACGGTGATTTCAGAGGAAAACACACCTGTTTATTGCAGACCGCTTATATCTTATTATCTTGAAGGAAAAACAGATCTTGAACGAATGAAATACAGAGACGATAGTTTTTATCAGGATATGAAATGTGAGGTTTTATACAACGTAAAAGCCGAAAAAATCGATAAGGAAGCCAAAACAGTCATTCTCAGCAACGGCAAAACAGTCAGTTATGATAAGCTTTGTGTTGCAACCGGCTCTTCACCTTTTATACCACCTTTTAAAGGTTTGGAAACAGTCGAAAAGAAGTTTTCTTTTTTAACGCTTAATGATGCTCTGTCATTGGAAAAAGCGATAAACAAAAATTCGCGTGTACTGATAGTAGGTGCAGGCCTTATCGGACTTAAATGTGCCGAAGGCTTGCATGACAGAACGGCTGAAATTATCGTTTGTGACCTTGCGGACAGAATACTTTCGAGTATACTTGACAGAGAATGCGCCGCTATTGTTCAGTCTCATTTGGAGGAAAACGGAATTAAATTCAAATTAAACGACAGTGTAGTTGAGTTTAATAAAAATATTGCCGTTATGAAAAGCGGTGTTAAAATAGAGTTTGATGTTCTTGTCTTGGCAGTGGGAGTAAAACCGAATTTTATTTAATTAAGGATATAGGCGGAAAAGTCAATCGCGGAATTGTAGTTGATAATTCAATGAGAACCGATTTAAAGGATATTTATGCGGTCGGTGACTGTACAGAAAGCGAAGATATTTCCGGCGGTATAAAACGTGTAATGGCACTCATGCCTAATGCTTATATGCAGGGTAAGTGTGCCGGCATGAACATGGGCGGAAAACCGGAAATATTCGATAAAGCAATACCTATGAATTCTATCGGATTTTTCGGACTGCATGTAATGACGGCGGGAAGCTATTTCGATTCGGATAACGGAGGCACAGTATATCAGGAAAAAAACAAAGATAAGGTGAAACGGTTTTATACCAAAGACGGACTGCTGACCGGATTTATTCTTGTGCGTGATACCGATCGCGCCGGAATATACACCTCGATTATAAGAGAGAAAACTCCTCTTTCATCATTAAATTTTGAAATGTTGCAAAAAGTTTCAAGCACTGCTGCATATTCTAAAGAAAATCGTAGAAAAAAATTTGGAGGTGTGGTATAATATGACGGAGAAAAACATTTTCGGTATAAATTATAAAGAAGTTAACGACATTTTACGGAATTGCTCTGGTGAGATAAAGCTGACCGGCTGCTGCGGACAGCGTTTCATTGCCGCCGGTATGTCGGATAAAAATATAACCCTAAAGGGTATTCCGGGCAATGCCCTGGGCGCGTACCTCAACGGGGCGTGCGTAACAGTTAAATCCAATGCACAGGACGCTGTCGGCGATACTATGAACGACGGGAAAATAATCGTTCACGGCGATATCGGAGATGCCGCAGGATATGCTATGCGCGGCGGCAGGATTTTTGTCAGGGGCAATGCGGGGTACCGCGCGGGAATTCATATGAAGGCGTATGAAAACAAAATCCCCGTTATGGTGATAGGCGGTACTGCGGGCAGCTTTCTCGGTGAATATCAGGCGGGCGGAGTAATAGTCGTGCTCGGTCTTGAAGCCGAAAACAAAAAAATTGTCGGTAATTTTCCCTGTACCGGTATGCACGGGGGAAAAATGTTTCTTCGCTCGGAGTGCGCGGATATAAAATTTCCGAGCCAGGTTACAGCACGTCGGGCAGGCGCCGGTGATATGGAGGAGCTGAAGGCATATGTATCTGAATACTGCGAGCTGTTCGGATACGATATTGACAGGATTATGTCCGCGCCGTTTACAGTGGTTACGCCGGACAGCAAAAATCCGTATAAACAGATGTATGTCGCAAACTGAAAGAAAGCAGGTAATTGTGTTATGAAGTACTCAAAGGATGAGGTAATGCAGTATGTCAGGGAGGAAGATGTAAAATTCATCCGCCTTGCATTTTGCGATGTATTCGGCAGGCAAAAAAATATATCGATAATGCCGCAGGAGCTTCCCCGCGCCTTTGAATACGGCATTGCTTTCGATGCTTCGGCAATAGCGGGCTTCGGCGATGAAAACCGCTGTGACCTTCTGCTTCATCCCGACGCCGAGACCTTGGCGCTGCTTCCGTGGAGACCGGAGCACGGTAAGGTCGTGCGTATGTTTACGCATATCACCTACCCCGACGGGACACCGTTTGAGTGTGATACGAGAAGCCTTCTTAAAAAAGCCGCGGACGATGCGAAGAAAGCCGGTTTTGCTTTTGCATTCGGCGCCGAGCAGGAGTTTTACCTGTTCAACCTTGACGAAAACGGAAAGCCGACGAAAATCCCCTATGATGAAGCGGGTTATATGGATATTGCTCCGGAGGATAGGGGCGAGAATATACGGCGTGAAATATGCCTGACCTTTGAGCAGATGGGCATTCGTCCCGAAAGCTCGCACCATGAGGAAGGACCGGGACAGAATGAAATTGATTTCCGTTATTCGGACGCGCTTACCGCCGCCGATAATGCGATGACTTTTCAGACAACTGTTAAAACCGTTGCCCGCCGCAACGGACTGTATGCGGATTTCAGCGCCAAGCCTCTTGAAAACGCACCGGGAAACGGCTTTCATATCAACATGTCGGTAAAGGCGGCGGACGGCTCTGAGAATCTCTGCTATATGATTGCAGGTATTTTGGATAAGGCTGAGGAAATGACCGCTTTTCTAAATCCTACCGAAAATTCATACAAGCGCTTCGGAAAATGCAAAGCACCGGGCTACGTATCCTGGTCGGATGAAAACCGCTCACAGCTTGTGCGTATTCCGGCGGCGGTGGGGGAGTACCGCCGTGCGGAGCTGCGCTCACCCGATCCTACTGCAAACCCATATCTTGCGTTTACTCTGATGATTTATGCGGGACTTCACGGTATTGGCAACAAGCTTGCATTGCCAAAGCCGGCAAATATTAATTTGTACAAGGCGGACGCACGGACGCTGGCAGGCTTCAGAAAGCTCCCGGCTGATTTGAAAACGGCATGCAAAATTGCGTCGGAAAGCGAATTTATCAGGGAGCATGTTCCGGCGTCTGTTTTGGATATCTATTGCAATAAATAAGACTGACTTGAAACAGGGGAGGGGTGCAGGATGAGTCTTAGGGAACGTGTTTACAGCGTTCTTATAGTTTCTGCTGCAAAAAATTTTAATTCTGCACTTTTTGACCTGCTTCCCGAATCACGATACGCTCCGGTTACCGTTGTTTCGGACGTCAGCGCTGCCAAAAGGGCTTTTGTCGAGCGGGCTTATGATTATGTAATTATCAATTCTCCGCTGCCTGACGATATCGGTACGCATTTTGCAATCGATGCATGCAATGCAAGGTCAACGGTAGTCTTGCTTTTGGTACGAAGTGAACTGTACGCGCAGATATATGATAAGGTTGCCGAATACGGCGTGTTTACACTGCCTAAGCCTACGTCAAAGCCGATGCTGGCAATCGCTCTCGACTGGATGTCCGGTGCAAGAGAGCGTTTGCGCAGGACAGAAAGAAAAACGCTGTCCATTGAAGAGAAGATGGAGGAAATCCGTATTGTCAACCGCGCAAAATGGCTGCTTATCAGTGAAATCAAAATGGATGAGCCGCAGGCTCACCGGTACATAGAAAAACAGGCGATGGATCGCTGTATTTCAAAGCGCGATGTTGCTGAGGAAATAATAAAAACCTACTCATAGCGGAGCAGGTTTTTATTATTTGCGGGATTTATTTGATGTTTTGGGGTTTGTCTGACAGTGCGGAAAAATATTTTTCGGGAAGATTTGCCAGAAATGCGTATACAGCCGTGTCTGCGCCGTTATCGTCCGATACGGTGCAAAACAGGCTTTGTTTTATTTTTATACAGTAATTTTCAAAAAGCAGAGCTTTTTCAAGACCGTGCCTTGTAAGAAAAACACGGCCGCCCGGCTCCTTTTTGATATATCTCATATCTAAGAAAGTGTCCATCATATTGTGTACGCTTGCTTTTGTCAGTGATAATTCCCTTGCCACGTCGCAGCTTTTTATTCCGTCCTTTCTGTCAAGCTTTTTTAAAGCTATCAGATACCGTATGTGTGAAGCTGTCAAAAAGGTCTTGTCATTCATCGTAAACCTCCGTATTATTAAGGGGATGCTCGCCGTGCGGCTGAGCATCCCCTTTTTGTGTGCTTTATTCTCGGCTGTTTTTATTTTCCGTCTTAGTGTCGGAGCAGCCGCAGTGACCTTTGCACTGCTTTGAATAAGGACAACCGATACAGACAGCACCGCGTTTTTTTGATCTGTAAAGATACCAAATGATACTGCCCGTGATACACAATAGAACTGCAATAATTATAATGTTTTCCATAGCTTTATATAGTGATTATTTGCTCATGGCGAAATCCTTCTGCTCGGTCTTGCCTAAAGAGTATTCCGTTTTGAGCTTTTTGTTGGTGTTTCTTATAAGCAGAATAATAACCAAAACCATTGCCGCAACAGCTGCAAGTCCTCCGAGGGCAGCGCCTGTATTCAATGCTGCGGGGTTGGTTATAAGCGTACCGACGGTATATACAAGATAACCGATTGTATATCCTACCGACAGCTGCAATCCTATGCCGCCCCAAAGCCATTTTGCGCTTTTCATCTCGGAATTCATGGCGCCGATTGCCGCAAAGCAGGGCGGTGTGTAAAGGTTAAACATAAGATATGCCAGAGCCGCGACCTTTGTTATGGCGATTATTCCCGCAACTTCTGCTCCGGCACCCTCCATAAGTGCAAGCTCCTCGGTGTCAATAAGATTTTCCAGCCCGACAAAGCATACGGCAAGTGTGCCGACAACATTTTCCTTTGCTATAAATCCGGTGACTGCCGCAGCCGCCAGCTGCCAGCTGAGCACACCGACAATCGGCACGAGCAGGTAGGCAAACGGTGTTGCGATTGACGCTAAAATCGAAGCGTCTGCTGTCTGTGCAACCTGAAATTTCCAGGTGAACGTCTGCATAATCTGAACCGCTGTGTTGCACAGCAGTATAATGGTGGCAGCTTTTACTATGTATGCCTTTCCGCGTGAGCACATTGATTTGAAGGCTCCCCAGAGAGAGGGCGTCTTGTAGTCGGGCAGCTCGATAATAAAGAATGACTTTCTTGACTTATATCCCGCAATCTTGTTTACAAGCAGCGCGCATAAAAATATGAGAACTATTCCGGTAAAGTACATCACGGCGCTCACCCAGCCGGAATTGTCAAAAAACGCACCCGCAAAAAGCGATATTACCGGGATTTTGGCGCCGCAGGGCATAAACGGTGTGAGCATGGCAGTAGCTCTGCGCTCGCGCTCGTTGCGTATTGTTCGGCTTGCCATAACTCCCGGCACGGCACAGCCTATTCCGATGACAAAAGGTATGACCGATTTGCCCGAGAGACCAACTTTTTTAAATATGGGGTCAAGAACAACCGCAACACGCGACATGTAGCCGCAGTCCTCAAGCAGGGCTATCAGGAAATACATGACCATGACAAGCGGCAGAAATCCGACAACCGCGGATACGCCGCCGATTATACCGTCAATCAGCAAATCCTGGAGCAGCGGGTTGGCGTTTTCCAGCAGTCCGCCGACCCAGCCCTGAAATGCTTCCAGCCAGCCGACAAGCAGATCGGCTATCGGTGTGCCTACCCAAACCTGAGAAATCTGGAAAACAAGAAACATAACAACGGCAAAAATCGGAATTCCCAGCCATTTATTTGTCAAGACGGCGTCGATTTTATCACCGGTATTTCTTTCTTTTTGTCATTATCTTGCGGGTTTCGACCTCCCGTACGATTGAATTTACAAATTCAAAGCGTCTGCGGTCTGCCGCTTCAACCTCTTTTTTGTCTGTAAGGTCAATTTCTCCCTGCATGTAAGGCGCTGTCTGCACAGTGCCCCTTTAATGCCGCGGCAGCTTCTATAACCGCCGTAAAGGCGGCGACGATGTGGAAACTGTGGTTATAACGGGACATCCGAGCCTTTCTGACAGATGCTCGGTATCAATCACCGTTTGCTTTTTCTCGTTTATATCGCTTTTGTTAAGCGCTACGACCACCGGTATCCCCAGCTCTAAAAGCTGCGTTGTGAAGAACAGGCTGCGGCTGAGATTTGTGGCGTCTACTATATTTATAATGACGTCGGGGTTTTCCTTTTTAACGTATGAGCTTGTAATGCTCTCCTCGCTGGTAAACGGTGACATCGAATAGGCGCCGGGCAAATCCACGGCAATCAGCTGTTTGTCGCCCTCATAATACGCTTTCTTTATGGGGTGCTCTTTTTTGTCCACGGTAACGCCTGCCCAGTTGCCGACCTTTTCGTTTCTGCCCGTAAGGGCGTTGTACATGGTGGTCTTACCGGAATTCGGGTTGCCTGTCAGGGCAATTCTCATTGATATTTCCTCCTTTATATTAATCCTTTCGGATAAATTTACATCGTCATGAGTTAGCCTTTGCTAACTCGAATTTACAGATAGCTGCTTGTTTTGCGGATAATCTGCCGATTTACACAATGATAGCTTCTGCCAGCTGATTGTCTATGTTATATCTGCCGTCTTTGATGGAAACGACACATCCGCCCTGCAAATGCGCAATTACTGTAATTGTCTCGCCTGAATAACACCCCCAGGGAGAACAAAAAGGCATTTAATTCTTCATCTTCGGTTTCGATTTCACGGATTATGTATTCTTTGCCTGCGACAGCTTTTTTTAATGTCATGTTAATCACCGCTGTTTTAAATATTCAGATACAGATTAGCGGTTGCTAACTGATATCCGTAAAAATTAGTTAGCAACTGCTAACTGATGATAATTATAATTGTCGCGGAATGATTTGTCAAGGCTTTTTGATAATTTTTTCAATTTTTGCAAATATTGATTTTTTTAATAAAATGTGTTATCATATTTAAGAAATGCTTGTACTAAATATATAATCACAGGGAGATTTGAAGGATGTCTATAAATGAATCTGGTGAAATGTATCTTGAAACTATATATATTTTATGCAAGTCCAAGCCGTCGGTGCGCTCAGTCGATATTGCGGAATATATGAATTATACAAAGCCGAGTATCAGCCGCGGTGTAGGTCTGCTGAAAAAGCGGGGGCTTATAACCGTTGATAAGGACGGGTTTATTAATTTAACCCGGGAGGGCGCGGCTCTTGCAGGTAAGATTTACGAGCGGCATACGGTGCTGACCGATGTGCTCAGGGCACTTGGCGTTGATGAGGCGACAGCCGCGGATGACGCCTGTAAAATAGAACATGTAATCAGCGAAGAATCATTCGATGCAATAAAAAGGCATACTGAAAGAAAATAAAGCCGTGTTCGGTAATTCACGTCCGATTAGTTCGGCGTGCTATAATAATTAACGGAGGGTAACAATGAAAAGAACGTTTACATCTGTAAAACCGATTTCTGCAATGCTCGTTGTTTTAATTCTGCTGTCCTGCTTGTCCGCGTTTCCTGCCGGTGTGCTTGCAAACGGCGCGTCTGAAACCGGGACGACCGATACACGGTATAATTTTCCGGTGATATCCATTGATACGGACAACGGCGCACCGATTGTCGACAAGACAAACTATGTCGGCTGTAAAGTCAGTATTGACAATACTTCCTCGCAGTATCTTCTTGACGATACAGTCGGCGGAATACGCTATCGCGGTAATTCGACGCTGCAAAATGCCGAGAAGAAGGCGTACAGAATAAAATTTGACAAAAAGCAGAACCTTTTCGGTATGGGCAAGGCAAAAAGTTGGGTTCTGCTTGCAAATGCGTTTGATAAAACGATGGTGCGAAACGCGCTCGCTTTTGAAATTGCACATGAGCTCGGTCTGGAATACACGTCGGAATACAGGTTTGTAAATGTGTTTTTAAACGGAGAAAACCTTGGCTTGTATCTTCTGTGCGAACAGACGCAGACGGGTGAAACCCGTGTCGATATCGAGGAGGACGAAACCGGAAAGGTAGATACGGGATATCTCATCGAGTTTGTAGGCAACGGTGATACAAATGAGGATGCCTATTTTGACGTTGTTGACGTTGATCCGTCCCTTTTTCCCGAAGGTGTTACGTTAAACTGGCGCAAGAATGTGATGAAGTTTATAATTAAAACTCCCGAAAAGGAATTTTGCACGCAATCACAGATAGATTTTATTTCACAGTACTGCAACAGCTTTAATAAGGCTATACTCACTCATGACTGGGAAACCTTTGACAGTCTTTGCGATATCGATTCGTTTGTTAAGTTCTTTATTGTAAATACTGTCATGAATAACGGCGACGGCGGTTTTCAGATATATTTTTATAAAAAGGAAAACGGCGGCAAGGTTTATGCCGGTCCCGTTTGGGATTTTGACCAAAGCTCAGCTGCGTCTACGCAATGTACAAACGGTTATTCAAAATGGTATTACGGCTCTCAGAATCCCTGGTTTGAGTCTTTTGTCGCATGGGATCGCTTTATGGAGCTTGCGCGCGAATGCTACGGTGAACATATAGATAACATAAAAAAGATAATAGATTATTATACCGTGAGCTTTTATCCGGAAAATTCGTTTGATTTCAATGTAAACGATGAGGTTTGGAACAGTCTTGAAAATGATTACTGGCGTATAACACCCCAAGTATCTGCGCTGAAAACCTTTGAAGCAAATTTTGCTCACTTGTCGGAATGGTTTGAAAACCGAATTCTGTGGCTTGATGCGAATTATCATGATTTGGGCGAGTATGTTTTTGACGATAATGCCACTTGTGTGAGCGACGCTACCGAGAGCGCCGAATGCCGCGACTGCGATTATGTAAGCGTCCGTAAAATCAAGAACACTGCCGATTCGTCAAAGCATTCCTTTACCGACTATGTTTATAACAATGATGCAACGTGTGTGAATGACGGTACCATGACCCGCACCTGCAGTCTGTGTACAAAGACGGAAACGGTTGCCGACCCGCAGCATAAGGCGCACGGAAGGCACACCTTCGGCGAATACGTTTACAATAACGATGCAACCGTTCAGTCTGACGGTACAAAGAGCGCTGTCTGCAGTCTGTGCGGCTATGTTGACACTGTTGCTGCAGAAGGTACAAAGCTGCCGTCTGTTGAAATTCAGGATACCCTTGAAGTGTTTACCGATATAAAACCCGATGCTTGGTATAAGCCGTATATTGATTATGCGTATTCTTACGGCTTGCTCAGAGGAATGACGGATACTGAGTTTGAACCGTCAACCACACTGACACGGGCGATGTTTGTTACGGTTATTGCAAGAATGGCAGGCGTTGATACAGATTCATATGCGCAGACTTCTCCGTTTGTTGATGTTGAAGCAAGGCGTTATTATACTGCCGCTGTTGCCTGGGCGGCACAAAACGGTATTGTAAACGGAATTTCGGAAAATACCTTCGAGCCTTTGAGCGATATTACCCGCGAACAGCTGTGCGCTGTTCTTGTCCGTTACGCCGGCTTTGCGGGTATTGTGCTGAAAAATGACGGGAAAGCACAGCCCTTTGACGATGACGGTATGATGCACGACTATGCAAGAGATGCGGTATATGCGTGCCGCGCAGCGGGTATTGTCGGGGGCACCGAGACAAGCGCGGGAACACTGTTCAATCCCCGAAACAGCGCGACGCGCGCCGAGGCGTCAAAAATACTCGGCATTTTTCACAGCGACTACATCGGTGAATAACAGCTTTTAACCGCACTGCCGTTTTTTGCTTAGAAACGGCAGTGCTTTTTGCAAAATATTAATTTTCGCCACTTGACAAAGCGGTATGTTTATAATATACTTGAAATAAAGATAGCTCGTTTCTTGTTGACGGTCGTGCATATGCATGGTCTTTGTTTGGGTACGCAAACTCACAGAACAGGAAAGGAGTTTTTTTATTATGTTTGACGTGGTTTCTCTCGGAGAGCTTCTGATTGATTTTACACCGCGCGGACTCAGCGAGCAGGGCAGCTATGTTTTTGAGGCAAATTCCGGAGGTGCGCCGTGCAATGTGCTGGCAGCTGTGACAAAGCTCGGCAAATCCGCCGCGTTTATCGGCAAGGTGGGTGACGATACGTTTGGTCATTTCCTTTGTAGTACGCTTAAACGCCTGAATATTAATACGGATTCTCTGTATTTTTCCGGTGACAGCTTTACTACGCTTGCATTTGTAACAATAGATGATACGGGCAACAGGGAATTCTCATTTAACCGTAATGGAAGTGCTGACGTTATGCTTGAGCCTGAGGAGATTGACCCGGAGTTAATAAAGAAGTCCAAAATTTTTCATTGCGGCACACTGTCGCTGACGGACAGTCCTTCAAGGGAGGCGACGCTGCGGGCGCTTGATATTGCCGGGAAAAACGGTGTTTTGATTTCCGTTGACCCGAATCTCAGGGAACCGCTGTGGAAGAGCCTTGATGATGCAAGGCGGGCGATGAAGCTTGTTCTCGGATATGCAGATATAATAAAGATATCGGATTATGAGCTTGAATTTCTTTACGGTAAAAAGGATATTAAGCAGGCGGCGCTTACGCTTTGGAATGAGTACAAGCCGAAAATTCTGTTTGTCACCTGCGGCAGGGACGGCGCATATCTTCTGAAGGACGATATTTTTCTGCATCATCCCTGCTATGATGTTAAAACGATTGATACAACCGGTGCGGGCGACTGCTTCTGCGGCTCGGCTCTCAGCTGCATGCTGGATAAAGGGCTGGATTTTGACAGCTTGGGTGCAGATGACTGTAAATATATACTGAAATTTGCAAGCGCTGCGGCAAGCCTTGCAACAACAAAACGCGGAGCGATTGCGTCTATGCCGGATGTCGGGGAGGTCATAAAGCTTGTCGGCAGTAAGGTGTAATGAACAATCGAGGCGGCATACATTAATACGTTTACTGTCTTTTTGGAGGTTTTTACGTGCCGGTAACTATAAATGATATTGCAAGACTGGCGGGTACGTCAGGGGCTACCGTTTCTCATGTTATAAATAAAACGAGGTATGTGAGTCCGGAACTGGAAAAACGAGTGCTTGATGCTATGGAGCAGACGGGCTATAATAAAAAGGTGGCTGAAAAACAGAATAAAATGATGATGGGCAACAGCTCGGTTGTTGCATTTGTTGTTCCGAATGTCAGCTCATCGGTTTATGCGTTTTTGGCGGCGCATCTTAACGATTATCTTGCGGCAAGAGGCTATATGCTCGCTACGTATATTACGGGTGAGGATAAAACTCTTGAACAGCATATACTTTCAAGCCTTATGTCAAACAAGCGTATCGGAGGAATAATACTTGCTCCGTCTGCCGAGCAGGCATCAAATTACTCAAAGCTTATGCGCTCACGGATACCATTTGTCTGTCTCGGCAGAACCTTTGTGGGCGCACAGACGGACAGCGTAACTGCTGAAAACAGGCAGGCGGCATACAGGGGTACCATGCATCTTTTAAAACAGGGACACACCGATATTGCACTGCTTGTGGAGGACGGCTCGCAGTCGGGAATGGAAGAGCGGCTTGAGGGCTACAAGGAGGCGCTTGCAGAGCGCGGTGTGCGTTCAGACCCCAAGCTGATTATACGTATTGACAATAAGGATATCGGAAATGCAGGCAAGCGTATTATCTACCGTGCCTATGAGGAGCGCCGTCCGAGCGCATTTATTGCGGCGGGCAATAAGCTGACGCACCTTTTGCTTCAGACGCTGGGTGACAGCGGCATAGACTACCCCGAAGATGTGTCTATCGTCGGTTTCGGCGATGAGGGCTGGTGCGAAATTGTTTCGCCTCCGCTTACGTCTCTTGAACAGGATACCGAGAAAATGGCGCATCTGGCAGCGCAGCGCCTTTTGGAGATAATGAAGGGAGACGGCGGTGAAAAACAGCATATCCGCGTGCCTGTGGAGCTTGTTGTAAGGAAATCCACTCAGATGATAGGCTTGGGACCGTTCGGTGAACGTGCGACAGACCCGCATGAAATAACTCTTACAAACGATGAGCGTCAAAAACTCAGAAAGGGTAATTTCAAGGTCGGTATCTCTTTTCATTACGGCGGCACCGCGTGGACACGCCTTCATGAAAAGGCTATTCGCGACACCCTGGAAAATTTTGGCATTTCCGTCATATCGGTTATGGACGCGGGCTTCGACCCGGCGCTGCAGGTTACTCAGCTGGAGGCTATCAGTATGCAGCAGCCCGATCTGATTGTTGCCATACCTACAAATGACAATGCTACCGCACAAAAATTCAGAGAGCTTTCAAAAAAAACCAAGCTTGTTTTTATGAGCAACATTCCTTTCGGATTTTCACGTGATGATTATGTTGCTTGCATTTCGGTAAACGAGCGGGAAAACGGTTACAATGCAGGCTTTATGATGGGTGAGTATTTTAAAGGCAGTGAGCGTATACATGCCGGCTTCATTCAGCACGGAATTGCGTTTTACGGCACTCATCTTCGCGATATGGTGGCGGAGCAGACTGTACGGGAGCAGTATCCTGAGATTGAGGTGACGGATATTGCAAAATTTAACGATATTGCCGATGCGTATTTTATATGCAAGGATATGCTCAGGGCACATCCCGAGATAAATGCACTGTATGTTTCATGGGAGCGGCCGGCGCTGGAGGTTATCCGAGCACTAAATGAGATGGGCAGAAAAGATATTTCCATATTTACCTGCGACCTTGATTATAATGTAGCACTGTACATGGCAAAAGGGGAATATGTACGGGGTATAAGCTCACAGCAGCCGTATAAGCAGGGTGAGGCGGTTGCGGTCGCTGTTGCAAAGGCACTTGCAAGCGGCAGTATAGGCGAGCAGCACAAATATATCGGAGTTGCGCCGTACAGAATCACAGCATCGCTTTTGCCGCGCGCGTGGAAGGAAATTATGTCGGAGCCGCTGCCTTCGGAAATTGAGCGCTGCCTTGCCGAATAGCACTTATTATATAATAATACCGGGTTTGCGTAAACAACAGCCGAACATTCAGTTCGGCTGTTGTTTTGTTGTTTTTACGTAAAAATCGTGCTTTAATAATGTATGATTGCAATAAAAATAACGCTTTGATTTAAGCAAAAAGTAGAATATGGAAATGTTATATTGACATTCGACATATTTCGATATATAATTTGCGTAACGAAGCGAGAAACGAGCTAAGCTTCATAATCTTTACGGCTTAAATATTGCGTAAATCAAATATAAAAAATTATATTTACGCAATATTTAAGAAAACAAAATTTATAAACGGAGGAAAAAAACATGAAGTTCAGAAGAATTATCGCACTTTCACTTTCGCTTATTCTCGGAGTAGTTTTACTTTCGGGGTGCAGCAGCCAGCCGGCTGAGAACAATGGAAACGATAACGGCGAAACCTACAAATTTGCTTTTCTGCCCAACACGCAGAACAACACTTTTCAGATTGCGATGAACGATACGCTTAAAAAGCTGTGTGATGAAAAAGGTTACAGCTACACATGTCTTGACCCTGATTACGACCTTAATAAACAGCTCGGTCAGATGTCCGACGCGGCAAACAAGGACTATGATGCGGTTTTTGTAATTCCCGTTGATTCACAGGGTATTCGTCAGGGACTTCAGGCTTTCAAGGACGCCGGCATTCCTGTGTTTAATGTTGATACGGCTGTCAGCGATGAGGATCGTGACCTTGTTGAGACGCTTGTTGCGACGGACTGCGTAATGGCAGGAGAGCTTGTCGGAAAACAGATGGCTGAGGATTATCCCGACGGCGCTAAGATTGCAATTCTCGATTTTCCGTCAAACGAGAGCTGCCTTGACCGTGTAGAGGGCTTTCTTAAGGGACTCGGCGAAAACAAGGATAAGTTTGAGATAGTTGCACAACAGGACGGTAAGGCTGCACTTGAGGATTCACTTTCTATCGCAGAGGATATCCTTCAGAAGAACCCCGAGCTTGACGCATTCTTCTGCATTAATGACCCGTCCTCACTCGGTGCCGCAGCTGCTATAAAGGGCGCAGGCAAAACAGGTGAAATCGGCGTTTACAGTATTGACGCTTCTCCCGACGGAAAGCAGGCGCTTATCGACGGCGAGTTTACGGCGGTTGCCGCTCAGGTGCCCGTGCAGATTGCCGAAAAAGGCGTTTGAGCTTGCCGAGACTTACCTGTCCGGCGGTACAATAGAAGATGAATATTACCTTGCTTCCATGCTCATAACGCTTGAAATGGCGAAAGAGACAAAGGACAGCTGGCAGTAAAATGTTAGACGGCTGTTAAAGCCGATAAAGGTCCGGGGACTTAAGGAAAACACCGTAAGTTCCCGGAAATTTTTAAAATAAGGGAGCGGATCGCTTTGAGTCATACAGTATTACGTATGGAGGGCATTGATAAGTCGTTTTCCGGCACTCACGCACTGAAAAATATTAATTTTGAGCTGAAGCTCGGTGAGGTGCACGCGCTTCTCGGAGAGAACGGCGCGGGGAAGTCGACGCTTATCAAAGTTCTCGGAGGAATCCATCAGCCCGATTCGGGCAGCATATTCATAAACGATGAAAAGGTAAATATACGCGGTATTAATGAAGCGCGTAAATACGGTATCGGTATTATACATCAGGAAATTGTGCTTGTTCCGTTTCTGACCGTTGCACAGAATATATTTTTAGGTCATGAACCGGTGCGCGCGGGCGTTGTTGACAGCAAGACGATTAATGCCGACGCACAGGAAATGGTGGCAAGGCTCGGACTTGATATTGACGTTACAACGCCCCTTGAAAGACTGACGATAGCACAGCAGCAGATGGTTGAAATTGTAAAGGCAAGCTCATTCAATGTAAAAATACTCGTTATGGACGAGCCGACTTCCTCGTTATCCGACGAGGAGGTTGAAAAGCTGTTTGAAACTATCGAAAAACTGAAAAAACAAAACGTCAGTATAATTTATATATCTCACAGAATGGAGGAGCTGTTTCGCATTTCGGACAGGATAACCGTTATTCGCGACGGTACCTATGTAGGTACTAAAAAAATACAAGTGAAACAAATGCCTCCGAGCTTGTGTCGATGATGGTCGGCAGAACGCTAAAGAGCTTTTTATGTCAGAACTTATAATGAAATTTCCGAAACGGTTCTTTCGGTTCGGAATTTGAGCCGTAAGGGTGAGTTTGAGGATGTGAGCTTTGATGTCCATAAGGGCGAAATTCTCGGCTTTTCCGGACTTGTCGGTGCAGGGCGCAGCGAGATAATGCAGTCGGTTTTCGGCGCATTGCCGTCGGATCGCGGTGAGATTGTTCTCAACGGAAACACCGTTAAGTTTAAAAACCCCAAGCAGGCGATAAAAGCGGGAATATCCCTTGTACCCGAAGACCGAAAAAACGAGGGTCTTGTATTAATGAACAGTGTCAGCTACAATATAAGCTTGCATCTCTTCATTTTGTTATGAACGGAATTGCGGAAAGCCGCAAAAAAAATATCTGCGCTGGTAAGCGACTATATGCAGAGACTTCGCATAAAGGCGGCGTCGCCCGAAATTGAGGTCTCCTCGCTCAGCGGCGGAAATCAGCAAAAGGTTGTGCTGGCAAAATGGCTTGCGGCACGTCCTGACGTTCTCATTCTGGATGAGCCGACCCGCGGCGTTGATGTCGGTGCAAAGCAGGAGATTTACTCGATTATAAACGACCTTGCGGCAAACGGCATGGCTATTATAATGGTGTCGTCCGACCTGCCTGAGATTATCAATATGTGTGACAGCGTGTGCGTTGTACGCAGCGGCAGAATTGTCGCAAAGCTCCCGCGCGAGGAACTGACGCAGGAGCGGATTATGAATTATGCAACCGGAGGTAACGAACAATGAGTAAGAAAAATACTTTTGCAAAGCTGAAAGAGCTGCCCGTTATCGGTATGCTTTTCAGCAATATAGGCATACTTTCAGTTCTTTTGATTATATGCGCGGCACTTGCCATTGCCGAGCCCAAAAGCTTTCTGTCGTCAAGTAACATTTTATCGGTACTCAGACAGATATCCAACAATATGTACATAGCCTTGGGCATGACGCTTGTAATTATAATCAGCGGTATTGACCTGTCGGTCGGCTCGGTCGTATGCCTTTCCGGAACAATTACGGTAGGGCTTATCACTCTCAGCGGTTATCCTATCTGGCTTGCAATTATAATAGGCATACTGCTGGGCGCACTCTGCGGCTTTTGCAGCGGTACGATTATAGCGCAGTTTAAGGTTCCGGCGTTTATCGTAACAATGGCGATGATGAATATAGCCAGGGGCGCTGCAAATGTATACAGCGGAGCCCGCAGCATGCGTATTACCGATAAGGTCTTTGAGACAATAGGCATGGGCAAGCTTTTCGGCATTCCGCTTCCGATTATTTACATGGTGATTTTAATTGCGGTTATGTCGTTTGTGCTTAATAAAACAAAATTTGGAACTTATATTTACGCTATCGGCGGCAACCGCGAGTCTGCCAGACTTTCCGGTGTTCCGATTAAAAAGGTTGAAATTGCCGTTTATACAATAGCAGGTCTGCTTGCGGCGTTTGCAGGTGTTGTTCTTGCATCACGCATGTATTCTGCTCAGCCGTCTGTCGGTGAGGGCTTTGAGCTGGACGCTATCGCGGCGTGCGTGCTCGGCGGCGTTTCGATGTCCGGCGGCAAGGGCCGTATTTCAGGAACGGTGCTGGGTGCCATGGTAATCGGAATTATTTCAAACGGGCTTAATCTCTTGGACGTCAACTCATTCTGGCAGCTTATCGTAAAGGGAATTATCATACTTATAGCCGTTCTTATCGATACTCAGAAGAGCAGCGACAGCGCGCTTAAAAAACTTCTCGGTTCTGTAAAAGACTGTGCGGCAAAAAGAACGCCGCGTAATTACCTGTTGTAGGAGGACTGTAAAATGAAAATTTATCGCAAACCGGATTTTGCAGATTCGACGGGAGACGCTGTTCCGTTTTATCATGACGGACAATATCACCTGTTCACGCTTACTCCGCCCAAGGGTACAACGGTTTATCCCGCAAGGCTTCGCACCACGTGGGAGCATGCGGTGTCTGACGACCTGATTAACTGGAAGCAGCTCCCCACCGCTCTGTACCCGTCCGATGACGAAAGCGCACCCGACGCTTCGGGAATATGGACAGGCTCTGTCATTTACGGTGAAGGCGGATATCATGCCTTTTATACCGGTTACAGCTTAAAGGTCAAGTATCAGCAAACAATCTGCCATGCATACAGCGACGACGGCGTCAAGTGGCAAAAAGACATAAATAACCCCGTTATTATTCCCAAAACAGATGAGTATGAGCCGCTTGACTGGCGTGACCCGTACGTATTCTATAATGAGGATGATAAATGCTACTGGATATTGATTTCCGCGCGAAAGACGCAGGGTGCGCCCAACAGACGCGGCAGTGTAGTGCTTTACCGCTCGCATGACCTTAAAAATTGGGAGTATTACGGCCCGATTTATTCACCCGGACACACCAACTGTCCGGAGTGCCCCGAAATGTATAAAATAGGGGATACGTGGTATCTGTCCTATTCGCGTTTTTCGGAATATGTAAATACCATATACCGCGTTTCAAAATCCCCCTTCGGTCCGTGGCGGACGCCCAAAAACGACGGCATCGGAGGCAGGCGCTTTTATGCCGCCAAATCAATGGTCAATAATGACGGCAGACGCTTTTATTTCGGCTGGGCTCATGACAGGGCGGACAGGAGCGATTACGGTCAGTGGTACTGGGGCGGTGCATTCTGCGTTCCGCATGAGGTTGTCGCTGTCGCAGACGGCGAGCTTGCCGTAAAGCTGCCGCTGGAGTACGAGCAGGCGGCAAACGCGCCTGTCGCATGGAGGTTTGAGCCTGTAAGCGGAGACATTTCTGAGAAAGACGGGAAAATTACGGTAAACTCGGTTGCAACAAATGCCTACGGCTTTTTTGATATTAATGAACCGTCGTTTATATTCAGCTGTAATATTACGCCCGATGACTGCCGAGACTATTTCGGACTGTTGATAAAGTCGGATAAAGACGCCGAAACCTGCTGTGTTTTGCAGTTTGATACGGCGGCGCAGCGCGTCTCGCTCAGCAGCCTGCCGATGGCGGTAGATCCGTTTTGGCAGCAATCGTGCCAGGCAATACCGAAGCCGACCGATCCCGGCCCCGACGGCGTGCGGGTTGCAGAACACCCGATGACATTCAAAAGCGGTGATACAATCGGCGTTAAAATTCTGATTGACCGTGATATGATAGAGGTATTTGTCGATGAAAAAATTGCATTTACCTATCGCATTTACAGAGAATGCGACTATCAGCTCGGTGTTATCGTTCAGGACGGCAATGCGCACTTTACCGATATAAAGATTACAAAATAAAAATATCCCCCGTTTCCGGAAATTCGGAAACGGGGGACTTGTTTTAAAATCAGCTGTCAAGATAGAATTTGACTATTATTCTGAGCAGCTCATCGCGGTCTAATTTACGGATAAGCGCCCTTGCATTATTGTGATTTGTAATATAGGTCGGGTCTTCAGACAAAATATAACCCACAATCTGATTCAGCGGATTGTAGCCTTTTTCTTTCAGTGCGTCATAGACGGCTGTAAGAATTTCTTTTGTCTGAAGCTCGTTTTCTCTTCTGACGCTGTATTGAATGGTGTTATTCTTATCCATCTTTACCACTTCCGCCTTTCAAATTGATACCTATATTTTAAATCAAATTTATAATAATATCAATAGCCTGTTTGTAAATATTTTAATAACTTAGATAAAATCGCGTTATTTTGTTCTCAGCTTCTTATCGACGCGCCTATTTTCGTGAGGGCTTTTATTATTTTTTTCATTTTGGCGTCTATCTCTTCATCGCTGAGCGTTCTGTCGTCGGCGCGATAAGCCAGTGCAAAAGCAAGGCTTACACAGTCGCTCGGAATTTGTTCGCCGCTGTAAACATCAAACAGCTTTACGCTCTCAAGTATATTGCCCGAATTTTCGGTTATTATATCTTCGATTTGCGCAACGCTTATATCTTTTTTGCAGACAACGGCAATGTCGCGCGTTGTAGCGGGAAACTTAGGCAGCGGCTTGTAGCTTTTTTCCGTTACCGAGTTTGCACAAATTACATTGAAATCGAGCACAGCGACATATGTCTTTTCCCCGATTCCGAACTCGGAGCAGACATTCGGGTGTATTTCGCCGACAATGCCTATTACGCTGTCATCTTTTACAATGTCCGCGGTACGTCCGGGGTGGAAGGTCGGGTTGTCGGTCTGCGGAATATACTTGCAGCCGTAAACCCCTGCAAGCTCCAGTGTTCTGCTGAACTATACCCTTTATTGTGAAAAAGTCCTGTCCGCCGCCGTAAGCGCCGATGCAGAATTCCACCTTTTCTTCCGGCAGAACATCAGTGCCCTCTCTCTTAATATATACGGTTGCGGGCTCAAACATACATACCGCTTCGTTTCTGTTGTTGTAATTCAGTGCAAGCGCCGACAGCATAGACGCCATGGAGGTTGTGCGCATAATGCTTGTGTCCTCTCCGAGAGGATTGGAGATTACAACGCTGTCGCGGCGTATGTCGTTTTCGGGATAGTGTAGCTTATCGTATATTTTCGGACTTACAAACGAGTAGGTGCATATCTCAGATGCACCCTGGGCAATAAGCGACTGACTTATGTTTTTCATAAGCGACTGTTCTTTGGTCAGCATGCCCTGTGTTGTCTCCATGTTGACAAGCGTGGAGGGGATTTCATTGTAGCCGTACAGACGCACGATTTCTTCTGCAAGGTCTGCCTTTTCCGAGGCGTCGTCTCTGAAGCTCGGTACTGTGACATTAAGCTCATTGTCCACCTCAAATTGCAGACTGCGCAGCGCGCTGACCATAAATTCAGCCGATATGTCGGTGCCTAAAAATTTATTTACCCAGTCAGGCTCCAGCTTTATTGTGCGGCGGGTGCGGTTATCCATGTTTATATCGATAACTCCGTCGGCAATCTCGCCGGCACCCAAAAGCTCAACAAGCTCGCACGCTCTGTCAAGCGCCGACATTGTCATGCACGGATCGAGTCCCTTCTCGAATTTTGAGGAGGCATCTGTTCTCATTCCCAGTTTCTTTGAAGTGCGGCGCACGTTAGCGCCGTTGAAGTTTGCCGATTCAAATACTACCGTTTCGGTATTCTCGGTAATTTCGCTGTTTGCGCCGCCCATGACGCCCGCTATACCGACGCTTTTGTGTGCGTCCGCAATCACGAGCATAGAGCTGTCCAGCTTTCTTTGCTGATTATCCAGCGTCATGAAAATTTCATTGTCGTCGGCGTTGCGCACGACAATGGCTTTGCCGTCAAGGCAGGCATAATCAAATGCGTGCATCGGCTGACCGTATTCCAGCATCACGTAGTTTGTGATATCGACTATATTGTTAATCGGACGCACTCCGCACGCGTGCAGTCTGTTTCTGAGCCACAGCGGAGAGGCCTCTATTTTGATGTTTTTGGCGACGCGCGCCGTGTAGCGCGGGCAGAGCTCGGCGTTTTTTATTTCCACGCTGAGATAGTTTTCAATGCTGTCGCCTTTGTCGCTGCTGAATTTCGGAGTGCGGTTTTTAAACGGCAGACGATATGTCGCGGCAACCTCTCTTGCAAGTCCGATAACGGACAGACAGTCGGGGCGGTTGGGTGTTATTTCAAACTCAAAAACATCATCGTTAAGCTGAAGAGCGTCTGTAATATTCTGCCCGATTTCAACGGGAAAATCAATGATGAATATTCCGTCTTCAACGGCATTGGGAAAGTTGTGCGCGGTAAGTCCCAGCTCACCCAGCGAGCAGAGCATCCCCTCGGACAGCTCTCCGCGCAACTTGCCCTTTTTGATAGTCTTTCCGTCGGGCAGCACCGCTCCGTCAAGGCACACGGGAACAACGGCGCCTTCAAATACGTTGTCCGCTCCCGTTATAATTTGCTTGCTTTCGCTGCCGACATCAACCTGACATATCACAAGCTTTTCCGCATTCGGATGACGTTCTATTTTTGTGATTTTTCCGACGACTACGCCCGAAATGTGGTTTTTGATATTGTCAAACATCTCCACCTTAGACCCGGACATTGTCATTCTGTCTGCAAAATCCTTGGGGTCTGTTTTTATGTCGACAAAGTCGTTAAGCCAGTTTACAGATAAGTTCATTATTTTTTCCTCCTTAGAACTGGTTGAGAAAACGCTGGTCGTTTTCAAAAAGAAGACGCAGGTCGTTTATGTTGTAGCGTCTCATGACAATGCGCTCCAGACCCATGCCGAAGGCAAAGCCGCTGTAAACGTCAGGGTCTATATTGCAGTTTCGCAGCACCTTGGGGTGAACCATGCCCGCGCCCAGAATTTCAATCCATCCCTCGCCCTTGCAGAGACGGCAGCCTTTGCCGCCGCAGGAGAAACAGCAGATATCCATTTCGGCGGACGGCTCGGTAAACGAGAAGTGATGTGGGCGAAAGCGCGTGACGGTATCCTTTCCGTAGAGACGTTTTGCAAACAGGTCAAGAGTACCCTTAAGGTCACTCATACGTATGTTCCTGTCAATTACAAGTCCCTCAATCTGATGAAAGAGCGGGGAGTGGGTCGCGTCTACCTCATCTGAACGGTAAACGCGCCCCGGCGCTATGATTTTTATAGGCAGCGTGCTGTTTTCCATAACGCGCACCTGAACGGGTGAGGTCTGCGTTCTCAGCAGAATGTTTTCCGTGATATAAAATGTGTCCTGCGTGTCGCGCGCGGGATGGTCCCTTTGGCATATTGAGCTTTTCGAAGTTATAGCTGTCATATTCCACCTCAGGCCCTGACGCGATTTGAAAGCCCATGCCGATGAAAATGTCCTTTATTTCATCGAGCACCTGTGTCAGCGGATGCTTTTTACCGAGCTTTTTGGCTTTTCCCGGCATTGTGACGTCGATTTTCTCTGCCTTTGAGCTTAATCTGCGCCGCAGCGTCGCTCAGCATTTTCTTTTTTAGTGCTGATAGCGTTTTCGATATCTGCCCGCACCTCGTTTGCAAGCGCGCCGATTATCGGTCTTTCGTCGGCGGACAGTGCTCCCATGCCGCGCAAAACGGATGTGAGCTCACCCTTCTTGCCTAAAAACCTTACGCGTATATCATCAAGCGTTTTAAGCTCTGAACAGCTGTCGGCAAGTTCTTTTTGCACAAGTACGTATGCGTTCAAGCGTGTCTTTTTCATATTAACCTCTCCTTTAAAATAAAAATCCGTCCCCAAATCAGGGACGGAGAAAAAAACCGTGTTACCACCCAAGTTCCCGTATAAACGGGCGCTCATTATCCGCTTAACGCGCGGCACGGCGCATGGCTGCTCCGGTGCGAAGATAAACGACCCGCTTACGGTCGCGCCCTTTCAGCCGATGGGCGCGGCTCTCTGCGGCAAAGCCGTGCTTTTCAAAACACTTTCTTTGCATTTATATATGTTAGCATATTTTTTTTTTTAAATGCAAAGAGTTTTCTTGAAAAATAATTGACCGCTGTGATATCATATCTTTATTATTTGTTAGAGTGTTGATTGTGGAAAAACATATCGAGATGTCGCTTTGCAAAAAAAAAAAATGACTTTTGCCGACCGTTTGTTAAGCCTTTGCAGCGTCGCTGCTGCCGATGCTGATAAGCTGTTATATACTCGTGCTTGTAGTGTCGCTTAAATTTTCGTCTTTCATTGCGCTTGCCGTGATTATCTGTGCTGTTACTTTTTGCGTCCTATAAAATTTTTTGCAGCTTTAATATTGATTGTATATTTTTGTAGACGACGAGATACGTTTTTCAAAAATAATCAATAAAAAGCCGCAGGAAGGAGCTTTGTAACCGTAAATCTGTCCAAGGCTGAGGCGGTAGCGAGGGTTAATGACGGCGCGCATAACAGGCTTTTAACGCACCGTGATTATAAACACTATAATTTCAAATCAATACCACAGATGACTGCTGGTTTTTGCAGGACCTTCAGCTCAAAGGGCGAGCGTATCTGCGTTGTATTTGAGCCTGACGAGCGTATGCTGGAAGCGCTGAAGCTGACTGTCCGCAGTCGGTTTTTCGGGATGATATTCTGCTGAAGAAACTTACTGTATGATACCCCATCTGTTCAAATAAAGGCGGCGGACAGCTTGTACATGAATGAAACGGCATCTCGGGCGCGAGAGCTTGTTTCTGAAAGCGGCAGTCGCCGCGTACTCTCGCTTATGAAAAGCATGAGGGTTCACCGTCCGGCAAGCGTGTGCTTTGTTTTGTGCGGACGTGGCAATTAACTGGCGGGTGCGAGACGATTGTAACGTGGCGAAGGTATCGCGATAGACTTTAATCAGCAGTTTCCGGAAAGCAGGTTAAAGTACGATGTGATTATCGACGCAGTGTTCGGCATAAGGCTTTTCGCGGAAGCTGAACAGTGCGGCAAACTTTGCATTGCCGCCGTCGCAAAAATTCCCGCTCAAAAAGGTGTCGCTTGATATTGCCCAGCGGGGTTTTTTCGCGGACAGTGCCGCA